>OOIG01001944.1_pt1 | contig 14529 bp, 9 predicted proteins | sample 1692091 | NCBI WGS metagenome assembly OOIG01 (sample SAMN06348188, study PRJEB24527) | human gut metagenome | biome: human gut; feature: ankylosing spondylitis patient; material: feces | host: Homo sapiens | place: China | collected 2015-10
CCGTAACGGCAGGGGTTACCGAGACGGCAAAGACGCCGACAAATACCGTTCCTACGCAGGAGGCGGCGGAGATGCTGGAAAAAACCAAGGCGGCGCTTGATGAATTTATTAAAATTAAAACCGGTCATGCCGATTCCAGCGAAATATCCCAAGCGTATGCGAATCTTATTGCGAGGATAAGACAGGATAACGCAGAGGTTGCTGTTGCAAATGTGCCAAAGATTGATCAAAGTAAAATGGGATTGGCGATTCCGTACAGATGGCATGCGCAGTTAGACAGTGTATATTATAAGGGCGAAGAGGCTGCGGAGCTTTATCCCACTGCGGTAAGAGGGGACGGAGAAAGAGTATATTTTGTATTTGATGTTGAGGACGGGGTAAGGTACTATTTGTTTTATGATAACTCGGTAAACGGGATGTACTCAAGCCTTGGGTATCCGCTGCTTGTTGGTAAGGCGCATACGCGGGCTGAGTTTGAAACATTGAAAAAGGGAGATCCTATTTCCAAAGTGGAGGGAATAGATTCGATTACAAGGTATTACGGGAAAAGGGGCATGACCGTGCATTATCTTCGGGACGGCCTTGCGTTTATAGAATATACACGGACGGACGATAATGAGGAGCTTATAATTGACAGTATAAAGATTATCGAGGGACATAAATACAGCGTTAAGGAACCGTACAGAGAGGTTGAGGTAAACTGCGAGATAAACCCGCTTGACCTGCCGCAGTAGGGGCGAGGGCAAAAAGCCGCGAAGAGATTCGCGGCTTTTGATATATGCGGGGGTTAAGCATTATGCGGACGGTTTCACAGCAAAAGAACGAAAATATACAGGAATTTACGGCGGAAAAGGTCAGCTTCTTCTTGACACGGCGGCTGCTTTTTGATATAATTTACAATTGCATTATAGGGTAATGTGGGGAGTAATATCTTACATGCCATGGGGAAAGGGGCGTTTTGTCCTTCGGCTTAAATATTTTTACCACACAAACGGGAAAATATCAAGCGGTTTTGACAAAATGCGTTTTCTTACACTGTAAGGCAGTATGTTATACGGGAGAGTGAATGTATGCTTCACGATGTGCAGATGGGAAAAAGGACCAGAAAGAGTTTCTCTCGGATTCAGCCCAGCGAAAAGATGAGCGATCTGATTGAGATTCAGAAGGACTCCTTCCAGAACTTCGTTGCCTCGGATCTGAGCAGCATAATCGGGGATTTTTCGCCCATTGACGATTTTTCCCAGAATATGCGGCTGGAATTTCTGACCTGCTATCTTGAGGGCGCGGACGGAAAGCCGGTTGTTGTGGAGACGGCGGCGGAATCCAAGCTCAAGAAGAAAGAGCATGACAGAAAGGAAGAGCTGGGGCTTGTGAGCGCCGATGAGGGCGAGGAGGAGTATGACGAGCTCAGCTACCGGGTAGAGCGCTTCAAAACCAAATATTCCGTGGAGGAGAGCAAGGAGCGGGACGCTACCTTTGCCGCCCCGATGAAGGTGAAGGTGCGTCTGACGGTAAAGGATGAGGACGGCTCGGTGCGCGATATTACCGAGCAGGACGTCTTTATGGGCGATTTCCCGCTTATGACAAGGACGGGCACTTTTATTATAAACGGCGCGGAGCGTGTTATTACCAGCCAGCTGGTAAGAAGCCCGGGCGTATATTTTGAAAAAATCGACCGCGCGGAAAAACAGCAGTATACCGCCACACTTATCCCCAACCGCGGCGCATGGCTGGAATTTGAAATAGATAAAGAGAATGTATTCCGCGTTAAGGTGGACCGCACCGGAAAGGTGACCTTCACCACGCTTCTGCGCGCCCTCAGCCCGGAGATGGGCTCGGACGAGCAGATAATAGAGGTTCTGGGCTATGATAAGGGAGAGGCGCAGGGATTGGCCTCGGATGAGGGCAAGATATTTGCCTGCGATATTATCCGCCAGACGCTTAAAAAGGATCAGGAGAGCAATCCGCCCATTGCCTGCCATATAGACGGCCTTACCGAGATGTACAAGAAGCTGCGTCCCGGCGAGAACGCCACCGTGGAGACAATGGAGGAGCGCATTGCGGATACCTTCTTTGACCCCAAGCGCTACGACCTTTCCAGAGTGGGACGCTATAAGTTCAACAAGAAGCTTTCGCTTGCCGCCCGCATTGAGGGGCAGGTGGCCTTTGAAAATATTGTGAACCCCGAAACGGGCGAGCTGCTGGCCGCCAAGGGAGATACGATTACCGCGGAGCAGGCCAAGGCCGTGCAGAACAGCGGGATACGCTCGGTACGCATAATCATCCGCCGCAAGAACGACAAGGGCAAGGTGGAGACAAAGCCGCAGGCGGTGCTTGCAAACCGCTTTGTGGAGGCGGGGGCATATCTTGACTTTGACCCCGCGGAGTGCGGGCTTAACGAGCTTGTTTACTACCCCGTGCTGCGTGAGATACTGGATTCGGGTCTTGCCGGGGAGGAGCTTAAGGACGAGCTTCGCGCCCGCAGAGAGGAGCTGATTCCGGAGCATATCCTGCTGGACGATATTCTTTCCGCAATCAACTACGGCATAAACCTGTGCGATTATTACGATGATGACGACGATTCCGACGAGGACAGCCAGGAGGACGCGATAAAGCGCTCCCACACGCATGACGACATTGACCATTTGGGCAACCGCCGCGTGCGCTGCGTGGGCGAGCTTTTACAGAACCAGCTGCGCGTGGGCTTTTCCAGAATGGAGCGTGTGGTAAGGGAGCGCATGAGCACCCTGGGCATGGACAGCGTTACGCCGTCGCTGCTTATAAATATCCGTCCCGTTACCGCTGCGATAAAGGAGTTCTTCGGCTCCTCACAGCTTTCGCAGTTCATGGATCAGAACAACCCGCTTGCGGAGCTGACACATAAGCGCCGTCTGTCCGCGTTGGGACCGGGAGGTCTTAACCGTGACCGGCCTTCCTTTGAGGTGCGTGACGTGCACTACACCCATTACGGACGCATGTGCCCGATAGAGACCCCTGAAGGAAAGAACATAGGGCTTATCGGCTCGCTTGCCACCTATGCGCGCATAAACCAGTACGGCTTTATTGAAACGCCGTACCGCCGCGTGGAGGAGATAACCGACAAGGACGGCAACAAGAAATACCATGTAATGGACGTGGTGGACTATCTTACGGCGGATCAGGAGGACGGCTTTGTAATTACGCAGGCCAATGAGCCGCTGGATGAGAACAACTGCTTTATAAACGAGCGGGTCGCGGTGCGCGGCAAGCGCGTGGGCAGAGAGAAGGCGTTTACCGAGGTGCGCCCCTCGCAGGTGGACTATGTTGACGTATCCCCCTGCCAGGTAGTATCGGTGGCGACGGCGATGATCCCCTTCCTGGAAAACGACGATGCCTCCCGTGCGCTGATGGGCGCGAACATGCAGCGTCAGGCAGTGCCGCTGCTGTGCCCGCAGGCGCCTATCGTGGCAACCGGCATAGAATACAAGGCGGCGCAGGATTCCGGCGTTACGGTGCTTGCACGCAAGAGCGGTACCGTTACCTATGTGGATGCGACGAAGATAGTTATTACCGACAAAAAGGGCAGAGAGCAGAAGTATGACCTGCTGAAGTTCAAGCGCTCCAACCAGGGCACCTGCATAAACCAGCGCCCGATAGTAAAGCAGGGCGAGCAGGTGGCCGCCGGTCAGACCATTGCGGACGGACCGTCCACCGATCAGGGCGAGATATCGCTTGGGCGCAACATGCTCATAGCGTTCATGCCGTGGGAGGGCTACAACTACGAGGACGCGGTGCTGCTGAGCGAGAAGCTGGTCAAAAACGATATATTCACCTCTATTCATATTGAAAAGTATGAGTGCGAGGCAAGGGATACGAAGCTGGGACCTGAGGAGATAACCCAGGAGATACCCAACATCGGCGAGGATTCGCTGAAGAATCTTGACGAAAACGGCGTTATCCGCATAGGTGCGGAGGTGCGTCCGGGAGACATACTGGTAGGCAAGGTCACGCCCAAGGGCGAGACCGAGATGACGGCGGAGGAGCGTCTGCTGCGCGCGATATTCGGCGAAAAGGCGCGTGAGACCCGTGACACATCGCTGCGCGTGCCGCACGGCGAGGCGGGAATCATAGTGGATGTAAAGACCTTTACCCGCGAAAACAAGGACGAGCTTTCTCCGGGCGTTTCCAAGATGGTGCGCGTATACATTGCCCAGAAGAGAAAGATCTCCGTGGGCGACAAGATGGCGGGCCGTCACGGAAACAAGGGTGTTATTTCGCGCATACTGCCTGAGGAGGACATGCCCTTCCTGCCGGACGGAACTCCGGTGGAGATAGTGCTTAACCCGCTGGGCGTGCCTTCCCGAATGAATGTGGGACAGGTGCTAGAGGTGCATTTGGGCATGGCGGCAAGAAAGCTGGGCTGGCACATTGCCACCCCGGTATTCGACGGCGCCAAGGAAGCGGATCTGGATGCGGCGCTTGCGCAGGCGGGGATGCGCCCCGACGGCAAAACGGTGCTGTATGACGGCCGCACCGGCGAGCCCTTTGATAACCCCGTAACGGTGGGCATAATGTATTATCTGAAGCTGGTTCACCTGGTGGACGACAAGATTCATGCCCGTTCCACCGGACCCTATTCGCTGGTTACGCAGCAGCCGCTGGGCGGCAAGGCGCAGTTCGGCGGACAGCGCTTCGGCGAGATGGAGGTGTGGGCGCTGTACGCCTACGGCGCGGCGCACACGCTTCAGGAGATACTGACCATCAAATCGGACGATGTGGTGGGCAGAGTGAAGGCCTACGAGGCCATAATCAAGGGGGAGAACATCCCCGAGCCGGGTATTCCGGAATCCTTCAAGGTGCTGCTTGAGGAGCTGCGCTCATTGGCTCTTGATGTTAAGATACTTACTCAGGAGCGCAAGGAAGTGCATATGCGCGAGCTGCTGGACGACGATGCGGATGCGCAGGAGTTCATTCTTGAGGGCATAGACAAGCACAGGGCTCCGGAGATGACCGGGCCGCTTGTGGACATTTTCGGCGGCGACGATTTGGAGCTTGACGACCTTGACGATGAGGATGCGGCAAGCCTGATAGCCGACGACGATGATGAGCTGGATCTGTCCGATCTGGGCTTGTTTGATGATGACGAAGAGGACGACGGACTCGTGCTTGAGGATGAAGACGAGGATCTTTAATAAAAAATTGAAGGGAGAGATTACCCCTTGTTTGAATTGAATAACTTTGATTCCATACAGATAGGGCTGGCGTCCCCGGAGAAGATTCGGGAATGGTCCTTCGGCGAGGTGAAGAAGCCGGAGACCATAAATTACAGGACGCTTAAGCCGGAGCGGGACGGACTGTTCTGCGAGCGCATATTCGGACCCACCAGGGACTGGGAGTGCGCCTGCGGAAAGTACCGCAAGGGCGCCCGGTATAAGGGACTCAAGTGCGACCGCTGCGGTGTTGAGATAACCCGCGCAAAGGTACGCCGCGAGAGAATGGGCCACATTGAGCTGGCGGCGCCGGTATCGCACATATGGTATTTCAAGGGAATCCCCAGCCGTATGGGACTGATGCTGGACATTACGCCCAAGGATCTGGAAAAGGTGCTGTATTTTGCGGCGTTTATAGTGATAGATGTGGGCGAAAGCGGACTTAAGCCCCAGCAGATACTTTCCGAGCGGGAATATCAGGAGGCGCGCCAGACCTACGGCGCCGGCTCCTTCCGTGCGGGAATGGGCGCGGAGGCCATAAAGGAGCTGCTGGAAAAGATAGATGTTGAGCAGCTGTGCACTCAGCTTCGCAGCGAGCTGGACGCGACGAATGTGGGACAGAAGAAGGCGCGCCTTGTAAAGCGTCTTGAGGTGGCCGAGGCGTTCCGCAAGTCGGGCAACAAGCCGGAGTGGATGATACTGGATGTTGTGCCGGTGATTCCGCCGGAGATTCGTCCTATGGTGCAGCTGGACGGCGGACGCTTTGCCTCCAGCGACCTGAACGATCTTTACAGAAGAGTAATAAACCGCAATAACCGTCTTAAGAAGCTGCTGGAGCTTTCCGCGCCGGACATCATTGTGCGCAACGAGAAGAGAATGCTTCAGGAAGCGGTGGACGCCCTTATTGACAACGGTCGCCGCGGACGCCCCGTAACGGGCCCCGGCAACCGCCCGCTCAAATCCCTTTCCGATATGCTTCGCGGCAAGCAGGGACGCTTCCGTCAGAACCTGCTGGGCAAGCGTGTTGACTATTCCGGCCGTTCGGTTATAGTTGTAGGACCGTCCCTGAAGATGACGCAGTGCGGCCTGCCAAAGGAAATGGCTATTGAGCTGTTCAAGCCCTTTGTTATAAAGGAGCTGGTGGCGCGCGGCTTTGCGCACAACATAAAGAGCGCAAAGAGGCTTATAGACAAGGGCCGCACCGAGATATGGGACGTGCTGGAGGATGTGGTGGTAAACCACCCCGTGCTGCTCAACCGTGCGCCTACGCTGCACCGTTTGGGCATACAGGCCTTTGAGCCGGTGCTGGTGGACGGAAGAGCCATCAAGCTCCACCCGCTTGTGTGTACCGCCTTCAACGCGGACTTTGACGGCGACCAGATGCCTGTGCATGTGCCGCTTTCTCAGGAGGCTCAGGCAGAGGCGCGCTATCTGATGCTGGCTGCCAACAACATTCTTAAGCCGGCGGACGGACGCCCCGTTGTGGTGCCGACTCAGGATATGATCATAGGCGTATATTATCTTACCATTGTGGAAGAGAATCTGCGCGAGCAATACAAAGACTGCGTATACCGCGACCTGGATGAGGCAATGCTGGCATACAGCACGGGCAATCTGCCCCTGCATGCGCCGGTGCGCATACGCTACACAAAGGAAATAGACGGGCAGAAGGTAAGCCGGATTGTGAACACCTCGGTGGGACGCGCCATATTCAATCAGGCGGTTCCGCAGGATATAGGCATGGTGGAGCGCAAAACGGTGGACGACATGTTCAAGCTGGAAGTGGACACCCGCGTGGGCAAGAAGGAGCTTGGACAGATAATCAGCCATGTGTTCGCGGCGCATGGCGCCAACAGAACCAGTGAGGTTCTGGATGAGATAAAGGCGCTGGGCTTCAAGTTTGCCACCCGCGGCGCAATAACCGTAGGTATCAAGGATGCGGTTGTGCCCAAGGAGAAATATCAGATAGTTGCAGAGGCGGAGAAGGATGTACGCCGCATCAACCGCAGCTTTGAGCGCGGCATGATAACAAACGAGGAGCGTCTGAGCGCCACCATCAAGCTGTGGAGAAAGACGACGGACGATGTTCTTGAGGTGCTGCTGAAGTCCTTTGACGACCTGAACCCGATAAACATGATGAATAAATCCGGAGCCCGCGGTAACAAGGATCAGATTCGCCAGCTGGCGGGTATGCGCGGACTTATGGCAAAGACGGACGGTTCGCCCTATGAAATACCGATTAAGGCAAACTTCCGTGAGGGTCTGACAGTGCTGGATTTCTTCATTTCCTCTCACGGTACCAGAAAGGGTATGGCGGATACCGCACTGCGTACGGCAGACTCCGGATACCTTACAAGACGACTGGTGGATGTATGCCAGGATGTTATTGTTAACGAGGAGGACTGCTGGGAGACCCATCCGGACACCGGCACCCCCAAGGGAATGTGGGTAAGCGAGGTTGTGCATGAGAGGGCGGTTATAGAGCCCCTGCGTCAGAGAATACTGGGCCGCGTTTCGGTAAACGAGATAGTGGATCCGGATACGGGCAAGGTTGTGGTGCATGCAAACGAGCTTATCGACGATAAGATTGCGGATGCGATCGTGGCCATAGGCGGCGATGACGAATCCAAGAAGATAAAGAGAGTATATATCCGCTCGGTATTCACCTGCCGCTGCGCACACGGCGTATGCTGCAAGTGCTACGGCTCGGATATGTCCAGCGGAAAGCTGGTATCCCCCGGCGAGGCGGTGGGTATCATAGCGGCGCAGTCCATCGGCGAGCCCGGTACGCAGCTGACTATGAGAACCTTCCATACCGGCGGTGCGGTATCGGGATCGGATATTACACAGGGTCTGCCGCGCGTTGAGGAGATATTCGAGGCGCGCAAGCCCAAGCCCAAGGCACTGGCTATTCTGTCCGACATTGACGGTGTTGCCACGGTTACGGAAAAGGGCAAGCAGATAAAGCAGTATCAGATTACCGTTACCGGCAAGGACGGCGAGGAATACAAATACAACCCCACCTACAATGTAAAGCCGCTTGTGGAAACGGGCGACGAGGTGCATGCGGGCGACGAGCTTACTCCGGGTTCACCCGATCCCAAGGAGGTGCTGCGCATAAGGGGCGTTCAGGAGCTTCAGGCCTTCCTGCTGCGTGAGGTTCAGACGGTTTACAAGCGCCAGAGCGTTGAGATAGGCGATAAGCACATTGAGCTGATCGTGCGTCAGATGCTCAGAAAGGTAATCATCGACGAGGCGGGCGATACGGAGCTGCTGCCCGGCGAGATGGTGGATATCAACCGCGTTGAGGAGATAAATGCCCGTGTGGTGGCCGAGGGCGGACGCCCCGCCGTGAGCAAGCGCATACTTCAGGGTATTACCAAGGCGTCGCTTGCTACGGAATCCTTCCTGAGCGCGGCTTCGTTCCAGGAGACCACGAGAGTGCTTACCGATGCCGCCATCAAGGGCAAGATCGACCCGCTTGCAGGTCTTAAGGAAAATGTTATTATCGGCAAGCTTATTCCTGCCGGTACCGGACTTAAGAGATACAAGGATGTGGTGATCGACGCTCCCAAGGCGCCGGTTGCGCCCCCCGAGACAACTGCTGCGGCTGAGCCGATGTAAGGGCGGACGATAAAAGATGATAAAGCTTGCTCTGCGGCATGCAAGCATGCCGCAGAGAGGGCTTTTTTACGAACATTTTGCAAAAATGCGGGGGTACAGCCGGAAAAACGATTGACATCATAGCCCCCGGAATGATATTATATGCGATGTTGGATATTAGCTTATGTTGGCTAATTCCGGCAAAGCATAGGTGTTTTGTGATGGACAGCCTCAGGAGCGTGCCGCACGCAGCGGGAACCAGACAGACCGAGCGCGCGGTGGAAGCGGGCAATGCAGCATATGTGCTTTTGGCACAGGACGCGGAGGAAAGGGTTAAAAGCCGTATCTCTGCGCTTTGCGCTGTTTACGGCGTTGAGGTGAAAAGGGCTGATTCCATGAAGGAGCTGGGGCGCTTATGCGGCATAGCGGTGGGCTGTGCGGCGTGCGCCGTGCTCAATAATTTTCGCTAATTTTCTCAATGGGTTGCGAGAAAGTTATATACTATTTACAGATCACGAAAGGAGGTAAGTGGTAAATGCCAACTATCAACCAATTGATCAAGAACGGCAGACAGCAGGCTAAATATAAGTCTTCGGCTCCTATTCTTCAGGAGTGCCCTCAGAAGAGAGGCGTGTGCCTGAATGTGAAGACGATGACTCCTAAAAAGCCTAACTCCGCACTGCGTAAGGTTGCCAGGGTAAGACTGGTAAACGGCATGGAGGGTACCTGCTACATTCCCGGTATCGGACACAATCTGCAGGAGCACTCCGTGGTGCTTATCCGCGGCGGAAGAGTTAAGGACCTGCCTGGTGTAAGATATCATATTATTCGCGGCACTTTGGATACAGCCGGCGTTGCAAAGAGAATGCAGGCCAGAAGTAAATACGGTGCAAAGAGACCCAAGAAGTAAGCTTTCTCCGCTGGAAGGCGTGCTTTGAGGGGATCCAGTCCCGTATGCTGCGGGGCGATGCCTGTTTATTTTGAATTGTATTTCTTTTTCTGAAATTCGAGGAGGTTAGAACTATGCCCAGAAGAGGTGGAGTTCCCAAACGCGATGTGCTTCCCGATCCGCTGTATAAATCCAAGGTTGTTACAAAGCTTATCAACCAGGTTATGTACGACGGCAAAAAGGGCGTTGCACAGCGTATTGTATATGATGCTTTTGATATAATAAACGAAAAGACCGGCCGCGAGGCTATCGAGGTTTTCAATCAGGCCATGGAGAACATCATGCCGCTGCTTGAGACCAAGGCTCGCCGCGTAGGCGGTTCCAACTATCAGGTTCCGATTGAGGTTCGCCCCGACAGACGGCAGACCCTGGGCCTGCGTTGGCTGGTTACTTTCACGCGCAAGCGCAGCGAGCGCACCATGTGCGAACGCCTTGCAGCCGAGATCATGGACGCTGCAAACAATACCGGCGCCAGCGTGAAGAAGAGAGAAGACGTACACAAGATGGCGGAGGCAAACAAGGCGTTTGCTCACTACCGTTGGTAGTCTTTTGCCTGATAAGCTAAAGGAGGGCTGGATTTGCCAAGAAAATACTCATTGGAAAATACCCGTAATATCGGTATTATGGCGCACATTGACGCCGGTAAGACCACTACTACGGAGCGTATTCTGTACTACACCGGCAAAACTCACCGTATCGGCGAGACGCACGACGGCACTGCCACCATGGACTGGATGGTTCAGGAGCAGGAAAGAGGTATAACCATTACCTCCGCCGCAACGACCGCCTTCTGGAAGGGCTGCCGTATAAACATTATTGACACCCCCGGCCACGTTGACTTCACGGTAGAGGTTGAAAGATCCCTGCGCGTGCTGGACGGCGCGGTAAGCGTATTCTGCGCCAAGGGCGGTGTTGAGCCTCAGAGCGAGACCGTTTGGAGACAGGCTGACACCTACGGCGTTCCGCGGCTTGCATATGTTAACAAAATGGATATAATGGGCGCGGATTTCTATCGCGTGGTATCCATGATGAAGGACAGACTGCAGTCCAACGCCGTGCCGATACAGCTGCCTATCGGCGCCGAGGATTCCTTCAGAGGAATTATCGACCTGGTAGAGATGAAGGCGTATATTTATCTTGACGATCTCGGTGAAAAGATTGACATCACGGACATCCCCGAGGACATGAAGGAGCAGGCGCAGAAATACCATGATGAAATGGTGGAGAATGTTGCTTCCTGCGAGGTCAACGAGGACCTGATGATGAAATATCTTGAGGGCGAGGAGCTTACGATAGAGGAGCTCAAGGCCGGCATCCGCAAGGCCACCTGCGCCAACCAGATGAACGCCGTTACCTGCGGTACTTCCTACCGCAATAAGGGCGTGCAGAAGCTGCTGGACGCGATTGTGGACTATATGCCTGCGCCTACCGACATTCCCGCTATCCGCGGCGTACTGCCGGGCACCGATATTGAGGAGGACCGTCACGCAAGCGACAGCGAGCCGTTCTCCGCGCTGGCCTTCAAGATCGCTACCGACCCCTTTGTGGGAAAACTGGCATTCTTCCGCGTATATTCCGGAACTCTTACCGCCGGTTCCTATGTGTATAACTCCACCAAGGGCAAGCGGGAGAGAATGGGACGCATACTGATGATGCATGCAAACCACCGCGAGGAGATCGATCAGGTTTACGCCGGCGATATAGCGGCGGTTGTGGGCCTTAAGGATACCACCACCGGCGACACGCTGTGCGATGAGAACCATGAGATCATTCTTGAATCCATGGTGTTCCCGGATCCGGTTATTCAGGTTGCCATCGAGCCCAAGACCAAGGCCGGTCAGGAAAAGATGACCATGGCTCTTGTGAAGCTGGCAGAGGAGGATCCTACCTTCAAGACCTATACGGATCAGGAAACCGGTCAGACCATTATTGCCGGTATGGGCGAGCTGCATCTGGAGATTATCGTCGACCGTCTGCTGCGCGAGTTCAAGGTAGAGGCTACCGTGGGCAAGCCGCAGGTTGCATACCGCGAGACCATCCGCAAGAAGGTGCGTCAGGAGGGCAAGTATGTCCGTCAGACCGGCGGTCACGGACAGTACGGTCACTGTATTATTGAGATCGAGCCTGTTGAACCCGGTCAGGGCTATTCCTTTGAGAACAAGACCGTGGGCGGCGCAATACCTAAGGAGTTTATTGCTCCTATTGACGCCGGTATTCAGGAGGCTGCCAAGTCCGGCGTGCTGGCCGGCTACGAATGTGTGGACTTCAAGGTAACGCTGCTTGACGGTTCTTACCATGATGTTGACTCTTCGGAAATGGCATATAAGATAGCAGGTTCTATGGCGTTCAAGGAGGCTGCCCGCAAGGCGGATCCCGTACTGCTTGAGCCTGTGATGAAGGTTGAAGTCGTAGTTCCCGAGGACTACATGGGCGATATCATCGGAAACCTCAATTCCCGCCGCGGCCGCGTGGAGGGCATGGAGGACAGAGCCGGAGCCAAGGTTATCCATGCAATGGTTCCGCTGAGCGAGATGTTTGCATACTCCAACGACCTGCGTTCCAGAACACAGGGCCGCGGACAGTTTACTATGCAGTTTGATCACTACGAGGAAGTACCCAAGAATATCGCGGAGAAAATCGCCGCAAAATAACTTAACAGGAGGAAAATAAAATGGCAAAGGCAAAATTCGAAAGAAGCAAGCCGCACGTTAATATCGGAACCATCGGTCACGTAGACCATGGCAAGACCACTCTTACCGCGGCAATCACCACAGTGCTTGCAAAGCTGGGCAAGGCTGAGGCAATGGCGTATGACGCAATTGACAAGGCGCCTGAGGAGAAGGCAAGAGGAATTACAATAAACACCGCACATGTAGAATATGAGACGGATGCTCGTCACTATGCACATGTAGACTGCCCCGGTCACGCTGACTATGTAAAGAACATGATCACCGGTGCGGCGCAGATGGACGGTGCAATACTGGTAGTATCGGCAGCAGACGGCCCGATGCCGCAGACCCGTGAGCACATACTGCTTGCGCGTCAGGTAGGCGTGCCCTACATCGTAGTATTCATGAACAAGACGGACATGGTAGACGATGAGGAGCTGCTTGAGCTGGTAGAGATGGAGATCAGAGAGATGCTGACCGAGTACAGCTTCCCTGGCGACGAAGTACCGGTTATTCGCGGCAGTGCGCTGAAGGCTCTTGAGGCAGTACAGAACGGAGCGGATGTAACGACGGATCCGTGGTGCGCGAAGATCATCGAGCTGATGGATGCGGTAGACAAGTTCATCCCGACTCCCGAGAGAGCGGTAGACAAGCCGTTCCTTATGCCTATCGAGGATATATTCTCCATAACGGGCCGCGGCACCGTGGCAACGGGCAGAGTGGAGAGAGGCACCGTAAAGGTACAGGACACCGTAGAGATCGTAGGACTTACGCACGAGAAGAGACAGGTAGTAGTAACCGGCGTAGAGATGTTCCGTAAGCTGTTGGACGAGGCGTATGCAGGCGACAACATCGGACTGCTGCTGCGCGGCGTGCAGAGAAACGAGATCGAGCGCGGCCAGGTGCTTGCAAAGCCGGGCACGATCAATCCTCACACGAACTTCGTAGGCCAGGTATATGTGCTTAAGAAGGAAGAGGGCGGCCGTCATACTCCGTTCCTTAACGGCTATCGTCCGCAGTTCTATTTCCGCACGACCGATGTAACGGGCGTAGTTAAGCTGCCCGAGGGAGTGGAGATGGTAATGCCGGGCGACAACATTGAGATGGAGATTGACCTGATTGCTCCTATCGCAATTGAGGAAGGACTTCGTTTTGCAATCCGTGAGGGCGGCAGAACGGTAGGTTCCGGTGTAGTATCCAAGATCATAAAGTAATACAGAATGATCAATGAAGCGGTCCGCAGCAGCGGGCCGCTTTTTGTGTATCCGTGGCGGTAAATAGAAAGAAATATAAGCGCAGAATTCGGAAGGATGATATGCAGGCAAATTAATTGCAGCGTCAATATAATGTGGATTTATATGCAGAAAAACAGTAATATTTTATTTGATTTTGCGGAATAATAGGTGCTGTAAAAGGTAAATATGCTTTTGAGAATGGAATGATCATATTATTCGGACGGAGGAGAATATGTTGTTGAAAAAATTGCATAAGCTGTATGATATAATTTGCTGCATTATTGTTTTACTTTTTTCTGCGCTGCTGATTCTTACAATGCTGCATTCGGATTGCCACAGGCTGTGCGATGGCGGAAGCGGCAGATACAGATTCAGCGATTTGGGAGAAAAGGTTTTTGCAGCGCTGCCGGCCGAAGCAACAGAAGGAATACAAAGGGTGAAGGTTAATGCCTGAAGCAGAAAATGAAGGCTTCATTTGATATTGCTGCATCATAATACAGATGAATTTGTGCAGAATGACAGTGGTGCAAATTCGCAATAGATGATATTATTATGATGCAAAATGAAGAAGAATTCGAGGAGGCTGTTATGGCAAACGTTACACTGAGACATATTTATAAGGTCTACGCCGGTGGAGTAACCGCCGTTAACGATTTCAATCTGGTGATTAAGGATAAGGAATTCATCGTTCTGGTCGGTCCTTCCGGCTGCGGAAAATCCACTACGCTGCGCATGGTGGCCGGTCTTGAAGAAATTTCCGAGGGTGAGCTTTATATCGGCGACAAGCTGATGAACGATGTACCGCCCAAGGAAAGAGATATTGCGATGGTATTCCAGAACTATGCTCTTTATCCGCATATGACGGTTTATGATAACATGGCGTT
>OOIG01001948.1_pt1 | contig 14495 bp, 8 predicted proteins | sample 1692091 | NCBI WGS metagenome assembly OOIG01 (sample SAMN06348188, study PRJEB24527) | human gut metagenome | biome: human gut; feature: ankylosing spondylitis patient; material: feces | host: Homo sapiens | place: China | collected 2015-10
TGCTCTTCCGATCTCCTAAATGTTGATTTATTAAATTTAGGGTTCTCTACTTTTTTCAGCAGAATAAAGAAAATGGAAATGTTGATTTATTAAATTTAGGGTTCTCTACTTTTTTCCTAAATAGAACAAATCGTTCTGGAATTTTAAAGGCCGGAATCATAGGTGGATACGACCAAACAGGAAATTACAAGATTGATGCAAGGTTTAACAAGGAAGATTTGATAAAAAGGATTCAACGTATAGCAGACTACGCTGATAGAATTCATCTAACAAATGACGATGCTGTTACTTTAGTACAACGATTAAAAGATGAATTACCTTACAATACTCTATTATATTTAGATCCACCCTACTATATAAAAGGGAAAGGGCTTTATCTGAACTACTATAATGACACAGATCATCAAAATATCGCAAATGCTATAAGTGAGATAGTAAATTGTAAGTGGATTGTCTCTTATGATAATGTGCCATTCATAACCAGCCTATATTCAAAATATAGACAACAATGTTTTGAATTGAATTATAGTGCGAGTAACTCAGGGAAAGGTGAAGAAATAATGATATTTTGTGACGATATAGTTATTCCCAAACACAAATTATTTAATCATTTAACAAAGTGAAAATAACTCACATTCATATCGAAAGGTTTCGAGGCTTCCAAAATGAAGACTTTGAAGTAGGCTCTCAATTAACAGCTATTGCAGGACAAAACGGAACTCAAAAGTCAACATTACTTGCTATTGTAACACAAACCTTCACTCTTAAGGCAGAGGATCCAATGAGAGCGGAAAAACCTTTGTGTGGCGGTAGCTATATTTCTGCATTCAAAGATAAGTTTAGATTATCCCCTACTTTTGATAGGCCTAAAGGTCATGAATGGACCATTTCCTTTGATGCTGGAGTAGATGATTTTACCGTTGAAAGCATTAAACGTACTGGAGACCCCAATGTGCGATTTTGGAAGAAAGGAGCAAGGCAAGAAGGAGATGGATATCTCTCTTTTCCCACAATCTTTTTAAGTTTAAAGCGGCTAGTCCCTATGGCAGAGGAAGCCAAAATTATAACTGATGACACATTATTAACTCCAGAGGAATTAAATGAGTTCAAACAATTACACAATAAAATTCTAATAGTACAAACCCCTATTTCTTCTGCAACAACAATAACTTCAAAAAACAAGCAATCAATAGGTGTATCCACTGAATTATACGATTGGAATCAAAACTCTATGGGACAAGATAATCTAGGTAAAATTATCTTAGCATTATTTTCTTTTAAAAGATTACATGACAAATATCCCCGACAGTACAAAGGCGGTATTTTGGCCATTGATGAGATGGATGCTACAATGTATCCTGCATCCCAAGTTGAGTTATTAAGAATTTTACGTAGATATGCATCAAAACTGAATTTGCAAATTTTATTTACTACTCATTCAATGTCTCTTCTTAAGGCGATGGACGATTTAGTTCAAGAAGTAAATAAAAAAGAAGAAACAGCCAACCAAGTAAAAGTTCTCTACCTTAAGAAGGTTGATGATAAGATAGCAATTAAACAAGGTGTGAACTTCAAAGGTATTCAGTTGGACTTAAATGTTGTTGCAGAAGGTAACAATCGCAAGAAAAACAAAATTACAGTATATACCGAAGACAAGGAAAATATATTATTTGTAAAAGCTATATTAAAGACTAAAGCTTCTGTGTTGGATTTTGTTGATGTAACTTTGCCATGTTCAACATTAATGGAACTATCCTTATTCTATTGTCATATTGGACGGGGATGTTAGAACAAACAGAAATGATTTAAAAAAAGTCAACAATGCAGATAATATTTTGATATTACCAGGAAATAAATCTCCTGAAAGACTATTGGCGGCCTATTTGTATAACCTCTCTGATGCAGACCCATTATGGTCTAAGATTGCAAATGGTTACACAAAACAATTCTGCTTCCGAGAATATTCCTTGGAACAAATAAATGCAGGAGGTGAGTTGGGGCGCCAAAATGCGAAAAACTGGCTTAATAGCCAGTTAGGATATTGGGGACGGAATGGTTGTAAAATCTTTAATCCTTTTTTAAGTTCAATTTCTATCGATGTACAAGAATTTAAAGCAAATTTTGACAATATGATTAAACGGTATATCCATGACTAAATCTCTGATGTCTACAATAGAGGAGCTTGAATACTGAAAGTATTCTTTGGCTTCTTGGTTGATGTATAATCAGAATACTTTCCCTTTCATTAATCAAATAAGATACTATTTTTTGTGCCTTTGCTCAAACACACTCAGTGAAACAGTATCTGATTATTTGTGCTATAACAACAGATTCGCTACATTAGCTTACTGGATTTTTACGCTCGTCGGGACGGGTGGTCCCGCCCCTTGGCGCTGGCCGTTCCCCGACCGATGAGTTTAAAAGCGTAAAATAATCTGCGATATATTTTGATTCTCCACGGCTTATCGAATAACAGTTTTCTTATTTCGATGTTTTATGAATTTAAGATACTTGTAATTACGTGGAAGAATTTCTTCGTTTGACTCCCAGAATTTTTCACTCACATCGGGCTGGATCGGAACAAGGTGCTTGACAGACTTGAGTTTTTGCATCGGAGTCTTGCCGTTCAGTGAGGAATGTGGTCGTTTCTTATTGTAGAACTCCTGCCATTCCATAGCCATCACATTCAAATCAAGTGTCTTGTCCGACAAATCTATAAGATTCCAAAACTCTGTCTTATCGGTCTGCTGAGACCTTTCAACTTTGTCATTCAGATGCGGAGTCCTTGGTTTGATTGGTCTGAATTTGATAAAATGGTCATGCAGTTCATATTGGAAGTCATAATTGAAAAATTCTGTTCCCCAATCAGTTTGTATCCGCTGAACGGGAAAAGGAAAGGTGTTCAGTATCTCTCCTAAAAAATGAATTGTACTTTCCGCTTTTTTATTGGGATATACACGAATGGTTCTCAAACGGGTACAATCATTTATGGCCGTGAACTGGTATGCTCCGTTTCGTACTTTCATTACATCCAGCTGAACCCTTTCCCCGGGAATTTCTTTACTATATCGGATATAGTCTGACTTTTTACGCCGTTTCACAACAGCTTTGACCTGATGCTTTTTTAACACACGCCACACCGTCATGGCTGAGAGCTTTATTTTCTTCCTAAACAGATGGTTGGCAATCCGTTGTGCTCCCCATCTTCTCGTCTCACGCAGATTAAGGATAATGGTTTCAATTTCAGGTGTTATCTTCATATTGGCAAGTCTTGATGGGCGTTTAGACTTGTCGGACAATTCCGACTTACCTTGTTCTTTCTCGCGATTTATCCAACGGTATAACGTGGAACGGGCAATCCCGCACCGAAGGGCAGTTTTTGTCACAGAACCCGTTTCGGCGTATAGCTCAAGCCATTTTTGGCGCATCCGTATTTTCCGTATATCTTCTTTCATGCTACGAAGATACGGATTAAGATTTGCCTACGAAAAGAAAAAGTGTAGCGTATCTATTGATACTTTACATATTATTCGATGTATCAGGCAGTGAAGGAACAGCATCAACATTTGATTGAAATCACTTGCACAAAATCTAAACTCGATACGGAATGAGATGTTTCTCAATGGATGTTATAGATCCATTTTACCATATAAAACTTCCAGCTCAGCAGCCATGAAACAATCGTGATTTCAATAACTCATTTGAGCAACTTCCTTATCTACCTTAAAAAGATGTAGTCCAAGAAGTGTGAGATAAATACATAAGTTCCCTTTCTGTAACTGACATTATATCTCAGTTTTCGGGAAAGACTTTTTTCAATCGGGTCTGTCATCAGCCTGACACAGTTCAGATGACAAACCCGATTTTTGCTTTGGCTTTATGAAATAAAAGAGTCACAGAATTAAACATTTAAAATTGGTCAAAATAGCGTAGGAAATATACGAGAAAACATTCCATAGATTGAAACCCCAACCATTTTATCTAACATAATTGATTTTGATCCTTCAATCATACACTGTTGTTCATGTTGTGAGTATTCGCTTTCTACCATCATCTTAATGATAGCCTTTTCTACTGCATTGTTAACAAGTTTTATAAGATTATTCTGCTCTTTTTCGGTATGGAAATTGTAATAAATCATAACATATTGCCATTCGACCATTTCCCACATAGTTTCGCCACCAAGAGCATAAAACTTTGCATCATTATCATTATAATCTGCTTTGTTATTTTTACATACAGATTGTGCCAATAGTCCTGCAATTCTACTGGTAACTGCAATACGAGTAGCATTTTGGCTTAGTCCCAGTTGGGTTGGTATTAATGCATCAATCTTTGCGAATGCATTGTAAATTGTCATAAAATCTTCATCGTTAAACTTCTCATAGTCTTCTCGGTCGATTTCTAGAATGTTTAATATGGTACGTATGTAAGAAATTGCAGAAGCAGTGTCTAGTGTCATTCTGTTTTTCAACAATGCTGCCAACGTGATTTTCTTTAACGGATATGGAAGTTTTTCCTGCTCTTCTTCTTTTTGTTCTTCTTTCACAGCTCGTTTGACAGGCAGACCAAGAACAGGGCGAACAGTTCTACCATAGAATCGCGTATCATCAACCACGACAATAGTATCTGTTCCGTCTTTGAACCTTAGGTTGTATGCAGAATAATTGCTTTCATCTCTTGTTGCTGTCCAATATCTCCCTAATTCATTAACGCCAGCTATTCTATACGAACTTGCTGATCCTGATGCAGGAAGAAAGATGTAATTGTTATTGGAGCCAATAACCTTCCATCCTAATTGACCATTTTGGCTTGTCCACTTCCATTCACATTCTTCTACGAGTTCTTTCATGTCCTCTTTGGTCGGAATCCTCCATTCTCCACCAAGCCTAGATTTTGCAACATCATCCTGAGAATCCAGAACATTTTTTCCGTCAGCTTCGGTGTATTTGAAAATTGAATTGTATGAACCTCGACACAATTTATAGGTCTCCCATCCGTATGCATCCTTGGGCTCTTTTTCTCCCCATGCAAAAAAATCACCAATTTCGGAAGGTGACGATGCGCCAATATTACAAGTTGCCCATAGGATTCCAGACGATAATCCCAAATCAATTCTTTCATTCTGAGCATTATTTGATTGGGATATAAACGGTTGTGGCTTGGATTCACCACCATTGACTTTGTGTACACTCTTATAATATCCCTTTAAGAAACTTGCGAGGTCTGGGTCTATTGTAACGTTCAGTTTGTATCCCTGGTTCTTGCCAAATGAAGCATGTTTTTCGGTATACAATTCTTCACCGTATTTTACCATCAGCGGAAACACTTTATCAGCAAAAGTATAATCTCCTGATGGAACTTTGTCTACTAGCCCTTTTGTCAGGAAATCAAGTTCAAATTGTACTTTATCACTTTCCCGAAGAAAGATATAAGAAGCGAGATTTATAGCTTCTGCCTCCAACTTCTCGGATGTCAACGTACCTGAGCATTTCTTCAAATGCTCGACACTTTCTTTTACTACTTGCTCAATCGGTGAAAGTGTCTTCACCACTGCATTCTCATTGTTTGATTTGTTAAACAGAAAATCAAAAAACTTCATAGCTTATATTTGTTAAAGTTTAATATATTATCGCGAAATCGATTGAAATTATTGTTGTACTCTTGCTCAATAAGTATAAAAATTCTATCTGTATCAGATTCTGTAAGGACATCTTCTCCTCTATTTAATTCTTTCCAATATTCATAAGCATTCATTATTGCATTTTTATGTTTCCTTTCTACCAACTGTTCATATGTTTCATCTGTCATGTCAACATAACCTCCAGTATCATTAGGCCATAAAGAGGCATTACGATAATATGTGAGTGACTTCATATAGTAGTTGCTTTTCGTAATCATTGAAACGTCTGTCGCTGTTTGATTACAGAAATGTGCATAGTACAAATCTGATATATATAGGAAATCAGGATTTTGTCCTAAAAATGGGAGAAAGGTGTATGCTAATGGCATCTTTACTAAGGCCGCTCGATTAACATACGCAGACTGTTCTAATAAATCATCCTTTGTTATACAAGCCATTCTTGACAAATAAAGATAATTGTACTTGAATATCTTTCTTGACAAGTCAATATCATCTTGACACATAAGTCTCAGCCATCGAAATGTATTAGCGGCTCCAGTTACCGCAAGTTCGCTATTCCAGTGCTTATTGGGAAACTCAGTCAAGAGGTTGACGCTTCTGTGCAAATAACTGAATGACTCTTTTATCTTCTGGCTATATATCAAAACTCCAGCTATGTCTGCTAAAATATAAGGATGTGCGATACCGCCGTATTCAATAATTAACCAGTCATAGTCAATAGGCGAAATATGACGGAAGGGAAGAACTTCTGTCTTTGTCCTATATGGCGATTTCAAATATTCAACATTCTTTATGTCTTTCGATGCAAGTCTTTGTTGATTAACAATGTACTCAAATACGTTAGATTCATCAAGACAAAGGCTTCTGTCAAGAGAGGTAATTTCTGCGAGAGGGGCTTTCATACTTTCATGATGAAAAAGCATCCCTAACTCTTGTAATAGTCCAACAATCATTGGATTCTTGACTTCTTCCGTATAGAACTCATACAAAGCTGGGAAAAGCCAATCACCGTTTGCCTCAGTAAAACAACTGGCATGCTCAAAAGAAAATTTAGCAAAAGATTCACGATCTTCTACCTGGATCTTCATCAATATGTTTTTGACTTCTTCTGTTATATCCATTGTCATGTTGTCATTTCTGATTGTAATGTTTTATAAACAAATAGATGTCGGAAAACGACTCTATATTGGAATATACTTCAATAGTATATATTGTAAAACCTACTTGGATTGATTTTCTTTTTCCCTTTTCTCCCTAACTTTTTCCAATCCCGGCATCTTTTTAGCCAATGCACTTTCTCCGGCAGGAAAATAGATAGGAAAAACTTTATATAAGAAACTTACAATATCATTACGCTTCTTACCCATGTTGAAAAAGGCAGAACAAACAAAATACATAAGATATTGTTGACTACATGTATCTGTTTGCTGAATAGTTATTGAGGGAGTGATTATCAAACCGTGTTCTGCGAATGCGCAAGCACTGGCAAGAATAGCTTTCTGCTCTTCCTCTGTGAACATCTTGATTTTATCTGCTAACCATTCAAGTTCTCTTTGCTGAAGTGCTTGTTGCTTTTCATTCTGATGTTCCAATAGGATTGCTACATTTTCTTGTTGCTTTTTGGTCAAGGCATTTTCCAATGCTTGATTCTTTCGTTTAAGGACATTGAATTTCAGTAATGCGGCAATGTACATACAGAAATAACCTACTGCAATATCGAATATCAGAACAAGCAGATAATTGTTACTTGAGTTTTGTGTGTCACCAGCCATATATTCACTAATAGGGATAACAGCTAATAGCATGATGATGGCTATTGCATAAAGCACTCTGTATCGCGTTTTGTGGCTTACTTGCGGCAAGGAAGCAAACAAAAAGGCGATAATCAAAACAGCAATTATTGCACAAAGTGGAATGAAAGATGTTCCCATAGGTTTATTGCTCGGTTTGAGGATTAATTACAATGCGCCAATAGCCACCATGGTCTGCTCCTTCACGAGACAAGATTCCCATAGAACGAAGCTTTGAAATTGCAGACATTGAAGGGTCGGAAATGACGAAATCAATAATCTTTTGTGCGGTTTTCCCAATGCTTTTAGATTTGTTTTTCGAATCTCCGAACTTTTTCTCCAAACCTTTTTGCATTATCTCCGAACTTTTGCAGTTTACACCGAACTTTTCGACCGAACTTTCTTTGTTTACAGGGTACTTTTCGAGGGTACTATTTACCCTGTTGGCTACTTCTTCAACAGGTATTCTTCCGTTTTCGTTCCAGTTCAGATTATAGAATGTGGTGTAGAAAGAGGTCGCTTCCGTTTGATATTGCGGTTCTTTTCCTTGCAGGAAATTAGGCAGCTTCTCCGTAAGTTCCCGCATTTTGCGTAAGCCGGAACCACGTTTCTCCATATAGTCCAACTGTGTGAACACGTCCGCAATGACGGGATTACGGCGCATAGAAGGCACTTTGAATATGTCACGGTCTTGAATTTGTGTACCGTCAAGCATAGCACCGGGTGATACCAGTTCTACGCGGTCATCATAAATGTCTATATGTACTTCACCACCCATCACGGTATAATCTCTATGGATAAGGTGGTTTACCAGTCCTTCAAAGATGGCACGGTCGGAATAGTCGGGAAGATTTAGGCGATAATTGGGCATCTTTACCCATCCGCTCATAGTGTAGTTCTTGATGAAGTCCATGCCATATTTCAATAGCAATACAAGGTTAGCCCGATGCTCTACGGAACTGATAGCATCATCCTTATAAAGTCCAGTCCAACGGGTACAGAAAATACGCGATTGAAATACCGTGCAGTTATCCACAAACAGTAATCCGGCATTGGTCAGTTTACCTTCAGGAGTAACCAGACCGAATGATTCCAGATACTTGTCATTCCATTCTTGATGGGTTTGCTCGCGGAATGTATTGGCCAGGATGATGAAAGAGTGCTTGCTGGCATCCACTTGGGTAGGAAGAGAATCCCATGTCATGTGCGTGTCTTTCAATACCAACGAAAGAAGTTGTTGCGAATTACACTCTACGCTTTCATTACCCACTCGTACATATGCGGTACGTGTCCCGTCTTGATAGTAATAATAAGGTGTCAGCGTTCCTGCCTTTACTTTTACTTCAAGTAGGGTATGTCCTTCGTGTTCAATCGGAATAAGTTGTATTTCCGGCACAGGGTCAAGTCTTGCCTTGATGGTTTCGCTGATAAAGTCGGCATCGGCTTGTGGATTATTTAAACCTACAATCACTCTGTCGTCGTTCACTCCATAGAACAAACTGCCACCATCCGTATTGGCAAAAGCCGATATGGATTTAAGCCATGACTTTACTTTCTTACGTTCCAACATTTCCTTGAAATCATAAGTTGAACATTCCGCCATCAATGTATTGTTATGTATTTGCATTATTCCCTTATTATTCGTATAATATTTTAATTCTTATCACAAAGGTAATGATATTGTGATAATTTCAAACGTTTTAGCTTACAAAGAAAGCATCAAGTCAGCCAAAAGAACAGCTGTTTCCGGTTCATTCTTTTGTGCATCTTTAGGTTTCCATGCCACCACGAACCGTACAGATGCGGATTTCACCTTGTAACCTCTTTGTTCCCATTCGGATAATGTATCCTGCATTTTTGATGATAACTTAGCTATGGGTTTATCAGTCAATGAACTATACAAAAAGAAATTACTGTGAGTCAAGGAGTCTCCTCCTCTCAATGCCAAGATTTCTTGTTTTCGTTCTTTGAAGAATCCCAAATTGACATCTTTGTGAGAGAGTTGCAGTACAATTTCTTCAGGCATGTCATATTGTCGCTGATCCATGAGATATCGGTCTGCACTCAAATGATTGAAACAATCACCGTTTGTATGTATGAACAGTCTGTTTTTCGCACGGGTTATTCCTACGTAATATCGACGCATCAGATGGGCATCCTTTACATAATTGTCGGATATGAACATATACACATCGTCAAACTCTCTGCCTTTGGCCTTGTGAATAGTTGATACCACAACGTCGGCTCCTGATACGTCGCAGAAGTCTTCCACCGACGACTCAAATACAAATTCTTTGAAGTCACTGAAATATTTAGTCTTGTTGGTTTGTTCAAACTGTTCCACACAACGTTTCACATACATCAAGCTTAGACTCCTGTCATAAGTAGAGAAGGTGTTATGCTTGGCTTCTTCCCACAGCTCTTCCGTGATTAACGGTGTTTTTATCCGCTTGTTTATATACCTCAGGAAATATCTCATTTCAGCCATATTCCAAAAACGTAGGCCGTCCATTGATTGTATCAGTTTACTGTTTATGCCATGTTTCCGCAAAAGAGCCATCAGGATAACGGCCTCTTCATTTGTTTGGGTCAGTACACAAGAAGTTCCTTTATCCCTATGTTGAAGCAAGTTTTCGACGAGTGGCTGATACATATATTCCGATTGATAGCGTATCACTTCAACCCAACCCTTTTCTTTTCTCATGGAGATAATTGGTATACTTTTTATCCTTTTATGTATGTTTTTCAAGAATCCGTTGGCAAAATCTACCGGCTGGCGCGCACTGCGGTAATTTTCGGTCATTTCGACAAACGTGCTTCCACTTTCTTGTGCCAGTCGGTACATATAACCGGAATCGGAACCGCGGAATTCATAGATGTTCTGGTCATCGTCTCCCACTGCTATCACACGCATCTCCTCATTATTAGTCATTAAAGCCTTTACAAGCGCATGCTCTTCAGCTCCCATATCCTGAGCCTCATCTATGACTAACACCGTCTTGCCAATCTTATTGGGTTCCACTTCTCCTTGACATATCATCTCGGCTGCATTTGAAACGACATTTCTTGATTCTTCAAGATTTCCTATCCGTCCCAATAGGTCGAAACAATAGGAGTGGAATGTTTTTATTTCGACAAAGTGGGCGGCGTTGCCTATCAACTCCATGAGCCTTTTTTTGAATTCCGTAGCGGCTGCCCTTGAAAAGGTCAGCATCAGGAGCTGTTCGTGTTTCACATCTTCAAGTAGCAGAAGTGAGGCCAGTTTGTGGACCAATACACGTGTCTTTCCACTACCTGGGCCGGCTGCGACTACAATGCAACGTGAACCCTTGTCGGAAATAATATCCATTTGCCGTTTGGATAATTGTCCGAACAATTGTTTGTACTTCTGTGGTGTCAAGTTACGTTGTATCTCGTTTGCTCTGTCTCCTTTGAAATATTTTATGACAAACTTTCTGTAGTCCATTTGGAAATAGTCCTGAACATATTGCAAGGCCGCATGATAATCTCTTACCATCAGATTGGCATATTCGCCTACAATATGCACTTGCTGGATTTTCAACTTGTAGAATTCGTTGAGCATCCGATAGTCGTCTTGCTTGTATCTCGACTTGTTGTCCTTTATTCTTTGGATATTCATGGCATTATAAAGTACCAAAAATCCGCCTTCAAGTTTTAGTGAACCGATTTTCGACAAATACAGAAGTGCTTCTTCCACGTCTTCTAATTGAATGTCATCAAGTCCGCCAAAAAGGGATTGGGAATTTGATTTTATTCGGTTCAGAAGCTCTACTACGGAGAACTGGATGGCTTTGTCGAGTGCATTCTTTTTTTCTGCATCAAAAGCTAATTTGTATAGCCATTCCACGGCAAAGCGACTTATTTCCAATCGTTTCTCAAATCGCCTGATGGTGGATTCTAGGTCTGCCTGACGACTTATCTCCATGTTACGAGCCGCATCTTCTTTTTTACGCGTATATCCCTTGACGGTGAGGAAATAGAGTAGTGTCCGGATATCTTTTTCTTTGGATGTATTGATGCCATCGTTCACTGCATTTTCATTCAGTTGCTTGCATGATATTCGTAAAGCTCCGTCGGGAATATGATTAAGGATGTATTGTTCAAGTTTTGCAAAGCGTTCGAGGAGAATTTGTGACTTTCGTTCCGAATCACCTGCATCCTGCAAATAGGCAGATATATCTTTACTGTCTGCCAATATACCTTCCTGTCGCATGCGCTCCACTACAGATATAACATCTCTTTTGCTTAGTCCCAAAATGTCTGCCAGATAATCGATTCGTGATTCTGCTTCCGAATCTTGAGCCTTGGCGATATGTTTTTGAGAAATCAATGACTTGATGATACGGACTGCCTTTTCTATTTCATCGCTGCCAAAAAGTAGTGATGCTGCTATGCGTTCTCTTGCTTCGTCCATATTCTTTACCATTATTCCCGTGGCATATACATGAGGTACATTGTTTCCTCTTACCAAGTATCCGCTTTGTTCCAAAGCTGCTAATGCTGTCCGTACACGGGTCTCAATGTCAGATACCGAATCATCCCATCCTGCTTGCCGGGCAATTTCCAACGCAGAACAGTTGACTTTCATACGGTGTTTGGTAAGGTCTTTGACGGCTTTCCATACCTGTTGTATTTCACTAATGCTAAGTTTCGTTTGGTTTAGCAATATAAAATGCTTGTCCAAATCATTGTCACTGTAAAGCACATAACAACGTGCGCTAAGACCAGGATCACGACCTGCCCTGCCAGCTTCCTGTACATAATTCTCCAGCGAATCGGAAATATCATAATGCACTACAAGACCGACATCTTTCTTATCGACTCCCATACCAAATGCAGACGTGGCCACGATGATGTGTGCCTGATCGTTCATAAAAGCATCTTGGTTGGCAATTTTTTCATCGGCTTCCATTTTCCCATTGAAAGGGAGTGCCTTGTAACCGTCACGAGTCAGTTTTGCAGCCAGTTCCTTTGTTCGTTTGGTGCGTGACACGTAAACAATTGTCGGACAATCGGCTTCTGCTACAAGTTCTCTCAGTTTTAAATATTTGTCATTGTCATTCTCTACATGTATGACGGAATAGTGTAGATTTGTTCTTGAGGCTGTTGATGCGAATAATTCCAAGTTCAAATCCAAAGTCTGCTTGAAATAGTCACAGATGTCTTGGATTACTTTCTGTTTTGCCGTGGCCGTGAAACAGGATACAGGTATCGGGGTTTTGCATTTTTTCTTTTGCTGGTATTTTTGGATGAATTTGCCAATGTAGAGATAGTCAACTCTGAAATCCTGCCCCCATGAAGAAAAGCAGTGCGCTTCGTCTATCACAAACCTTACAACGTGGCGCGCCATCAATATTTTCTCGATTGTTTTTGAACGGAGCATTTCGGGAGAGATATACAACAACGAGGCTTCTCCGTCTTGTACTCTTTGTATGGATAGCGATCTTGTGATGGGGTCTAACATCCCATTTATGGTTACGGCATCCGTGATGCCTCTGTCGGCAAGGTTGTCTACCTGGTCTTTCATCAAGGACTGCAAGGGGGAGATGACAACCGTAAGCCCGTGCACGGAGTGGCCCGCCATGAGTGCAGGCAGTTGGAAGGTAAGTGATTTACCACCGCCGGTAGGAAATATTGCCAGCAGCGATTTCCCTTTTACCGCAGCTTGGGCAGCACGTTCTTGCAGTGGCTCGCTTTCGTATGTCCGGAAGCGCTCATATCCGAAAAATGTTTTTAGGTTATGGAGCACATCCAATTGCGTATGGCAGTAGTCGCAGCTTTCTTTGCAAGTAGTGTGTCGCAGGAGTTTTATGATAAATTCCACTTCCGGATAATTATAAAGTATCCATCCGGGAGTGATGGAGCGGTAATCGGTGGTGTCAATCAGAGCCAATGCGTATGCCAATCCGCATGGATATTGGTTGATGAGCATGTCAAGATCGGCATGTTGGCAAATCTTTCCGGCATAAAGTTCTTTAATAAGTTCAGGTATTCCTTTATGGATATACTCCGCACTTACCATACTGAGAAATCCTTCAAATTCCTTCTTGCCCTTCAGCAGCGATGCAAATAGTATACGCTTTTCTTTCGGTAGTGAATGCCAGCATGCTATTTCATCCAACAATAAGTCTTTTGCTTTCTTGCAATCGTTCACCGGATTGTTCATTTGTTCGCTCATCAGTTTGTCATCTTTCACAAGCCTGTGGTAAGGGTGTTCAGGGAACAGTAAAGGCGAAACATAAAGTGTATCAACTAAAATCCAGCGGCATATTTTGTCCGTAAACAGGTATTTAGCATCATGGTGAACGATATTGCGTCCGCAGATGTAGTCTACATCGTTTAAGAAAATGAATAGTTCTTCTTTTGAGGTTTTATGAAATGTCGTGTTATCATGCTTGAGGGCTCCTATATCATGGATTCTATGGTCTTTCAAGCCTATTTCAACATCTACTATGGCATAATTGTGGGCACTACATGGTACAGAGGTGGTTTTATTGCCGATGATATTGTTTCTATCCTCGGTTTTCTTGATTCCTATGAGTTTGCTCCATATTGACATATCTCAATATAATAAATAGTTTTACAACTTGAATTTGTTATGTATCTGCATCGTTTTCTTATTGTTGTTTGGGTATAACATCCCAATATCATATACAAAGGTAAGGATAAAACCGAAGAATCTGTTAAAAACATCGCTTTCTTTTGATTTTTATGCGTTTACATCTCGTTATTTATGAATAAAAATCGTACTTTTATGAACAAGAGCGTGTGTTGCTTATGGATGCTTATTTTCGGGTTTGCGTTATATTTGCAACACGTGTACGCAAGTCGCTGATAGATATATCATGTTGATTTTGAGGAAGTGAAGTAAGTCCGGTTATCAATAGGTCTACATACAAAAGGCTGTTACAAGACAAGTGCTTGTGACGGCCTTTTTTCGTTTGAACCAATTTTAACTCTTCGTTTGAAACCAAGCTATCTCTTAGTTGTTGTACACTGCAACGGGATAACGGACAGAGATATGTTTGGGAAATCAGATG
>OOIG01001949.1_pt1 | contig 14489 bp, 11 predicted proteins | sample 1692091 | NCBI WGS metagenome assembly OOIG01 (sample SAMN06348188, study PRJEB24527) | human gut metagenome | biome: human gut; feature: ankylosing spondylitis patient; material: feces | host: Homo sapiens | place: China | collected 2015-10
GCTTAACCGACAGAATGGCGCGCATGATTGCCGATGTCAACGGTGACGGCGTTGTCAATACGGCCGACGCAGTTGACCTGACAAACTATCTGAACAATGCCGGTATAATCGCGCAGCCAAACAAAAATCAGCTTGCCGAGATCTCTTCTTCTTTGCACCCAACCGCAAAGCGAAACCTGCTGTCCTGCATTTTTCTCCGTAAGATCGGCGCACATTCCGCTGCGTCGGAAGCTTCCCAATGACTCGCCCATTATGTTATTCCTCCCGTAAAAAATCATCAACAGTATAAATAATCAATTCCTGACGGAATATCCTGTTTTGTTATGATGGACATTTCATGCAAAGGCGGAGGCAATATCTGCTTTGACAAATACGCTTTCCTCTCCGCTTGCCATATCCTTTACCGTATATACATCGCCGTCGACCTCATTGTCGCCTATTACTATAACACTTTGAGCACGAATCTTATCGGCATATTTCATTTGTGCCTTAAGGCTGCGCTTGCAGTGATTTATCTCTGCCCGTATACCCAATGCCCGCAGACGCTGAGCAAGAATAAAGGCCTCTGTCTCGGCTCTTTGCCCCATGGAAGCAATGAAAACACGGCAATTATCATCATCCGGCGGCAGTATTCCGGCGTTCTCCAGCACCATTATCAGGCGCTCAAGCCCCATTCCGGTGTCGATATTCTTCTGCTTCAGCTCGGTGTAGCCGGCGCTTGCAACGGACACATCGCTTATCTGCGCAGAAAGCCCGTCATAGCGTCCGCCGCCGCAAACGGTTATTTTATCCCCACCCGGCTGAGTATAAATAATCTCAAACACGGTGCGTACATAGTAGTCAAGCCCGCGTACAATATGCGGATCTACCGTATATGCAATTCCCGCGGCGTTAAGCAGCTGCTTCAGCTTTTCAAAATGCTCGCGGCAGTCATCGCAGAGGTAATCAAGTATAACCGGCGCATTTGCCGCTATTTCGCCGCATGAAGGCACCTTGCAATCCAGTATGCGAAGCGGATTTTTATCCAATCTTTCGCGGCAGGTGGAGCAAAGCTCCTCCCTTCTTGAATTCATATACTCCTTAAGGGCGGCGTTATATGCCGCGCGGCACTTTGGGCAGCCGATACTGTTTATGCACAGTGACAGTTCATTTATGCCAAAGCTTGATATGATATCCAAAGCAAACGCTATAAGCTCCGCATCCATTGTAGGCTCGGTTGCACCGAATACCTCCGCACCGAATTGATGATGCTCGCGGTAGCGCCCCGCCTGCGGGCGCTCATAACGAAAAACGGGAGTGAAATAATATGCCTTTAACGGAAGCGCACTGTTATAGAGTCCGTGCTCCACAAAGGAACGCACCGCTCCGGCCGTGCCCTCCGGTTTAAGAGTCAGGCTGCGCCCGCCTTTATCCGTAAATGTGTACATTTCCTTTTGCACAACATCAGTGGTATCGCCCACTCCCCTTTGAAAAAGCTCGGTATATTCAAATGTCGGAGTTCGAATTTCGCGATATCCGTAGATATCGGCCCGTTCCTTTATGGTATCTTCTACAAAATGCCACTTGAACGCCTCGGACGGTGTTACATCCTTTGTGCCCTTTGGTGCAATGATCATAAAATCACTCCTTAAACAGTTTGGTGGACGGTTTTATTGCTTTTATACTCCTTCAGCGGTACGGTTTGCAATGTTCTGACCAAATAAATGCCGAAATATAATAAAAAAACACCCGGTAAGGGACGAAATCTCTTCCGCGGTGCCACCCTAATTGCAAACACTTAAATGATGATAACGCTTTCAGAGCGAACGGGGACTACCCGCCGGTTCAGGAATGTCCTTCAAAGAAGAGCACGCAGCGGCTTACACCTTACCCGCCTCGCTTGGCGTTTTCTTTCTTTTACTGTTTTCCTTCATTACCTTTCGGAATCATGTTTTATCTTGAATGCTTAAACATTCTTATATCAGGCACATATCGAACCGCAGTTTGCCCGTGCAAAAAATACGGAAATATATCAATGTGCAAGCTTATTTTATATTATAATATCGGAAATGGCAAGCGCTTTTTGTTTAAGCGCGATACGCTTTCCGCATACGGCTACTGTCTGTGTTTGGGAAAAATATGTTTTGAACATACATCAGAATGTATCAAACAGCTGCTGCTTGCGCTTTATCATTTCCTCTATACGCTGTATATAATCATATATACTTTTGCTATTGGCACAGCGTTCTATTCTGCCCTGACCGTCAAACACCCTTTTGGAAACGGCACCTGCGCCCAGTGCAAGCACGGACACTGTTTCCTCCATTATATCAATATTATAAATGCATTGTTTGCCGTCCAGCGCATATCCCACATTTTCAAGATTGCCTGCCTGATATTTTTGTCTGTAAAGATAGTACGGAGTATATCCCGCCAGGCTCAGCATTTCCCGTGCCGTATCCACCATAGCGGCCGCCTCTTCCTGCGAAGGCATCGGATACTTTTGCGGATATTCGCTGATCACCGAGCCGTTTTTAACGGAAAGAGTGTGAACGGTTATGTTGTCCGCTCCAAGCTCCAGCACGGATTTCAGCGACCGGGCGAAAATTGCATTGTTTTCACCGGGCAGCCCGGCTATAAGGTCAGCGTTTATGCTGTTAAAGCCTATGTCTTTTGCCTGCGTGAAGCAGTCAAAAATATCCTGCGGTGAATGGCGCCGCCCTATGAGGGCAAGCGTATCTGCGCACATGGTCTGCGGATTTATGCTTATTCTGGTTACTCCGCGCTTTTTCATTGCCCGCATTTTCTCAACGGTTATAGTGTCCGGCCGTCCCGCCTCCACAGTATACTCTTTTTCCGGCTCAAAGACGGAAAGTGCCTCCAAAAGATGCGCAAATTGCATTTCGTCCAGCGCCGTAGGCGTGCCTCCGCCGATATAAAGGCAGCGCGGTCTGAGCCCCTTGGCCTTCAGCATATCACCGGCCGCCGCAATATCGCGCTCCAGCGCATCCATATATGCCGGAATAAGCTTATGCTTTGTGGCATCATGCGTAGCAAAAGAGCAATAGACGCATCTTGTGCGGCAAAAAGGAATACCGATATAGACATCAATGCTTCTTTGAGGCGGATGAATAAAGGGCTTCTGCGCCGAAATTATTTCCTCAAGCAGCCTGCATTTATCCGCAGAGACACCGTAAACCTTTTCAAGCACTTCACTGTCGGTGCCGCCGTAGATGAGCTTTGTAGGTCTTATCCCGGTAAGAGAGCCCCACGGCAATGCTTTATTTTCAATATGACTTAAAAGTCGATAAACGGCCAGCTTTGAAACCCTTTTAAGCGCCCGCTTGACATAAAGCGCACTGTCCTGTCCGCATGCCAGTTCCGCATAACCGGCCGGCGTATCGGCTGAATCTGCTCCTTTATTCAGCCTGGCATTTGCATATGCGGTTTCACCCTTGATATACGCATCTACCGTTAAAACCGTTTCGGCATTGGCATGCGTAATGCCGGCATTGTCCGCAAGCACAACATCCGCATCGGGAAAAAATGCGCGAATGCTCTCACTGAGATCGTTATAAAATTCAGAATGGTTTGTTGAAAGAATCATAAAACTCCGCAGCTAAAACAGCAGCATATCAAGCAGCGCCGTTTATGCTTAGATCGATCTTGATAAAATACAGAAAACGGCTATTTATCCCACCCGTAGCCCAAAAACGGATTATCCGACTTTTCCTGCCCGATCGTAGTTGCATCACCGTGGCCGGGAAGCACACGCGTGCCGTCCGGAAGCACAAAAAGCCGCTTTTTAACGGACTCTATCAGCGCATCATAGTCGCCGCCGGGAAAATCGCTTCTGCCGACAGAGCCCGCAAACAGCGTATCCCCGGAAAACAGTATGCCGTCAGTGCAATAACATACGCCGCCGGGGGTATGCCCCGGAGTGGAAATTACATCAAGGTTTGTAAAGCCAAGGCTTACGGTATCGCCGTCGGATACGCATCTGTCCGCATAGCACGGCGGGCAGGAAACTCCGAAAGCGTGAGCCATACTCAAAGCATTATTGTGCAGCATTTCTTCATCTGCGGCGCTTATTATTATCTGCGCGCCCGTTGCCGCCTTCAACGCATGAACCGCTCCGCAATGATCAAAATGCCCGTGAGTGAGCAGTATTTTATTAAGCTGCAATCCGTTTTCCTTAAGCCAAAGCAGCAGGCGCTTTTCATTTCCGCCGGGATCCACAATTGCCGCCGAATGCGCATCGTGCAGAATGTATGTATTTACTTTTAACGGCCCCGTATGGGTTGTATATATTTCCAAAGCGCTCACTCCTGTCTTGAATCCAGCAGAATCGTTACCGGTCCGTCATTTACTATTTCAAACTGCATATCGGCGCCGAAGCATCCTGTTGATACGGCAATCCCGGAATCCCGCAGCCTTTTAACCGCCGCGAGATATAAAGGTTCCGCTTCCTCACGCGGTGCAGCTTCGGAATAGGACGGGCGGCATCCTTTTCTTGCATCGGCACACAGAGTAAACTGAGAAACAATAAGCACGGCCAAACCGAGATCCGAAAGCGATTTATTCATAACTCCGTTTTCATCCGGAAATATGCGCAGCCGTTCGATTTTTGTGCATATATAGTTAACATCATTTAATGTATCACCGTGCTGTACGCCCAGCAACACAGCCAGTCCGGCACCTATCTCCCCTGTTGCTTCGCCGTTTGCGGTAACTTTAGCCCTTGCCGCACGCTGCAGTACTGCTTTCATGTTTTTATTCTCTCTTTCTCAGGCGGCCGACCTTGCTTAAAGTATTATGTTAAAGCACAGCCGCGCCCGAATACCGACCGGAATAACAGGCATCACGATTATTTATTTACGCGATATACCTCGATGACCCCGTTTATTCGCTTCATTTGCTTTATTAAAGCATCCAGCTGTTCCGTATTTTTTATCTCAACGCTCATGGTTACGGTAGCAACACCGTTTTTCCCCTGAGCATTCATTGAAACAAGCTTCAAATCGTTATTATAGATCATATTACTCACATCAATAACTATTCCGCGCCTGTCGTATGCCAGCAGTTTTAAATCGGCATTATAAGCAGTATTGCCCTCATTTGCCCACGCAACCTCTATTTCCCGTTCCGGCTCAAAATCGGTGAGATTATTACAGTCCCTTCTATGAATGGATACTCCTCTTCCGCGCGTGATATAGCCTACGATATCGTCCCCCGGAACGGGATTGCAGCAATGTGCAAAGCGTACAAGCATATTCTCCTGCCCCTTTACTATTACATCGCTGCCGGGTTTCAGAATGGAACGGGTGGTTTTATGCGGCTGCTCTCCGGGCTTTGGAATGTTGTTCTCGCGGCGATATTCTTCAATAAGGCGGAACAGCACCTGATTGGTAGTAAGACCGCCGTAGCCTACGGATGCATACAAGTCATCTGCGCTTTGAAGCTTATAGCGGCTCATGATAGGCTCCAGCCACTCATGGCGCATAAGAGAAGGCAGAGAGTATCCTTGCCGTTTAGCCTCCTTTTCCATCATGTCGCGGCCCTTGACAATGTTCTCTTCGCGAAGTTCCTTTTTGAACCACTGCCGTATCTTGCTTTTGGCCTCATTTGTCTTTACAATGTTAAGCCAATCGCGGCTGGGCCCGTGAGGCGATGCAGAGGTTAGTATTTCCACGATATCGCCTGTTTTCAATCTTGCATCAAGATTTACGATACGCCCGTTGATCTTTGCGCCTATACATTTATGACCGATAGCGGAATGGATGGCATATGCAAAATCAAGCGGCGTTGCTCCTGCCGGAAGATCTATAACATCTCCCCGCGGCGTAAAAACAAATACCTCGTCACTGAAAAAATCCGTCTTGACAGAGTCTACAAACTCGCGTGAATCATGGCTTTCCGTATCATACTGAAGCATTTTGCGAAGCCATGTAAGCATAACATCGGAATTTGTAGAACCCTTTATGCCTTCTTTATATTTCCAGTGAGCAGCAATACCGTACTCGGCTGTTTCGTGCATTTCCTTTGTGCGTATCTGTATTTCAAACGGAGTTCCGTTTGGCCCGATAACCGTGGTATGCAGCGATTGATACATGTTGACCTTCGGCATTGCGATATAATCCTTGAACCTGCCGGGCATGGGCTTAAAAATGGTGTGAACTATACCCAAAACCCCGTAGCAGTCCTTTACGGTATCCACAATCACCCTCAATGCGGTAAGATCATAAATCTGATCGATGCCCACATTATGAGACTTCATTTTTTTGTAGATGCTGTAAAAGTGCTTGGGACGGCCGTATATATATGCGTCGATTCCCGCCTCGACCAGCTTCGGACGGACGATATCAATAACCTTTGCGATATACTCTTCCCGTTCAGCGCGTTTTTGATTTATGCTGTCATGAATTGCATTATAGGCATCGGGATCAAGATAACGCAGCGAAGCATCCTCCAGCTCCCATTTGATCTGATATATACCTAGGCGATTGGCAATCGGTGCATAAATGCTTAAGGTTTCATTGGAAATATATATTTGCTTATCATGCGGCAAAGAGGAAAGCGTGCGCATATTGTGCAGCCTGTCCGCTAATTTCAGCAGCATTACCCGCACATCTTTGGCCGTTGCGATGAACATTTTTCTCAGGCTTTCCGCCTGCTGTTCCTCTTTTGAATTGAAATTGATGCGGGACAGCTTCGTTACGCCGTCCACCAGCTCCGCCACCTCTGTGCCGAAATTCTTTTCGATATCGGACTTTTCAAAAGCTGTGTCCTCCACCGTATCATGCAGCAAGGCGGCTGCGATGGTTGCCGCATCCATGTCGAGATTGATGAGGATAAGAGCGACATTTGTGGGATGAACAATGTACGGCTCACCTGAAGCACGCCGCTGTTCACGGTGCGCAAGCGCAGCAAACTCATACGCACGGCGTATAAGATCGTAATCCTTTTCGCTGTATTTTGCTTTCGCCTTTTCAAGCAGCTCGTTCATCGTTTCTCCCCCTCCGTTGCACTGTTATTCCGGCAAAAAATCAATGCGGAAATGCAAAATCAGAACTTGATTATCGTGTGCACATTATAGCCGTCAAGATTCTTTATGCCGCCCAGCATGGTATGCTCCATGGCAAACACAACGGCCGCGACCTCGCCGCCAAGCTCTTCAACCAGCTTGCACGCCGCCAGCGCCGTGCTGCCCGTGGCAAGAAGGTCGTCAATCACCACCACTTTATCGCCGGGCTTTATTGCATCCTTGTGGATCTGCAGGCACTGCTCGCCGTCGCCGAATTTATAATTTCTGCTTACAACCTCTGCCGGCAGCTTTCCGGGCTTACGCGCAGGCACAAAGCCAACGCCCATGGAGTATGCAAGTGTTGCACCAAGCACAAAGCCGCGCGCCTCCGGGCCCACTACCGCATCAACCTTTATTCCGTCAAGCTCGCGCTTCATTCTTTCCACAAGCTCTTTGAATGCATCAGCATCCTTGAACAGTGTTGTAATGTCCATAAAGCGTATTCCCTGCTTAGGATAATCCGGTACTATTCTTACCTTTTCCTTCAGATTCATAACAGTTCCTTCCTGCGCGGATATATATCCGCTACCGCTTTCCGGCGCGGTCTGCCGTAGTTTTAATTTTTACGGGCTCTTGCCCTCGCTTTTGTATCGTTTGTTTAATGCTCATATCCATTCAGCGGTAATTCTGTAAAGGCGATATTAAACCTATACCGGGCCGTCGAATGCAAAATGCGGCGCATTTTGCCGTTACAATCCGCAAGAAGAATAGCCGCAGATATTCTTGTATATCCCGCTGTTTGCAAGCGGATTGGCCGGCGCTGCGCGATTAAAAACAACGCTGAAGCCGTTATCTCCGCATTCACACTTAAAAAAGCCCAACTCTTCAAACACCGAAAGCGCAATGTCCAATAGCACCCGGCTGCGCGGCGAACCGTCAGCAGCCTTTTGCATGAATTCCTCGCGTGTACGGCAGGGCGGCAGCTTTTCACAAGCCGCTCGCAGCACACCGTATGCCACCCCCATGCCGCTGCGGGAAAAATCGCGGTAACGCTTGGCAATAAGCTGTGTAAGCTCCTTGGGCGACTGCATAAAAGCATATATCTCAGCCTCGGGAGCCGCTTTTGAAACAGCCGCTATCATCTGCTGCGTACAGCTGTCGCAAAGCACAACATTGCTGAAATTCACAAGCTCCATGTTTTCCGGAATACAGCCCGCCGCAAATGTATTATATCCGTTTTTCTGCGATGCAGAGGAAAACAGCTCCACATCGCACCGCGGATATCCGGAATAAATGAATTCCGCGATTTTGGGAACAATAGCCGGATGATTGCAAATTATAACCGTTCCCGTTGCCGACTGACTTAGCAGCCCGTCAAGCAGCGCTGTAAGCTCCTCAAAGGATTCAAGCGCCTCGTACTGACATTCCTCTTCACCGTTATTATACATAATCTGATGAAAAAATGCACGAACAAATTTTTCATCATTCAGCCGCAGCACCTCTTCCAGCGCCGATGCCGTTCTCTCGGGGCGCGAAGCATCAACTATAAAGCTCAGCTTTTCCGTATCGTTCCAGACATTTATATCGGGTGCTCCGGTAACGGTGTAATACATGCCGTCAACAAGCTGAAAATCACGGTTTTTATAGGAAAACATCATGGACTCGGTGGATGTAAGCTCATCGCTTAGAGTCAGCTTAAGGTGAGCACCCGTCTTCCCCACCGCCTTGGAGCAGGAGGCTCTGAGACCGTCGATACGGAATTTAGGTGAGGGATTGCCCATCCCGAAGGGCGCAAGCAGCTCTATCTGCCGCGCCAGCCCCATGTCCATTTCACTAAGGCAGGCACGCGCGTCGTAGCGCGCCACCGGAAAGGTATTCAGTTCATCATAGTTTTCCTTTACATAGCAGTCAAGGCGGTAAGCAGCTTCATCCAGCCTGTCCGCATCAATGCTCAGCCCCGCTGCCATGGCGTGACCGCCGAAGCGCAGCAGTAAATCATTTATGCTTTGCAGCATTGAATACATGTTTATGCCCTCAACGCTGCGCCCCGAGCCGGTAGCTATGCCGTTTTCCACCGAAAAAAGTATGCACGGCCGATGATGCCTTGCTGCCATCTGCGAAGCTGCTATGCCGACAACGCCTTTTTCCCACCCGTCGGAGGCGGCAACCAGCACGCGCCTGTCGCGCACCTGACCGGAACGCAAAACTATTTCTTCAGCCTGTTCAATTACCTGCTGCTCCAGTTCCTGTCGCACGGTATTGAGGCGGCAAAGCGTTGCCGATATTTCCTGTGCGTTTCCCGCGCCGGTAAGCAGCTCCACGCCCAGCTCTGCGCTCTCCAGCCTTCCTGCTGCATTAAGTCTTGGGGCAATTGCAAATGCAATGTCAACTGATGTTATCCTGCCGGGGGTTTTGCCGCTTTGCTTTATCAATTCAAGAAGACCCGGACGGGGGCAGGAATTTATCCTTTCCAGCCCCATTTTTACGATTGCCCGGTTCTCTCCAGTAAGCGGCACCATGTCGGCAACCGTTGCAATGGCTGCAAGATCCAGCAGCTCGCAAAAATATTCGGATTTCCCCAAAAGCTGCTGAGCCAGCTTAAAGGCAACACCCGCGCCGCAAAGCTCGCTGAAGGGATAATCCGACGGAATATGCGGGTTTATTACTATGCATTCCGGTATCTGTTCGGGTACCGTATGATGATCGGTTACTATTACCCTCATGCCGTTTTGAACAGCAAGCGCCACCTCGGCGTGCGAGGCAATGCCGCAATCAACGGTAAGCAAAACCCCGCCTTTTTTCGAAATACGGCTTACGGCATCGGAATTCAACCCGTACCCTTCGGTATGCCGATCGGGAATATAATAATCAACATCCGCCTGAAGATGGCGAAGCACAAGCAGCATAACGGAAACTGCGCATATGCCGTCCACATCGTAGTCGCCGTACACCGTTATATGCTCGTTTCGATATATTGCCTGAAGCAGCGTATCCGCCGCCTCTTTTATTCCCGGCAGGCGCTGCGGCAAATGCAGCTCCGCTCCGGCATTTATAAATCCGGCTGCTTTTTCAATGGAATCAAAACCGCGGGTATAGAGAACCTCTGCAATAGGACGCACAATTTTTAACGATGCCGCTATTTCCGCTACCGTGTTTTTATCTATCTCCGATGCTTTTTTGTTTGGTTTCAGTACTACTGGCACGGGCTTTCCTCTCCGAACAAATAATCAGTAAATAAACCTTTATGTAATCCGTAAACCGCATATTCGGCAGCCGTACAAAAACGACGACGACGCAACAATACCGTTTAAGGATAGACTAAATCCCTTCAATGCATAACAAAGAAGGGATTTTTTATTAATATTAAACAGTCTTCTTTGCCTTGCGCTTTTCAGCAATGAATTCCCACACATTGGGATTGATGAATATGCAGGAATACATGCTGGAGAGAATACCTACAATAATGGGCAGTGCAAAATCGCGCACGCTGGTAACACCGAAAATGCACAGAGCACCGATGGTAAAGAGCGTGGTGAGCGAACTGAACAGTGTGCGTGTTACAGACTCCTTTACGCTTGTTATAACAACAAACTGGCGAGAGTAGGTTTTAGTATCGTATTTTTTGTTGTTTTCGCGTACACGGTCAAATATAACAATGGTATTATTGACGGTATAGCCAACAATCGTCAGCATGGCAGCAATAAATGTGCTGTTAAGCTGAACCTGAATGATGGACATAACGGAAAGCGTAATGAGTATATCATGAACAAGGCCGACTACCGTTGCAACACCGAAGGTCCACTCAAAGCGCAGTGAAATATATACAAGCATACATACCACCGCCAAAGCCACCGTCCAGAAAGCGGCGATTACAAGCTCGCGGCTGGCGGCAGCGCTTACGGTATCAAAGCTTGCTTCCACTGCGGTACCGCATACATCCTTGCCGTATGCCGCTTCAAGCTGTTTCTGAATCTCCTCGCGCACCTGACCGACATCCTGCGACTCATCCGTCATAAAGCGAATGTCATAGGAGTTATCTCCGCTTTTCTGCAGCTTAACATCTTTTCCGCCTGCCTGAGCCACAATGGCCTCCACTTTGGCACTGTCGGCAGCGGTGCCGAAGCTTACCGCAAGAAGGTTTCCTCCCTTGAAATCAATGCCGAGGTTAAGCCCCTGAACACACATGGAAATTATTCCGGCAAGAATTATAACTCCGGAAATTATAAACCAAAGCAGTTTCTTATTTTTCATCAGCCTTGCCCTCCTTCAGCGAAAGAAGCCCGGGTTTGTTAATGCCGAGTTTGATAAGTACATTGAGGAAATATCTGGTGACAAATATGGCGGTAAGCATCGATATAACTACGCCTGCAAGCAATGTCGTTGCAAAGTTCTTAATAGGCGCAGGGCCGACCATAAGCATAACCAAACCGGCAATTATGGTAGTAAGGTTTGCATCAAGTATTGCGCTGCGCGCCTTGGTGTAGCCGATGCTCACACAGGAGTCAAGGTCTTTGCCGGAATGAAACTCTTCCTTAATGCGTTCGAATATGACAACATTTGCATCCACCGCCATACCTATGCTTAAAACGATACCGGCAATGGAAGGAAGGGTAAGCTGCATCCACGGGAAGGAAGTTATAAACCAGTAGAAGATGAGCATATACACAAAAAGTGCAATATCGGCCGCAAGCCCCATAAAGCGATAGACAACAAGCATAAACACAAACACGAGAATTACGCCGATAAGACCGCCGATCAAAGCGGAATTGAGCGCTTCCGAGCCAAGGGTCGCACTTACCACACTTGCGCTGATCTCCGTTATATCAAGAGGCATGGCTCCGCTCTGAAGAACGATAGCCATATTGTTTGCCGCCTCGGCGGTAGCACATGTGATAACAGCCTTACCGTCCGTAATTGCTGCGTTTACCGTAGGACGGGAATATTCGCTGCCGTCCATATAAATTGCAATATAGCTTTTTTTCTCCAAGGCCTTCTTTGTGGCCTCGGCAAAGCTCTTGGTTCCGTCGGAATCAAATGCTATACTTACAACATAATCGCTTCCGTCCTGCCCGAGATATGTTGCAGACTTCAGCTGATCTCCGGTGCAGATCACATTGCCTTCATCATCGCGGAATTCCAGCTTACCGGGCGTGCCCAGCAGCGAAGAAACATCGCTTACCGATGCAACATCCGCTATTTCAACGCGGATGCGGTTCGTGCCCTGCTGGGTTATGGATACATCGCTGTAACCCTTGCTGGACAAACGGTTTTCAAAAATGGTGATTATTCTCTTTATGCCGGCATCAAAATCGGAGCCTTCCTTTTCCTTTGCCTCATATATGACGGTAACGCCGCCCTTGATATCCATACCAAGCTTAACATTTTCGTACCAGGGCTTGAACCGCGTGATACCGATGGTGACGCCTTTGCCGGTTACACCAAGGGAAAATACAGCCAAAACCGTAAGCAATAGTATGACCACAACCAGTGTGATTACACTTTTAGTTTTCATCACTGTTCCTCCTTGCAAAGCAATACTCAAGTATTATAAATGATTTGAAAGTAATAGTCAATATTTGCACCGAAAAAAACACAAAAACTCAGGAATTTTTGTATTCCTTCAGTAAATTCATGTATTCATCGGCATTATCCCGTATGCTTTGTATTTCGTCATTTGTGAGTTCGCGCACTATTTTTCCCGGAACGCCTACAACAAGACTGCCCGGAGGAATGATTTTTCCCTGCGAAACAAGGGCTCCCGCGCCGATTATTGTGCCGCTGCCTATAACGGCTCCGTCCAGAATAATCGCTCCCATGCCGATAAGAACATTGTCCTCAACGGTACAGCCGTGCACTATTGCGCCGTGCCCCACCGTGACGCCCTTGCCTATGCGCACCGGATATCCGTGCGAAACATGTACTACGGCATTGTCCTGAACATTGCTGCCGCTGCCAACGGTTATTGCCGCACTGTCCCCGCGCAGTACCGCGCCGGACCATACCGATACGCCGGAGGCTATCGTTACATCGCCCAGCAGCTCCGCGCTGTCAAATACAAGAGCTTCGCTGTCAATACAGGGCGTTTTGCCCCCGAAAGATCTGATCATAATTATTCCTCCGTGACATACAATTGAAAAAAGATGTTATTTACCCTCTTCCGCGCGTATTGCCATTATTGCCAAGGCACATTCAAGGCGCTTGCGCTCGGTAAGGCATCCCATTTTGAAGGGCTTATACAAATCACCGTTGTAAATATATGCATTTGCAAGGCAGCCGCCGGAGCAATAATACTTTGCCCAGCATTCTCTGCAATCCGGCTTTGTAAGCACATTGCAGGCCTTGTAGCGAGCCTGCGCCTGTGTATCAAAGCTGCCGTCCATAACGCTGCCCATGCGGCACTCCTCAAGACCTACAAACTGATGACAGGGATATATATCTCCGGTGGGAGTAACCGCAACATATTCGCTTCCGGCGCCGCAGCCGGTAATGCGCTTGGGCAGGCACGGTCCCCCCGTAAGATCCAGCATGAAATGGAAAAAGCCGAACTCTTTATCCGTTCCCAGACGCTCAAGGTACAGCCTTGCGAGCTTTTCGTATTCCTGCTCAATCGCCTCCATATGCTCCGGCAAAAGAGCATAATCCTTTTCCTTTTCCGCGACAACCGGCTCCATGGAAAGCTGCTTAAAGCCGTAATCGGAAAGAAAACGGACATCGTTTGTAAAGTCAAGGTTGTGCGCCGTAAAGGTTCCGCGAACATAATACTGCCGCTGCCCGCGGGACAAAGCAATTTTCAGCGAATTTTTAGCTACCGTGTCAAAGGAATTCTTTCCGTTAACGGTTTTGCGCATGCTGTTGTGCACCTCAGGTCTTCCGTCAATGCTAAGAACAACATTGGACATTTCTTTGTTGAAGAAATCCATTATTTCATCGTTTACCAATACTCCGTTTGTCGTGATGGTAAAGCGAATAACCTTGCCGTATTTCTTTTCCTGTTCACGGCCGTATTCAACGGTTTTCTTTACAACATCAAAATTCATCAGCGGCTCGCCGCCGAAGAAATCCAATTCCAGCTGACGGCGCGAACCGGAGTGCGTCATTAAAAAGTCTATGGCGCGCTTGGCCACCTCAAGAGGCATAAGCAAGCGTTCCCCGTGGAAATCCCCCGTGGAGGCAAAGCAGTATTTGCAGCGCAGATTGCAGTCATGCGCAATATGAAGGCACATGGATTTCACAACATTCTTGTTGCGCTCGGCGGCTGCGGCCAACTCCGCCTCGTCCACCTTTGCACAAAGCTGTCCTTCCTTTTTGAGCTCGTCCAGCTCCTGCAGCACCTCGTCAATTTCCGCTGCCGTATATTGGGGCAGGCCGGCAATTATTTCGCTGCGGTCATGATCCTCGTAAAGCTTTGCAACATCATGCGTTATTTCATCCACTACATGAACAGCGCCGCTTTCAATATCCAGCAGCAGAAATCTGTCCAAACATT
>OOIG01001956.1_pt1 | contig 14456 bp, 9 predicted proteins | sample 1692091 | NCBI WGS metagenome assembly OOIG01 (sample SAMN06348188, study PRJEB24527) | human gut metagenome | biome: human gut; feature: ankylosing spondylitis patient; material: feces | host: Homo sapiens | place: China | collected 2015-10
GGTTCCAGGGGGGCGCCGTTTTCCGGGATGACAGGCACGGACGGCAGTTTTCCGCTTCCTTCCTTGTTGTCCAGGCTGTCGATGGAGTCCATGTAGCGGTACTGGTCGTACACGGCGTCCACTTCCTCAAAGGTTTTTCCTTCACGCTTGGCTTCCATCGTCTCCTTCTTGATGTCGTTGTCCACCCAGTACAGGTAGCTTTCCATCGGGTCAAATACGACGGGATGGCAGAATTGCGTGGTGGCGCTGTTTGGCCACCTGACCCAGCGCCAGTAGCCCAGCCTGACGAATTCCGTGGTCCAGGCCGGAACCCACAGGGCTTCATCATGAATTTTCTGCTGTACCTTCCACGTGGCTTTTTGCAGTTCGTCTTCCGTAGCGGCGTTCGTTTCAGCGTCCAGCAGCTTGTCCATCTCCTTGTCTGCGTAGGCGCAGATGTTGTTGGTGTAGGTGATGAGGCTGCCGCGTTCGTCATAGGCGTAACGGGAATGGAAGCCTTGCTCGTTCATCGGATGGGGCGGGGTGAAGCCCCACGCCATGAAGGAGGCCTGAACGCGCTTTTCCATGATCTTGCGGAAGGCTACGGTGGAGTCCAGCGGGTCCAGCTGGATTTCCAGGCCGCATTTGCGGGCGTCTTCCTTCAGCTTGCCCAGCGTGGAGGCCAGGGAGGGGGAGGAGTTGGGGAAGGTGATGGCGGCGGTGAGCCGGGTGCCGTCCGGCTTGCGGAGGATTCCGTCCGGGCACGGGATGGTGTATCCGGCTTTGGCGAAGCAGGCGCGGGCCTGTTCCGGAGAGTAGGGGCGCGCCTTGATGTAGGAGTTGGTGAATTTGCCGAAGCCGGAGTTGTAGGAGTTGAGCCGCTGGTAGTCTCCGCGGAAGGTGATGTCAATGATGTTCTGGATGTTCAGGGCGTACTGGAAGCCCAGGCGCACGTCCAGGTTATTGAAGGGGGATTTGGAGGTGTTCAGGAAGAGGCCGTACGGAGGCCGGGGATAAATGGTGTAAAACGTGCTGCGGTTGATGTAGCCGTTGTGGACTTCCGGAATTTCCATGCGTTCGTGCCACAGCTCCGGCTTGGTGATGTTCATCACGTCCAGCTCGCCGATGCGGAAGAGCTCAATGGCCTTGGACGGTTCCGCGATGAAGTTGTACACGATCTGGTCCACGTTATACATGTACTTCGTGAACTTTTTGTCCCTGGCCCACCAGTCCGGCACGCGCTGGAGCGTTACCTGGCGGCCGCGGATGATGCCGTCCGGCTTGACCACGTAGGCGCCCGTGGTGGGCGGCACGCGCCACTGGTAGCGTTCCACGTAACTGGGGCCGAATTCGCAGTAGAAGTGCGGCGGGGACGGGATGAACAGCGTGCAGTAGTACGGGAGCAGAGGCTTGGCGAAGGGGAGGGTGATGGAGAAGCGGCTGTCGTCGTAGATGGTGATGTTGGACGCATTCTGGTAAAAGAAGTTGTTGTAGAAGACGTCCCGGCTGTATTCCGAGGTGCGGATGTACATGTTCACCAGCAGGTCAATGGCCTTTACCTTGGCCCCGTCCGTGTAGCGGGCGTCCGGGTCCAGCTCAAAGTAAACGGTGCGCCTGTCCGCGGTTTCCGCCCATTTATGGGCGATGCCGGGGATGATTTTCCCGGTGACCGGATGGATGGAGACGAGGCCGATGATGATTTCATCATACAGGGGGCCGCGGAAGCCGCTGTTGCTGTTCGGGCCGTTGGGGCGGAATGTGTCCGGATAGGACCCCGGAGCCCACTGGCGCAGCACGCCGCCTTTTTTGGCGTTCGGATCGCCTATTTCCGGATTGTCCAGCCCGTCTTCCCATTTAAGGTCCTGGGGGATGTCTGCCGGAGTCTTGAACTTGATGTAGTCTCCTTCCGTCTGCCTGCGGTGGATGACGGAGAGGGCCGCTTCATCCGCAATGAGCTTGCTTTGCAGCTTTTCCCTGATTTTGGGGTCTTCCTCCTTGAAGAATTGATCACGAAGGTTCTTGATTTCCTTCTGCTTGGCGGCTTCTTCCCTTGCCAGGCGGTCATTGACCTGCTTGTTCCACCGTTCCGGGAAGGAGTCAAACCCCGGAGGAAGCGTGCCGAATGGCACGTTAGGCTGCCAGCCCACCCCCTGGGATTGGGAGGAATCCTTGCAGCCGGTGCCGGCTGCCAGCAGGAGGGACAGCGTCACGGAAGAAAGGAGGGTGCGGAGGATGGAGGACAGCTTGAGCATGGGTATGTGGAGGAACGGATGTCTTTTGTTATTTATAGGTGGTGAATTTCTTGGGGTCGAAGGCCTCGCGGATGGCTTCCCCGATGAAGGTGACGAGCAGGAGCGTGATCACCAGGGCGGCGAAGGCGGAGGTGACCACCCAGCTTGCGGAGAGGTCCGCCAGGCCGTCATTGAGCAGGCGCCCCCAGCTGGCGTACGTATCCGGCAGGCCAAAGCCCAGGTAGTCCAGGGAAGCCAGGGCCAGGATCAGGGCGGAGACACTGAATGGAACCAGCGTGACCAGAATGGCCACCAGGTTCGGGAGGATGTGGATGAAGAGGATGCGGCTGGTGGAGGCCCCCAGCACACGGGCGGCCGCCACGTAGTCCCGCGCCTTTTCCTTCATGGTGGAGGTCCTGAGCTGGTAGGTCATGGACATCCACCCGAACATGATGAGCAGGCTGATGATCAGGAACATGCCCTTCATCTGAAGCGGCACCATGTCTGAAATGATCATGATGATGAACAGGAAGGGAACCTGGGAGAAGATTTCAATGAGGCGCTGCATGCCGAGGTCAAACATGCCGCCGAAGTACCCCATCATCATTCCGAAGGTGATGCCGATGAAGTACACGATGGGGAGATAGAAGATGGCGGCTTTCATGTTCACCTGGAGCCCGCCGTACAGGTACGCCAGGATGTCCGCGCCCTGGGTGTTGGTGCCCAGCAGGTGGCCTCCCTTGAGGGGAGGGGCCGGGTGGTAGAAGATGCGGCTGATTTTGTTTTCATCCGTCTGTTTCAGGAAGTCCTCCTTGGTGCCGGGGCCGCTGTAGTGCTCCGCCACGATCCGGTTGTTTTCATACGTGGCGCTGTACACCTCCGTCCGGTCTTCCAGCCAGCCGGTGGCGCGGTCCACCTTTTTTCCCTTGCGGAATTTGTAGCTGACGTGGGGGAGCGCTTCTTCATCCTTGTGCAGCCGGGAGGCCAGGCCGGAGTACGGTTTGCCGCTGGATTCGCACACCAGGCCGTCTTCATTCACCGTCAGGGCCTCGGAACCGGGATTGGTGGAATCCCCCGTGGGATCGTACGGAACCAGGGGCATGATGACCAGGGAAGGCTTGCCGGGCTGTCCGGCCTGCTTTTTCAGTTCGCGGTAATTAGCTTCCGCATCCGCAAAGTCCCCGGTCTGGCCAAAGGTGGAACCCTGGTACACCTTGCGCATGATGGCGGGGAAGTACCAGGAACCGTCCTGGACCACAAGGAGCGCCCGCTTGCCCACCAGGCACTGGTCCATGCAGGCCAGCAGCGTCAGCACCAGCAGGATGATCAGGGAGATGTAGCCGCGGGAGATGCTTTTAAAGCGCTGGATGCGGCGCCTGGTGATGGGCGTGGGGTTAAACCGGCGCGGGCCTTTCAGCATGATCCAGAAGCCGACCCCGGCCATGACCAGCACGCAGGCCCAGCCGAACCACAGGAATTTTCCCTGCGGCGTCAGGATGCCGCCGTTGTTCTGGTCCGTGCAGACGATGTTGAGCATGCTCATTTCCCGTGAGACGGTAAAGGGCCAGCTCAGTGTGGGCAGGAGCAGGCCGCACAGCTCTCCCACGGCGGTGAGGACCGCCAGAATGACCAGAAGGTATGCCAGTTTTCTAACCATGTGTGTTATTCAAATTTAATGCGGGGGTCCACGGCGGCCACGATGATGTCTGAAAGCAGGTTGCCCAGCACCATCAGGAAGGAGGTAAGCAGCAGCGTGCCCATGATCAGGGCGTAGTCCTTGTCCATCAGGGCCTGGTAGCTCAACATGCCGAAGCCCTGGATATCAAAGACCTTCTCCACCAGCATGGAGCCGGCCACGATGAGGCTGATGAGGCTGCCCAGCGTGGAGGCGATCGGGATGAAGGAGTTGCGGAAGGCGTGCTTGATGACGGCGCCCTTGAAGCTCACGCCCTTGGCCATGGCCGTCCTGATGTAGTCGGAGGAGAGGTTGTCCATCAGGTTGTTCTTCATCATCATGGTGGTGATGGCGAAGGAGCTGACCACGTAGCAGATGAGCGGGAGCACCGTATGGTGCAGCAGGTCCCCGGCCTGTCCCCAGAAGCCCATGTCCGCAAAGTCCGGAGAGGTCAGGCCGCAGAGCGGGAACCATTCCAGCCGCGCGCCCAGATATACCACCAGCACGGCGCCCAGGGCGAATCCGGGGACGGAGTACCCCAGGAAGATCAGGACGGAGGAGATGTTGTCCACCAGGCTCTTGTGCCGGATGGCCTTCACCACCCCCAGGGGAATGCAGACGGAGTACGTGATGATAGCGCTCAGGATGCCGAAGTACAGGGAAACGGGAATGCGCTCCTTGATCATGTCCCACACCGGCTCGTTATATTTAAAGGAATTGCCCATGGTGCCCTGAAGCAGGCCGTCAAAGCTGGTCTTGTACATCACGGCGCGCCACGCGTAGCTCTTCGCCTTGTCCTGGACGGCTGCCGTATTGTCCGTCTGCCTCATGCGGCGCGCCCAGCGTTCCGCCCGGTCCAGGGGGGATTCAATGTCCACGGTCCAGCCTTCCGTGCCGGAAAAAAAGGCATCCTTCACGCTCCCGGAATTTTTGTCCGGACGGACTACGACGACCTGTTCCCCGGTTTCATTCAGGTTGATCCGGGTGTGCGTATCGGAAATGCCGGAATATTCATCCTCCTTGTCGGACGGTTCCATGCCGCCGATGTCTCCGAACTCCTCACGGGAGATGAAAATCTTTTTCGGAAGCACTCCCAGCCATTGCAGATAGGCGGTAATGATGGGCTCCTGGAGGCTGTACTGTTCTTCCAGCCGCTCCATATCCGCTTCACTCAGGTTATTGTCTCCGCGCTGGGAGCCCGCTTTCTGGCCGGACAGGGCGCTCATGCTCTGCTGCTGCATCATCTGCTCAATGGGACCTCCCGGGACAAAGCGGGTTATGCAAAAGACGAGGAACGTGACCCCCAGGAGCGTCAGGGGCATGAGAAGGAGTCGTCTGATGATATAGGTCTTCATTCGTCGCGCAGAACTCTACTGGTTTGTGGCAGGCGAGGCAAGTAGCAATGCAAATTTGTGAGCCTTTGCTAACATGCGGTTTCCCCATTTTTTCTTAATGCGGAATGGAAACAATTAAAGATTCCGCAGGATTTCAATGGAGCATCCCGTATTACCGTCAACGGTTCGCAAAACATTAAATGCCTTCTCCCAGGCGGCGCGCCAGCATCTCCGGGAGTCCGGCGGCCAGAATGCGCCTTTGCGCTTCCTCCACGTCGTATTCCACGCGGCGCTGGTAATAAACCATGCTGTCCACATCAAGCACGCCGTAGGCGGCGCGGGGGTCTCCGTCCCTGGGCTGGCCGACGGAACCCACGTTAATAAGGTACTTGTTGGTTTTGAGAAGCTGGATGTCCCCGGATTCATATTCCTGGATGCTCCCTTCATGGCGGATGAAGGTGCGGGGGACGTGCGTATGACCGTTGAAGCACAGGAACTGATTGTCGCGCAACATGTTGATGCTGTGCGTGGCCGTGTCCACATTCGTGACGTAGGACCAGGAATTGGGCTTGTCCTGGGTGGCGTGCACCAGAACGATTTCATTGGGCAGGATACGCTGGAAGGGGGCGCGGCGAAGCCACTTCTTCTGTTCTTCGGAAAGCTGCTGGCGCGTCCACATCAGGGCTTTGTACGCCACGGGGTTCATGCCTGCCGGATTGTCTTCCCCAATGGCTTCCTCATCATGGTTGCCGCGCACGGTGGGAATCTGGCGTCCGCGGACGAACTCAAGGCATTCGGCCGGATTGGCGTTGTAGCCCACAATATCACCCAGGCAGTAAACGGCGTCGCATTGAAGCTGTTCTATATCCTTCATCACCGCTTCCAGAGCGGGCAGATTGGCATGGATGTCACTGATCAGGGCTATTCTACTCATGGTGTTGTGGAGAAAAAGCATAGCACCTTTCCGGGGCGTTGCCAAGCGCCTTCAGCGGAGTGGTTAAAGATTAAAGGCCGGAAATTAAAGTTCATTCCGGCCGTCATTGAAAAAGCGCCCCTTTAAAGGAGGAGCTCCTTTTAATTTATCTTTAGTCTTTTGTTTTTAGTCATCCGTTTTTGCGGGAGGCAAGGCCTCCAAGGCCTCCCTCAAGCCGTCCACGGGGTATTTCAGGGAATTGGCCAGGTGGCTGCTCATCAGGTCGCGGGCAATCTCGTCCGTCGGGAACAATTCCCGGAAGGGAACGCGGTCTTTTTCCGGAACTTTCAGCCTGTTTTCCAGGACGAAAATATTGCTCACCAGGCTGGGCGTCCGGTTCCTGGGATCCTTGAACAATTCCCGGCCCAGCTCCAGCGCCTCGCGGGATTTGGAGGGAACGCGGACAAGCGCATAAAACTCCTTGCGCGCCGTCAGGGGCGGCGCTCCCTGTTCCCGGGCCTTGCGGTAGGCTTCCGCAGCCTTTTCAAAATCCGGCTGGCGGTAGGTATCGCTGTACATGTTGCCCAGCAGGGATTGCAGGTACCAGCTGTTCGGGTTGGCGCTGATGCCTTTTTCCAGGAAGCTGCGTCCCTTCTGGATGTACTTCCGGAAGCCTTCCCTTCGTTCCATGGGAGAAAGCCGCTTATTGTCCAGATAGCTGGAGGAGGCGTTATTGCCCAAATGCCACGAACCGTTGTCCCAGTAAAAGTCGGAATGGGGGGCAAGAGAGGTGATTTGGTTGTAGCGGCGTTCCAGATTGGCCCAGTCGGAAATCAGGAAGCAGTCGAAGGCCTCCATGCTCAGCACGGCCGCTACCAGGGAGCGCAGCCCCCCCAGGGAAACCATGGCGAGCTGCTGTTCCAGATAATCGGAGGAGGAGAGCTCCACCGGGTCATCCAGCAGCCCCGCCGCCTTCTCCTGCTCCAGAATACGGTTCTGCAAAGGCAGGCGGATCATGCCGAAGCCCAGCAGGGCAATGATGAAAATGACGATGGTTTTCAGCATGATGTTACAAAAAGTGGTGAGGCTCTTTACCCCAGAGAAAGATTCTCTAGAATTCTCATAGCTCCTTCATTCCTATTTTCTTTAGATAATAATAGATACCATCATAAAAGGAGGATTGCCGAGTCAAATCCGCGTCACATCCCTCCGGGATAAAAATCACGAATCCCTGGCGTGCTCGTGTCAATAAGACGCGGTAGGGATTTTTAAGATAGAGCTGTGCGTCTTTTTTACAAACCGTTTTCCAACTAGAACCTGTAAAATTATAAGCTTTAAAATGTCCTTTTTCTATGCGGTAGTCTGCATCCCATGCAACGATTGCCCAGTCAATTTCTAGCCCTTGAATATCAAATTCGGTGGCCGTGTCTTCGAGGAAATAGGAGGAACGAATATCCTCCTTATCATTTAAAAACCAGTTTTCTGCTTGAATATTACTCTGTACCCAGATTCCAAATTGGCGTAAACGTTTGGCCCCAGAGCTAGCGATGAGTCCATAACGTTCCGTTCCTCGGGCTTGGGCTCGTATCCATTCTTGGGCTTTTTCCAGGCTGCGGGTAATCGTGATGGGATAATTAGGCGATAGCTCAGAGTAGAGCTGTTGGGCTACTGGTAAATTTTCGTCCAATAATGATTTTACAAACGCAGAAACTCGTTCATTCCGGAAAGAACGGAGTGAAACTGAAAGATGGAGGTTTGGTTCCCGATAGAGGCGTAATCCCGTAAAGAGATGTTCAAGTGGTTTTCCGTGTGTATATTCCACATCAGAGATTTGGGGTGATACATAAACATTCCAATCTGGAAAATGGTCTCTTAGTGCATCAAACCAAGCTAGCAGCCCTGCTTCTCCAGTATGTATCTCTTGACCACCTCCGATTAAGCAGATGATAACCGTCCAATCTTGGTGGCGATCCATTACACTGATAAGAAATTCAGGTTCAGACATGTTCCAGCCGGGAACATGGCGTTTTAACATAAATTTGGCTGTTTGTTCTTTTGTCCAAGCACGTTGTGCTTCGTCAAAAATGGCTACTTTCTCCGCAGGGACTTGTTCTGAAGGAGGCAGATAAGCATCACGAAAGTGGTGGATGTTTTGGATAAAGGCAGCAACTTTTCTTTTAGATGCTGTCTTTGTTATTTTACCTTTAAAACGTTTGATTTCATCTCGTGCTAGAGCTTCTCGTAAGACAGCAACCAAAGGACCATTACCGGAAAGAAAGACCGCATGTTCTTGCTCATCATATTGATGCCGCTCATTTGCAATATTGAGGCCTACTAACGTTTTTCCAGCACCAGGTACGCCAGTGACAAAGCAAATGGATTTTTCATGATGCTGCTTACTCTGCTCAATAATGCGATTCAGTGCCTTTGTGGTGAGGCTAAGATTGTAAGCTCCGGCATCACTACGTGAAATTTCTTTAACATCATGTCCACGGTAAAGTGCTTGAGCTGCTTCAATAATCGTGGGAGTAGGCATGTATGGTGAAGTTAACCATTGTTCAAAATGGAATGCCTCATCACACAGAGTGCTAGTCAGCTTTGTTAAAGTAGGTCCTAAGGTGTTATCATTACAGAGGATAGGATGATAAACTCCGTCTTGACCTACTGTAAGTTGATGTTCCTTAGAAGGAGCATGGGTACAAATTACCAAAGGAACAATTTTCTTTTGATGGCTTTCTTGATGGAAATACTTTAAAGCTAGTGCATAGTCTACAACCTGGTCAATAGCATGTCTGGGATAAGATGATTCTCCTACTTTAAATTCAAGGACATAGAGAATACCTGCACAGGCGATGACGACATCTATTCGTTCTCCGATGCGGGGAATGGTGTATTCAAAGGCTATTGAGCCAGCAGGAATATCTTTAAGAACGTGTTGGAGTGATTTGATTTCGTGAACAAAGGAGTTGCGCGAATTTTGATCTAGGTCAAATGGTGTATGAAAAGCAATCTGCCCTAAAATTTCTTTTAGAGATTGGGTACAAAAAGACTGTAGGTCATTGGAATAATAAGACCGTTGCATCATCTTTGGTAGTAGGACAGAACCAGAATGGTCAATCCATGTTCAGGCGCTTGCGGATGTCCTTATCCAGAAGTTCCCATTCCGGCACGGATGTTCCGGCCTGCCGGGCCTTGGAGAGAGGGTCTCCCCAGATGGCCGTGTATTCGACAGGGCGTCCTTCGTTGTAGTCCACGGCGCTGGACGGAATGAAGGAGCCCATGCTTTCCGTGCGGGAAAGGTGGAATTCCACCAGGTCATCCGGCAGGGTGTAGCCGCGGGCCTTCGCCGCCCGGACTACTTCCTCCATGATGCGGCGCGCCCGGGCGACGTTTTCCGGGTTTTGATAGAGTTCCGCAATGCTGATGCCGCCCAGCGCCAGGCACAGCCCGTTGAACGGGATGTTCCAGACGAGCTTGTACCACTGGATTTGCTCCGCGACGTCAAAGGCGCGCGTCTTGATGCCGGCGTTGGCAAACAATTCGGAGAGTTCCCGGGCCTTTTCAGAGCCTTCCGGTGAGGGGACGAAGGGTGCAAATTGAATGTTGCCGCCTTCCAGATGGTTGACGTGGCCCGGTTCCGCGCGCATGGCGCAGATGAAGCACAGACCCACATAGATGCGGTCAGCCGGGATGATGCGGGCGATTTCCTCCGCATTTCCCATGCCGTTCTGGAGCGTGACTACAACCGTATCCGGTCCCATCAACGGAGGGAGGGCCTTGGAAAAACCGGCATTTGCCGTGCTTTTCCAAGCGACTATGACGAGGTCCACCGGGCCGACTTCCGCCGCGTCCCGGTACACCTTGAGCCGGGGCAGGGAGATGTCTCCATGCAGGCTTTTTACTTGCAGGCCGTGTTCTTTCAGGTAGCCGTATTCCGAACGTACGATGAAGGAGATGTCCTGGCCGGATTCCTGAAGCCTGGCTCCGTAGTAGCAGCCGAGGGCTCCGGCTCCCAGAATGGCGATTTTCATGGTGTGCGGTGAAGGTGTGTATCTTGTATTGAGATTGCCTAGAGGCCCTGAACGTTGCCCTTGTTGTCCAGATAGATGTGCATGGCGTTCGGTGAGACGGGCAGGGCCGGCATGCGCATGATTTCACCGCAGAGGGCCACCAGGAAGCCGGCTCCGTTGGCAATTTCAAAGTCACGCACAGTGACGGTGAAACCGGTGGGGCGGCCACGGAGACGACCGTTGTCGGAAAGCGAGTTCTGGGTTTTTGCCATGCAGATGGGCAGGTCCGTGAGGCGGCTGGCTTCAAACTGGGCCAGCTTCTTTCTGGCCGCGGGCGTCAGTTCCACTCCATCCGCTCCGTAAATACTGCGGGCGATGATGTTGAGCTTTTCTTCCACCGGAAGGGCGGATTCATAGAGGGGCTTGAAAGGAGCGGAGGGCTTGTCCGCAGCTTGCACCACCATTTGGGCCAGGTTTTTGCCGCCTTCCCCTCCCTGGGAGAAGATGTCCGCAATGGCGCAGGGAATGCCGCGTTCCGCACAGTGCGCCACGATGGCGTCCAGTTCCTCCTGGGAGTCGTCAAAGAATTTGTTGACGGCTACCACCACGGGGCGCTTGTAGTGGGCGGCGGCGTCCAGATGGGCGTCCAGGTTGGCAAGACCTTTTTTCAGTGCGGCCACGTCCGTGTTTTTCAGGTCCGCCAGGGCGGTGCCTCCGTGCATTTTCAGGGCGCGCGCCGTGGCTACGATGACGATGGCGGCAGGGTCCAGTCCGGATTGGCGGCACTTGATGTCCAGGAATTTTTCCGCGCCCAGGTCAAAGGCGAACCCGGCTTCCGTGACGGCATAGTCCCCAAAGTGGAGGGCCATTTTGGTGGCCAGCACGGAGTTGCAGCCGTGGGCGATGTTGGCGAACGGGCCTCCGTGCAGGAAGCAGGGCACCCCTTCCACGGTCTGGACCAGGTTGGGCATCAGGGCGTCTTTCAGCAGGGCCATGACGGAGCCGGTGATGCCGAGTTCCCTGGCGAATACGGGCTTGTCGTCCGTCGTGAAACCGATCACGATGCGGTTGATGCGGTCTTCCATGTCCTTGTAGGAGGTAGCGAGGCAAAGGCACGCCATGATTTCCGAAGCCGGAGTGATGTCGAAACCCGTTTCACGCGGGAAGCCCTGCTTGTTGAGTCCCACGATGATGGAGCGCAGGGAGCGGTCATTCATGTCCATGACGCGCTTCCACGTGACTTTGCGTTCGTCAATGTTCAGCGTGTGGAAGAACATGGCGTTGTCAATGATGGCGCTGATCAGGTTGTGGGCGGACGTGATGGCATGGAAGTCTCCCGTGAAGTGCATGTTGATTTCATCAGGCGGCGTCAGGGAGCTTTTACCGCCGCCGGTGGCACCGCCCTTGCGGCCGAATACCGGGCCCATGGAGGGCTGCCGAAGCGCCAGGCAGGCTTTTTTACCGATGGCCTGCAACCCCTGCGCCAGACCGATGGAGACGGTGGTTTTCCCTTCTCCGGAAGGGGTGGGCGTGATGGCGGAAACCAGAATGAGTTTGCCGGGTGCGGCCGGCTTGTCCAGTACGTCCAGGGAAATCTTGGCCTTGTTGCGGCCGAAGGGGATCACGTCGTTTTCATCGACGCCCAGCTTGTTGACACAATCGGAGAATGCAGGTGTGACCATGAATGCATGATGACGGAAGCCCCCTCTTTTTGCAAGAAGGTTCATGGGCATTCATGTGGCGGAAACGGGGATGTTTTCAACCATCATGGGAGTGGGCCCAGGGAAATCCTGGGTTCAAGGAGGGTACAGGCAGAGGGTGCGCGGGAGAGGGAAAATTGGGCGGTGCGGGCACCGTTGTTTTTCAAACCGTGGGAGCGTGTCCTTCCACTATGTTTTCTAATGAAAGCGTTCCGGGAATGAGGGCCTCTGGACCTTATAAAAATTTCCCTTGAAACCAGGGTATTTCAGGAAAGAAGCCGATTTGAAGGGTTACCGCTTCAGCACAGGGCGGTAATGGCCCGTGATGGTATGGGAGAAGAGGAAGTCTTCCTCCTGCGCACCGCAGCCGACGTTGTGAATAATCAGCGGCGTTCCTTCCTTCGTCTTCCGGTCGGAAACGATGCCGATGTGGGGAACACTGTCGGACAGGTTCCACGTAACCAGGTCGCCGGGCTTGTAGTCCGCCGCGGTTTCCGTAATGGGAACGGACCATCCTTTCCGGGCAAAGAAGGCGCGGAGATTGGGAACCCTGCGGTGGTCAATGCTGCGGTCCGTGGTTTTCAGGCCCCATAGTTTCGGATATTTGGAGAAGTGGGCCTTCATGTCTTCATGCACGGCTTTCTGGAGGTCCAGTCCGAAAGCCCTCATGGCTCGGATGACCACGTCCGTACATACTCCCGTTTCCTTGGGGACATCCCCGTTGGGGTAGGGGATGGTTTGATAGCCTCCGTTGTAGGAGACCGTTACTCCTATCTGTTCGCGCGCCTTGGCGGCCAGTGCGGCGTTGTCCGCCATCAGGCACGCGGAACAGGAAAGGAAGAGGAAGGTGAGAAGGACGGCGGGTTTCATGGGGTAGTTGGGCTGGGAAAAGGGTAAAAATCAGACGAAGCTGGCAAAGCCGATGTCCGGACGGCGCTGCATGCCGTCAAATTTGACCTTTTTGGTTTCGTTGTGGGCACGCTGGCGCGCTTCGGAAAGGGATTCCCCCTGCGCCACGACGGCCAGCACGCGGCCGCCGTTGGTTTCATAACAGTTTTTGTCCGCATTCCATTTGGTGCCGGCGTGGTAAACGGAGGCATTCGCAACGTCGTCCAGCCCCTGGATGGCGTCGCCGGAGCGGGAGGTTTCCGGATATCCCTTGGAGGCCAGCACGCAGCAGACGCTCCAGCCGTTTTGGAAGGAGATTTCTTCCGGAGTGAATTCTCCCTTGGCCCCGTGCAGGCAGAAGGAGGCCAGATCCCCGGAGAGCAGGGGCATGACGGCCTGGCATTCCGGATCCCCGAAGCGGCAGTTGTATTCAATCACCTTGGGGCCGTTCGGGGTCAGCATCAGGCCGAAGTACAGGAAGCCGCGGTAGGGCAGTCCGTCCTTTTTCAGCCCGGCTACCGTCGGGGCCACGATTTCCTTTTCAATGCGTTCCAGCATGTCCGGCTCCACAAGCTGGCGGGAGGCCACCGCGCCCATGCCGCCCGTGTTGGGGCCCGCGTCGCCTTCTTTGAGGCGTTTGTAGTCCCGCGCCGGGCACAGGATGAGGTAGTGGTCGTCCACCAGGGCTCCGAAGATGGAGACTTCCGGCCCGGTCAGGAATTCTTCCACCAGCAGGCGCCCTTCACCGAAGCGCCTGTCCGTAAATACTTCTTTCAGGAAAGCGTCCGCTTCTTCCTTGCTCATGCAGACGGCCACGCCCTTGCCGGCGGCCAGGCCGTCAAATTTGAGCACGGTGGGGTAAACGCCGCCGATGAATTGCCGGGCTTCCTCCAGGGTGGCGGCCACACGGGCCTGCCCGGTGGGGATGTGGTGGCGGAGCAGGAATTCCTTGGCAAATTCCTTGCTGGCTTCCAGCTGGGCGCTTTCCTTCACCGGCCCCCAGCAGGGAATGCCCACGCGGGCACAGGCGTTCGCCAGGCCTTCATCCTTCACCAGATAGCTTTCCTCCCCGGCTACGCAGAGGTCCACTTTATTGGAAACCATCCAGTCGATCAGTGTAGGCAGATCCCTGGCGGGAATGGGGGCTGCCAGACGGTTGATGGCGTCACTCCCCGGGAAACAGTACATTTCCGGTGCGGAGGGAGATTCCTTGAGCGCCTTGACCAGTGCGTGTTCACGCCCACCTTTTCCAATAACGGCTATTTTCATACGCGGCAAGTATGCCGGGACGGACTGATTTTGCCAAGCTGAAATGAATGGGGAAGGCTCTCCCGGCATACGGTTTTTTCCGTGCTGCTCCAAGGGGCTTTCATGATTCAGGGGACGGCTGTGGAACGTCTGCGTGCCCCTGGGCGGTGTTTTGCTTCCGCGGGAATCCCGGCCATGAAAAAGACCGCCTGACACGGAGGAAAGGCGGCCTGTGAAAAGAAGTTGTTTGTCCTGGCTTTAGAACGGGATTTCGTCATCCATGTCTCCAAAGTCGCTGGACGGCTGGTTGGAGGGAGGCATGGGGGGCGGATTGTAGTTCTGGGCCGGACGGGACTGCCCGTAGTTGTTGGAGCGGGGAGCTCCCTGGGGCTGCTGGCGCGGAGCGCCGCCCATGTCGCCTTCACCGCCGCGGGGGAAGAGCTGGATGTTTTCACCGATCACGCGCAGCTTGGTGCGC
>OOIG01001957.1_pt1 | contig 14454 bp, 15 predicted proteins | sample 1692091 | NCBI WGS metagenome assembly OOIG01 (sample SAMN06348188, study PRJEB24527) | human gut metagenome | biome: human gut; feature: ankylosing spondylitis patient; material: feces | host: Homo sapiens | place: China | collected 2015-10
CATCTTTGGCCAGAATATCCGGGCGGTCCAGCCACTGTTCCGGGTTATAATCTCCGCCATGGAGAAGTTTATCCAACTGCATAGTTTTTCCTCCGCTTTGCGTTTGCATAAAAAGTAATGTGCGTCTTTGATGTTCAGTATAGCAACAAACCCCACGCGGCGCAAGCCGCCTGGGATAGATATTTGTTGCATCCAGCCGGAAAAAGGACGCAAAAAGGCCCTCCCGCATGGGGAGAGCCTGCCATAATTTTGCTTATTTTCCGTAACTGGCCAAAAATTTGCGGGTGCGGTCCTCCTGTGGGTGGTCGATGACCTGCTTGGCGTCGCCCTGTTCCACCACCACACCGCCATCCATAAACAGGATGCGGTCAGCCACATCGCGGGCAAACTTCATCTCATGGGTGACGATGATCATGGTGGTGCGGTGCGCGGCAAGCTCCCGCAGGACGCGCAGCACCTCGCCGGTCAGCTCGGGGTCAAGGGCCGAGGTCGGCTCATCAAAGCAGAGAATGTCGGGGTGCAGCGCCAAGGCGCGGGCGATGGCAACGCGCTGCTGCTGACCGCCCGAGAGCTGGCTCGGCATAAAGTCGATACGCTCGGCAAGACCGACCTTGGTCAGCTCCTCGACGGCAATTTTCTCGGCCTCTTCCTTGCTGCGCTTGAGCACCTTCTGCTGCGCGAGCATGACGTTCTTTTTGACTGAGAGGTGCGGGAACAAATTGAACTGCTGGAACACCATACCCAGATGCGTGCGCACCTTGTTAAGATCGACGCCCTTGGCGCACACGTCCACACCCTCAACGACAATCGAGCCACTCGTGGGATGCTCAAGACGGTTGATGCAGCGAAGCATCGTCGACTTACCCGAGCCCGAGGGACCCAGAACTACGACAACCTCGCCCTTGTGCACATCCAGATCGATATCGCGCAGGACCACGTTATCGCCAAAGGCCTTCTGGAGGTTCTTGATGCTGACGACGACCTCGTTCGAGTTATTGGTTTCGCTCATGATAGGACCTCCTTACAGACCGGCGATGTGATCGGCGGGCGTCGCGACGACCTGTCCGGCGCTCTTGGCGGGACGCTTCTTCTTAGTTTCGGCCGTGCCCAAAAGCCTCGCCTCAAGGCCGCTCACCAAGCGAGCGAGCGGCAGGGTGATGACCAGATAGAACAGGGCGGCAACCACGTACGGTGTAATAGAGCCCGTCGTGGCCACGATGGTGCGGGCGTTCATGACGATCTCGACCACGCCCACGGCCGCGAGCAGCGACGTATCCTTGTAAAGCAGGATGAACTCACTGGTCAACGTTGGCAGGACATTGCGGAACGTCTGCGGAATCATAACGTAGAGCAGTGTCTGGAAGGCGTTCATGCCCAGCGAGCGCGCAGCCTCGTTCTGGCCCTTGGGGATCGACTGAATACCGGCACGGAAGATCTCGCACAGGTAGGCGGACGAGTTCATGGCCATGACGATGACGCCCAGCACATAGTCGTCAACCTTGACGCCGGCCAGCGGCAGGCCAAAGAACGCGATGTAGATCTGCAGGAACGCCGGCGTACCGCGAATGATATTCACATAGATACCGGCAAGGCAACGCAGGATGCGCGACTTGGAGATGCGCATGAGCGACAGGGCGAAACCGAAGGGAATTGCCAGCGGAAACGCCACGAGCACGATCGAGAGCGACATGAGGAAGCCTTTGAAGACGATCGGCAGGCTCTGGACCAAAATGACCGGGTTCAGGAACAGGCGAAGGAACATGTTGGAATTCCATGCCTCGACCCACGGCTGCTCCTTAAGGTCGGCCAGGAAGTTATCGAATGCCGTCACGCCCTTGATCTCCACCGACGGAATCTTGGAGATCTTCTTGGTCGAACCATCGGCCAAAGTGTAGGTGCCGCTAAAGGCCTCGTCACCGCCCTCGACGGGGAAGGTCACGCCGTAAACCTCGACACGGAAAAAGCCGCCGGCAGGCGCCGTCTCGCCAAAGTCAATCTTGAGCGTCTGGCCGTCAGCCTTGCACGTGGGTTTCATGGGCGTACGATCCATGAGGTCCTCGCCCGAGAGCATCGTCAATCGCGTGTCATCGGTACCAAACGTCGTGCCGTCGACAAACGTCAAAGAAAGACCGCTCAGCTCCTCGTCGGCATCGGCCTGAACTTCCCAGGTAATGCGCGTCTCGGTGCCGCCGACCACATCGCTGCCCGAACCGGTGTTGGGTCGGGCGGTAATCTTTGCGGTCTCAAGCGCCTGGGCGGTCGTGGGCGCATATGCCCCCGCGCACACCAGCGCGAGCGCCACGGCCATGACGCAGGCTAGCTTTTGGAGCAAGACGGGCAGTGGAAAACGCTGCTCAGCGGCCCCTTTGTTCAGTCGAGACAAGGTGGCTCCTATCGTAGAAGTTGCCGGCAAAACGAGACGGAAACGCTCTCCGTCAAGAGAAGCGCAAAGGCCCTCTCCGCAAAACGGAAAGGGCCCGCGCGCAATCAAGCATTAATTTACTTGATGTTGTACTTAGCCATGAGGGCGTCAACGGTACCGTCGTCGGTCAGGTCCTTGATGGCCTGGTTGATGTCGTCCTTGAGCTTGGTGTTGCCCTGGTTGATGGCGATGGCGTACTCCTCGCCGGTGCTGACCTGCTTGATGGTCTGGCAGGTGTTGAACTGCTCGGCGGTCAGCTGGCTGGCAACGGAGCGGTTGGTGACTACGGCATCGCCCTTATCGGACTGCAGGGCGCTGAAGCACTCGGTGGCATCCTTGTAGGGAACGATCTTAGCCTTGGGGAAGTTTTCCTGAGCAAAGGCCTCGGCGGTCGATCCAGACTGGACGATGATGGTAGCGTCGGCGTTGTTGAGCTTCTCGCTGTAGTTGTCGGCCGTGATGTCGGTGTTATCGACCTTGGTCACGATAGCCTGATCGTCCATGTAGTAGGAATCGGAGAAAGTGACTTCCTTCTCACGCTCGGTCGTGTCGGTGATAGCCGCGATGGAAACGTCATACTTGGCGCCCGAAGCGACACCCGGAACCAGCGTGTCAAAGTCATTGTTGACGTACTCGACATCCAGGCCCAGCTTGTCGCCGATAGCCTTGATAAGCTCAAGGTCAAAGCCCTGATAATCGCCGTTGTCATCCTTGTACTCAAACGGAGCGTACTCGGCAGAGGTGCCGACGGTCAGCGTACCGTCCTTGACGAGCGCGTACTCCTTGGAGCCGTCGACCTTCTCGACCTTAGCGTCGTCAGAGCTGCTGGAACCGGCATCAGAACCAGAGGTGGCGTTGGACGAGCCGCAGCCCGTCAGTGCGAGGGCGAGTGCCATGGCGCCCGTGGCGGCAAATGCGCCAAGCTTCTTCAGCTTCATAATCAGTCTCCTTCCGGTGACCCCGTTTGATTCAGAGGTCTGCAAAAACTGTTGGATATTATGCGCTCGTTTGGAAGAATCCGCAATTAGAAAACCGATTGAAACAAACCCATAACGTGAATGGAACACTCCACTTTATGACAGTCATTACTGCTGCAATGACCTTAACAGTTTGATTTCAGCCGCATAACCTGCAAGTTCGTTCGGTGTCTCCAAAATGAATGGCAATGCGCGCAAGCGGCCATTCGATACAATATTCTGCATAACCTGCATACCGCCGCCAAACTCCTCGCTGCCAAGGTAGCCCTTGCCGATGCACTCGTGACGATCTTTATGGGCACCACTGGGGTTCTTCGAATCGTTGATGTGTACGGCACGCAAGCGGTCGATACCCACCACGCGGTCGAACTCGTCGAGTACGCCGTCCAGATCATGGATGATGTCGTAGCCGGCATCGCTCACATGGCAGGTGTCCAGACACACGCCCAGCTTGTCCGATAGCTCTGGACGCCTGGCGGCAGCACCCTCGATAATGCGCGCCAGCTCTTCAAAGCTACGGCCCACCTCGGTACCCTTTCCCGCCATGGTCTCGAGCAGCACCGTCGTCTGCTGCCCCTCAAACATCACCTGACACAAGGTGTCGACGATCATCTGAATGCCGGCATCAGTCCCCTGCCCCACATGCGCGCCGGGGTGGAAGTTGTAGTAGTTGCCGGGCAGCGCTTCCAGACGCTGCAAGTCCTCGGCCATTGCCTCCAAGGCAAACTCGCGTGCCCGCTCTTTGGCAGAACAGGGGTTGTAGGTATAGGGGGCATGAGCCACAAGCGGGCCAAAGTCGTTTTTCTCCATAAGCTCGCGCAGGGCCGCCACGTCATCCATGTCAAGATCTTTCGCCTTGCCGCCGCGCGGGTTGCGCGTGAAGAATGCAAAGGTGTTGGCGCCAATGGATAGCGCCGTCTCCCCCATCGCCCGATAGCCCTTCGTCGTCGAAAGATGACACCCAATCGTCAGCATCTCCAGCTCCCCCTCATCAGTTGCGGTGAAATAGTTCCTGTCGATGCCCTATTCTGCCGCAAACAGGAACTATTCCATCACAAGATATAAAAGGGTCATGAGGAGCGAGTTTTGCTGAAGACTTTAAGCGCGGCCGTTACGGGGCCAGGCTGGAAACGTCGGCGCGCGTCGTCGAGACGCTCGGGGATATCGATGTGTTGCGGGCAGTGACGCGCACATTTGCCACACTTGACGCAATTGCTCACGAGCTTGGGCTCGCTCGTGCGCACCGCGCTCGCCGTAAAGTATTGCGACAGCCCCGTAAACCAGCTGTGCGCATAGCTCGCGTTGTAAGCGGCAAAGCAGCCGGGAATGTTAATACCCTTGGGACATGGCATGCAGTAGCCGCATCCCGTGCAGGGCACGCGATTCGATTTTTCAAACTCCGCCAGCACGCGTGCGATGGTATCGAGCTGAGCGGCTGTCATCGAATCCGGCAGGGCCCGATCGGCCAGCACCGCGTTCTCGTCCACCTGCGCGGTATCGGTCATGCCCGAAAGCAGCATCGTGACTTGAGGATGGTTCCACACCCACGAAAGGCCCCAAGCAGCCGGCGTCTTCAGGTACGGATCGCGTACGTCATCGAGCACGGCGCGGGCCCGCGGAGGCAGCTTGCCCGCCAGGCGTCCGCCCAAAAGCGGTTCCATCACAAACACCGCGAGCCCGCACTCGGCGGCTGCTATAAGTCCCGCCGTTCCCGCTTGGTAGCGCTCTCCAGCGTAGTTGTACTGAATCTGGCAAAAATCCCAGTCATACGCGTCGAGCATCGTCAGGAAGTCCGCCGCACTGCCGTGATACGAAAAACCTATCTGGCGAATACGCCCCGCAGCCTTTTGGTGCGCAATCCAGTCTTCGATGCCCAACGCCACCACGCGCTCCCACTGGGCGGGCGAAGTGATGTTGTGCATAAGGTAATAGTCGATATGGTCGGTCCGCAGGCGGCGCAGTTGCTCGTCGAAGAACCGGTCGAAATCCTCCGCGCACTTGCACGAAGCGTGCGGCAACTTAGTCGCGAGCAACACGCGGTCGCGCAGACCCAGGCGCTCAAGTGAGGCGCCCACGCACACCTCGTTACCGGGATAGAGATACGCGGTATCCAGATAATTAATCCCCTGCTCCACCGCACGGGAAATGATGGCATCGGCTGTCTTCGCATCGGGGTGTCCCGGCGCACCGGGAAATCTCATGCAGCCCAGACCCAGAGCGGATATTCGGTTACCACTTTTGGGGTCAACGCGATATTGCACGGCCCCTCCTTTCGCCATCAGCGCCCCGGCAAGGCGAAACACAATGGTCACGCGGCCGAAACATCGTGGAATCGCAATCGAGAACGTATCGTAACGCAGCAGAAATCGAGCTGTCACGGCACCGCTTTAACATCAGCAAAAAGCCCGATGAAAGGAGCAACAAACAAATACGGCCATCCGGTGCACGCGACATGGCCCGGCGGCATACAATCCATCAGGCGCCCCATACGCGGGCGCCTTTTTATGGGGAGATGATTCACATGCAGATCAACAAGGTCGCCTTCATCGGCAAGGGCGGCGTCGGCCTGCTCTACGGCAGTATGATTGCCAAGGCCCTCGGCAATGACGCCGTCGAATACGTTATGGATGACGCCCGTTTTGAGCGTCACGCAAACGATGCGCTCACCGTCAACGACAAGCCCTGTGCACTCAAGTCCGTCCGCGCCAGCAAGGCAACGCCCGCCGATCTGGTCATCCTGACGGTCAAGACCACCGGTCTCGACCAAGCACTCAAGACTATGGAGCGCGTCGTGGGACCCAACACGCTCATCGCCTCGCTGTGCAACGGCATCACGAGCGAGCAAAAGATTGCCGAGCGCTTTGGCTGGGAGCATACCGTTCTTGGTATTTGCCAGGGTATGGACGCCGTGTTCCTCAACGGAGAGCTCACCTTTACCAACACGGGCGAAATCCGCTTTGGCGCGGCGGCCGGTACGGACCCCGCAACCATCACCGCAATCGACGAGCTCTACACGCGCTGCGGCATCGCCCATACCGTCGAGAGCGACATTGCGCACCGCATGTGGGCCAAACTCATGCTCAACGACGGCATCAACCAGACCTGCATGGCCTACGGCGGCACGTACGGAAGTGCCACGTAGCCGGGCTCCGAGCAGCGTCGCTGCCTTGTTTCCGCCATGCGCGAAACGCTTGCGGTCGCCAACGCCGAGGGCGTTGAGCTGACCGAGGCAGACCTGACGCAGATGGTGCACCTCATCGAAGGAATCGATCCCGCCGGCATGCCCTCGATGGCGCAAGACCGCGTCGCGCGGCGCAAAACCGAAGTCGAGGAGTTCGCCGGCACCATCTGCCGTCTGGCGACCAAGCACGATATCCAGGCACCGCAGAACGAATGGCTCTATCAGCGTATTCGCGATATCGAGGCAAGCTGGTAGCGCCCGACTCACCACGTCAACAGACTCAACAGCAAAGCCGCCGCAAGGGCACTCCCCTTACGGCGGCTTTCATCTTCATCTATAACCAGTAGTCGATGTCCCGACGGTTAGAGCTGCGACTCCGAGGCCTGGCCCTCATCGTCGCGACAAAGGACTACACCCGCGCTTCCCAGCAGTGCGGCTGCGATCAGCGCGCCAACCACGATTGGAGCAGCCCCGCATGACCCCTGCATGCCCGCAATGAGCGCGGCCGTAGGACCAAGGCAACCAAGCGTCAATGCAACGGCGGCAACGGCGATATCTCGAGCGTTCACAAGACCACTTCCTCCACGAGAAAGACTTTGTTTCTCGTGACTTAGTGTGCCCCGTGCCCATATGCGCGGCGTACGGCCACGGTAAGCGCTCTGTTAACTCAAGCATGCACAAAAAACGGACGCCTTTACGTTGCCCAAAGGCTCGGTAAAGACGCCCGCCCGTCATGTCCAATTGGCTTATGGCAGATTACCAACCGGTATAGTAGTCGGTGGTTCCGGCTGCGCAGCCGGAGTCATAGACCTTGCACTCACCCTTGGAACCGGTAAACGTGGAGCCTTGGGCCTTATCGCCCGCGGCAACGACATAGTAACCATCGAAATCGCGCCAAAAGCCCTCGGAATCCTGCGTCCACTCGCCCGTGCGGTGGTGATACAACACGTTGCTGCTGTAATAAGTCTCGCGGCGGCCGTTATAGTTATTGACGCCGCTCGAGCGCGTCAGACCCGAGCCGTTCGCGTAATACGCAGCAGACGTATAAGACGAGCCGAAGCCGGCGTTGTAATACGAAGCCTGAACGGCCTCAGCGGCCTCGGCTTCGGCTGCGGCAGCCTCGAGCGCCTCGCGCCTGGCATCCTCAAGCGTGGAGCGAAGCTCGTCGAGCTCGGTCGACTTGGCGTCGACTTCCCCCATCGTCAACAGGCTACCCGCACCGTCGATGCAACCCTGCAACACAGCGCGCTCGTCATCGGTAGCATAGTCGCCATACATATTCATAATGATCTGAGCGCGCATCTCCAGGGAATCGCGCTTTGCCCCCATCGAGGCGTTCCACTCCTGCATAGAGCCATAACCGTCGCCGCGGTAGTCGACGGGCTGCACCAGCGTCGCCTCGGACGGCGCAGATCCGACCGTATCGGATAGTGTTGCCGCATGGGCATCAGTTGCGCCGGCGCCCGCCAAAAGTGCCACGGTCAGAGCGGCGGAAAGGGCGGCGGCTTTCGGTTTTCGTGAATCGATCCTCATGTAGCTGGAAACCTCCGTAGTGCGTTTTTGCTGCGTGTGAGCTGCGTGTGATTCAATCGCGCTGCATAGTACCCCGAGCAAATCGCGACCTGCGGTTTTACTCAAAAGGCGCACGTCAATTGCGTAAAACTCACATCCTCTCAACAGGAGTTTTCCACAACTCGAATGCATAAAGCATGTCAAAAACCCTGTTTTTGCACCCTCTCTATGCAAAAAAGGCGCCTGTGCAACCATTGTTCGCACAGGCGCCTTGAGCAGGCATTTTATGCAGTTATACCTATCGAGTCGCAAGGGGTCCTTGCACAAGTCGCCTTACTCGTCCAGCGCGGCGAAGGCCTGCTTCAGATCCCAAATGATGTCCTCGGCGTTCTCGGTACCGATGGAAAGACGGATCGTGGAGGGCGTGATGTTCTGCTCGGCGAGCTCCTCGGCAGAGAGCTGGGAGTGCGTGGTGGTAGCCGGGTGCACGACGAGCGACTTGACGTCGGCCACGTTGGCGAGCAGCGAGAACACCTGCAGATGATCGATGAACTTCCATGCAGCCTCCTGGCCACCCTTAATCTCAAAGGTAAAGATCGAGGCACCGCCACGGGGGAAGCACTTCTGATAGAGCTCGTGATCGGGGTGCTCAGGCAGGCTCGGGTGATTCACCTTGGCGACGTGGCTGTCACCAGCCAGGAACTCAACGACCTTCTTGGTGTTCTCGACATGGCGGTCAACGCGCAGCGACAGAGTCTCGGTGCCCTGGAGCAGAACCCAGGCGTTGAACGGGCTGATGCAGGCGCCCTCGTCACGCAGCAGGATAGCGCGGACATAGGTTGCGAAGGCGGCGGGACCGGCAGCCTCGGCAAACGAAACACCATGGTAGGAGGGGTTGGGCTCAGCGATCTGGGCGTACTTGCCACTCGCCTTCCAATCGAAGTTACCGCCGTCGACGATCACACCGCCCAGCGAGGTACCGTGGCCGCCGATGAACTTGGTTGCGGAGTGGACGACGATGTTGGCGCCGTGCTCCAGCGGACGGAACAGATACGGGGTGCCGAAGGTGTTGTCGACGACAACCGGCAGACCGTGCTTCTTGGCAATCTCGGAGATGGCGTCGATGTTGGGGATGTCGGAGTTGGGGTTGCCGAGCGTCTCGAGATAGATGACCGTGGTGCTGTCCTTGATGGCACCCTCAACCTCTTCCAGGTTATGGGCATCGACAAACGTGGTCTCGACGCCAAACTGGGAGAGCGTATGCTCCAGCAGGTTGTAGGAGCCACCGTAGATGGTCTTCTGAGCCACCACGTGGTCACCAGCCTGGGCAAGAGCCTGCAGGGTATAGGTGATGGCAGCAGCGCCGGAGGCGACGGCAAGACCTGCCACTCCGCCCTCGAGCGCGGCGATACGGTCCTCGAAGACGCCCTGGGTGGAGTTGGTCAGACGGCCGTAGATGTTACCGGCGTCGGCAAGACCAAAGCGGTCGGCGGCGTGCTGGGAGTTGCGGAACACATAGCTCGTGGTCTGGTAGATCGGCACGGCACGGGAGTCGGATGCGGGATCGGCACTCTCCTGGCCAACGTGCAGCTGCAGGGTATCGAAACCAAAGGTGTGCTCGGGGTTGTTGATGAACTGGCTCATGATGATCTCCTTGATCGAACGAAAGTAAGTAAAAAGAGAGAAGTAAGTCGCTGTCTCCTGATCACGCCGACGGGCGCAAACAGGAGCCCGGCATTCGTCTTGGTAAGCAATTCATATGCGGGCCTCCTTTCGCGTCCCGATTCCGTAGTCGGCTTAATAACCTACCGCCTTTGTGTGTTTTGAATAGTACGGGCATTGTCTTCCTCGGTCAATCACTAAAAAGCGCTAACTTGTTATCTGTTTTATAGATAACTATCGAAAGGATGGCGTCGATGACCCTTCAGCAGCTTCGTTTTCTGATCGCCGTGGCAGAGTCCGGCTCAATCAACGCCGCAGCTCAGCGCCTCTATACCGCTCAGTCCAACATCTCAAACGCCGTCAAAAGCCTGGAACAGGAACTCCATCTGGAGATCTTTACGCGCTCCAGCCGCGGCGTCACGCTCACCAACGACGGCACCGAGCTTTTGGGCTATGCGCGCCAGGTCGTAGAGCAGGCCGACATGCTCGAGGCACGCTACGAGGACGGCGGCACCCCGCAAGCCCGCCTCGCCATTTCCGCCCAGCACTACGCCTTTTCGGTCGAGGCCTTTGTCAACGTGGTCGAGCGCTGCCGCGACAGCAAGTTCGAGTTCATCATGCGCGAGACCACCACATCGCAGATCATCGATGACGTCCGTGCGTTTCGCAGCGATATCGGCATTCTGTATCTGGATGACTTTAACGCCCGCGTTCTGCAGAAGGCCTTCGCCGATGCCCGCGCAAGCTTCCATCCCCTATTCGACGCGACGGTCCACGTATTCGTCAGCGAACGCCACCCGCTCGCACGCCGCCCTCAGCTGTCCCTTGCCGACCTCGCGCCCTATACGCGCTACAGCTTTGAGCAGGGAACCTCAAACTCCTTCTATTACGCCGAGGAACCTTTTAGCTATATCCCTTGCGACCGCAACATACGAATCTCGGACCGCGGAACACTTACCAACTTACTTATCACGTCGAACGGTTACACCCTGTCGACCGGAGTCCTCTCCAATGAAATGCAATGGGGTATGGCATCGATCCCGTTAGCAGACGCCCCAACGATGCACGTTGGCTACATCATGCACGACGAGCGCAAGCCCTCTCTCCTCTTGCAGCAATACCTCGACGAGCTCAACCGCATCATCCATGCCAGCTAACAGTCGGAAGACGGGGTAGAAATCGTAGATTGCTGGCCCCCGGCGGGCATGGCGCTACAATGGTCACTCACATGAAATGCACTCAAAGAAAGGAAGCCCGTGAAGGTCATCATCTATACCGACGGCTCGGCCCGATCAAATCCGGGACGCGGCGGCTACGGCGCCGTGCTCAAATACACCAACCCCGCCGGCAAGACCTTTACCTCCGAGCTTTCGCGCGGCTACGCCAAGACCACCAACAACCGCATGGAGCTCATGGCCGTTATCGTGGCGCTCGAGGCACTCAACCGCCCCTGCGAGGTCGAAGTCCATTCCGATTCGCAGTACGTCGTCAACGCCTTTAACAAGCACTGGATCGACGGCTGGAAAAAGCGCGGGTGGAAAACCGCCAACAAGCAGCCCGTCAAGAACCGCGACCTGTGGGAGCGCCTACTCACCGCCAAAAGCAAGCATAAGGTTGAGTTCATCTGGGTTAAGGGTCACGCCGGCCACGAGCTCAATGAGCGCTGCGATGAGCTCGCCACCACGGCGGCCGACGGCAGCAACCTCGATATCGACACCGGCTTTAACGAGAGCGACCTGTAATAGCGTTTTCGCACAGCTTTATATCCCCACGCGCTACACTCATCCTGTAGACCAAACAACGCAAGGGGGACGTATGCTGCGCATCGCGACCATCGGCACATCCATGATCACCGACGACTTTATCCAAGTCGTCAACGCCAACGACCAAGCCGCGTTTGTGGGCACGCTTTCACGCGATGCCAATCGCGGTGCTGCCTTTACCGCCGAGCGCGATGGCGAGCGAAACTTTATCTCACTCGATGAGCTTGCGGCAGCCGCCGACGTCGACGCCGTCTATATCGGCAGCCCCAACGCACTTCACTACGAGCAGGCCCTTGCCTGCATCGCCGGTGGCAAGCACGTCATCGTCGAGAAGCCCTTCTGCGCCACCGAAGCGCAGGCGCTGGAAGTCTTCCGCGCTGCCGAGGCAGCAGGTGTCGTGGCCCTCGAGGCCATGCGTCCCCTCCACGATCCCGCCTTCCACGCCATCGAGGACGCCCTGGGCGAGATCGCCCCCATCCGCCGCGCCTCATTGCGCTTTGGCAAATATTCCTCGCGCTACAACGAGATTCTCGCGGGACGCGCCACCAATATCTTCGACTGCAATATGGCATCGGGTTCCCTCATGGACATTGGCGTCTACACCGTCGAGCCCATGGTCGAGATTTTCGGCATGCCCTCCGGCCTTACGAGCATGACTACCCTGCTCGACCCCACCACGCGACAGCTCACGCACGGCCCCATCGACGGCTGCGGTTCCGTCCTCGCCAGCTACGGCGGTGGCCGTATCTCCGTCGAGCTCGCGCACTCCAAAATTACGAATGACCTGCTGCCCTCGCAGATCGAAGGCGAGCGTGGCACCATCCAGATTGACCATCTGTCCACGCCCCGCAACGTACGCATCGATTATCGCGGCGACGTCGTGCGCGGATCGGCGACCGAGGCGCCGCGCGAGCAAGGCGACAACGGACGCGCGCTCGACCTTCCCAAATCGAGCAACACCATGGAGTACGAGCTCGCCGACTTTATCACCGCCATCGTCGGCATCGATAGCATTAAGGACGAGATCTGGGAAACGCCTGCCGGGCGCCATGAGCTTGGCCACTATCGCGATGTCACGCTTGTCTCGCTGCGTATCATGGATGCCGTGCGCCAGCAGGCCGGCATTACCTTCCCCGCTGATTCAGTCAAGCAGGCCTAGCGATGGGCTTCTTCGATACGTTCTTCTCCAGCGTCACCGTCGGCAGTCGAGAGCCTCAAAAACCATCAAACGTCGAGCTCGAGCTGCGCCGCAGGCTTACTGTGCTCGCAAGCGACGAGGCCACTCAAGACACTCCCCTGCGCTATTTCCTACGCTGGGAGGGGCAAGTCCAAGGCGTTGGTTTTCGCTTTACCAACACCAACCTCGCACAGGCACGCGTACTCACCGGCTGGGTGAGTAACATGGAAGACGGGTCAGTCGAGATGGAGATACAGGGAGCTCCGGCAAACATCCTGTCTCATCTCGAGGCGCTTCATGCCTCCTATGAGCGCATGGGAACGCGTTTTCGCCTCGTAGACGCCCAGACCCGAGCCCCACTTGCCAATGAAGACGGTTTCATTCCTCGTTATTAGTATTGTGTGCTAAATACGGTATCATTTACCTACGACCGTTGATAGAAAAGAGGCGAGGCGCATGGCGGTGCAAAGAAGGAATACCAAGCAGCGAAAGCTGGTTCTTGACGCTGTGCGCCAAAGCTATAACCATCCCACCGCCGACGAAATCTACAACGCCGTACGCGAACAGGATGACAAGATCAGCCGCGGCACGGTCTACCGCAACCTCAATCTCTTAGCCGACGCAGGGGAGATTCTCTCTATTAAGACGCCGGGCGGCAGCCGCTTCGATCGCACCATCGAGCCGCACGCACATATCATCTGCACCTCGTGCAGCCGCGTCATTGACGTGCCGCTCCCCTTCGATGCCCAACTCGACGACAAGGCGTCCGAGCAAATCGGCTGGGACGTCACCTCGCACTACACCATCTTCGAGGGCCTCTGCCCCAACTGCCGGTAGATGTTTGGGACATGCCTTAAAATCTCCCTTTCCACCGATGGCGGCAAAAAGTAGATTTCTAGGCATGTCACATATATCTACTCGGCGAGCAGGCGATGCAGTTCCTCTTCGACCGTGCGCACGTAGCGGACGCGGTCGTTGATGCCACGCATAGAGGGATTGCAGTTCTCCATTAGATAGGGATGGCCCACTACATTGAGCATGTCGCGGTCGTTTTCGTTATCGCCAAACGCCATCATCTCATCGGGCGAAATTCCCAGGACACGACCGTAATCGGCAAGCGCGGAACCCTTACCCGAATCAAAGCCGATAAAGTCCGTCCACTCGGTTCCCGACGTCATCACGTCGACACAGTCGCTAAAGAGGCGGTCGAAATACTCCAGGGCCGCCGGCTGATCAATTTCGGGCGTCTGGAAGGCAATCTTAATGACGTCCTCGTCGATGTCCTCGGGACGGTCGACCACCGCCACGTCGCAGTGGACCTCATAACGCAGGTGGTCAACAAACGCATCGTTGCCGCTTACGGTATAAAGGTGACCCTCGCAGGAAAGGGTTACGTCGGCATGAGGATAGGCGACCACGGCATTCGCGATATCCATCGCCAGGTCACGCTCCATAGCACGCTTGACGACAGCGCGCCCCTCGCTCATCACCAGGGCTCCGTTTTCGCATACATAGGCGAGCTCATCGGCCACCGGGGCAAACAGGTAGCGTAAGCTCGCATATTGACGGCCGCTTGCCGGCATAAACACGATACCGCGACGATGCAGCTCATCGATAAGCTCAAAGGCCTCGGAACGCGGCTCGCGCTCCCCCGGATGCAGCAACGTGCCGTCCAAATCGCATGCAATCAGTTTGATTCCTTCAAGACAGATCGGAAGAGCACACGTCTGAACTCCAGTCACTTAGGCATCTCGTATGCC
>OOIG01001977.1_pt1 | contig 14345 bp, 8 predicted proteins | sample 1692091 | NCBI WGS metagenome assembly OOIG01 (sample SAMN06348188, study PRJEB24527) | human gut metagenome | biome: human gut; feature: ankylosing spondylitis patient; material: feces | host: Homo sapiens | place: China | collected 2015-10
CTGCCTGCTGCCACAATCTTCCGGGAAAGGAACTTTTTCATGGAACCAAAAACAAAACAATCTCTGCTCGTTACCGTGGTAGGGGTAACGCTTTTTGTAGCGCTGCTGCGGCTTTCTGACGTTCTGGCCTTTGCCGCAAAGCTGATAGATCTGGTACTGCCCATTCTGGCGGGCGGCATTCTGGCGCTTTTTATCAACGTGCCCATGACCGGTCTGGAAAAGCGGCTGAACCGCCTGTTCGGCAAGGCCAAAAAGCAGCCCTCGGCGAAAGCCATCCACCTTCTCAGCTTTTTCATCACCCTGCTGGGCGTTGTGCTGGTGCTGGTATTGGCGCTGACTTTGCTGATTCCGGAGCTGGTGCAGTCCTTCCACAGCCTGTATGTGCAGATCGAGGCCAATATTCCCCGCTGGACTGCCTATCTCAACGCACAGGATGCTGACATGGGCTGGCTGATGAACTGGCTGGAGGGCATCAACTGGGAGCAGCTGCTGCACAAGGTCACCGCAAGCATCGACACGGTGCTGGTCAATGCGGTAGGGGCTGTCTCTGCCACGGTGAATATCGCGATCACCGCCTCGTTTGCGCTGATCATCTCCGTCTATATGTCCCTTAGTACGGAGAGCCTCGGCCACCAAGCCCGCACGCTGGTGTGCGCCTACCTGAAGCCCGCCCACGCCGCCGGGGTGCTGAAGTTCTGCCGGCTGTTCCGGCAGTCCTTTGCAAACTTTTTAACGGGACAATGCAGCGAGGCAGTGATCCTTGGCGTTCTGATGGCTCTTGCATTTTCCGTTTTCAAGATCCCCTACGGCAGTCTGGTGGGCGTGCTCACCGCCATCTGCGCCATCATCCCCTATGTGGGTGCACTGATCTCCTGCGTGGTCAGTGTGTTCCTTGTGCTGTTGGTAGACCCTGTGCTGGCGGTGCGCTGCCTGATCGTGTACCTTGCCGTGCAGTTTGTTGAAAACCAGTTCATTTATCCCCGTGTGGTGGGAAAATCCGTGGGGCTTTCGCCGCTATACACCCTTATTGCCGCCATGATCGGCGGAAAGCTTTTTGGCATCATCGGCATTATCTTCTTTATCCCCCTGACAGCGGTGGTCATCGAGCTTGTAAAAGAGGACACCTTTCGGCGTCTGCGCGCAAAAGAGCCCCTGCAATAAAACAGCGTGCCCGGAATACCATAACCCCTGATACCCTTCCCCGGTGTCAGGGGTATTTTTATGCCGTGCAGCTGCAAAGCACGCGGTTGTTCGCCCTTTTCCATGCAAAATCCTTCAAAAAACAGCTTGAAACACTTTTGTTGCAATGATACAATATGATTGTTATTTTATGGGAAAATCGGCGTATGCCCCGTGCGGACAGGCCGCGAGCGTAGGGGTTCCTGTGGGGTGTGTAAGAATCGCTAAGGTAGCACTGCGCTCCTGCACTTGCGCAGTACTGCCTTCCGAAAATGTGAGGAAAGTATATTTATATGATAAAAAAGATCTCCCGCCGCTCCTTTTTGCAGGCTTGCAGCGTTGCAGCTGCCACGGCAGCGCTGACCGCCTGCGGCGGCGGCAAGGCTGAAAGCAAAGCAGCAGATGCGCACGAAGCCGTCACCTTTATGGCACCTTATAAGGAGATAGAAGCCTTTATTGAGCAGGTACACAGCGTTTACCCGGAAGTGAACATCGAGGTCGTGCCATACAGCGGCGATAACACCACCACCTGTTTGCAGAATATGTTTGCGGCAGGCGACCTGCCGGACGTCTGCACCTTGACCTACTACGACCCCCAGATCGATCTGGTCTCCGACAAACTGCTGGACCTTTCCGGCTACGATTTTACGGATAACTATGTGGAGTCCCGTCTGCAGGACGTGTTCGACAACGGTGCCATCTATCTGCTGCCCTCGGTTTACAACTGCTACGGCATCACCTACAACAAGACCCTGCTGAAGAAATACGGCTGGGAGCTGCCCAATTCTTTCGCTGAGCTGGAAGTGCTGGCTGCAAAAGCCAAGGAAGCCGGGGTCGATCTCTGCCTGCCGCAGATCCAGTACCCGGGCTACGGTTTCCAGTATCTGTGCAACATTGCAGATGCCGATTTCCTTGGCACGCTGGACGGCAGACTGTGGCAGAAGGATTATCTTTCCGGCAAGGCAAACGTCAGCAACACCCCCGGCATGATGCAGGCAATGGCGTATGTCAAAAAGTGGAAGGACATCGGGATGCTGAACGGCTCCGGCGATGCTCTTGACGACAATGTGACCCTGCAGAGGATGGCCGAGGGGAATACCCTGTTTTTGATCGGAAACACCAACGGCATTGTGGAGGCAGACGGCAACGCCGATAAATTCGGCCTGATGCCCTATCTTTCCGAGGACGGCACCCAGAACGTTTTTGTGCTGAATGTGAACCGCTTCTACGGTCTGAATAAAAAGCTGGAGCAGGACCCCCAGAAGCTGGAAGATGCGCTCAAGGTGATGCGTGTGCTTTCCACCGTTGCAGGCACCAGCGCTCTGCAGCCCGCAACGGCGCTGAAAAGCAGCCTGTTGCCCTTCAAGGGTGCAAAGGCAGACGGCACCTACTATGCCGACATCGCCGATACCCTGAACGCAGGCAACACCGCGCCCTTTATCTATTCCGGCTGGGAAAACACCTTCGTGACCACCGGCCTTAAAATGCTGGACTTCATGAAGGGCAACGCCACCATGGAGGATGTCATCCGTCAGCTGGACGAGGATCAGGACAGTGTGGTGAACAACACCCCGGATGTCATCACTACCGTTACGGAGGAGCTTTCGCAGCAGGACTGCGCCATGCTGGTAGGCCGCTGCTTTGCACAGGCTACCGGCAGCGACCTTGCGCTGGTCTCGCTGAGCACATGGATCCCCGGCAACCCCACCGAGCAGAACCACCACGGCGTAGCCGCCAAGCTGTACGCCAAGGGCATTACGGATTACGACCTTTCGGTCATCCTGCCCACCGGCTGGAACCGCACCATCCAGACCGTCACCCTGACCGGGCAGCAGATCAGCGACCTGCTGGCTTCTGGCTACGATGCCTACGGCAACGGCAAGGGCTACCCCTATGTGCTGGTAAGCCCGGTGCAGCCGGAGGCGGGCAAGACCTATCAGGTTGCCATCTGCGGTGTGAGCGACCGGCTGGCTGCCGAAGCAACGGTGACAGACAGCGGCGTGGTGGGCATGGATGCCGCAAAAACCTTCTTTGGTGCTTACACCACCATCAGCCGGGCAGACACCGCATGGAGTTGAATAAAACGGACAGGAGATACTGGATGTGAACAACAAAATCTATAAAAAGCTGTTTGTGGGCTTCGGCTTTGTCAGCATCGTGTTGATCCTGACCCTTTTTGTCATGAGCCAGACCTACATCCAAAACCTTGTCTACCACGAGCGTCTGAGCCAGATGGAAGAGGTCACCCACCAGATGTTCCACAGTCTGGAGGATGTGATCGACAACCACTGGGACGAGGTGGATGTGCAGTGTAATTATTTATACAACACCCCGCTGGAGACTGTTACCGATCTCTACCGCTATCTGAAAAAGCTGTCGGAGCTTTCCAATTACCATGAAAAACAGATCGAACTGATTGCCGTGGATGCTGCCGGGCGTTATTATACCGAGTATGGCCGCACGGGTCTGCTGCGGGAAATGAACTATCTGGAAAACGCGCCGCAGCGGGTCAGCTATGTTTCCAATTCGCTGACCGTGGACGACTCCCGGATGGTGTTTCTGGAACAGCTCTCCACCCCCATCACACTGCAAAGCGGAGAGAAAGAGATCACCCTGCGCTACTTTGGTATTTCGCAGAGCATGACCCAGCTGAACGATTATTTCCGCTGCGACGCCTACGAAAATAACAACAGCGTCTATGTACTGGACAACAACGGTTTCAAGCTGTTCAACGCCAATGATACCGAGCTGTTGAAGGGGCACAACGTATACACCGTGCTCTCCCAGATGTCCTATCTGCACGGTTCTTCCTTTGCAGCAGCAAAGGAGCGGCTTGCCCGCACAGGCTCCTGTTATTCCAACGCTGTGCTGGACGGAACTGAGTATTACTACGCCCTGAAGCAGATGGAAAACGCCCAGTGGACGCTGGCGTTCCTTGTTCCAGCAGAATATGTGGCCGTGAATACGCAGAAGCTGGTCAATATCGTCATGGCCGTTATTGTAGGCTTTGCAACGGTGTTTTCGATCATGGCAGTCATTGCTGGCTGGTTCCTTTTGCGGGAAAAGCAGCAGCGGGAGCTGCAGGCTGAAAAAAAGACGAACCTCCGTCTGGAGCAGTATAACGTCCAGCTGACGCAGGCCAACGACGAGATGCGGCGGGCGCAGGATGCTGCCGCCGAGGCGCTGCAGTCCGCCGAGCGTGCCAGCAAAGCCAAGACAGACTTCCTCTCCAACATGAGCCACGATATCCGCACCCCCATGAACGCCATCATCGGCATCACCGCCCTGATGAAAAACGAGCTGCACGAGCCGGAAAAGCTTGCCGAGCATCTGGGCAAGCTGGAAAGCTCCGGTCAGCTGCTGCTGGGCATCATCAACAATATTCTGGATATGAGCCGCATCGAGAGCGGCAAGACCACCCTGCATGTGGAAAAAATGAACCTGCCCCAGCAGATCAGCCAGCTGGACAGCATCATCCGGCAGCAGGCAGGCCAGCGCAGTCAGACCTTTACGGTAAGCACCAATCTGCAGCACGAAAACGTGCTGGCCGACCCCAACCGTCTGAATCAGGTGCTGATGAACATCCTCTCCAATGCGGTCAAGTATACGCCCCAAGGCGGACACATCCGGTTGGCGGTGGACGAGCTTACCCATACCGAGCACTACGCCAAATACCGGTTCATCGTGCAGGATGACGGCATCGGCATGAGCGCGGCCTACCAGAAGACCCTCTTCGACCCCTTTACCCGGGAGGAGAAATCCGGCACCAACAAGGTGCAGGGCACGGGCCTCGGCATGGCCATCACCAAGAGCATCATAGACCTGATGGGCGGCACCATCCGGGTGGAGAGCGCCACCGGCAAGGGCACCCGCTTTGAGGTCGTGCTGGAATTTCCCATCGACGCCGAGGCGGACAAGGTGCAGACGGCGCCGGCTCTCCCGGAGGAGGCCGAGGCCGTCTCGCCCCTGTCCGGGATGAACTTCCTCTGCGCCGAGGACAACGCCATCAACGCCGAAATTCTGGAGCTGCTGCTGGAGACCAAGGGTGCGCGCTGCACCATCTGCTCCAACGGTCAGGAGATCGTGGACGCTTTCGCCAGCGTCAAGCCCGGCGAGTACGACATGATCCTGATGGACGTGCAGATGCCCGTCATGGATGGCCTCGAAGCCACCCAGCGCATCCGCAGCGGCGAAAATCCGCTGGGCCGGGTCATCCCCATCCTCGCCATGACCGCCAACGCATTCCTTGAGGATATGCAGAAGAGCCGGGACGCCGGGATGGACGAGCATCTGTCCAAGCCCGTGGACATCAACGCACTGGAGCAGACGGTAAAGCGCTTCCGCGTTACCCCCCCCCGAAAATAAATAGTGGAATCGCACGGTTTCGCAGATGACCGGCACTCACGACCTAGCAGGGCCGCCCATTTGCGGCCCAGCTCTTTTTTTGTGAGAGAGCAATCATGATGAATCAAAGTATTGGATGGTATTGCGTATGGAACAACAGCCAAATAAAATCAAGCCTATGTTGCTATCGGCACTTGCCCAATTGAGCACCTGCCTGATCGTCTGGAATTTTCATATTCCAAATCCAAATATCCTGCTTTTTGTTGTTCTTTCTGCTGTGCTCGTGAAATACGGCTATGCAGCAGGAATCGTAAGCGGCCTCATTGCATTCCTATACTCCGCGTTTTTCTTTTCTACCGACCACAGCTTTTTTCTTTACACCTCTTTGAACCTTCAAAAGCTCATCGTGATCGGCCTTGGTATCGCTGCGAACATTCTGCTGATCGGTCGCCTGCAATGGCAGTTCGAGCGCTCCAGCATGGAAGAGATGCAGGCCGAAGCCGAGGAAAAGCTTCAAGAAACAACAGAGAGCTACCGTGCAAAACTTTACTACGATGTCTTGACTGGCGCATACAACCGCCGCTACTATGAGGATATCGCATCCCGTATCGTCGGCCCCGCAGGCATCGCGCTGATGGATGTGGACGATTTCAAAATCTGCAACGACACCTACGGGCACTACGCCGGTGATATGGCGCTGAAAGCGGCAGCCGCCGCCATCCGCTCCTGCATCCGGGATTCCGACCTGCTCATCCGCTACGGCGGGGACGAGTTCCTGCTGGTGCTGCCCGGCATTCCGAGCGACATCCTGCAAGCCAAGCTGGAGCAGATCAGAGCCGCCGTGCAGCAGGCTACTGTACCCGGTTATTCGCATTTTCGCCTCTCACTGAGCATCGGCGGAACGATGCAGGCCATCACCGACCCGATGGAGAATGCGGTTCGCCGGGCAGACCGGCTGATGTATCAGGCAAAGTGCCGCAAGAATGCCGTCATGGCGGAGGTTCCGGGGCATAGTCTTGCAGCGCTGGAAAAACTTTTACAGAATAAGTCGCAGATCTTACTTGTGGATGACTCCGCAATGAACCGCATGCTGCTAAAGGAGATCCTGGGCGGCGATTACAGCATTCTTGAAGCAGAAAACGGACAAGAATGCCTGGAAAAAATGCAGGCGGAGGCCGGGAACATCGCACTGGTGTTGCTGGACATCAATATGCCGGTCATGGATGGCTTCGAGGTGCTCAAGGCCATGAACGCCAACCACACCATCGAGGACATCCCGGTCATCATGATCTCCAGTGATGACTCTAACGCTGTAATTCGGAAGTCCTATGAACTAGGCGCGAGTGATTATGTCAATCGACCTTTCGATGCACGCATCGTGTACCGCCGCGCGACCAACACCATCAAGCTGTATGCCAAGCAGCGGCGGCTGGTGAAGATGGTGTCCGACCAGATCCGCGCTCGTGAAAATAATACGGATACGCTGGTGGGTGTGCTGAGCCATATCGTAGAGTTCCGCAACGGCGAAAGCGGTGCTCATGTGCGGCATATCCGTATCATCACAGAAATGCTGCTCCACCGTCTATTGGAGATCAGCAACAACTACTCGATTTCTGCAGAACAGCAGGATCTGATTCCGCTGGCCTCTACCCTCCACGACATCGGCAAGATCGGCATCGACGAAAAGATCCTCAACAAGCCCGGCAGGCTGACCCCGGAGGAATTTGAGGTCATCAAGACCCACAGTATGCTGGGCGCGGAGATACTGCAAAAGCTGGAAAATTTCGGCGAGGAGCCGCTGCTGCAGACCGCCTACGAGATCGCCCGCTGGCACCACGAGCGCTGGGACGGTAAAGGCTACCCGGACGGGCTGAAGGGCGACGATATCCCCATCAGCGCACAGCTGGTCTCCATGGCGGATGTGTATGACGCACTGACCAGCGAACGGTGCTATAAAAAGGCTTTCCCGCACGAAACGGCTGTCCAGATGATCACGAACGGCGAGTGCGGCGCCTTCAACCCGCTGCTGCTGCAGTGTCTGCTGGACGTGCAGGGGGAACTGAAGCAGGAAATTTTACAATGGTAATGTGAGGGCAACTACGCGTGACAGAACAGCGATTCAACCATAAAATACCCCGCCGTACCTTTTTAAAGGTGTGCGCGGCGGCAGCGGCAGCCGGGCTGACCGCCTGCAGCAAAACGCAGGCGGCGGCAGCACTGCCCGAGCTTACGGTGGGCAGCGATAACTACCCGCCTTTTATCTACCTGAACAATGACAGCACGCCCACCGGCATTGATGTGGACATTGCCACCGAGGCCTTTGCCCGCATGGGGTATGCGGTACGGTTTGAAATCATTGACTGGGAGCAGAAAACAAACCTTGTGGAAAGCGGTGCTATCGACTGCATCTGGAGCTGCTTTTCCATGGATGGGCGGGAGCAGCTGTACCGCTGGGTAGGGCCGTATATGGTCAGCCGTCAGGTGGTGGCGGTCAATGCCGATAGCGGCATTGAAACGCTTGCCGACCTTGCGGGCAAGACCATGATGGTGCAAAGCACCACCAAGCCGGAGGAAATCTTCCTCGCCGGCACCGACCCCCGCATCCCGCAGTTTGGTGAGCTGCTGAGCACCGAGGACCGCAGCGTGCAGTACGCCATGCTGAACTGCGGCTATGTGGACGCCATTGCCGCCCACGAGACCGCCATTTTGCGGTATATGCAGGATTGCAATGCCAATTTCCGCATTCTGGAGGAGCCGCTGCTGGTCACCGGCATCGGCGTGGCTTTTGCGCTGAACGACACCCGCAGGCTGGACGAAAAGCTGACCGAGACCTTTGCCGCCATGCGCGCCGACGGCACGCTGAAGCAGATCGTAGGCAAGTATCTGCCGGACCCGGAAAAGTATCTGGAGGTGGACGCCCTTGAACCGTAACAAGAAACCGTTCCCCTCCGGGATGCGGGTGGCGGCGCTCTATCTGCTGATGGGCGTGCTGCTTTTGCTGGCAGTGACCCTCTTCTCCGGGCGGGAATCCATGCGCGCTACCGAGGAATACTTTGACCGCACCATCAACTTTGTAAAGGTGCAGTCCACCAGCTACGAAAAATATAACGATACCGTCACCGCAAAGGCGCTGCGCCGGATGGCGGTCTCGGTGCGGCAGCTGGCCGAAAATGATACCTTGGATCTCTACGACCCCGAAGCCCTCCGGAAAGAAACGGAATCCCTCTGGCTTACCGGCATTGCCGTACTGGACGAAAATGGAGAATCACTGTGCGAATATACGGATGGTAATATCGATTATGCGCAGTTTGCGGAATCGCTGCGAGAGCAAGCCGCGCTGAACGTGCTGCAAAACCCGCAAAAGACCTATCTCAAGCGCATTCTGTTACAGGATGGTACAGCGGTGGATGTTGCCACCCGCCGCGCCGCAGCAGGGGACGCTGTGCTGCTGGCGTACCGGGTGACCCCGCCGGAGTTTGTGGAGGGGACAGCCCTGTCCATCCAGAGCGTGCTGGACGGCTACCCGAAGAACATCAGCGGCACCATCTTTATCGTGCAGGACAACAAGGTGATCGCCGCAAACGACCCGAGCCTCATCGGACTGTACACCACGAACAGCCCGCTGGTGCAGGGCATCCGCAAGGCCGGTGCGCCCGACATTCTGACCCACACCCGCGACTGGGCAAATTCCGGCTGCTATTTCGGGATGTACAGCAACGGACAGAATTTTGATCTGTATCTCTATATCGACGAAAAATCGGTGTTCCGCAATTTCAGCAGCGCACTGCTGACGGCACTGATCTTCTATCTGATCTGTGTGGCAGTGCTGCAAACGCTGCGCCGCCGCTCCATGAAGCTTGCGGAGCAGCAAAAAAGGGAGCAGGAGCAGAAGTATCACGCCCAGCTGGAAGAGCAGAACCGCAAGCTGGAGCTTGCCGTCCGGCACGAGGCAGCGGCAAACCGCGCCAAGCGGGAGTTCTTGTTCAACATGAGCCACGACATCCGCACCCCGATGAACGCCATTATCGGCTTCACCTCGCTGGCGGCGACCCATGTTGATAATAAAGAACAGGTGCTGGACTACCTGAAAAAGATCTCCACCTCCAGCCAGCACCTGCTCTCCCTCATCAACGATGTGCTGGACATGAGCCGTATCGAGAGCGGTAAGGTGAAGATCGAGGAAAAGGCGGTGCATCTGCCGGATCTCGTGCACGATATACGCTCCATCATCCAGCCCAACATCAGTTCCAAACGGTTGTCGCTGTTCATCGACACCATGGATGTGGTGGACGAGGATATCATCACCGACCCGCTGCGGCTGAATCAGGTGCTGCTGAACATCCTTTCTAATGCTATCAAGTTCACCCCCACCGGCGGCATGGTGAGCATCCGCATTGCTCAGAAGCCCGGCGCGCCCAAGGGCTGCGGCAATTATGAGTTCCGCATCAAGGACAACGGCATCGGCATCAACAAGGAGTTCCAGAAGCACATCTTTGAGGAGTTCACCCGGGAGGAAAGCTCCACCGTCAGCGGCATCCAGGGCACGGGTCTCGGCCTTTCCATCACCAAGAACATTGTAGACCTGATGGGCGGCACCATCGCCCTTGAAAGTGAGCCGGGCAAGGGCAGCGAGTTCATCGTGAACCTCTGCTTCCCCCTCAGCGGGCAGAAGGCGGAGATCAAACAGCTGCCCCAACTGGAAGGGCTGCGGGCACTGGTGGCGGACGACGACACCAACACCTGCCTGAGCGTCAGCACCATGCTTTCCAAGATTGGCATGCGCCCGGAGTGGACCATCTCCGGCAAAGAAGCGGTCATCCGCACCAAGTACGCCGTGGAGCAGGGCGATGCTTTCAGCGTGTATATCATCGACTGGCTCATCCCGGATATGAACGGCATCGAGATCGTGCGGCAGATCCGCAAGGTCATCGGGGACAGCTGCCCTATCATCATCCTGACCGCCTACGACTGGGCGGATATCGAGGAGGAGGCGCGCGCCGCCGGTGTGACCGCCTTCTGCGAAAAGCCGCTCTTCCTCTCGGAGCTGCGCAAGGTGCTGGCAGAGCCCTTCCGGGTGCAGTCGACCCAGACGCCCGCCCTGCCGCCCAAGGCAAGCTTTGACGGTAAGCACCTGCTGCTGGTGGAGGATAACGCCCTGAACCGGGAGATCGCCATAGAGATCTTAAAGGAAGCGGGCTTCCTTGTGGATACCGCCGGAGACGGCGTTGAAGCAGTGGAAAAGATGGAGCAGTCCGTGCCCGGGCAGTACGACCTGATTTTGATGGACATCCAGATGCCCCGGATGGACGGCTACGAAGCCACCCGGCGTATCCGCGCCCTGCCCGACCCCCGCAAGGCAGGCATCCCCATTTTTGCCATGACCGCCAACGCCTTTGAGGAGGACAAGCAGAACGCCCTGAATGCGGGCATGAACGGCCACATCGCAAAGCCGCTGGATATCCCGCACCTGCTGAAGGTGCTGGAAGAAGCGCTGAAATAAGAACCCGCTCAGGCAAAGCCTTGCGGTTTTATCGGCTCCCCCGAAAGGGGGAGCTTTTTTGTTTCTGCCGGTCAGCATCTTTCCGTTCACGCGGTTTTATCTTCCTGCATAGGATGGTGCACAGCGGAAAAGGGGAGATGACGACATGAGGCAGACAAAGCGGTTTGCGGTGGTGGGCAGCGATGCCCGGCAGGCGGCGGCAGGGCGTGCACTGGCGCGGGCGGGGTATACGGTGGGCGGCGTGCAGCAGCTGCCGCAGGCAGACTGCATCCTGCTGCCGCTCCCGCTGGAACAGTCCGGTCTGCCGCTGGCGCAGCTGCTGGGCATGGCAAAGCCCGGGGCACTGGCGCTGGGCGGTAAGGTGACGGACAGCGCAAGGACTATCGCCCGGGCGGCGGGGGTGGAACTGGTGGACTACTTTGCCCGCCCGGAGCTGACCGTGTATAACGCCATCCCCACCGCCGAGGGCTGCATCGGCATTCTGCTGGAACGGCGCAGCCGTACCCTGTGGGGCGCGGCGGTGCTGGTGCTGGGCTTTGGCCCAGTGGGGCGGGCGCTTGCGGTGCGTCTGGCGGCGCTGGGTGCGCGGGTGACCGTGGCGGCACGCCGCCCGGTGCAGCGGGCCATGGCAGAGGAGCAGGGGCTGCGGGCGGTGCCGCTGACAGACCTTGCTGCCGCAGCTGCCGCCTTTGATACGGTGGTGAACACCATCCCCGCGCCGGTGCTGACGGCGGCAGTGCTGGCGGCGCTGCCGAAGGGGTGTCTGATCGTGGATCTGGCCTCAAAGCCCGGCGGCACGGACTTTGCCGCCGCCCGGCGGCTGGGGCACACGGCGCTGCACGCGCTGAGCCTGCCGACGGTCTGGGCACCGGAAACGGCAGGGGAGGCGCTGGCGCGCACGGTGCAGACCATTTTGCAGGAGCGGGAGGAGAAGATATGATCATAGAGAAAAAGGGCTGTCTTGCCTTTGCGGTGTGCGGCAGTTTTTGCACGTTGGAGGACGCCTTGGGCGCGGCGCAGGCACTGACGGCACAGGGCTGGACGCTGCTGCCCGTCATGAGCTTTGCCGTGCAGCAGGATACCCGGTTCGGCACCGGGGAAAGCTGGCGGCAGCGCTTACAGGCCGTTACCGGGCATCCGGTGCTGGACACCCTGCAGGCGGTGGAGCCGCTGGGCCCCCGGCGGCTGGCGCAGGCGCTGGTGGTCGCCCCCTGCACCGGCGCAACGCTGGCGCGGCTGGCGGCGGGACTTTCGGATACGCCGGTGACCCTTGCCGCCAAAAGCCTGCTGCGGGTGGGCAGCCCGGTGGTGCTGGCAGTCTCTACCAACGACGGCCTTGGCGCCTCCGGCGAAAATATGGCGCGGTTGTGCCAGCGCAAGCACTATTACTTTGTGCCCTACGGGCAGGACGACCCCTTTGCCAAGCCCCAGAGCCTGAAGGCCGACCTTGCCCTGCTGCCCGCCGCCGTGGACGCCGCTTTGCGGGGTGAGCAGCTGCAACCGGTGCTGCTGGGACAAAGGAATGTGTAAATCTCTTTTCAGCGGGGAAAAAATGTGGTATACTTCAAATGATGTCTTGTCGGCATAAAACGGATAAGCGGAGAATACCAGATGAAAAAATTTACCGCAGCACTGTGCACTGTGCTGCTTTTGATAGGCGCTGTGCTGGTGCCCGGCGCGGCAGCAGCCGGCCCGGCGCTGGCCAATACCCGGGCATACTGCATCATGGATGCAGACACCGGCCTTGTGCTGGCGCAGCAGAATATGGACGAGGAGCTGCACCCGGCCTCCATTACCAAGGTAATGACCCTTGGTCTTGCCTGCGAAAAGGCGCAGGGAGACTGGGATGACGTAAAGCTGACCGTGAGCCACGAGGACGTCTACTCGCTGGCGGGCACGGATTCCAGCCACATCGCTCTGCTGGAAGGGGAAGAAGTTCCCCTGGTGGATGCGTTGTACGCCACCCAGATGGCCAGCGCCAACGACGGTGCCAACCTGCTGGCGGAGTATTTCGGCGGCGGCACCATCGCGGATGGCGTGGCGGCCATGAATGCACAGGTGGAGGAGCTTGGCCTTGCCCACACCCACTTTTCAAACCCCCACGGCATCAGCGACGACGACCACTACACCAGCTGCTATGATATGGCGCAGATTTTGCGCTGGGCGCTGCAGCAGCCGGGGTTTGAGGACTTGTTCACCCGCAACGAGATGTACACCATGCAGCCCACCAACATCCAGCCGGTGACCCGCTACTTCTCCCAGCAGGATAAGATTCGCATTGGCTCCAGCCGCTACCATATCGACAGTGTGCTGGGCTCCAAGCTGGGCTATACCAACACCGCCCGGTACAGCTATGTCTGTCTGGCGGAGCAGGACGGGGTGCGGCTGATCTGCGCGACCATGCAAAGCCAGCTGAGCACCGATAAATATAACGATATGCGCACCCTGCTGGACTACGCCTTTTCCACCTATAAAAGCTACACCCAGCTGCCCGGCGGCACGGTCACCGCACAGCTGGCTGTGGCGGGCGGCGGGCAGAGCCTTGGCACCGTTACTGTGGCCGACCCCGGGGTGAAGTTGCTGCTGGCCGAGGGCTTATCCGCGCAGGATGTGACCGTGGACCTGGAGCTGCCGGAGCAGTATCTGCTTGGCGCAGAGCCCGCCGTGTATGCGGTGTACACCCTGAACGGCGGCGCGCAGCAGGAGAGCACCAGCGTGCGGGTAAAGGCGGAGATCACAGGTCTGGCGGAACTGCTGGAGCAGAGCGTCGGCACAAAGCTGGAAGCCGCCAGGGACGTGGAACCGGGCAGCAGCGCATGGCTGCTGGCGGGCATCTCGGTGGGGTGCACCATAGGTGCAGCCGTGGTTACCGTACTGGTGCTGCGGGTACATTCCCGCCTGAAAAAGCGCCGCAAAACGGCAAGGCACCATAAAAAAGCGTAAAAGCCTGTTCAAAACCAGACTTTTCCAGATAAAGAAAAAGCTTTCAGAAAAAAAGAGAGGTACAATATCATGGGTAAGTTTATTTTTACGCAGACCGAGATCCCCGGCGTGGTGGTCATTGAGCCGCAGGTGTTCGGCGACGACCGCGGCTATTTTATGGAGACCTACCAGAAGGACCAGTTCGCAGAGGCCGGTATCGACAAGGAATTTGTGCAGGACAACCAGAGCCGCTCCACCCGGGGCGTGCTGCGCGGACTGCACTTCCAGAAGAACCACACCCAGGGCAAGCTGGTGCGCGTGACCAAGGGCGAGGTGTATGACGTAGCCGTGGACTGCCGCCCCCACAGCGCCACCTTTGGCAAGTGGGTGGGCGTGACCC
>OOIG01001979.1_pt1 | contig 14341 bp, 14 predicted proteins | sample 1692091 | NCBI WGS metagenome assembly OOIG01 (sample SAMN06348188, study PRJEB24527) | human gut metagenome | biome: human gut; feature: ankylosing spondylitis patient; material: feces | host: Homo sapiens | place: China | collected 2015-10
GCGCGGTCAGCGCGTTGTCGAGCGTGGCAAAGCCCGGTGTGCGCCAGTGCCACCAGACGGTGTTGTGTCTGGTGAGTCGGTCATACAGACCGAGCTGGTCAATGGTCTTGCTGCCGCCGATGCCGACGGTCGTGCCGTCGATCGCGCCGTCGAGATAGTCCGCCGCCTCGCGCTGCGACGGCACGATGGGCAAAAAGCCCATGTTGAAATCCTCTTTCCAGCCGACGACGGTGTTATCCGTGCCGCGGAAAGCGACAAACGCATGCCCTTCGCCCAGCAGATAGGTGACGGCGGAAAACTGCTCTTCCAGTTTGGTATCCACCCGGTTTGTGTAGCCGACAAGCCGGATATCCCCATTGTGGTCACCGGTTCCCAGGGGCCTGGGGAGGACATCTCCGAGGCCCAGTGCATGGCGGACTGGCTGATCGACCACGGTGTGGCGGCGGACAGAATCCTCCTGGAGGACCAGGCGGACAACACGGAGGAGAACATCGAATTTTCCTCAGCGATGCTCCGTGACAATGGGATTGATGTAACTTCCAACATTGCTGTGGTCACCAGCGATTACCACCTCTGCCGGGCCTCTATCCTGTGGAGCGTTCCCTGGATGGTGCCGGTGGCGGCCCACATGCCGGAGGCCTACTGGCCCCTGACGGTGAACTATTTTATCCGGGAGGCCTTCGCCGTAGCGGCGGAGGTGCTGCTCCCCTAATAGGGAATTTCAAAAGAGGAGGACGAGGTATGTCCAAGATCTTATGTGTATATTTTAGCCGTACCGGCAAGACGGAAGCCCTGATCCAGGACATTGCCAAGGAGCTTGGGTGCGAGGCGGTGAAGCTGGAGGACGGCATCAATCGCTCTGGTCTTGCGGGCTGGCTCTACAGCGGTATGCAGGCCATGGCCCGGAAGGTGACGCCGGTAAAAAAACCGGAGACGGCGCTGCCTCTGTCCGAGTATGATCTGGTGATTCTGGGGACCCCGGTATGGGCGGGGCGGTGCAGTGCCCCTATGCGCAGCTTCCTGCTGGAGTACGGTGAGACGCTCAAAAGCGTGGCCTATGTCATTACCCGGAGCAGCGACAACCACTATGAGCAGGTCTTTGACCAGATGGACCTATATGTGACTAAGCCCCGGAAACGGGCGGTGTCCATCCGCTGCGGCACGGTGGGTTCCTCCTTCTGGCGGGATGAGTTCCTGGCCGGGATCCGGGACGGACGGGAGGATGGCTGATATGCTGGACCAGCTCAAGGAGATTGCCAACCGCTATGAGGCCATTGTCAGCCAACTGGAGGACCCTTCGGTATACGCTGATCCCGGCCGTCTGGCCAAGCTCACGCGGGAGCAGAAGGAGCTGACGCCGGTGGTGGAGGCCTATCGGGCCTACTGCCGGGCGGAGAGCGACCTTCAGGAGGCGCAGGAGCTGCTGGGTGACCCGGAGATGAAGGAGATGGCCCAGGAGGAGTTCCAGCGGGCCAAGGCCGACAAGGAGCGGCTGGAGGGAGAGCTGAAGCTCCTCCTGCTGCCCAAGGACCCCAACGACAGCCGTAACGTGGTTATGGAGATTCGAGGCGGTGTCGGGGGTGAGGAGGCCATGCTTTTTGCCGCGGACCTCTTCCGCATGTACACCATGTATGTGGAGAGCCGGGGCTGGAGGCTGGAGGTGGCCAACGCCAATGAAACAGAATTGGGCGGATTGAAGGAAATCAGTTTTACAGTAGAAGGAGAGGGCGCCTGGTCCCGTCTCAAGTATGAGAGCGGCACCCACCGGGTCCAGCGGGTGCCGGTGACGGAGTCCTCCGGCCGGATTCAGACCTCGGCGGCCACGGTGGCGGTACTGCCGGAGGCGGAGGAGGTGGAGTTTTCCATCAACCCCAATGATCTGCAGATCGATACCTTCCGCTCCAGCGGCGCCGGCGGCCAGCACGTGAACAAGACAGAGTCCGCCATCCGCATCACCCACCTGCCCACCGGTGTGGTGGTGGAGTGTCAGGATGAGCGCAGTCAATACAAGAACAAAGACCGGGCCATGAAGATTCTGCGGACCAAGCTGTACGAGGCGGAGCTGGAGAAGCAGAACGCCGCCATCGCCGCCCAGCGCCGCAGCCAGGTGGGCAGCGGCGACCGCAGTGAGCGGATCCGGACATATAACTTCCCCCAGGGCCGGGTGACGGATCATCGCCTCGCCGGGGACAACAAGAATTTCAACATCGATGCTGTGATGAACGGGGGCCTGGACCCCATTATCGACGCTCTCACCACCGCCGACCAGGCTACCAAGCTGGCTTCGGCGGGTGACGAGAACGCATAAACACAAAAGAGAGCGAAGCGAACAGAATGAAAACACAGATTTTCCATATCACCGATCCGGCAGCCCAGCGGGAGGAGATCGAGGCGGCGGCGGAGATCATCCGCCGGGGAGGCCTCCTGGGAATCCCCACGGAGACGGTCTATGGCCTGGGCGCCAATGGCCTGAACTCGGAGGCGGTGACCCACATCTTCGAGGCCAAGGGCCGGCCTCAGGATAATCCCCTGATCCTCCATATTCCTGATGTGTCCTGGCTCACTCGGTACTGCAGGAATATTCCTCCGGCAGCATACCGGTTGGCAGAGCGCTTTTGGCCGGGACCGCTCACTATGATCCTCCAGCGGCGTTCCAATGTGCCCAACGTCACCACGGGAGGCCTGGACACTGTGGGTATCCGCTGTCCCAACCACCCGGTAACCCTGGCCATCATCGAGGCGGCCCAGGTGCCGGTAGCCGCTCCCTCGGGCAACCTGTCCGGCCGCCCCAGCCCTACCTGTGCCCGCCACATGGAGGAAGATATGGACGGACGTATCGACGGCATCGTGGACGGTGGTCCCTGCGGTGTGGGGGTGGAGTCCACCATCATCGACCTGACCTGCCCGGTGCCCCGGCTGCTGCGACCCGGCGGACTGCCACTGGAGGCCCTCCGGGAGGTGCTGGGGGAGGTGGCGGTGGACAAGGCTGTGGTAGCACCCCTCTCCGCCGGGGAGCGGCCCAAGGCTCCGGGGATGAAGTACCGCCACTACGCCCCCAAGGCTCCGGTGACGGTGGTCACTGGCGACAGTCGCCGGACTGCCCGATACATCCGGCGGAATCTGGGGGAGCACACCGGTGTCATCGCGTTCAGCGAGTACGTCGGGGATTTCCCCGGCTGCATCGTCCACGACATGGGCTCTGTTCAGGATAAGGGAGAGCAGGCCCGGCGGGTGTTTGACGCCCTGCGGACTTTTGACGACACCGATGTTACCGCCATTTTTGCCCAGTGCCCCAGTGAGGATGGCCTGGGCCTCGCCATCGCCAACCGGCTGAAAAAGGCAGCCGGCTTCCAGGTGGTGGACCTGGGGGAGGGGGAGGAATGACCGTCATCGGTATCACCGGCCCTACCGGGGCCGGGAAGACCACGGCGCTCACCGCCCTGGAGCGGCTGGGCTTTCAGGTGGTGGACTGCGATGCCCTGTATTACCGGATGCTGGACCGGGATCAGACCCTGCGGGAGGGCATCCGGCAGGCCTTTGGCCCGGTGTTTTTGCCGGACGGGAAGCTGGACCGCCCCGCACTGGGGAATATTGTGTTCGGCGATCCCGCCGCTTTGGACAGGCTCAACGCTTTGGTCTACCCTGCCATGCACGCCGCTGTCGGACAAATCATCAAAAATTGTACGTGTAAAGGGGTTGTCATCGACGCCATCAATCTGATAGAATCGGGATTGGGCGATCTGTGCGACTGGACGGTGGCCCTGACGGCAGCACCGGATATCCGTCTGAGGCGGATCATGGTCCGGGACGGCATCAGCGAGGAGCGGGCCAGAGCGCGGATGGCTGCCCAGAAGCCGGACAAGTTCTACCGCAAGCACTGTACCTTCCTCCTGGAGAACCGGGCGGGGAGCAAGGCGGAGTTTGACCGGCTGATCTATGATTTCTTTGCGGATCTATTATGTGAAGATATAAAGGAGTGACGTACTATGGATAACAAGGAATGGAAGGAAAAGGTCCTCTGCGAGCCCAAGAACGGCTATGATCGGATGCCGGAGAGCGAGCGGGCGGCTATGAACGCCTACTGCGAGAGCTACAAGGCGTTTCTGGATGCCGGCAAGACCGAGCGGGAGTGCGTGGTAGAGGGTATCCGCCAGGCGGAGGCCCAGGGCTTCAAGCCCTACGTCCGGGGTATGGAGCTGAAGCCCGGCGATAAGATCTATCAGAATAACCGGGGTAAGATGCTGCTGCTGGCAGTCATCGGCAGCGAGGGCCTGGATAAGGGTGTGCAGATCACTGCCGCCCACATCGACAGCCCCCGGCTGGACCTCAAGCCCACCCCTCTCTATGAGGACAGCGAGCTGGCCTACTTTAAGACCCACTACTACGGCGGCATTCGCAAGTACCAGTGGGTGACCATCCCCCTGGAGCTCCACGGCGTGGTGGCGCTGAAGGATGGCACTGTGGTGACTGTGGCCCTGGGCGAGGGAGACGAGCCCAAGCTGGTGGTCAATGACCTGCTGCCCCACCTGGGAGCGGAGCAGAGCAAGAAGCCCCTCAGTGACGGTATCACTGGTGAGCAGCTGAATCTGCTCGTGGGCAGTGAGCCCCTGGCTGGGGAGGATAGTGACCGGGTAAAGCTCCAGGTCATGAAGCTTCTCTATGAGAAGTACGGCTTCACCGAGGCGGACTTTATCTCCGCCGAGCTGGAGGCGGTCCCCGCAGTGAAGGCCACTGACATTGGCCTGGACCGCAGCCTCATCGGCGCCTATGGCCACGATGACCGGGTCTGCGGCTACGCCGCCATGAAGGCTATGTTCGACCTCACGGGTGCTCCTCAGCGCACCGCTGTGTGCATCCTGGCGGACAAAGAAGAGATCGGCTCCGTGGGCGTCAGCGGTATGCAGACCGCTGCCTTCGATACCTTCATCGAGGATCTGTGCGAGGGTCAGGGCGTGGCCTTGCGGGTGTGCCTGGAGCACTCCTTCTGCCTCTCCGCCGATGTGACGGCGGCCTTTGACCCCAACTTTGCCGACGTGTATGAGAAGCGCAACAGCGCCCGTGTGAACTACGGCGTGGGCCTTTGCAAGTACACCGGCAGCCGGGGCAAGTCCGGTGCCAGCGACGCTGCTGCGGAGCTGGTGGCCTATGCCCGCCGGATCTTTGATGAGAGTGGCACCATCTGGCAGATGGCGGAGCTGGGCAAGGTGGACGCCGGCGGTGGCGGCACTGTGGCGGCCTATATGGCCAATCGGAACATCGACACCCTGGATGCAGGTGTGCCGGTGCTGGCCATGCACGCCCCCTTCGAGGTGGTGGCCAAGCTGGACTGCTACATGACCTACAAGGCCATGAAGGCTGTCTATGAGAACGGCCGCTGATTTTAAAAGAAAGCACATAAAATCCCTGGTCCCGGTAATGCTGGGACCAGGGATTTTTTACCTTGAAATGCGGCACAATTTACAGTATACTCTATCGTAGATTATTGCGTCTGCATCAGGAGGGACCATGAGCACAGTTATTGCGTCGGTGGACCGCCGCTCCTCCGCGGAGCGGAGTGGCGTACGCCCGGGAGAAAAATTGATTGCCATCAACGGCCACCCTGTGGTGGATGTGCTGGACTACCGGTTCTTCGGCTACGACAGAAATCCGGAGTTGGAGCTGGAGGAGCCTGGCGGTGAACGCCGGGTGGTTCGGGTGCGCAAGCCGGAGGGGGAGGACCTGGGGCTGAACTTTGACACCTACCTCATGGATAAGGCCCGCTCCTGCGCCAACAACTGCATCTTCTGCTTTGTGGACCAGATGCCTCCCGGTATGCGGAAAAGCCTCTACTTCAAGGACGACGATGCCCGGTTGAGCTTCCTTATGGGCAATTATATTACCCTCACCAACCTCAGCCAGCGGGAGCTCCAGAGAATCATCGACCTGCGCATCAGCCCCATTAATGTCTCCGTCCACACCACGGACCCGGAGCTGCGCGCCAGGATGCTCTGCCACAAAAGGGCGGGGGACAGCATTGCCGTCATGCGGCGGTTCGCGCAGGCAGGCATCACTATGAACTGCCAGATCGTGGCCTGTCCCGGCATCAACGACGGCCCTGCCCTGGAGCGGACCCTAGGCGATCTTGCGGAGATGGCTCCGGCGGTGTCCAGTGTAGCTATCGTGCCGGTAGGCCTGACCAAGTATCGGGAGGGGCTCTATCACCTGGAACCCTACACGGCGGAGCAGGCAGGAGCGGTCATCGACCTGGTGGAGGCCTTTGGCCGTCGGCAGATGGAAAAGAGCGGCAGCACCTTCGCCTGGTGCTCCGACGAGTTCTACCTTCTGGCAGGCCGGGACCTGCCGGAGAAGAGCTACTACGAGGACATGAACCAGCTGGAAAACGGCGTGGGCATGCTGCGGCTCCTGACCAGTCAGGCGGAGCTGGCCCTGGAGGACGTGCCCGGGGACCTTGCACCACGCTCCTGTACCATCGCCACCGGCGCGGCCGCTGCACCCTTCGTCCGGGAGATCCTGGAGAAAGCGATGGCTGCCTGCCCCGCACTGCGGGGAGAGGTGCGGCCCATCCGCAACGACTTCTTCGGTGAGACCATTACTGTCTCTGGCCTGGTCACCGGCAGGGATCTGATTGCCCAGCTGAAGGAGACAAGTCTGGGGCAGAGGCTTCTCATCCCCTCCAACATGCTGCGATCCGGGGAGCGGGTGTTCCTGGACGACGTAACCGTGGACCAGGTGGAGAAAGAACTGGGCATCCCGGTCCAGATCGTGGAGGCCGAGGACGGCTTTGCCCTGGTGGATATCCTGCTGGAGCTGGATGTCCCGGAGGATGCCTCGGTCTATGTGGTACCGGAAGATGATGACGAATATTACCGTTATAACCCCTCAGCAAAAAACAGAAATGAGTGATGATAGATGAAACCTGTGGTTGCCATTGTGGGACGGCCCAACGTGGGCAAGTCCATGCTCTTTAACAAATTGATCGGCAAGCGGGTGTCCATTGTGGAGGACACCCCCGGCGTCACACGGGACCGGATCTACGGTGAGACGGACTGGAACGGCCGGAAGTTTACCCTCATCGACACCGGCGGTATCGAGCCGAGGACGGACAACGAGATCCTCCAGTTTATGCGGGAGCAGGCGGGCATCGCTATCAGCCACGCCGATGTGATCGTGTTTCTCACCGACATCAAGACGGGCCTCACTGCCTCGGACCAGGATGTGGCCAACATGCTCCTGCGCAGCGGTAAGCCGGTGATCCTGGCGGTGAACAAGATGGACTCCGTGGGGGCTGTGGATCCGGACTACTACGAGTTCTACAACCTGGGCATGGGTGACCCCATTGCCGTATCTGCTGTCCACGGCCACGGCACCGGCGACCTGCTGGACGAGTGCGTGAAGTACTTCCCGCCGGAGACGGAGGAGGATGAGGAGGATGACCGCATCCAGGTGGCCATCATCGGACGGCCAAATGTAGGTAAGTCCTCCCTCACCAACCGAATCCTGGGGGAGCAGCGTTCTATTGTCAGCAATGTGGCTGGCACTACCCGGGATGCCATCGACTCCCACTTTGAAAATGAGACCGGTAAGTATAACTTCATCGACACCGCTGGTATGCGCAAGAAGGCCAAGGTGGACGAGAGTATCGAGCGCTACAGCGTCCTCCGGGCCCAGATGGCCATTGAGCGCAGCGACGTGTGCCTGATCCTCATCGATGCCACCGACGGCGTCACCGAGCAGGACACCAAGGTGGCGGGCATGGCCCACGAGGCGGGAAAGGCCTGCATCATCGTGGTCAACAAGTGGGACCTGGTGGAGAAGGATGGTAAGACCATGGACCGGATGCGTGAGGATATCCGCCGGGACCTGAGCTATATGACCTATGCCCCCATTCTCTTTATCTCCGCTGCCACGGGCCAGCGGGTGGACCGGCTCTTTGAGCTGATCCAGTATGTTAACAATCAGGCCAGCACCCGCATCACCACCGGTATGCTCAACAGCGTCCTGGCCGACGCCCAGACCCGGGTCCAGCCGCCTACGGACAAGGGCCGGCGGCTGAAGATCTACTATATGACCCAGACGGGCATCAAGCCCCCCCACTTTGTCTGCTTCTGCAACGATGCCCGGCTGTTCCATTTCTCCTATCAGCGGTATCTGGAGAATCAGATCCGCAGCGTATTTGGCCTGGAGGGCACGCCCATCCGCATGACCATCCGGCAAAAGGGCGATAAGGAGGACTGAGGAGATGCCTGACGCATTTGAGATGCCCGTTTGGGCGATTTTGGCTATTTCCGCGGTGGCGGCCTATCTTTTGGGCTGCTTCAACGGGGCAGTGATCGTGTCCAAGTATATCCTCCGGGACGACGTGCGCACCCACGGCAGCGGCAACGCGGGGCTCACCAACTTCTACCGCACCTTCGGCGGGCCCCTCACCGGCGTGGTGATCCTCACCGACGTGCTCAAGGCGGTGCTAGCGGTGCTGGTGAGCCGGTGGCTGATGTTCCACGGCTTCACGATTTTTATCTCCGCCGCGTCCACTACAGCGTTCTATGACACCCTCGCCAAGTACTGGGCCGGTGTGTTCTGCCTCCTGGGCCACATGTTCCCGGTGATGTTTAAGTTCAAGGGCGGCAAGGGTATCCTCTCGGGTGGTACCATTGCCCTGATGATCGACTGGCGGGTGGCCCTTGTAGTGTGGGGCGGATTTCTGGTTCTGGCTATTGCCACCAAGTATGTGTCCCTGGGATCCTGCTGGGCAGGACTCAGCTTTCCCTTTGTCAGTTGGTTCGTATACCAAAACTATGTGATTCTGATTTTATCCATCATTTGCGGCGGCCTGATCCTGTGGCAGCACCGGGGGAATATCAACCGACTGATCCACGGTACAGAGAGCAAGTTCCATTTCCATAAAAAGGCGAAGTAAAGGGAGGAATGGTCCGAATGAAGATTACGGTACTGGGCAGCGGCGGCTGGGGAACAGCGCTGGCGCTGCTGCTGCTGGACAACGGCAACGATGTGACGCTGTGGTCCTTCGATCCCAAGGAGGCCCAGGTGCTCCGGGAGACCCGGGAGAACCCCATGCTCAAGGGGGTACCTCTGCCGGATGCACTGGCCATTACGACAGACTTTTCCACGGTGCCGGACAGCGAGCTGGTGGTCATGGCCACGCCTTCCTTTGCCGTACGAGCTACCGCCAGAAATGTGGCTCCGTATCTGAGAGAAGAGACAATTGTGGTATCGGTGGCCAAGGGCATCGAGAAGGATACCGCCAAGCGGCTTACCGAGATCATCGAGGAGGAGATCGCTGGTAAGTGCCCGGTGGTGGCCCTCTCCGGTCCCTCTCACGCCGAGGAGGTGGGCCGGAAGGTGCCCACAGGCTGCGTGGCGGCCTCCAAGGATATGAAGGCTGCGGAGAAGGTTCAGGATGTGTTCATGAACCCCCGGTTCCGGGTGTATACCAACACTGACGTCACTGGTGTGGAGCTGGGTGCAGCCCTGAAAAACGTACTGGCTCTCTGCTGCGGCATCAGCGACGGTATGGGCCTGGGGGACAACACCAAGGCTCTGCTGATGACCCGTGGTATGACGGAGATGGCCCGGCTGGGCGTGGCCATGGGCGGCCACAAGGAGACCTTTGCGGGGCTCTCCGGTATGGGCGATCTCATCGTCACCTGTACCTCCATGCACTCCCGGAACCGCCGCTGCGGTATCCTCATTGGCCAGGGTAAGCCGGTGGAGGAGGCTATCAAGGAGGTAGGTGCCACGGTGGAGGGTTACTTTGCCGCCCTCAGTGCCCACCAGCTGGCAAAGAAAATGGGGGTGGAGATGCCCATCTGTGCCAGCGCCTACGCGGTACTCTATGAGGGACAGCCGGTGGAGCTGGTGGTGGAGCAGCTGATGACCCGGAGCAAGCGCCGGGAAGTGGATGAGAGTTGGATTTAAGGATCGGAGTAAGGAGGTAAACTTTATGAAGACTGCACGCTTTATTTCCATGATCGTACTGGCTGCCTCTGTGGCGGTGACTGCCGGTCTGGCGGTAGCCAATCTGGTGCTGGCCTGCCTGGACCTCCAGCGCCGTTGAAAGTACCTATTTACGGCAAATAAAAGAGCCTGCCGCGTATTGTACGCGGCAGGCTTTTTTTATGCTGTATACCAAATGGATTCTGTCCGGTACAACAGGAGACCCAGGGCCAGCAGGTCGGCGCTGCCTCCGGGGGAGAGATTCCGGGCGATGCAGGCATCATCCAGCTCTTTCAGCCGGGGGATATACTGATCCGGCGGTCCCGCCAGAATAGCGGTGGCCTCTCTCTGAACGAAGGACAGTCCTTCGGGACCACCCCGGTAGAGAAGATTTGTGTCCTCCACCTGGCTGAGCAGGGTCAGCAGGGCAGGAAAGGGGTTCCCACTGTGCTCGCGGAGAACGGCCCAGGCCATTTGGCCGTGGGGGAAACCAGAGAGGGCTTCGGCCCTTGCACCGCCCGCGTGGTACTTGGCCTTCGCTTGTGCGCCGTGGGTCGTATCGGCGGCGGGCAGGCCGGCGGCAGCCAGAGCCGCTGCCCGGGCGAAAACGTCACCGTCCCGGGCCAGGACCCCGCCCAGTGCCGCCAACACCAAACCAAGGGCATAGATGGCACCCTTATGGGTGTTGATGCCGCCGGTAGTCACCAGCATTGTCTCCTCCGCCTGGAGTCCGGCCTGCTGCAGGGCGGGCATGCAATCATCGGAGGTGAGACCTAAGGACACTGCCTCTCGGAAGTAGGGAGCCAGTGCCTTGGCGGAGCGGTGGAACATGCCGAGGTCCATATCCCGGTGGGCACCGTTGTTATGTCGGTCCACCAGTCCCGGCTTGGGGGCCAGTTCCACCTCATCTATGAGTGCCTGGACCGCTGTCTCCGCCAGATAGTCCGCCGCGAAATCGTTTAACAGGGCATGGGTGGCCGCCAGAATGGCATCCAACCCGTGGGCCCGGCTCCGGGCACAGGGAGTAGCCGGTCCGCCGCAGACCAGACAGGTCCGGGGTGTCGGGCGGGAGAGCTTGATGCCGTCGGTGCCGATGACATCCAGATCGTACAGACGGCCCACAGGACATTTTGTCTCCAGTTCCATGGACAGTTCTTTCAGCTCCGGGGCGGGGACGTCGCAGGCCCAGATGCCCTCCAGACCTGTGGCGGCATCTGTTAAAAATTTTTCCTTGATATGTCCTGCCAAACGGCGGTCCAGCTCCGTCTCCGCCGCCCGAAAGACCAGATCCACTGTGCCCCAGCGCTTCAACGGCCCGGCGATGTTCATGGTCAGGCACAGCAGGGGATGACGGTATCTGTCCAGCAACTGTCGCTGGGCCGCGGCCCGGGCTTCACGGGCGTCCAGGACCTCTTGTAACGTGATCTCGCGCATAGGGCTCCTTTTCTCCTACTTTCTTTTTCAAAAGAAAGTAGGCAAAGAAAACTTTACAGGATGTGACTTTTACTGCGTGGGCCTCGCTGAGAGCCAACTGACTGGAAAAAGAAAGGAGGAAAAAACTCTACAGGATGTGACTTTTACTGCGTGGGTTGCGCCATGGCCCCGCTCACTCCGCCGGACTCTCGTCAATCTGGCGGATGGTGTCAATGATGGTGTTGTCTCGGTACAGAACCACGCCAACCACCCGGTCGGTGTAGCGGATGGGGTCCGGCTTTCCCACCAGGGCCTCAGCCTTGTCCTTGAGTGCCTGGATGGTATACACGCGGATGCCCGCCTGACGCAGCTTTTCAGCAATCTCAGGCCGACGGGGGTTCACTGCTACGCCCTGGTCCGTAACGACTACGTCCACCACATCGCCGGGAGTGACGATGGTATTCACCCGGTCAATGATAGTAGGAATACGGCCCCGTGTCAAGGGGGCCACTACGACAGACAGGCTTGCCCCCGCCGCAGTGTCGGGGTGCCCTCCAATGGCTCCCCGGATTACACCGTCAGAGCCGGTGAGGACGTTGACATTGAAGTTGGTATCGATCTCCAGGGCGGATAGGATCACAAAGTCCAGCTGATCCACTGCGGCAGCGGAGAGAAAGCTGGCGTAGTAGGTGGCACCAATCTGGTGGTGGAAGCGGTTCTTCCGGAGGGACAATGCCGCGTCCAGATCAAAGCTCTGTACGTCCAGAATGCGGTCGATGAGTCCCTCCTCGTGCATGGCGGCGACCTGGCCGGTGATGCCGCCCAGGGCAAAGCGACAGCGGATGCCCTTGTCCAGCATCATCTGTCGGAGGAACCGGGCGGTGGCCAGGGACGCTCCGCCGGAGCCCATCTGCATGGAGAAGCCGTCATAGAAGTACCCGGCGGCGTCGATGACCCGGGCGGCGGTCTGGGCGATGAGCAGTTCCTTGGGGTTCTTGGTGTACCGTGTGGCTCCAGACATGATGCCCTTGGGGTCGCCGATATCCTCCATGACCACGATGTAGTCCACATCGTACTCCGGAATGGCCCAGGGGGCGTTGGGGTAGCGGACCAGGTGGTTGGTGAGAATTACCACCTTGTCAGCGTACTTGGCATCAGTGCGGGCGTAGCCCATGGAGCCGCAGGCGATGGCGTCGTCCTCATCCCGGCTGTAGCCGTTGGCGTTGCCGTAGGGGTCACAGGAGGGGGCCCCAAGAAAAGCCACGTCGATATGAAGCTCTCCGCTGCGGATGGCGGCAGCCCGGCCGCCGTGGCTGCGGAATACTACCGGGCAGTCCATAAGGCCTCGGGAGATCTCCTCCGCCAGGTCTCCACGGAGACCGGAGGTTTCTATGTGAGTAATAACGCCGCTTTTGATGTGATCGATAAGGGGAGCGTGGACGGCGGCCAGTGAGCTGGCGGCCAGGGTGAGGTTTTTATAACCCATCCGGGCCAGGGTGTCCACCACCTGGTTCACCACATGATCTCCGCCCCGGAAATGGTGGTGGAAGGAGATGGTCATGCCGTCTTTCAGTCCAGTGGCCCGGATGGCTGCCTCCAAACTGGGCAGGACTTTGTTCTGACGGGCGGTGCGTTCCTGGAAGGTCGCAGTATGTTTGGGAGGAACACCGGCAAAGATGCCGCGGTGGGCAATCTCATCGATATGGGGGATATTCTTCAGCTCATCCATACTTATTCCTCCTCCACAGCGTTGTCCGCCTCTGCCAGGGCGATGAGCCGCTGGGCGCGGATAACCACAGGCTTGTCGATCATCTTGCCGTTGAGGCTGGCCACGCCGCTGCCCCGGGCGTTGGCCTCTGCAATAGCGTCCATAATGGCATAGGCCTTCTTTAAATCCTTCTCACTGGGGATGAAGATATGGTGGAGAGGCCCAATCTGCCGGGGATTGATAACGGATTTGCCGTCAAAGCCCAGCTTGTGGATCAGGGTAGCTTCCTCGATAAAGCCCTCCTCGTTATTTACGTCGGAGTAGACGGTGTCCAGGGCGGCAATGCCGGCGGACCGGGCAGCGTTGAGAATCATGCTCCGAGCAAAGAGAAGCTCGATGCCGTCGGAGCGGGTGGTCTTCAGGTCGGTGACATAGTCCTCGGCTCCCAGGGCGATGCCGATAAGACGGTCACTGGCGTGGGCAATCTCCCGGGCGTTGAGGACGCCGTTGGCGCTTTCGATGGCAGCCATCATGCCGGTGGCCCCGACAGGAATGCCGTGCTTTTCCTCGATGCGGGCAATCTCACGTTCACAGTCGATCACATCCTGGGCACTGTCAGTCTTGGGCAGGCGCACCACATGGACCCCGGCGGGAATGATGGCCTCCAGGTCCCGGACCCCCAGACCGCTGGTAAGGTCGTTGATCCGTACCACGATCTCCTTTTTCCCAAAATCCAGAGTTTTCAGGGCATTGTGGACCAGAAACCGGGCGGCGTCCTTTTCCGTGTAGGCTACCGAGTCCTCCAGATCAAACATGATACAGTCCGCGCCATAGATCCGAGCGTCAGCAATCATGCCGGGATTGTTGCCGGGAACAAACATCATGCTCCGGCGCAGGCGATCCTTTACATAGCGCTTTTCCATCACGGCTTCACCTCCCAGTGGTCGTTCTCCGCCTGGGCACAGCGAAAGGCGGCGGCGCTGACCCGGGCCCGGACGGTACAGTCCAGAGCCCCCTTGTCCACAGCGCTGACGGCGGCGTTTGTCACGCCAAGTTCGCCCAGGGTCTCCCGAATGACCTCCCCAATCCGACGGCCATACTGCTGCATGACGCTGCTGGTGAGGTCCAGAGTGATTCCGCCGTTTTTCCGGGGCTCGATGGTCACCATGATATCGCCGGACTCCATGGTGCCGGCCATGGCAGTTTTGAGAAGTTTCATATGCATACCTCACTGAACAGAAAAATTCCCTGCGTATGTATTCATTG
>OOIG01001982.1_pt1 | contig 14332 bp, 10 predicted proteins | sample 1692091 | NCBI WGS metagenome assembly OOIG01 (sample SAMN06348188, study PRJEB24527) | human gut metagenome | biome: human gut; feature: ankylosing spondylitis patient; material: feces | host: Homo sapiens | place: China | collected 2015-10
TCGGCACGACAGAGCTGTGGTTCTTCTATGATGCCGACGGCAACCCCTCCGGTGTTCGCTACAAGAACGGCAGCACTACAACCGACTACTACTTTGTCTGCAACTGGCGCGGGGATGTTATTCGCATTTACGACGGGGCAGGTGCGGTTGTTGCCAACTACAACTATGACGCTTGGGGCAATGTGATTTCTGTTACCGATGCCAATGGTGCGGCGATTACAGATTCGACCCACATCGCCAATGTTAACCCGCTTCGCTATCGTGGGTATTATTATGACTCTGAAACGGGATTGTATTATCTTCAGAGCAGATATTATGATCCGGCGGTTAAGAGATTTATCAATGCAGATGATTCAAATATTTTGCTTGATGATCAGGGTAATATCTTGCAGTATAATTTATTTGCGTATTGTTTCGATAATCCTGTAAATATGCATGATGAGGATGGTGAAGCGGCGGCAAATATTATTGGTGCAGTTGTCGGTGGAGTTGCTGGAGCTACTCTAGGAGTTTTGCTTGCGAGAAAGCTTGGCTTGACAGGCTGGAAAAAGTGGGCCTTAATTTCTGCGGCCACAGTCGGTGGTGCAGTGCTGGGTGCTTTTCTCGGGCCGTATGTTGCAAAGTTTGCTAAGTCCATTGGTTCAACAGTAAAAATGGCAGTAAAAACATTAGCTAAGGGTGAACTGTGTTTTGTTGCAGGTACGCAAATATTAACCGAAAACGGTCATGTTCCTATTGAGAATATTAAGGTTGGAGATTATGTGTATGCAGAAAATCCAGAAACGGGTGAAAAAGGACTTAAGCGAGTTGAGCAAACCTTTACAAATGAAATAAATGAGTTAATTCATGTCACGGTTAACGGCGAGGAGATTCATACGACCCCCGGACATCCATTTTATGTTGTAGGCAAAGGCTGGATCGGCGCAGAGGCACTAGAGATAGGTGACCAACTCGTTGTTTATGGGGGAAAACGGGTAGCTGTTGAAAAAGTAAAACACGAATCATTAAATAAACCTGTAACTGTATATAATTTTGAGGTTGAGGATTTTCATACATACTATGTCGGAGAAAGTTCTATACTCGTTCACAACAAAGGTTGTGGACTCAATAAGCTTACTGATTCCTATATAAAGAAGACTCTTAAACTAAATGCTCATTCTATAAAACGAGAGTATTTGGGGAGAAAAGCGAAAATTTCACTATATGATTTGGCTGTTGATAAGAAAACCGGAATTATTTACATTGTAGACAAAGCGGGTAAAATTGTTACGGATACAATTTATAAAACCAAATAGGGAGGAGATAATCTGTGAGTAATTACTGTACAATTTATGCAGAGATGCACATGATTTTTGATAATGATTTTGATGTGTACTCGATCACAAAACGTTTAGGAATTGCCCCAACAGAATGTAAATCGCGTAATGAAACACGAATGTCACCTTTGACGGATAAGCCTATTGAGGGTTTTTGGACGTTAAAAACAGAAGAAAAAGAAGAAAGGGACTTGGGTGTTGTATTGAATGAGCTAATGGGAAATATATTTGCTAAACTACCAGATATCAAAAAAATCTGTGATGAAAATGGAGGAACAGTTGTTTTCGATATCATCCCATTTTTTGATGGAAATAGTAAACCTGCATTGTATTTTGAAAGAGATTTTCTTGATATTGTAAACTATTTGAATGCTACCATTCAAATAGATTTATATGTGAGGTGAATCTGTGTAAATTATTAAAGGGTTTCAGGAAACTTCTGACAACAAGCGCCGTGGTATCATAATGACGGTGCTTGCCGACACATAGCAGATTTCTTGTAATATGTGAATGTTTTGCGAACATTCAAAACAGAGGCTTGCATTTTTGCCTTTATGTGGGGAAACAGGTGGAGGGGACTCTCCTTCCTTTCACCTGTTAATCTCACAAAAACGAAGCGACTGTTGAAAAATCAATCAAACGTATTGCTCTATTGGAAGATGTACTGACGGTAGCAAAAAGCGCATCTATGCCGCCGAGTACGGATATGACATGAACAACAACGTGTCAAAGTTTACTTCATCTGCGGGCGGAGTGAGCATGACCGAAAAATTCGATTACGGCAAGGACAATCTTGCATCGAAGTATACGTGTCCCTCTGCAAAGACAGAATAGGCAATATATACCAAGTGGCAGGTTGCTTGTGATGAACTGAAACAACCATAAAACTAACCCTCAAGAAGCTAAATGCTTTTTGAGGGTTAGTTTATTTGTCAATTGTTGTTTACTGTGATTTTCCGTTCTTATATAATATATGTAACTATTGTTATACGATATTCGTTATTGTGTATCGTTTTTGCAATGGTGTTTTCAATCACACATCGCTGTGTGAATTTCACCAGGGCAAGCTGTTACTCCATTTAACAATACCTTTTGAAGAAAAGCCAAAGACTAATTTGCCGGGCGATAATCTAAGGTACTACCGTCAGCGAAAACAGATAACAACAAGGCATATAGCAGAAAAGCTGGATATTGTACCAGCGACTGTTACGATGTATGAAAACGGAAAGCAGCCTATCCCTTATGATGTAGCTGTCAAACTGGCAGATATTTTGGAAATTGAAGCGTCCTTGCTCTATGATGATTTCTCCCGTTTCCTTGCCGTGCCCTATACCGAAGCACTAAAGAGCGTTAGAATGGTTCTGGGGCTCTCGCTGAAGGCTTTTGCAGAGCAAATAGAGATTGCACCCGGTTATTACTATAAGCTCGAAGGAGGCAATCGCAGACCGTCACGAAAGATTTATCAGAAGATATGCGCTATGCTCGAGGCTACTGGTCTACAAACTTCACTTTTATGGGAACATCTATTACAATGAAAGTGAAAGAAAAAATGATTGGAGGAGTTGCTATGACACAGAATTTGACTTATCCCCGTTGTGGTGATTATCTCATCCCTGATATTCGGTTGAGCTATGTAAGCGATAAACCACTTGGGAAGTACGGTAGAATGCGCAGAGTTTTTCTTGCGGAAAATAATCCAATACTCTTAGATGACATGATTCTAACAGAGACATTATTTCCGCATTTATGGGAAATTGACGAAACAGCTCGCCGTAGAGTAAAACAGATAATGACTGAACTTCTGGAGAAAAATCCGGCTCCGGATAAGTCAACCCAACAGCTTGCTTGGGTGCAGCACATGAGTAGTCTAAAAGCACAGGCAGAAGAAATAGTTTTGGCGGAGTTAATTTATAATTGAGGGAAAATGGGTTGCTTTAATTAGCAGCCCATTTTTTATGTGGGAAGACAGTTCTTGAATTGTGAAATAAACACTTGCTGAATTGTCTTTTTGACAATTCAAGAGTTGTCAAAAGCACAAGGTAATAATACTGAGTATAGTAATACTGATCCTTTCTTATCTATCCGCAGCATGAATCGACCTTTGTATACAATGCTGTTTAGATAAAATGGGTGGTATTATGCTATAGCTTATGCTATAATATATCATATGTTGGTGTAAAATCAAATAAGGAGATATGGTTATGGATATTTCTGAAGTCATTAAGAATATACGTTCCGAACTGAACTTATCTCAGGAAGGATTGGCAAGAGAATTGCATATGGGTTTTACTGCTGTGAACAGATGGGAAAACCATAAATCGAAACCAAATCAGATTGCAAGACACGCTTTGGCAGAACTTTGTAGGAAAAATAATTTGGATCAAAAGTTGATAGAGTCTTTAGAAGCAAATAACTGAATGAAAGGTGTCTCAATATGAAGAACGAGAAGCAAATTGAGCTGAGTTTCATTGAAAAACTCAAAGAATTAAAATATATATACCGGGAAGATATTAAAGATAAAGCCTCTTTAGAAGAAAATTTTAGAAAGCATTTTCAAGAACTTAATAGGGTTAGATTAAGTGATTCTGAATTTGCAAGATTGAAAGAAAGCATCGTTACACCAGATGTGTTTTCAGCGGCAAAAATCTTGAGAGAAACGAACACATTTAAAAGGGATGATGATACACCTCTACAGTACACCCTTGTAAATACGAATGATTGGTGCAAAAACGAGTATGAGGTAATTAATCAGCTTCGTATTAATACAGAAAATAGTCATCATAGATACGATGTTATTATTCTTATCAATGGCATTCCTGTTGTACAGGTTGAATTAAAGTCGCTCCAAATTACTCCTAAAAGAGCAATGGAGCAGATTGTTGATTATAAAAATGATCCGGGAAATGGATATACAAATTCTTTGCTCTGTTTCATGCAGCTTTTTATTGTCAGCAATGAAAGTAATACCTACTATTTTGCCAACAACAACAAAGAGCATTTTGCTTTTGATGCTGATGAACGCTTTTTGCCTGTATATCAATTTGCCGATAAGGATAATAAAAAAATTACCCATTTGCACGATTTTTCTGAGGCTGTGTTGCGTAAATGTGCTTTGGGTGAGCTGATTAGCAAATATATGGTCTTAGTAGCAAGTGAGCAGAAAATGATGATTATGAGACCATATCAAATTTATGCGGTTAAAGCCATTATGGATTGCATTGAGCAAAACAGAGGAAATGGCTATATTTGGCATACAACAGGAAGCGGTAAAACCCTCACCTCTTTTAAGGCATCTACCTTGTTAAAAGATAATCGCAACATAGCAAAATGTCTTTTTGTGGTAGACAGAAAGGATCTTGACCGACAGACCAGAGAGGAATTCAATAAGTTCCAAGAGGGATGTGTGGAAGAAAACACCAATACGGAAACTTTGGTAAAAAGACTTGTTTCGGAGGACTATCGAGATAAAGTCATTGTAACGACCATTCAAAAGTTAGGTTTGGCGCTTGACGACGATAATAAACGGAGTAAAGAGAAAAAGAAAAAAGGTGAGCTCACATACAAAGAAAGATTGGCGCCTTTAAAAGATAGCAGAATTGCAATTATCTTTGATGAATGCCATCGTTCACAGTTTGGAGAAAACCATAAAGCAATCAAAAACTTTTTCCCAAAGGCTCAGCTGTTTGGATTTACTGGTACACCTATTTTTGAAGAAAACGCAACTTACAAGCAAATTGACGGAACAATCGGTTCTTATACAACTACGAAAGATATTTTTGAAAAAGAACTGCATGCTTATACGATTACTCATGCCATCGATGACAGAAATGTATTGCGATTCCATATTGACTACTTCAAGCCGGAAAATGACAGAGATGCTTCAAGAATCAATGAGGAACAACAAAAAAGGGCAGTGGTACAAACTATTCTTTCAAAACATGATGCTATAACAAATAACAGAAGATACAACGCTATTTTAGCTACATCATCAATCAATGATGCTATTGAATATTACAACTTGTTCAAAGAAGCACAACAAAATTGTATTGATGCCGACGACAGTGAATTTGCGCCATTGAATATCGCCTGCGTATTCTCGCCGCCGGCAGAAGGTAATAAGGATGTTCAGCAAATTCAAGAGGATCTTCCACAGGAAAAAGAAGATAACAAAAAAGAACCTGATAAAAAGAAACAAGCGTTGACCAGTATTATCAAAGACTATAATGAACAGTATGGAACCAGCCATGACATCAACAATTTTGATGTGTATTATCAGGATGTACAGCAAAGAATTAAAGACCAGAAATATACTAACGCAGATTATCCTCATAAAAACAAAATTGATATTACCATTGTTGTGGATATGCTGCTGACCGGTTTTGATTCTAAGTATCTGAATACTTTGTATGTAGATAAGAACTTAAAATATCATGGCTTGATTCAGGCATTTTCCAGAACAAATCGAGTTTTAAATGATACAAAACCTTATGGTAATATTCTTGATTTCAGAAGCCAGTCTGATGAAGTAGATAAAGCTATTGCTCTGTTTTCCGGTGAAAATAACAGTAACCGAGCAAAAGAAATATGGCTTGTTGACCCAGCACCAAAGGTTGTTGAGAAACTGGATAAGGCAGTAAGTGAATTAGAAAAGTTTATGGAATCTCAGGGATTGGAGTGCAAACCGGAAGAGGTAAACAACTTGAAAGGCAATGCCGCAAGATGTGAATTTATCAATAAATTCAAGGAAGTACAGCGTTTGAAAACGCAGTTGGAGCAGTACACGGAAATTGAAGAAAAAGACGCAGAAAAAATCGAGGAGCTGTTGCCGGAGGATACCCTGCGTGCGTTCCGTGGTGCTTATATTGATGTGGCACAAAGGCTGAAATCTGAACAAGGAAAAGAGAACGAGGATAAAAATTCTGAAGTTGAACAGCTCGATTTTGAGTTTGTTCTATTTTCGTCTGCAATTATCGACTACGACTATATCATGGCATTGATTGCGAAATACACCCAGACCGAACCGAAAAAGCAAAAAATGAGTAAAGAACAACTCATCGGCATGCTTTCGGCTACTTCCAATTTGCTTGATGAAAGAGAAGATATTATCGAATATATCGATTCGCTTCAAGTTGGCGTGGCTTTGGATGAAAAGGAAATCAAAGCAGGGTATCAGAAATTCAGAGAGCAGAAAAACAATCAGGAAATCAATATCATTGCGAAAAAACACGGCATTGAAATCCAAAGTTTGCAAACGTTTATTCAGGAAATCATTGACCGAATGATTTTTGACGGAGAAAAACTCGGCGATCTTTTGGCGCCGCTTGATCTAAGCTGGCGAGAAAGAACGCAAAAAGAACTGGATTTGGTGGCTGATTTGATTCCGTTGTTAAAGAGACTGGCAGATGGTCGTGAAATTGTGGGGTTGAGTGCGTATGAATAAGAAGAAAGAAATAGTGCCGAAGTTTAGGTTTCCTAAGTATGTGAACTCAGAACAATGGATAAGCACAGAGTTAAGCAGCCTGCTTGATTATGAAAGACCTGATTTATATATTGTAGAAAGCGATAATTATAAAAATGAAGGTATTCCTGTGTTAACCGCTAATAAAAGTTTTATATTAGGTTATACAGATGAGAAAAATAATATTTATAGTCGTGTTCCAGTAATTATTTTTGATGACTTTACTACAGAAAAGAAGTATGTAGATTTCCCATTTAAAGTTAAATCATCGGCTATTAAAATTTTAAAACCAAAAGGAAATAATGTACTTAAATTTGTTTTCGAATTAATGAACACAATAAATTTTGAAGCCAAAGAACATAAAAGATATTATATTTCAACATATCAAAAATTATTTGTTTATGTTCCCAAAGATGTTAAGGAACAACAAAATATTGCTGATTGTTTATCCTCCACTGATGATCTGATTGACGCAGAAAGCAGAAAACTGAAAGCATTAGAAAAATACAAAAAAGGATTGATGCAAAAGCTGTTCCCTGCTGAGGGGAAAACTCTGCCTGAATGGAGATTTCCTGAGTTTAGACACAAAAATGAGTGGAGAATTAAACCATTAGGTAAAATCTGTACAAATTATGATTCAAGAAGAATACCAATAACTGAAAAAGATAGAGTAAGGGGAGAAATTCCCTATATTGGTGCGTCAGGAGTAATTGACGATATTAACGATTTCATATTTGATGAAGATTTATTGTGTGTATCAGAAGATGGCGCTAATTTGGTCGCAAGGACATATCCGATTGCGTTTAGCATCTCAGGAAAAACTTGGGTGAATAATCACGCGCATGTATTAAAGTTTTCCCACAAGTACACACAAGATATTGTTGAATCTTACTTGAATATGATAAATTTGCAAGATTTTCTTACAGGAATGGCGCAACCTAAGTTAAATAGAGCTAAGCTGGATATCATTCCAATTCCACTTCCTGAAGAGGAAGAACAACAAAAAATTGCAGGCTGCTTGTCAGATGTAGACACCATGATTACCGAGCAGTCAAACAAAGTGGAACAGTTGAAAGCGCATAAAAAAGGATTAATGCAGGGATTGTTTCCTTCTCTTGAGGAGGCAGATGTATGAGTTTAAATGTACCGGAAAAGCTGTCTAAACAGGAATATAACGGTCTTCTTAACGATTTGAAAAAATTTGATTTAACTAAATACACAGATCTGATTAAAGAAAATTATAAAAAGCCAAAAGGAGAAACAGAGTATTCCTTAAAAGATGGTATTGCTGAGCCAATTCGCATCAATTTAGATTATGTGCTTAAACGGATTTCAGATAAGCAAGTGTTCGACAACCTGCAAGAAATCGCCCGATATTTAAGGATGCTGCTGGAAGATAAAAAATATGTTTTACTATTTGCCTATAATGGTACCGGCAAAACAAGGTTGTCCGCCGAATTTAAGACATTAGGGCAGACGCTGAATGAAGAAACGGGAGAAAAAACGGCAGACACATTATATTATAATGCTTTTACAGAAGATCTCTTTTACTGGGATAATGATTTAGAAAATGATACTGAGCGATTTTTAAAATTGAATAGACACTCTCGGTTCTTTTCTGGCCTGAGAGATTTGGAAATGGAAAGCAGAATTCGCCCCTTTTTACATCGTTATGCCGATTTTGATTTTACCATTGATTATGATGAATATAAAATTAGCTTTTATAGGAATGTTGTGATCGACGGAGTCAGTCAAAGAATTGACAATATCAAAGTTTCCCGTGGCGAAGAGAATATATTTATCTGGTGTTTTTTCTTGGCTATTATGCAGTTAGTTGTGGATAAAGTAGAATCCTATGATTGGGTCCAGTACATTTATATTGATGACCCAATTTCATCTCTGGATGATAATAATGCAATTGCTGTGGCAAGTCATTTAGCAACTTTAATGAGTGGCGCAGATATAAAAGTAATCGTGTCGACACATCATGCGTTATTTTATAATGTTTTGTGCAATGAAATTGCAAAGGCGGAAAGACTGTTTTTTCAAAAGCTATCAGGAACTGGTTACATATTAAAGGATACAAGTAAGACTCCTTTTTTTCATCATGTTGCTTTGCTGAAGGAATTAAAGAAGGCTGCTGATTCGGGAGAACTCTATACTTATCACTTCAATATTCTTCGGAACATTTTGGAAAAGACGGCATCTTTCCACGGATATAAAGATTTCTCATCGTGCTTAAGAAAAGAAGATGAGGATTCCGTCGTGTATAGAAGAATAATAAATCTGTTAAGCCATGGTAACTATTCGATTTTCGATCCAAAAGAAATGGTCGAAGAAAACAAAGAACATTTTAAAAGAATACTGAATGATTTTTTGGAAGATTACAAATTTAATCAAAATATATTTGATACAGAGCAAGTACAGGAGGACAACTGATGAATGACACACAACAAAAACAGTTAGGCTCAACATTATGGGCGATTGCTGATAAACTGCGTGGCGCAATGAACGCCGATGATTTTAGAGATTATATGCTGTCTTTTCTCTTTTTGCGCTACTTGTCCGATAATTATGAAGAGGCAGTAAAAAAAGAATTGGGAAGTGATTATCAGAAAAGTGAGCTTGAAATTCAAAAAAATGCAGAGGATCTTGATACCTATATTGGCGAGCTTAAATCCGTTATTACCCAATACAGTAGATCGCTTTCTCCTGAAAAATTAGGGTTACATGAAGATGAAGAAGACCATCAAAAAATTGAAAAGGCAAGACAAGTGTTTGTGGATGAGAATAATAAGATGCTCTATAGCCACAATGTAATCCCGCTTGCAGTCTGGTATATTCGCAATTTGGATCAAGTTGATATGCTTGAAAAACAAATGCGCCGTAAAATTCATTATGTGATAAAACCAGCATATTTGTGGAGTAATATATATGAATTGGCAAGGACACAAAACGATCAATTACTGAAAACTTTACAGAGTGGCTTTAAATATATTGAGAATGAGTCATTTGAAAGCAGATTTCGTGGATTGTTTTCAGAAGTTAATCTAGATTCCGATAAGCTCGGGAAAAATTATGGTGAACGCAATAGCTTACTATGTTCAATTATTACAGAAATCGCAAAAGGACTTGCCGAATTTCCAAATGAAACAGATATTCTGGGTGACGCCTACGAATATTTGATAGGCCAGTTTGCTGCTGGTTCTGGTAAAAAAGCGGGCGAATTCTATACCCCGCAGCAGGTTTCAACTATCCTTTCCCGAATTGTATCTCTTGATAGTCAAGATCCAAGCACCGGAAAAAAGAGCAAACTAAAAAATGTGCTTGACTTTGCCTGTGGTTCGGGATCTCTGTTAATTAATGTACGAAAGCAATTTGGTGCAAATGGTATCGGTCAGATCTATGGGCAGGAGAAAAATATTACTACCTACAACCTTGCTCGTATGAATATGTTACTTCATGGTGTAAAGGATTCTGAATTTCAGATTCATCACGGAGATTCCTTATTAAATGATTGGAATATCTTAAATGAGATGAATCCTGCGAAAAAAATGCAGTTTGAAGCAGTGGTAGCCAATCCGCCTTTTAGTTATAGATGGCAACCCAAAGAAGAAATGGCAGAAGATTTTCGATTCAAGAATTACGGACTTGCTCCAAAGTCAGCGGCAGACTTCGCCTTTTTATTGCATGGTTTTCACTTTTTAAGTGATGATGGAACAATGGCAATTATTTTGCCGCATGGAGTATTGTTCCGTGGTGGCGCTGAGGAAAAAATCAGAACAAAACTTCTCAAAGATGGAAATGTTGATGCTATCATTGGTTTGCCGGCAAATTTGTTTTTCTCTACGGGTATTCCAGTGTGTATTCTGGTTCTTAAAAAATGCAAGAAATATGATGATGTGCTGATTATCAATGCAAGTGAGTATTTTGAAAAAGGGAAGCGTCAAAATACGCTTTTACCGGAGCATATTGATAAGATCATTGAAACATACCAATACCGAAAAGAAGATGACAAAAAATATTCCCGCCGAGTTTCTATGGAGGAAATCGAGAAAAATGGATATAACCTAAATATTTCTCGTTATGTCAGCACTGCGCCCGAAGAAGAAATTGTTGATATTGAAGAAGTACGGCAGGAGCTTGAAAAAATTGAGAATGACATTAATGTGGCAAAGGCTCGGCATAATGAGTTTTTGAAGGAATTGGGATTGAAATTGCTTCCGTAATAACTTCAGTGCAAGTTGCACCGAAGCTGAGATTTAAATTTCGTATTCGTATCAATCCTCGGCAATCTGCCGGGGATTGATTTTTGCAAAAAAAATTTCCAGACAACTTGTCGGAAAGTTATGAGTCTGAGTATTTTCACTTCATCCCAAATTGGGATAAAGTTATCTTTCGGTGTATGGGATTTTAAAAATTTCACTTTGGACCAAGTTGGGAATAATTTTAAGCCAATATAAAGTAAATCACTACTTGGCAAGCAGTGTAAACCTGTACAGGTTTACTCATTTTCTTGATTTCCCCTTTGGGTCAATCTTCGCAAATTGCTTGTTGGGGAAGCATCCCCAATCCCCTTTGAACGCTACCTGCGGTGTCGGCTGCGCATTCATTCTGAATACTTTTACTTATTGACTTCTGCGCAATTTGCATAGAAGTTCAATTTTCCAAAAATGAAAAAATGAAAACATGGGAGAAGTTGTCCCTGATTATTTATGTGATGTATGGCGATCCATTTCCCGACAAATTGTCGGGAAACTTTGTGGGCAACTTGCCCACAAGTAACGAAAGTGGCAATGCTCGGATACAACTTCATCCCAAGTTGGGTGAAAAACTTCGTGCCAACTTGGCACAAAGTTAAAAATGTAGGAAACAGAAAAACGAGAATCACTTCGACATAATTGGGGTAGAAGTTGAAGGGCTGAGCTTTATGCTTGTGAACGAATTGGACACAAGACAGTGCTTTTATTTTCTGAAAATCAACTTTGTCCCAAGTTGGGATGAAGTGCTACGGTGTAACTTGCACCAAAGTAAGGCGTAGAGATTTTGTATTGTAAATTCTTGATGAGGTGTCCGGAATTTCGTAAATTTCAAAATGACTTCTGGACAATTTGTCCAGAGGTATCATCATGCTTCAATTAGAAAATCAAAAATATCCTTACTACAACTTACGGTAAAATAAAAATCTGCTATTAGCTGCCTGTTCTCAACTTTGGGATATGCTCTTTGGCTGAACTTGACAAGATTGCTTATTTCGACATTTCATGCTATGATAGCTACAGATGAAAATTAAATACTGCTTCATACAAGATTTTATTGATGGGAAAGCCCCATATTTATACAAACATATTTTTAGTCAGTCCGAACTGTCGGAGCTGTTACATGGAAGCATCAAGTCAGATACAGAATCTTTTGTGTCTGTTATTGTTGCATCTGTGTAGCAGCTTTTTTCATTATCTGACTTTGGACCAAGTTGGTCCGAGGTCGGAACCACAGACAGAAACGGAGGGAACTATTTGATTGCAATAATTCACAGAGGACAAAAATTCAAAGAAACTATGGAAGCCTTTCAGCAGAAACGAGCGGAATTTATCGCACAGGAAATCAGAAATTTTGATGCAGAAACCTTGTATGTGTTTCTGGAATGGATTCGTGGCAACGGCCACAAACTTGATAGAATAACTGGGATGGCGGTATGATATGAGCGGAGGTGACTACCCATGAAGAAACAGAGAAAAATTGAAAAAGATAACCGTGGCGTTGCGATATACGCCCGTAAATCCCGCATCACCAACAAGGGTGACAGTATCGGTGTTCAGTTCAAACAATGTGCGGATTACGCCAAAAAGGAATTGGGATTGGATGAGGAGTACGAATTCTTACAATACGAGGACAAAGGACTCAGCGGATATTTTTCAGACAGACCGGATTTTCAGAGAATGCTGCATGATGTGCAGGACGGAAAAATCAAAGCAATCGTATGTTACAAGCTGGATCGTGTCGGCAGAAAAACAGCCGACCTAATCCGCCTGATGGATTTCTTGGAAATGTACCATGTTAATCTCTTGATTTGCTCCAATGGTATCAATACTGCCAGCGGACTATATAAAATCTTCATTCAGATATTCGCTGTCATTGCGGAATTTGAAAGAGATACTCTGACAGAAAGAATTGTAGACAATATGATGGAACTTGCAAAGGACGGACGATGGCTCGGCGGCAATACACCGATGGGATTTACTGTCCGTCGTGTAACAACCGGAAGTGGTAAGGGAAAATCAGCATACAGCTACTTAGAAAGTCTGCCGGAAGAAAAACGCATGGTTCAGCGTTTGTATGAATTTTTTCGAACCACTCGCAGTATCCAGACCACTGCAAAACAGATGAATGAGGAAGGATTCCACACTCCTTCCGGTGCTGCATTTAACGCATCCACCACAAGACTGGTTTTGAGAAATCCCATTTATTGCACTGCTGATAAACGCAGCTATAATTATTTCATCGAACACGACGGCAATGTGTTTGGAGATATGACAGAGTTTGACGGAACTCACGGATTGTCGGCTTACAATAAAACCGACCAAGAAAAATACGAGGGCAGCGACAGCACATTCCTCTCTCCAAAATATGTTCAGACCATTGAAAGCAAGCCTGTTAGTGAGTGGATTATTGCGGTCGGAAGGCATGAAGGCTTTATTTCAAGTGAACAATGGATTGAAGTGCAGGAACTTCTGGATGCGATTGCAGAGAAATACAATCGCCCTCACAGAAAGACCAACGCATTGTTGGCAGGACTGGTGCATTGTCCTCACTGCGGCAGGCGATTGAGTGTGATTTCCGAGTCCGACCGTTGGACGAACGGAAAACCTCGATTCAAATATGTTTGTCCCGGCTATCGCAAAAAGGAATGTAATTTCAAAGCGGTAGACGGCGTTCTTCTGGATGAATTTGTGGTACAGCAGTTATCCGACCTGTCAGATGAAAACAGTGAGCGTTTCAAAGATATTCTCGAAATTAAAATCGAGGAGGTTCTTGAAAAATCACAGACAGTACAGGAGCACACCTTCATTAAAAAGAAACGTGACAAGCTGAAAGCGGATATTGCAGCACAGACAAGAAATCTGCGTGAAGCAGATGGCAATATCAAGCAATTTATTCAAGAGGATTTGCAAAATCTGGCTGAAGAACTGAGGGAAACGGAGCGGCAGCTTTCCAAACTGGATGATGGCAGAAAGAACAATATGATTGCCATCCGTGACTTGGAAATGACAAAGGAAAGGCTGCTCTCCTTTGCAGAATATGCAAAGGATGCGCAGCCGGAGGTTCTGGTCACTTTGATCCAGACGATTGTAGAAAGAATTTATATTGTGGATAAGGATGACGAGCGTTACTGCCACATCTTTATCAAGGGCTGTTCCGGAGAAGATTACACCGGCTTCTTCCAGACAGCCGGTTACATAGAGCAAAAAACTACCCCTGTGTGTGATTCAGAACAGTATTGCATTATCAACATTTGGTATACCATATCCAATATGTCGCAATGTTAGCATATGTTTAT
>OOIG01001988.1_pt1 | contig 14310 bp, 12 predicted proteins | sample 1692091 | NCBI WGS metagenome assembly OOIG01 (sample SAMN06348188, study PRJEB24527) | human gut metagenome | biome: human gut; feature: ankylosing spondylitis patient; material: feces | host: Homo sapiens | place: China | collected 2015-10
GGGTGGTCCCGGCGCCGGCAAATCCACCATGATGAAAACCATCGGTGCAGCCATGGAGGAGGAGGGTGAGCCGGTAGAGTATCTCTACTGCTCCGGAGACCCCACCTCCCTGGACGGCGTACACTTTCCCCGGCTCCGCACTGCCATCGTAGACGGCACTGCACCCCATGTAGTGGAGCCTCGCTACCCCGCCGCCGTGGAGCGGTATGTGGATCTTGGTGTGTGTTACGATGTGGCCGCCGCCAAGGCCCACCGGGAGGAGATCATCCGCTACACCACAGCCTGCTCCGCCGCCTACCAGCAGGCCTTCCGGGCTTTGGCCGCAGCCAGGGGGATGGCAGACAGCGCGGCCACACTGGCAGCGGAGGGGCTGGACCGGGATAAGCTGCGCCGCCGGGGCGAGGGGATCATCAGCCGTGAGCTGCGGGGCAAGGGGGAAGGCAGGCCGGACCAGTACCGCTTCCTGGGCAGCCCTACCTGCAAAGGCGTCCTCTGGCGCTTTGATACCGCGGCGTCCCTGTGCCCCAAGGTCTACCAGCTTCAGGACAGCTACGACCTGGCGGCTCCCCTGCTGGAACAGATTCATACCGCTGCCAGAGGGCGGGGCTTTTATTCCATCATCTGCCCTGACCCGGAGCACGTCGAACGTATCCACCACCTGCTGCTGCCGGAGCTGGGCCTGGCCTTCGTCACCTCCCGGGAGGGCATGCGCTATGAGGGCAGCGCCTATCGCCGCATCCGTATCGACGCCATGGTCCCCGCCGCCCACTACCGGCAATACCGCTCCCGGCTGCGCTTCACCAACCGGATGGCGGCAGCCCTCCGCCAAGAGGCGGTAGAGGCCCTGGCCGACGCCAAGCGGTCCCACGACGCCCTGGAAGCGGTGTATCAGCCCAACGTGGACTTTACCAAAGCCGACGAGATCACCGCCCGGGAGTTGGAGCGGATCAAGAGCTATCTGTGACACACCCCTACCACTCATAGCAGAGCAGCGCCCCACCTGCCCGGGATTCATTTCCCGCAAACAGGTGGAGCGCTGTTTTCGTACATCTTTATATACTGTCTTTTACGCTTTGGGCGTATCCCGCACCGCGATTACATCCACGCCGGTGCCCAGGATGTCCCGGCACACTACGTCCCCGGCGCAGACCGGCGCGGCGACCTCCACATTGGCCAGGGCCCTGGCACAGGCCAGAACCATAGCCTTTGGCACCTCCCCGGCAGTCTTTACCGGCACTCGGGGACGTACGCCCCCCACCACCGGCACCGTGGTGGTGAGAACCCGGGCAGGGGCCGTCACCTCCCGGCGGGCGTAGTCCTCCCCCCGACGGCAGGTGTTGCCCGTCACAGAGGTGACGGACTTCCCCTCCAGGGTCACCGTCAGGCGACAGCCCATGGGACAGCCGATGCAGGTCAGTATCCTCGTCTCGCTCATGGCGCCACCTCCAGTGAAATTTCGATCTCCTCCCACTCCGGGTGCTCCAGCAGTTCCTCCCGGCGGAGACGGATCTCCTCCATCTCTCCCGGTGTCAGAATCAGCTTCTTCCGCCGCTGGAGGGTCTTGCCGTCGGCGGACACCGTCACGGCGGCGCCGCGGTACACGTTGTCCACCCGGAAGCGGACCGTCAGTTCCGCCTCCATCCGGCAGGGGTCCACTGTAGCAGGAACTGTATAACGCACGCCCTTTCCAGCGACGAGTTGAATGGCCCTGCCCCGCTCCTCTCCCTTTTGGAGGAACCGGGCTGCCCGGCGGCCCGCCTGCTCCGCCTCCTGGGAGACAAAGTCCACCAGGTCGTGGACGTGGAGGACGTTGCCGCAGGCGAACACGCCGGGGACGCTGGTCTCCAGGCTCTCATTCACCACCGGGCCGTTGGTTACGGGAGAAATCTCCACCCCTGCCCCCCGGCTCAGTTCATTCTCCGGGATCAGCCCGCAGGATAGGAGCAGGGTGTCGCATTCGTAGTGCTCCTCGGTGCCGGAAATGGGGCGGCGGTTTTCGTCCACCTGGGCCAGCGTCACGCCGGTGACGCGCTCCCGACCTTGGATATCCACCACCGTGTGGCTCAATTTCAGCGTGATGCCGAAGTCGTCCAGGCACTGGACAATGTTCCGCTTGAGGCCTCCGGAATAGGGCATCAGTTCCGCCACCACCTGGACATGGGCCCCCTCCAGGGTCATCCGACGAGCCATGATGAGGCCGATGTCCCCGCTGCCCAGGATCACCACTTCTTTCCCCGGCAAAAAGCCCTCCATATTCACCAGCCGCTGGGCGGTACCGGCGGAGTAGATCCCCGCCGGACGAAAGCCGGGGATGTTCAATGACCCCCGGGCCCGCTCCCGACAGCCCATGGCCAAGATCACCGCCCCGGCCTGGAGCTGAAACAGCCCCTCCCGGGTGTTCACCGCTGTCACCACCCGCTCCGGCGAGATCTCCAGCACCATGGTGTCCAGAAGGCAGGGGATGGCCAGTTTCTGCACCTTTTGAATATACCGCTGGGCATACTCCGGGCCGGTGAGCTCCTCCTGGAAGGTGTGGAGACCAAAGCCGCTGTGAATGCACTGGTTGAGAATGCCCCCCAGCTCCGTGTCCCGCTCCAGGAGCAGGATATCCTCCACGCCGGCCTCACGAGCGGCCGCAGCCGCTGCCAGCCCTGCGGGGCCGCCACCGATAATGACCAGATCACAGTGTTTCATACCCCGGCCTCCTCTCTGAAATCATCCTTATCCCTACCCAAAATCACCCGAGAACCGCCGCCAGACTTGGTAATGGTCTCCATGGACACCCCCAGCTCCCGGGACAAAATCTCCATGACCTTCGGCCCGCAGAAGCCACCCTGGCAGCGGCCCATCCCCGCCCGGACCCGGCGCTTCACGCCGTCCAGACTTCTGGCTCCCAGGGGCCGGTGGATGGCGTCCAGGATCTCCCCCTCGGAGATCCCCTCACAGCGGCAGATGATCCGCCCGTAGGCGGGGTGCTCTGCAATGAGGGCCCGGCGCTCCTCAAAGGATAGCTCTGCCGGGTTCACGATGCCCCGCCGTGTGGCCTTGAAGCTCTCTTTGCGACGCAGCAGCAGCTTATCCCGCACCAGCTCCGCCACCATGTGACCGATGGCCGGGGAGGCAGAGAGGCCCGGGGACTCGATGCCTGCGCAGTCGAAGAAGCCGGGAGCCCCCTCCGCCTCGCCGATGACAAACTCGTGGCCGTCCTCGTGGGCCCGGAGGCCGGCAAAGGAAGTGATGACCTGCCGCAGCGGCGCGTCCTTTACAATGTTGGCCGCCTTCTGCATCACCTGCTCCAGCCCCTCGGCGGTGGTGTTCACCCCGTCCCGGTCTGCAATGTCGATGGCGGTGGGGCCCACGATGGTATTTCCATGGACCGTGGGGGCCACCAGGACCCCCTTGCCGTACTTACCCGGGAGCTGGAACAGGGTATGATGAGCGTAGCCGCCGGTGGTCTTATCCAGCAGGTAATAGTCCCCCCGGCGGGGCGTGATGTGGAGCTTTCGTGAACTGACCATATTGTGGAGCACGTCGGCGTACACCCCGGCGGCGTTGATCACGGTGCGGGTCTCGATATTCCCGTGGTCCGTCCGGACCGTCCATCCCTCCCGGTTCCGGGTAAAGCCGGTGACGGCGGTGTCGAACCGGAACTCCACCCCGTTCTCCGCAGCGTTCTCCGCAAAGGCGATGTTCATGCCAAAGGGACACACGATGCCTCCGGTGGCGGCCTCCATCCCTGCCACCACGTCCTCCCGGACATGGGGCTCCATAGCGAGGATGTCTTCCCTCGTGACCATCCGTAGGGCCGACACCCCGTTTTTCCGGCCCCGGTCGTAGAGGGCCTGGAGGAGGGGCAGATCCTCCTCATCCATGCACAGCACCAGGGAGCCGTTGTTCCGGTAGGGGAAGTCCAGATCCCGGGCCAGCTGGGGGATCCGGTAGCTGCCCTCCACATCCAGCTGGGCCATAAGAGTCCCCGGCTGGGCGTCGTAGCCCGCGTGGACGATGGCGCTGTTGGCCTTGGAGGTGCCGCAGCACACGTCCTCAAACCGCTCCACTACGCAGATCTTTGCCTCATACTTTGCCAGCTCCCTGGCGGTAGCACAGCCGGACACACCGGCCCCGATGATGACCACGTCATACATAAGCCGTTTCTCCTTTCAAAACCCGCTGAAAAAGCAAAAAGAGCAAGGCAACCAAAGGCCCACAGGCCCCTGTCTGCACTCGCTCTCATAACTCAACGGCGGATATGTACTTTTCTGCTTTCATTTTACACGCCGGGGCGGTCGCTGTCAAGGCTCTCTGGAAAAGTGGCCGCCATAACACCGATAGAAAAAGCCACTGATTTTACCAACATTTTACTTAACAATTCGGTGGTGAAATGGTATACTGGCAAAAAGGCGGCCACGCCGCCACTGGCACGGGAGGGATCACTGTGGCAAAGAGTCAAAATATGGATATGAGCCAATACAGCTATACCCAGAGTCGGGAGCTCAGCTGGCTGCGCTTTAACCGCCGGGTGCTGGAGGAATCGGGAGACAACACCGTTCCTCTGTTGGAGCGTTTGAAATTCATCTCTATCTTTACCAGCAACCTGGATGAGTTTTTCATGGTCCGGGTGGGAAGTCTGTTTGATTTGTCCCTGGTCTCCCCCGATGAGATCGACAACAAGACCGGCCTCACCCCCGCCGGCCAACTGGACCAGATCTACCACGTCATTCCCGGCCTGATTGAAATCAAAAACCACCTCTACCGGGAGGTCTCCGGCCTTCTGCGCCAGGAGGGCATCTGGGATCTTGCCCCCGAGGAGCTGACGGCAGAGGAGAAGAAATACATCAATCAGTACTACAAGGTGAAGATCCTGCCGGTACTCTCTCCCCAGATCGTGGACAGCCGGCATCCCTTCCCCCACCTGGTGAACAAGGCGCTGTATATCGCCGCCCTGCTGCGGAACAAAAAGGGGAACCCTTCTCTGGGCTTCATCCCCGTACCCCAGGGGCTGCCGGCATTTCTGACCATGCCCGGCTCCCCCGGGCGGTTTATCCGCATGGAGAACGTCATCCACCAATGGGCCCACACCCTGTTCGGTGGATACAAGGTGGAGGACTCCTGCGTGCTGTGCGTCACCCGCAACGCCGACATCAGCTTCGACGAGGAGAAGTTTGAGGACGATGACGACGATTTCCGCAGCCGCATGAGCAAGCTGCTGAAGAAGCGGGCTAACCTGGCGGTAGTGCGTCTGGAACTGAGCCGGAAGGTCAGCGCCGACTTTTTAAAGCTTCTCAAAAACCGCATCGAGGTGGGGGAGCATCAGATCTACATCGACCAGACGCCCCTGGATATGAAGTACGTCTACGACTTCATCCGTACCCTGCCGTCTGATATGGCGGATCCTTTGTCCTTCGTCCCCTACCAGCCCCGCTGGCCGGAGGATCTGGACGAGAAGGCCAGCATCATTGAGCAGGTCCAGCGAAGGGACAAGCTTCTGTTCTTCCCCTTCGACAAGGTGGACCCCTTCCTGCGGCTCCTCAGTGAGGCCGCTGACCGGCCGGACGTCCTCTCCATCCGCATCACCATCTACCGTCTGGCCTCCTCCTCCAAGATCGCCCATATCCTCTGCCGGGCAGCGGAGAACGGCAAGGAGGTTACCGTTCTCATGGAGCTGCGGGCCCGGTTCGACGAGGCCAACAACATCTCCTGGTCCAAGCTGCTGGAGGACTCCGGCTGCCGGGTGATCTACGGCCTGGAGGGCTACAAGTGCCACAGCAAGATCTGTCTCATCACCCTGCGCAAGGGAGATAAGCTCAGCTATATCACTCAGATCGGCACCGGTAACTACAACGAGAAGACCAACACCATGTATACCGATCTGAGCCTCATGACCGCCAGCGAGGCCATCGGTCTGGACGGCACCGTGTTCTTCCAGAATATGCTGGTGGGCAACCTGGCCGGCAGCTACGAGCACCTGCTGGTGTCCCCCGCCGGCATCAAGACAAAGCTTCTCTCCCTTATTGAGGAGGAGATGGCAAAGGGCCCCGAGGGCTATATCTGCATCAAGGCCAACTCCATGACCGAGCGTGAAGTCATGGACAAGCTGGCAGAGGCCTCCCGCTCCGGTGTTCAGATCCAGATGATCCTCCGGGGCATCTGCTGCCTGCGGCCTGGTATCCCCGCCCACACGGAAAATATCCATGTTACCAGCATTGTGGGCCGCTACCTGGAGCACGGGCGGATCTACTGTTTCGGCCGGGGAGCGGATGCCAAGGTATACATCTCCTCGGCGGACCTCATGACCCGGAACCTCAACCGTCGGGTAGAGATCGCCTGCCCTATCTACGATCCGGAGGTGAAGGAGCAGCTGATCTGGATCCTTCATACCCAGCTGGAGGATAACGTAAAGGCCAGCTCCCTTCTGCCGGACGGCTCTTATGTCCGTAAAGTAAATAGCCTTGCTCCCTGCAATAGTCAGGATGTTTTTATGAAAACATCCATCCACAAAGCTTTTGTTTCACCAGTAGAACCAAAGCGTCCTGCCCACTGGTGGAACGGGCTTTTGGAGCTGTTCCGGGGAAAAAAATAACTTATCGTTTCCCCGCTGTAAAAAAGCATCCGCGCCTTTTTAGGCGCGGATGCTTTTTCATTATTGGCACACTGCGGATCAATCAGACCCGGTCTTTTTTGCTCATAGCCCGGCGCAGGCCGATCTCCTGTCCGGTAAGCAGGCGTTTGATGTTGACAAAATGCTTGGCAAAGATGACCACAGAGGCCACACATACCACGCATACTACCATCCATCCCGCCCGGGCAAATACGCCAAGGTATGTCGGGAAGGAGACGATGGTGGTAAAGGTACCGATGACAATGTAATCCGTTACCAGGGTGATGATCAGCACCGCCGCCAGGATTCCCAGGAAAAATCGCCAGTCCAGTGCCAGCGTCAGCCCCAGGAAGGGAGCAAAGCCCTTTCCACCCCGGAACTTTAGATAAAAAGGAAAGATATGGCCCAGCACGGCAGCGGTACCGGCCACAGCGGCAGCACCGGGCAAAGTGGGAAACAACAGCGCCGCCAGCAGAGCGGCAGCACAAGATTTGGCCATATCGCAAAGCCCCACCGCTACTCCGCTCTTGGCGCCCATGGTGATAAATGCGTTGCTGGCTCCGGCATTCTGGGAACCGGTGGAGCGAATATCAAACCCCTTTCGCCGGGCCAGCAGATACGCCGGGCTCAGGCAACCCAGAGCATACCCCAGCAGAGCCGCCAGGATGTAGCTCATATCGATCCCTCCTTGTCCCGCTTGATCTGCTTGGCATAGCGCTCCTCCTCAGAGAACACGCAGCCGCAGTACTTCTGCATATAAAGCCCCAGCTCCCGTGCCTTAGCCTGCCCCTCCCGGAACCCGGGCCGGAAATCCCGGTACAGGAAGGAGACCCCATAGCGCTCCGCCATCTCCTCCGCCGTGTCACAAATCCTCTGGTGGTTCTGATAGGGACTCACCAAAAGGGTGGTGGAGAAATGGGTGAAGCCGTGCTCAGCGGCATACCGGGCAGTTTCCTCCAGTCGGCAGGAGTAGCAGTAACCGCAGCGGTGGTCCAGATCTCCCGCTACCGCCCGGACAAAGTCCCGGAGGCCGTAATTCTCCCGGACCAGCAGGGAAAGTCCGATGGATGCAGCATACTCCTTTAGCGTATCCCGCCGGGCCTTGTACTCCTGATAGGGGTGGATGTTGGGGTTATACCAGAAGCTCACCGGCTCGATCCCCTCCTCCCGGAGGCTATCCACGCAGTAGACGCTGCAGGGAGCACAGCAGGTATGTAAAAGAAGGTTCATCACCCTGCCCTCCTCTTTCCATTTTTCAGCAGGGCGTCACACAGCCGCCCTGCTCGCCGCCATGATACCACAGCCCCAGTGCTTTGTAAAGCCAAGAGCAGCATAGATCCAGGGCAGTCCCAGCCGAAGATGGCAAAATTGACGGCGGTTTCTTGACAAATTCCTTCCATAAAGGTACAATATCCCCTGTTGAACAAGCCGCAAGTGTCCCCTGGGGCGTCCGGTCTCAGGGGGAGAATAGAGAACCGGGTGAAACTCCCGGACGGTACCGCCGCTGTAAGCGCCGCTGCCACTCTCCGCAGGCGAAAGCCAGCCACCGGGAGTACCCGGGAAGGCAGGGGAGCGGGCTGGGAGAAACCCTTTCCCACCGGCGCAAGTCAGAAGACCTGCTTGCGTGTAATAGGCCCGCCCCGCCGGGAACGGGGCAAGGGGCTCTTTTGTTGCGGAAAACCGGCCGCGGCAGCATATGCTGCCGCGGTTTTTTACGCCCATTCAGGAGAAAGGAGCTGCCATGGCGGATTATCACGTGCCCCGGGTACTGCTGGCGGGGACCAACAGCGGCTGCGGCAAAACCACCCTCACCTGTGCCCTGCTCCAAGCCTTAGTGGACCGGGGACTGAAGGTGAGTTCCTGCAAGTGCGGGCCGGACTACATCGACCCCATGTTCCACAGTAGGATCATTGGTGCCAAAAGCACCAATCTGGATCCCTTTTTCTTCGCCCCGGATACGCTCCGCTCCCTTCTTGTCAAGAATGCCGGAGACAGCGCCCTCACCGTCATCGAGGGCGTCATGGGCTACTATGATGGCATCGGCGCAGCTGACCCCCGGGCCAGCAGCTATGAGGTAGCCAAAATCACCGACAGCCCTGTGGTGCTGGTGGTAGGCGTAGGGGGAGCCTCCCTCTCCGTCCTGGCGGTGATTCAGGGCTTTCTCACACTGTATCCGGATAACAATATTCGGGGCGCGATCCTCAACCGGTGCAGTCCTATGCTATACCCCGCTCTGGCAGCGGAGATCCGCCGTCGGTTCGGTCCCACTGTGGAGCCCTTAGGCTATCTGCCCGCCATGCCGGAGTGCACCCTGGAGAGCCGTCATCTGGGGCTGGTCACCGCCGCCGAGGTAACGGACCTGCGCAGAAAGCTCGCTCTCCTCAGCCGTCAGGCCCAGGAAACCATTGATCTTGACGGTCTGCTCCGGCTGGCCAAAAGTGTAAAGCTTATCTCCTGCACACCACAGGTGCCAGAAAAGCAGGAGTCTGTCCGCATCGCCGTAGCCCGGGACAAAGCCTTCTGCTTCTACTACGAGGACAGTCTGGATGTACTGCGGGAGATGGGCGCGGAGCTGGTGGATTTCAGCCCTCTTGCCGACAGTGGACTGCCTGAGAATATCCATGGACTATACCTGGGGGGCGGCTATCCGGAGCTGTACACGGAGGCTCTATCGGAAAACATCGCTATGCGATCGGATATCCGCGCCGCCCTCTCAGCCGGACTCCCCTGCATCGCCGAATGCGGCGGCTTCATGTACCTCACAGAGCACATCGCCGGAGCACCTATGGTGGGTTTCCTCCCTGGCGGCTGTGAAGACAAGGGCCGCCTGGTCCGGTTCGGCTACGTGGAGCTCACTGCTCAGAAGGAAAACCTTCTCTGCCAAGCCGGAGAATCCATTCGAGGCCACGAGTTTCACCACTGGGATGCTGACAACCCCGGCGACGGCTTTACCGCCCGCCGCACCTCTGGCCGCAGCTGGGACTGTGTCGTAGCTACGCCCACTCTATACGCTGGTTTCCCCCATTTCCACTTCTGTGCCAATCCCGCCTTTGCCCGCAATTTCTACCAGGCCTGCCTGGCGAAAAAGGGCTGCCACACCAATCCTAAGGAGTCCTGACAATGAAATGGTCCCTCGTGGCCCTTGTGATCGGGTTTATCATCGATTTCTTCGTGGGTGATCCCCACGGATTTCCCCATCCCATCATCCTCATCGGCAAACTCATCTCCGCTCTGGATCGGGGCCTGCGCCGCCTGTTTCCCGCCACTCCAAAAGGGGAGCGGACAGCGGGCGCGGTGCTGTGGATCCTTACCGTCAGCCTTTCTGCCGCTGTTCCGGGCCTGATCCTTTTCCTCTGCCACCAGGTGAGCCCCTGGCTGCGTCTCACCGTAGAGAGCATTATGTGCTGGCAGATCCTGGCGGCCCGGGCCCTGGAAAAAGAGAGCATGCTGGTATACAAGGCCCTGGAGAGCGGCGACATCACCGCCTCCCGCCACGCGGTTTCCATGATCGTAGGCCGGGACACCGCCGCATTAGACGATGCTGCCGTTACCCGGGCGGCGGTAGAGACAGTGGCGGAGAACACCTCTGATGGCGTGGTGGCCCCCCTGATCTTTCTGGCTATCGGCGGGGCGCCCTTGGGCTTTTTCTATAAAGCTGTGAACACCATGGACTCCATGCTGGGCTACACCGAGCCTCCCTATAAAGATATTGGTCTGGTGCCTGCCAAAGCCGACGACGTGGTAAACTATATCCCCGCCCGGCTCTCCGCCCTGCTGATGCTGGCGGCAGGTTTCCTTCTGGGTCTGGATGTGAAAAACGGCTGGCGGATCTACCGTCGGGACCGCCGCAACCACGCCAGCCCCAACTCCGCTCAGACGGAGGCCATGTGCGCCGGACTCTTAGGGCTCCGGTTGGCGGGGGACGCCTGGTATCACGGCGTGTTGCACCGCAAGCCCTTCATCGGCGACCCGGTGCGGGAGATCCGCCATGACGACATTCCCCGAACCTGCCGCCTCATGTATCTCACCGCTTTGCTGGCTCTGCTGCTGTGCGGCGGTGTCAAGCTGGCTCTGATTCTTCTGTAAAGGAGATTTCCTTTCATGCTATACCAAACCGAGAACCCTCACGGCGGCGATCTCTATGGCCGGACCATCTCCCTGGATTTCTCCGCCAACACCAACCCTCTGGGTACCCCCCCGGCGGTCCGGCAGGCAGTGATTGACGCTGCCAGACTCCTCAACCAGTATCCGGACCCCTACTGCCGGGCGTTGATAGCAGCCCTGGCAAATTTTGAGCAGGTACCGGCATCCTACATCCTCTGCGGCTGCGGGGCGGCGGAGCTGATTTTCTCCTTCTGTGCGGCGGTGAAACCCCGTCGGGCTCTGGAGCTGGCGCCCACCTTTTCCGAGTACGCCACCGCCCTGGAGGCCATGGGTTCCACTGTGGACCGTTATCCCTTAGAAGCTGTAAACGACTTTTCCCTTACAGATAGTTTTCTCTCCTTTTTGGAGGCAGGACAGTGGGACGCCCTCTTTCTCTGCAACCCCAACAACCCCACGGGTCAAACCATTCCTCACTCTCTGCTGGAGGAGATTCTGAACCTGTGCCAGAAGAAGCATATGCGGCTGTTCGTGGACGAGTGTTTTCTGGACCTCACCGACGGTGGCCGGGATCTGTCCCTGAAATCCCAGCTCAAGGACTACCCGGAGCTCTTTATTCTCAAGGCCTTTACCAAGAGCTACGGCATGGCGGGGCTGCGGCTGGGCTACTGCCTCAGCGCCGACAGCGAACTGCTTCGGGCCATGGGCCAGACGGTCCAGCCCTGGAACGTGTCCCTCCCCGCCCAGGCCGCCGGAGTAGCTGCTCTGGGGGAGCGGGAATTCTTACGGCGCACCCGGGCGGTGATCCACGAGGAGCGCGCCTGGCTGCGGGAGCGTCTGACAAAGCTGGGCCTCCAGGTATTTCCCTCCCAGGCCAACTACCTGCTGGTGAAGGGCCGGCCAGACCTCTGTGAAAAACTGCTGGAGCGAGGTATCCTGGCCAGGAGCTGCGCCAACTACCACGGCCTGGGGCCGGAATATCTCCGGCTGGCCGTCAAGCGGCACGAGGAGAATGAAACGCTGATTGCAACACTTCAGGATATTTTGAAGGAGGGCTGACATGGCAAAGAACATTATGATCCAGGGCACCATGTCCAATGCCGGCAAGAGCCTGCTGGCAGCGGGGCTGTGCCGCGTACTGCGGCAGGACGGTCTGCGGGTGGCTCCCTTCAAGAGCCAGAACATGGCCCTCAACTCCTTCATCACCGCCGATGGCGGCGAGATGGGCCGGGCCCAGGTGGTCCAGGCGGAGGCGGCGGGTATCGCCCCCGATGTGCGGATGAATCCCATTCTCCTCAAACCTACCACCGACCGGGGCAGTCAGGTGATCGTTGGCGGCAAGGCTCTGGGCAACATGGATGCCGCCGCCTACTACCGCCGGAAGAAGGAGTTTATCCCTGCGGTGCTGGAGGCCTACGAGAGTCTGGCCGCTGAGTACGACGTCATCGTTATCGAGGGGGCGGGAAGCCCTGCGGAGATCAACCTCAAGGCCGACGACATCGTGAACATGGGCCTTGCCAAACTGGTGGACGCCCCCGTCCTCCTGGCGGGGGACATTGACCGGGGCGGCGTATTTGCTCAGCTGTATGGAACCGTGGCCCTGCTGGAGGCGGAGGAGCGGCAGCGGATTAAGGGACTCATCGTCAACAAATTTAGAGGTGACCCGGCCATCCTCAAGCCGGGCCTTGCGGATCTGGAGCGGCTGTGCGGCGTACCGGTGGCGGGGGTGATCCCCTACCTCCGGGTGGATATCGACGATGAGGACAGCCTCACCGAGCGGTTCCACCGCCAGGGGGAACGCCGGGACATCGACCTCGCCGTCATCCGCCTGCCTAAGATCTCCAATTTCACGGACTTTGGTCCCTTCGAGCGCTACGACAATGTATCCCTTCGCTACGTGGAGAGCCTCCGGGAGCTGGGGAACCCGGACATGATCCTCCTCCCGGGCACCAAGAGCACCATCGCCGACCTCCTGTGGCTGCGGCAGAGCGGCCTGGAGGCCGCCATTCAGAAGGCTGCGGCGGCGGGCACCCCGGTATTCGGCATCTGCGGCGGCTACCAAATGCTGGGCCACAGCATCTCCGACCCCGACGGGGCAGAGGCGGAAAAGGGCACCCAGGTGGCCGGCATGGGCCTCCTTCCCACCGAGACGGTGTTCCAGGGAGACAAGCGCCAGACCCAGGTCAGCGGTACCCTCAACACAGTGGATGGCATCCTCTCTCCCCTCTCCGGTATGGCCTACGAGGGCTACGAGATCCACATGGGCCGCAGCGGCGACCAGCCCCCTCTGCTGGGCAGCGGATGCGTCTACGGCACCTACATCCACGGTATCTTCGACGCTCCGGGCATAGCGGACGCTGTTCTGGGAGCTCTGTGCCGGAAGAAGGGCCTCTCCCCCACTATTCTTACCTCCTTTGATCCCACCGCCTACAAGGAGCGCCAGTACGACCTGCTGGCCCAGGCGGTACGGGACAATCTGGACATGGACCTGGTGTACCGGATCTTGAACCGGGAGGTCTGATTTTCATTTTGGGGAAATTTTCCCTCTTTCCCGGTTTCGACAAAATGGTCCCGGCCCAGGCCGGTATAATGGCTGCAAGCAAACAAGCTTGCAGCCATTTTTTTGTTTTTCACGAAGGAGACAAGCCATGGAAATGAACTACAGGGCGGAGAATCGCCAGCTCACCATCTCCCTGGCCGGCGAGCTGGACCATCACGCCGCCAGGGGACTCATGGAGTCCATAGACCGGTGCATCGAACAGAATCTGCCGGTCAAGACCATTCTGGATATGGGAGGGCTGACCTTTATGGACAGCTCCGGCATCGGACTCATTATGGGACGGCACCGCTCCATGGAATCCATCGGCGGCGAAGGAATTGTGCGGAATCCGCCGCAGCATATCCGCCGGGTGATGCGGCTTTCCGGTATGGAACGCATTGCACGGATTCAGATGGATGCCCCGGCAGCACAGCCGGAAGAACCGGCAGAGAGGAGGGACGAACAGTGAAGATCATCAACGCAGTGAAGTTTATTTTTCCCGGCATCTCCGAGAATGAGCGAACCGCCCGAGCCGTGGTCTCCGCATTTCTGGTACAGCTGGATCCCACGGTAGAAGAACTGGCAGATATCCGCACGGCAGTTTCCGAGGCGGTGACCAATGCCATTATCCATGGTTATCCTGATGGGGTACATACTGTGATCGTTCGCTGCCGGACAGAAGATCAGACCGTACAGGTGCAGGTCATTGATGAAGGCGTGGGGATCGCCGATATTCATCAGGCTATGGAGCCTCTCTATACCAGCCGTCCCAAGCAGGAGCGTTCTGGTATGGGATTTATGTTTATGGAAGCCTTCATGGATGAAGTACAGGTGGAGTCAGAGCCGGGGCTGGGAACTACAGTGACCATGCGGAAAACTCTTGGAAATGCAGAAGAGTAGGTAGTCTCTATGGATGATGTGATGGGTCTGATCGACAGAGCACACCATGGGGATGAGAGAGCGAGAGCACAGCTTGTTGAGCAGAATATGGGACTGGTGTGGAGCATTGTCCGCCGCTTCTCCGGCAGAGGTACAGAGAACGAGGATCTGTTCCAGATCGGAGCCATCGGGC
>OOIG01001990.1_pt1 | contig 14294 bp, 10 predicted proteins | sample 1692091 | NCBI WGS metagenome assembly OOIG01 (sample SAMN06348188, study PRJEB24527) | human gut metagenome | biome: human gut; feature: ankylosing spondylitis patient; material: feces | host: Homo sapiens | place: China | collected 2015-10
GGCCCCCTTTAACGCACCCCCTGCGCGGTGCAGGGACAAAAGCAGCGCTGCCGCGCTGCATCACCCCCGCGCCTTAGCGGCGCGCTTTAATTTATAGAGCTCTTCGGCGGCCAGCCGCGTCTTGGCGACTACATCCCCGCCGCCTTGCGGAAAGCAGTAATACAGCGCTTTGTGGTCGCCGATGCACAGCATATCGCCGATCTCGTACCAGAAATAGTCGGCGTACAGGCTGTACGACGCTTCGGGCTTTTGGAAATAGTCCAGTTTCCCGTCGCAGCCGGTCAGGTGGAAGCCGTTTTCATCGTGGTGCAGCCGGCCTTCGCCCACGCGGCAGATCTCGCGCATGTTGACCATCATGCAGATCTGCACGGGAATATCAAGCTGATATGCGCCGCTTTCCAGCTCCTCGCGCACGCACTGCCGCTCCCAGGTGTACCAGTCCGGCACGTGGGTGAACGCGGCCTCGCCGTTCAAACATTCCAGCGTACCAATCTCTGTCAAGCGGTATTCCTTGTTACAGCTTCGGCAAATGAGTGATGTGCCTTTGCCCTCCATTTTCCCCTCGGCGAGGCAGTGCGGGCACTTGTAGAGCACGCGGTTGAGACCGTCGGCGCGGAACGGCTCGCTGACGGAGACGCTGTTTTCCTCCTGCCAGCGGAAATTGTCGAAGCGGAAGGCGGAAAAGATGCGCTCATTGATCTCGGCGACGGTCCTCTCTGCAACGTCGCTGGACGAGAGCAGGCACTGCATCTGCGCTGAGACCTTCGTGCGCCGCTTTTGCAGCCCGTTGTAGAGCGGGTCACGCGCGAACGCGCCGTAGGTGCGGATCATCACGACCGGCACATTCAGTGCCTTGACGCACTTGCCGATGCTCTCCGGCAGCGGTGTGGCCGTGCCGTCGAAGCTGTAGCTCGCCTCGGGGTAGAGCAGCACAGACGTTTTGAGCGTCCGCACGCAGTAGAGCATATCGCGCACGAGCGTCGTGTCCGAGCAGAACTTGCGCGTGGGGATGCAGCCGACGCTGCGCATCAGCCACTCCTTGCCGACAAAGCCGTCCGACGTGCAGACGATGTTGAACGGGCGCGGGTACAGCACCGCCTCCGCGATTTTGAGGTCGAGAAAGCACGAGTGGTTCATCAGGACAAGGCAGGGCTCATCGCTTTTGATCTGCGCCATGCCGATCTTCTCGCAGTGGAAATGCGTCGCCAGAAGGTCGGGCGCGGAGGCTGCGCGCAGGACCGTCCGGAACAGGAGCGACGGCTTTTTCGGCTTTTTGTGCACCTGCGGCGGCTGGGCAAGCGCCTGTTCATATGTCATATCGACGACTTTAATTTTCATTCTGTTTCTCCGGCACGACGTGGATGTTCAGATGATCGTAGGACATCTCCACGTTGTGCTTTGCAAAGGTGTCGCGCAGGCGCTCATACATCTTAAAATAAGTGTCCCAGTAGGCGTCTGCCGCCGTCCAGCAGCGGATGGTGTATTCGATGGAGCTGGCACCGTAATTCGAGAGATACACCGTCGGCGTGGGTTCTTTCAGCACGGCGGGGAAGGCGAGAACGGCGTCCATGCAGGCCTGCTTCACCTCGTCCGTCGGCGCGTCGTAGGATGCTGTGACCTTGTAGACGATGCGGCGGCGGCCCAGGACGGTGAAGTTGATGATCTTCGAGCTGGACATTTCGCGGTTGGGCTGGAGCACGATCTGTCCGTCCGGCGTTTCAATCTTCGTGTGCGTCAGTGAAATTTCACGCACCGTGCCGGTCGTGCCGCCGACTTCGATCTCGTCGCCGAGCGAGAACGGATGCGAGAAGAGAATGACGAGTCCGCCGGCGACGTTGCCGAGAATGTCCTCGGCGGCCAGCGTGACGCCCAACGTCAGCACCGACATGATGGCGGTGAGCGACGAGGTGTTGATGCCGAGCGCCTCGGCTGTGATGATGATGGTAAGCAGATACAGAAGCGTTTTGAGGCTCGTGAGGATGACCTTTTGCAGCCGCTCGTTCAGGCGGTTCGCGCGCGAGAGCAGCCGCGAACAGAGCTTGAGCACGAGCCGCACGACGATCAGGCAGATGAGGAACGTCAGCAGCGCGGAAAGGATGCTGCCGATGCTGTAGCCACCGATCGAGCGGGAGATGATCTGGGAAATATTGTCCATGGCGTTTCGCCCCTTTCGATGTCCAGTATATCAGTGTTGCCGCGCCTTTGTAAAGAGCACGCTAAGAATCCTCAGAATTCCTTAAGCTTTGCCGGTTGAGAAACGGGCGGAAAGAGCGTATAATGCAGCGTGATCTTTTTTGAAAAGGAAGTGCCCGCATGCGCCCTTACGCCCTCATCGACCTCCACTGCGACACGTTGACCGACTGCATGTACGCAGGATCGAACATCATCGACACACTCGACGATCCCGCGCGCACGCTGTCGCTCACAAGTATTCCGAAGGATATCCACTGGGCGCAGTTTTTCGCCGTGTTCGTGCCCGATGAGCTGCGCGGGGAGAAGGCCATCCGCTTTTTTGATGACGCCTGCGCGAATTTCGACCGCCAGATGCGAAAATTCGCAGATCGTGTGTCGCCCTGCCGCAATGTTGCCGATATGGAGCGCGCGTGGGCGGCGGGGAAGACCGCGGCCTTTCTGAGCGTGGAAAACGGCAGCGCGTTTGCTGGCGACCTGTCGCGCATCGGGAAGACGAAGCGTCAGGGCGTCTGCGCCGTGACGCTGACGTGGAATGGGGAAAACGAGCTCGGCTCGGGCAATGTGACGGACCGCGGCCTGACGGACTTTGGCCGCGCCGCCGTGCGTGAAATGGAGCGCTGCGGCATTTTGATCGACGTCTCGCACCTGAACGACGCGGGGCTCGCGGACGTGTTCGAGACGGCGGAAAGGCCGTTTCTCGCCACGCACTCCAACGCCCGCGCAATTTGCGCGCACAAGCGCAACCTGACGGACGTGCAGATCAAGGAGATGGTGCGCCGCGGCTGCCTGATCGGCCTCAACTACTACGGGCCATTCCTGCGCGACGGGGGAGCGGTCAGGAGCTTAGATGACGTCTATCGCCATGTGGCGCACTTTTTCGACCTCGGTGCGCGCAAAAACCTTGCCCTCGGCTCGGACTTCGACGGCGCGGCGGTGCCGCCGTGCCTCGATTCGGCGGAAAAGACGGCGGACTTTTACGAGTATCTGCTCTCGCGCGGCGTATCGCAGGCGGACGCGGACGGCATTTTCTTTGAAAATGCACGCGCTTTTCTGCGGAAAAACCTCGGATGAGCGCAAAGCGCTTGGCAGCGGGCAGCGCACTGTGATACAATCAATAAAAACAGGGGAGGGGAGCACATGGCAAAAAAATCGAGCCGCAACACCAAGGCGCGCATCGTCTCGGCGGCGTGGAAGCTCTTTTACGAGCAGGGCTATGAGGAGACGACGGTGGAGGAGATCATCTTCGAGTCGGAGACGTCGAAGGGCTCGTTCTACCACTATTTTGACGGCAAGGACGCGCTGCTCTCGTCCCTCTCGGTGCTGTTTGACGAGCGGTATGAGGAGCTGATGCAGCAGCCCCACGACGAGATGGACTGCATCGAGCTCTTATGCTGGCTCAATCAGGAGTTGTTCACGACGATCGAAAACACGGTCTCCATCGAGCTTCTGGCGCGGCTTTTTTCCTCCCAGCTCGTGACCAAGGGAGAAAAGCACCTGCTCGACCGCAAACGCACGTACTATCGTCTTTTGCGCCAAATCGTCTCTCAGGGGCAGGAGTGCGAGGAGCTGACCGACACGCGTACCGTGAGCGAGATCGTCAAGGCCTACGCGATGTTCGAGCGCGGGCTGATGTATGACTGGTGCCTTTCGGGCGGGGAATATTCGCTTGTGCAGTATGCGCGCGAGATGATGCCGCTCTTTTTAGACGGCTTTCGCAAAAAATAAAATTCGTTTCAAAAACAGTCTACTAAATCGTCTTGCAGAAAATACAGTAAAACCAATCGAAAATTCAAAATTTTGCAGTGCCGTACAGGAATTATTCTGTACGGCGTTCTGTATTTACGTCTACTTTCTTTTGTGCTATATTGTGCTCGTTTTAACGAAAGCTAAAGGAGAAATTCACATGACAAGCGCACAGATCATTATTGTAGTGACCATCGTGCTCTACCTCGCCGCGATGGTGTTGGTGGGCGTGTATTTTGGCAAGAAGGGCAGCGGCAGCAGCTCGGACGACTTCTACCTCGGCGGGCGCAAGATGGGCCCCGTCGTCACGGCCATGAGCGCCGAGGCGAGCGATATGAGCAGCTACCTTTTGATGGGTCTGCCCGGCCTTGCCTACCTCTGCGGACTGCCGGAGGTGACGTGGACGGCCATCGGTCTGGCCATCGGCACGTATCTCAACTGGCTGATCGTCGCGCGCCGCCTGCGCCGGTATTCGGCCAAACTCGGCGCCATCACGATCCCCGACTTTTTCGCCCGCCGCTTCGGAGATAAGAAGCATTTGCTCTCCTGCATCGCGGCGGTCGTGATCCTCATTTTCTTTATCCCGTACACGGCGTCCGGCTTCAAGGCCATCGGCACGCTCTTCAACAGCCTCTTTGGTGTGGAGTATCATACGGCAATGATCGTCGGCGGCATCGTGGTCGTGCTGTACACGGTGATGGGCGGCTTTATGGCCGTTTCGTTCACCGACCTGATCCAGTCCATCTTCATGACCATTGCGCTCATCGTCATCGTATGCTTCGGCGTGCAGCAGGCGGGCGGACTGGACACGGTCATCGACAATGCCCGTGCGCTGCCGGGCTACCTTAACATGACGCAGGGCTACGATGCTGCGAGCGGCACAGCCGCCTCGTTCAGCACGCTGAGCATCATTTCGACGCTCGCGTGGGGTCTTGGCTACTTCGGCATGCCGCACATCCTGCTGCGCTTTATGGCCATCCGCGAGGAAAAGGAGCTCAACCAGTCCCGCCGCATCGCGACGATCTGGGTTGTGATCTCCATGTTCATCGCCGTGTGCATCGGCATCATCGGCAACAGCGTGACCGCCGCGGGCAAAGTGCCCTTCCTGGCGACGAGCGCGGAATCTGAGACCATCATCATTAAATTGGCAGACCTGATGAGCCAGCACGGCGTGCTGCTCGCCGTCATGGCGGGCATCATCCTCTCGGGCATTCTGGCCGCAACGATGTCGACCGCGGACTCGCAGCTTTTGGCCGCGGCGTCCAGCGTGTCACAGGATCTCATGCAGCATTCGTTCGGTATCAAGATGAACCAGCGTACGACGATGCTGGCCGCGCGCGCCACGGTCATCGGCATCGCCATCATCGGCATGGTGCTTGCGTGGGACCCCAACAGCTCCGTGTTCCGTGTCGTTTCGTTCGCGTGGGCGGGCTTTGGCGCGGCGTTCGGCCCCGTGATGCTCTTCTCGCTCTTCTGGAAGCGCGCGAACAAGCAGGGCGCGCTCGCGGGCATGATCACTGGCGGCGCGGTGGTCTTCATCTGGAAGTACCTCATCGCGCCGATGGGCGGCGCGTGGGCCATCTACGAGCTGCTCCCCGCGTTCCTTGCGGCGTGCATTGCGATCGTGATCGTATCGCTCGCGACGCCCGCGCCGGAGAAGGCCGTCACCGATACCTTCGACGAGATCTGCGGCAAATAAAAGGGAAGAACAGGCGAGGGCTGCGGCCCTCGCTTTTCTTTGTTAGCCAAATGGAGTGAAATGGAAAAATATGACAAAAAATCCGCATTGACTATTGAAAATGGAATGACTAACGTTTATTATTGATAACATCTATTTATGGGTGCTGACATCAGGCGGCGGGATACGTGCATTTGTCCTGCCGGCCGATACTACACTGATGGCAAGCAGTGAAAGGAGAAAACAGCAGTGTCAAGACTCGATATTATGACGCCCTCCCATGCCCAGACCGTCATCGACGGGCTGTACCGCGATGTGGAGCGGCGTATCGCCGCAAGCCCTCCGGGACTGTGTCCGGTGGACCTGGCCAAGAGCTTTCTGGACCTCTGCCATGCGCAGACGTGCGGCAAGTGCGTTCCCTGCCGTATCGGCCTCGGCCAACTCTCTGAGCTGATGGAGCAGGTGCTCGAGGGCGAAGCCACGATGGAGACCATCTCGATCATCGAGCGCGTGGCGCGCGTGATCGTCAACAGCGCCGACTGCGCCATTGGCCGCGATGCGGCGCGCCTGGTGCTTGACGGCGTGCAGGGCTTCCGCGACGACTACGAAGAGCATATTCTGCGCCACCGCTGCCTTGGCGGCATGCGCGAGCCCGTTCCCTGTGTGGCGCTGTGCCCTGCGGGCGTGGATATCCCGGGCTACCTCGTGCTCATCAAGTACGGCCGCTACGCCGACGCCGTGCGCCTGATCCGCAAGGATAACCCATTCCCTTCGGCCTGCGCGTACATCTGCGAGCATCCGTGCGAGGCGCGCTGCCGAAGAAACATGATCGACGACGCGGTCAACATCCGCGGCCTCAAGCGCTACGCGGTGGATAACGCGGGCTACGTGCCGCAGCCCGACTGTGCCGAGCCCTCAGGCAAGAAGGTCGCCGTCATCGGCGGCGGCCCGAGCGGCCTTTCCGCGGCGTATTACTTAGCTTTGATGGGCCACAAGGTCACCGTGTATGAAAAGCGCGCGAAGCTCGGCGGCATGCTGCGCTACGGCATCCCCAACTACCGCCTGCCGCGCGAAGTGCTCGACGCGGAGATCGCGTCGATGCTGGCGCTTGGCATCGATGTGCATGTCAACGTCAATGTCGGCGACGATGTGACGTTCGACGAGCTGCGCCAGCAGAACGACGCGCTTTACATCGCGCTCGGCGCGCACACGGATAAAAAGACCGGCATCGAGGGCGAGGACGCCGAGGGCGTCATCTCCGCCGTCGAGATGCTGCGCGAGATCGGCGACGATCACATGCCCGATTTCCGCAACAAGGACATCGTCGTCATCGGCGGCGGCAACGTCGCGATGGATGTCTGCCGCAGCGCGGTTCGTCTCGGCGCGCGCAAAGTGAGCTGCGTCTACCGCCGCCGCCAGGAGGACATGACGGCCCTTCCCGAGGAAGTGGAGGGCGCCGTTGCCGAGGGCGTGGAGCTCGTGACGCTTCAGGCACCAGTCCGCATCGAGACCGATGCGAACGGTCACGCCGTCGCGCTGTGGACACAGCCGCAGATCATCGGCGAGATGGATAAAAAGGGCCGCCCCGCGCCCGAAAAGGCCAAGCGCAGCGAAAAGCGCATCGCGGCGGACGTTGTCGTTGTCGCCATCGGTCAGGGCGTGGAGACCCACGGCTTTGAGCAGACGAAGATCGCCATCAAGCGCGGCGCGTTCGTCGCCGAGGCCAGCGGCCAGATCGACAATATGGACGGCGTCTTCGCCGGCGGCGACTGCGTCACCGGCCCTGCGACCGTCATCCGCGCCATCGCGGCCGGCAAGGTCGCCGCGGCGAATATCGACGAATACCTCGGCTTCCACCACGAGATCGACCCCGGCGTCGAGATCCCCACGGCGCGGCTGAACAACAAGCCGCCCCACGGCCGTATCGACACCACCGAGCGCGAGGCAGGCGAACGCAAGCACGACTTCAAGTGCATCGAGTGCGGCCTCACCGATGAAGAGGCGTACTCCGAGGCGTCGCGCTGCCTGCGCTGCGACCACTTCGGCTACGGCATCTTCCGCGGAGGGAGGAAAGGCAAATGGTAAGAAACGTTACACTGACCATCGACCAAAAGAGCGTCACCGTGCCCGAGAATACCACGATCTTAGAGGCGGTACGCTCGGTCAATATCAATATCCCGACGCTGTGCTACTTAAAGGACATCAACGAGATCGGCGCGTGCCGCATCTGCTGCGTGGAGGTCGAGGGCATGGAGCGCCTTGTCCCCGCGTGCGACAATGTGGTGGCGGACGGCATGGTCGTCTTCACGAACAGCGCCAAGGCGCGCGAGGCACGCCGCATGAACCTGCGTCTCATTCTTTCGCACCACGATACGTCATGCACGAACTGCACGCGAAGCGGCAACTGCACCTTGCAGCAGTTGGCGAACGACTTCAACATGCGCGGCACGCACTTTCCCAAAAAGCTGCGTCACGAGGCGGTGGATTATTCCACGCCGCTCATTCGCGAAAACGACAAGTGCGTGCAGTGCCTGCGCTGCATCCAGGTGTGCGAAAACGTGCAGAGCGTGAAGATCTGGGACCTTCTCGGCACGGGCTCGCGCACGGTCGTCGACGCGTCGTACAACCGCCGCATTCAAGATACCGAGTGTACGTACTGCGGCCAGTGCATCACCCACTGCCCGACGGCGGCGCTGCGCGAGCGCGACGACACGGGTCTCGTCTTCGACGCGATCGACGATCCGAATATCGTCACCGTGGCGCAGGTCGCGCCCGCGGTGCGCGCGGCATGGGCCGAGCAGTTCGGGCTCGACAGCGAGTTCGCAACGCCCAAGCGCATGGTCGCGGCGCTGCGCGAGCTGGGCTTCAACTATGTGTTCGACACCGACTTTGCCGCCGACCTCACGATCATGGAGGAGGGCAGCGAGTTTATCGAGCGCTTCACCCACAAGGACCAGTATCAGTGGCCGATGTTCACGTCCTGCTGCCCGGGCTGGGTTCGCTTTGTGAAGTCCCAGTACCCCGAACTGACGGACAATCTCTCCACGGCCAAGTCGCCCCAGCAGATGTTCGGTGCGGTGGCGAAGAGCTACTTTGCCGAAAAGGTCGGTATCGACCCCAAGCGCCTTTTCGTCGTCTCGATCATGCCGTGCGTGTCGAAAAAGAGCGAATGCGCGCTGCCGACGATGAAAAACGACGCGGGCGACCCCGATGTCGACGTGAGCATCACGACGCGCGAGCTGAACATTATGATGCGCGCGAATCACATTGAACCCAAGTACCTGCCCGAGGAGGAGTTCGACAGCCCGCTCGGCTCCGCGACCGGCGCGGCGGTCGTCTTCGGCACGACCGGCGGCGTGATGGACGCGGCGCTGCGTTCGGCGTACTTCCTCATCACGGGCAAGAATCCTGACCCTGACGCTTTCACCGCCGTGCGCGGCACGGACGGGTGGAAGGAGGCGACGTTCAACATCCCCGGCGCGGGCGACGTGCGCGTCGCGGTCGTGAGCTCGCTCGGGAAAGCCCGCAAGCTCATTGAGGCTGTCAAGCGCGGCGACGCAGCGTATGACTTTGTCGAGGTCATGGCCTGTCCCGGCGGCTGCGCGGGCGGCGGCGGCCAGCCCATCCACGACGGTACCGAGCTTGCCGAGGATCGCGGCAACGTGCTCTGGCGGCTCGATCAGGGTGAGCTTCTGCGTTTCTCACACGAGAATCCGGATGTCAAGGCGCTCTACAAGGACTACCTCGGCGCGCCGCTTGGCGAAAAGTCGCACCACCTGCTGCACACCGACCACAACGCGTGGCAGATGCCGCAGAAAATGCTGTAAGGACGCAAAAAAACTCCGTATGAGATTTCTCATACGGAGTTTTTTATTGCTGAATTTTATCGGGTGTACGCGCCGTACTCGCTGATGATGGCGCAGAGCTGACTGAACGCCTGCTGCGCGTTGCCGTCGATCTTGTAGGCGACGGCGGGGTGGGCGTCGTCGTAGATGAAGCCCTCGTCCCAGTTGAGGTACAGGTCATGCTTCTGTCCGTCTTCGGGGATCCACCAGACGGTGACATAGTTCTCGTTCTGCGTGAAGCGGGAGAGGAGCGACGTGGGCAAACGATAATAGCGCTGCACCGAAATTTCAGACATAGCGCTGCGCAGAGCCGCGGCGGCCTCGCTGTTCGGATAGCCCTCTACCCGGCAGTCGCCGGTGTCGAACGTGCCGTAGCCGTCCGGCGTGGGAACAATGGTCGAAATGCAGAAGAGTCCGTCGACGCGGGCGGTCTCAGGCGCGGGGATCAGCTCGCCGAGCGGCTGCGAACGGCGCGGCAGCAAAAAGATAGCCACGACGAGCAGCATCGCGGCGACGGCGATGAGCACGGTTTTTCTCTTTTTATCCATGGGGTTCTCCTTTCCAACATCAAGCTTGCTTTTTGCCGTTCAACAGGGGAGAGGGGAATCGCTTTTCGATAGTTTACCTGAGAAAGAGCTTTTTGGCAAGCCCTTCTTCGGGCGTGACATAGAGTGTGCGGTAATTGTCGTAGGTCACCATGCCGGGGCGTGCGCCCGCGGGCTTTTTGACGAACTTCACGGGGCAGTAGTCGACGGGGACGCTGCTGCTCTCCTTCGCCTGCGAGAAGTAGGATGCGAGCATTGCGGCCTCGCGCAGATCATCGTCGCTCGGCGTGAGTCCCGCGCAGCGCAGGATGACGTGCGAGCCGTGGATGTGCTGGGTGTGGAACCAGTAGTCGCGCTTGTCGGCCTTTTTTGTCAGCTGGTCGTTCTGCACGTTGCTGCGGCCGACGAGGACCTCGAGCCCACTCGAGGTTTTGAATGTGCGCGGGGCGAAGGTGCGCTTGAGCTCCTTTTTGCCGCTCGACTTTCGGATATAGTTCGTCTCCTGCAATTCGCGGCGAATTTCGTTGAATTCCTGCTCAGTCTCCGCCTGCGAAAGCTCCTGCAGGACGCTTTCCAAGTACGCGCGTTCGTTTTCCGCCTTTTCGATCTGCTCGCGCAGGTGGAATTCGGCGGTCTTGAGCTTGTTGTACTGCTTGTAGTTTTTCGCGGCGTTCTGCTGGGGGGAGAGCAGCGGGTCGAGCGGGATGTCGATGGTCGGGCAGCCGTCCTCATAGTAGTTTTCCGCATGCAAGACTTTTTCTCCGCTCTTCATGCGGTACAGGTTTGCGGTGATGAGGTCGCCGCGCAGGCGGAATTCGTCGCGCTTCTGCGTCGCGGCGTAGTCGTGCTTTAAGTTCTCGGCCTTGCGCGCCATGCGGTCGCGCGCGACCGTGACCGCGTGCGTCAGCTCGCGGCCGCGGCGGGCGGAGAGCTCCTGCCGCTCACGCGCGTCGTAGAACTCGTCGAGCATTTGCGAGAAGCTCTCACGCGTCTCGACCTGCGTTTCCGCGCCGTACTGCGCGATGGAACGGTAGGTGAAATCCACGGGCTTGCCGTCGCGGTAGAGGATGACGGGCATATAGTTATCTTCCTTTACAGCGTTGGCTGTATCGGAAAATTCCTGCACCAGCGCCCCGCGCTGCGTATCATTCAGCGCGCCGAAGCGCACGTCGGTCTCGCGTCCCGCGCGGAAGGCGAATTCGCGCGCGATCAGCGGCGAAATGCCGGTGTAATGGTCGAGCACCCACTTGTCGACAGCCTGCTCCGCGTCGCCGCCGCGCTGCGCGAGGGCGAGGGAGTCCTCCTCCTGCGAAAGGAGCGACAGCTTGTCGAGCGGTGTCGGCAGATGGTAAAAAAGGCCGGGCAGCAGTTGGCGCGTGGCGGAAAGGTCTGCATCCACGCGGCGCAGACATTCGACGATACGCCCCTGCGCGTCGAGCAGGACGAGGTTCGACCGCCGCCCCATGCACTCGAGCACGAGCTGCTTTTGGCTGATCTCTCCGAATTCGTCCGTGCACTGGAGCGTCAGGATCACCATGCGCTCAAGATCCGGCTGCTCGATGGACAGCACGCGCGCGCCGACTAAGTGCTTGCGCAGCAGCATGCAGAACATCGGCGGCTGGGCAGGGTTGTCGCGCAGAATGTTCGTGAGCTGGATGCGCGGTTGGTTTGCGCCCGCGTTGAGCAGCAGGCGCAGATTGCCGCGCAGCAGCAGAACGATTTGGTCGCGCGCGGGCTGCTGCACCTTGTCGATGCGCGCGCCGATGAGCTGAGGTCTCAGCTCGTGTAAAACTGCCCGCAGGCAGATCGCGTCAAGTGGCATTGTCGTCCTCCATCATCCGGTTGAAAAGCTCGTTGATGCGCGCGTGATCGTCGCGCAGATACAGCCAGCCGAACAGCGCCTCGAGGCCCGTGGCCTTCTGATAGTCCGCGCGGTCGGCGTGGTGGGGGATGGAATGGACATTCGCGTTGCGCCCGCGGCGGAACACAGAGGCCTCGTCCTCCGTCAAAAGGGGTAAGAGCTTTTCGGCAAAGCGCGCCTGCTGCGGCGCGCAGACGAGCTCGACCGTCGCGCGGTGAAGGCCCTTGCCCGTCGCCTTGCCGTGCACGCACAGATATGTGCGCACAAGCAGCTCATACACCGCGTCGCCCAGATGGGCGAGGCCGATGGAGCTGATGGCGCGGATGACGTCGTCGTTCATTTTGGCTTGTGTATAATCGTACATAAAAACTCCTGAGGTTTGAAAGTACACATATTCTATAACCTTGTCGGAATTCTGTCAATCGGCGCGCGCTGCCGCGCGCGAAAAGCCGTTGCGCTTTTGCAAAAATCCGCTATAATGGCAGAAAAGACAAGACCTTTGAGATCGGAGAAGAGAAGCCTATGAAAAAACTGACCACCGCGCTGCTCACGGCGCTTTTGCTGCTGAACCTTGCCGCCTGCGGCGAAAAGGAGCCGGACGACACCCCGTCCGGCTACGACGATTCGCTCATTTCCGAGCTTTACAGCGAGGAGGGCGAGTACACGGACGCCGAGAACAACACGCTCGCATACAGCTACCATGTGCCAAGAATCATGTCGGAAACGGCGGTCGCCGCCGCGCTGAACGACGAGATCGCCGATCAATTCGGCGCGCTCGTGCAGGAGCAGAAGAACATGATGGCCTCCCGCGTTTCACTCACGTGCCTTTCCGTCACGTGGACGAGCTACTGGAACGACAGCCTGCTCTGCCTTGTGGTGCGCGCGGAGATGGACGGCGACACGAGCATGACGGAGACGTACAGCTACGACTTTTTCGGCGGCAAACGCCTCATGAGCGAGGACCTGCTGGCGCGCTGCGAGCTTTCAACGCAGGACTTCATCACGGCGGCGCGCCGCACCGCGGCAAACTACTTTGATGAGACGTACCGAGATGCACTCAGCGGCAGCATGGGCGGCGCGGGCTTCATCGCGTCCTATGCCGAGCGCCGCGCGTGGACGCTCTCGGACGAGAACATCAACGCGGAGATGCGGCTCTATCTCGACAGCGGCGCGCTGCATATGATCGTGCCCGTCGGCTCGTTTGCCGGGGCGGAGAGCTACGACGCTGACCTCGCGCTCGACCTCTCCGCGCGCGAGACGGTCGAGAAGACGGCGCAGGACAGCTTTGTCAAGGCCGCGCTCTCGGGCGGCGATTTGACCGTCAGCTTTGAAAAGACGGCGGACTCCGCGTGGTACGCGGAGAATTTCCGCTTTGACTACGAGACCATCTACCCCGTGGAAGGCCTGTATTCCGACTACACGGATGTGTTCGTCGGCTCGGTGGGGCAGGGGTACTTCCCGTACATCTTCCTGCTGACGAGCGAGGGCACGGTGGAGTACGTGAACCTGCTCGAGGGCCTGACGGCGGGCTTCCTCTGCGACGGCGGACCGCTCGGCGGCGTGAAGGGCATTGTTTCGTTCAAGTCCGGCGAGGTCGAGGAGGACTACGGCACGTATCAGACGGTGTTCGCCGTCGACGCATCAAGGGAGAAACACGACCTCTCCGGCGCGGTCAGCGACGCGGACTACACGATCCCGTCGGAATTTTTCGGCGAGTGGACGGCGACCGTGACGCACGACACCGCCGAGCAGGGCAGCTATGACAGCGATTATATTCTGACGCTCACGGATGGCGGCGGCCTCACGGTGCAGGACATCAACAGCGAGGTTGGGATTTACTTTGAGTACACCGGCCAGCTCAACTACCTCGGCACGAACGGCGAGGGCATGGTCTTTGGCTATCACTTGAACGAGAATGCGGGCACGGTGCGCTACGGCGCGTTCACGCTGCTGCGCGGCAGCGACGGCCTGCACGTCAAATCCGTCGCAGGCGAAAACTTCTTCGACGCGCCGAGCGGACGCTACACCGTGTTTGCGAGAGGGTAAAAAGAAAAGCAGGGCCTTTTTTGAGCGCGGAAGGGCCCTGCTTTTTTGCGGCTTTGATGCGCTAAGCAAAATTAGAGGGGGGGACCGCTTTGACCGCGCTCCTGATCCATGCGGTCACACCCCCCCTTGGCATCTGACGGAAGAAAGAGGCTTTGGCGGCATCCGGAGACCAAGGAGAAAGCCTCTCAAATCGGGGGAAATGCTCTAGTGAAAGGAGAACCTTTCAAAAAAACAAAGATTTCTTCAAAAAAGTGTTGACAGGTTCTACTCTCTGTGCTATATTATCACTTGTTCCGAGCCGAACGGAACAGTAAAAACAAAACGGCATGGGGGTATAGCTCAGCTGGGAGAGCGCTTGACTGGCAGTCAAGAGGTCAGCGGTT
>OOIG01001993.1_pt1 | contig 14268 bp, 12 predicted proteins | sample 1692091 | NCBI WGS metagenome assembly OOIG01 (sample SAMN06348188, study PRJEB24527) | human gut metagenome | biome: human gut; feature: ankylosing spondylitis patient; material: feces | host: Homo sapiens | place: China | collected 2015-10
TGGGTACAGATTTGGATGCATCAAAAGTCCATTGTTTAGTAGTATTGTTTAACGTGCCAGTACTTGACATAGAAACTGCGTTTCGATTTGTCGTGTCTTGGATATACCCGAAGGCGCCTTCTAAATTAGTCGCCCAGCCTTGAGATTTACCAGTTCCCAAAAATCCAAAGGCTCCTTTAATGTTTCTGATGGCATCCCCTTGCACGCTGCCTACAGTTCTCTCTGTAGAAGTGGAACGGATGAACAACCCGCTGTCTCTTGTCAAGTCGGGAAGGGCGAAGGTAGTTACGCCATCGCCGCCATAGGTGGTGCTGATTGCCGCGTACAATTCCGGATACTGACTGATTTGGAGAGTCGTGCCATTGCATTCCAGCCAGCCGTTCGGGGCTGTGCTGCCGCAGAACCACATGAAGCAGCCAGGAGGCACGCTGGAACCTTGCGGACCTTCGGGACCTGCATCCCCTTTATCTCCCTTGTCCCCTTTGGGGCCCTGTGGACCGGCAGGGCCCTGGATGCCGGGTTCACCCTTGGGGCCTTGGGGGCCTTCCGGTCCCGGGGCTCCCGGATCGCCCTTGTCTCCTTTAGGTCCTTGACCGCCTGAGTTCCATTTTTCCTTTTCCTGTGCCGTGACGTGAATGCTTGCGTTTCCTGCATGAGCGGAAAATTCATTCTGCGTGGTCATCAGGATTCCGTTAATCGTGATAATCTCATTCATGATTGTTGTCTAATTGGTTCGGGATAACCCCGGCTGGTGAACATCCTGTTTTTCCTGGGATACATATCTCCTGATTATTCGGGAACCTGTTTCAGGACAGACACCTTGCGAAAGGAATTTGCATGTATTTCAAAAAGAAGTCATCCCGCATGCAACGTCAGGCGGAAACGCCAAATGGGCAGAATACAACGATTCCACGTGCTTTTCTCCTTTTCCTAATTTTTCCGCATTGACGCGGGCTCATGGATAGAAAGACCCACATCCCCATGATGTTGAGAGGCAGGTGGACGGCAATTATTTCAATATGCCTGAAAATGAAAAACCGCCGTAAGCTTTTCAACTTACAGCGGTTAAAAGTGGTCGGGTTGACAGGATTCGAACCTGCGACCCCCTGCACCCCATGCAGGTGCGCTACCAGACTGCGCTACAACCCGATAAAATCGGACCGACCGGGGCCGTGTCTTGCGACGGCGAGGTGTATATAGGAAAACTTTAGTGTTGGCAAGAGTCTTTTTTCATAGCATATCTTTTTTGTCATGAAGCAAGTTCAAGTTGCAGTCGTCGGGGCCAGTGGCTACACCGGACAGGAGTTGTTGCGCATCCTGTTGAATCACCGCGGAGTGAAGCTGGTGTGCGCTACCTCCCGCCAGTATGCCGGACAGCCGTTGTGGGAGGTGTTTCCCCGTTTCCGGCAGGTTCCGGGTTCCGACCTGAAGTTTACGGATTCCGATGTGGACGCGATTGCCGCCACGGGCGCGGAGGTGGCTTTCCTGGCGCTGCCGCATGGCGTGGCCGCTTCCTATGCCCGCGGCCTGGTGGACCGCGGCGTGCGCGTGATTGACCTGAGCGCGGATTTCCGCCTGGACAGCCCGGAAGTGTACGAGGAGTATTACGGCAACGCCCATCCGGATACGGCCCTGATGCAGGAGGCCGTGTATGGCCTTCCGGAGTGGCGCAGGGAGGAGATTGCCCGGGCGCGCATCGTAGCTTCCCCCGGCTGCTATCCCACCAGCATCCTTCTTCCCCTGATTCCCCTGTTCAAGGCCGGCATTCTGGAGCCGGAGGACGTCGTGGTCTGCTCCGGCAGCGGCGTGAGCGGCGCAGGGCGCAAGGCGTCCATTCCCCTGCTGTTCTGCGAGTGCAATGAGAGTTTCCATGCTTACGGCGTGCCGAAGCACCGCCATTTGAGCGAGATTGAGCAGGAGCTTTCCCATGCCGCCGGGAAGACGGTGGTGATGTCCTTTACCCCCCATTTGATTCCCGTGAATACGGGCATTTGCTCCACCATTACGGCCAGGGTGAAGAAGGGAGCGGATCCCGAGTCCGTCGGCCGCCTGTTGGAAGAAGCTTATGCGGCGGCTCCGTTCGTGCGCCTTCTGGGCCGCAACCAGCCTGCGGATACCAAGAATGTGACGCGGACGAATTGCGTGGACATCGGCTGGGCCCATGATCCCCGGACGAACCGCGTGATTCTGATGAGCGCGGAGGATAATGTGGTGAAAGGCGCGGGCGGCCAGGCCGTCCAGTCCTTCAATATCATGTGCGGGTTCGATGAAACGGAAGGCTTGTGGGTCCTGTAGTTTTTTGATACGCTGGAAGGCACTTCAAGACGATGAATGATTCATCCTATATTCCGGTTGACGGGGGCGTTTGCGCGCCTCAGGGCTTTGTGGGGAGCGCCGTAAGCTGCGGCATCAAGAAGCCTACGGCCACGCGCCTGGACCTGGCCCTGATTTATTCCACGGAACCCTGCGTTTCCGCAGGCACGTTCACGACCAACCGAGTGCAGGCCGCCTGCGTGAAGGTGAGCCGGGAGCACCTCCGGAAGGGGAATATCCGCGCCATCGTGGCGAACAGCGGGAATGCGAACGCGTGTACCGGAGCCCAGGGTGTGGAAGACGCCAGGGGCGAGTGCAGGAGCGTTGCGGAACTTCTTGGGCTGAAGCCTGCGGAAGTGGCCGTGTGCTCCACCGGCGTGATCGGCCTGCCGATGCCCATGATGCGCATTTACCCGAAGTTCCCGGAATTGGCGGAAGGCCTTTCCCGCGACAAGGGGCACGAGGTGGCCCAGGCCGTGATGACCAGCGATACGAAGGAGAAGATCATTGCCATTGAGTTCATGGTGCAGGGCAGGCCCGTGCGCATCGGCGCGTGCTGCAAGGGCGCGGGCATGATCAATCCCTGCATGGCTACCATGCTGTGCTTTATTACGACGGACGCGGGCATTTCCCGCGACGTGCTGGAGCTGTGCGTGCAGTCCGGCGTGAAAAGTTCCTTCAATTGCATCACCATCGACGGCGACATGAGCACGAACGACACGGTGCTGGTGATGGCGAACGGCGCTTCCGGCGTGAAGCTGGAATCCCCGGAAGATATTTACGCGTTCCAGCAGGCTCTGGCCCATGTGATGCTGGAGCTGGCCAAGCATATCGTGCAGGACGGCGAACGCGTGACCAAGTTTGTGACCGTGCATGTGACCGGAGGCCGTACGGAGGATGAAGCGAAGAAGGCGGCGGAAGCCGTCGCCAAGTCATCCCTGGTGAAGAGTTCCTGGAACGGGAACGATCCCAACTGGGGGCGCATTATCCATGCCGTGGGCTATTGCGGTGCGAAGGTGGATGAAGAGAAGATCGACATCGACATCGCCGGATTGGCCGCCTGCCGCGGCGGCATGCAGGCGGATACTCCGTCGGACGATTTGCGGCAGGCCGTGCAGGTTTCCGCATTCCAGGTGGATATCAATTTGAACCGGGGCGAGTTTTCCCATACGGTGTACACCACGGATTTGTCTCCGGAGTATGTGGACTTCAACCGTTCCGAGTACGCGTATTGGAACCAGGCGAAGGCCGATGGCCTGACGCATTAACCGCCGCAGTCATGGCACCGGGAAAGTGCCGTCATGGAAGAGCGGAGGGAGCTGTTCCCTCCGCTGAAATGCTGATGGAAGTGCGGCGCCTTCTGGATGAAGGCGCTCTCCGGGCTTCCCGGGCGCAGCGTTCCTGCACGGGCGTGGCGGACTGTTGCCGGTTCCGGCTGACAGGAGAGACGCCGCATGTGACGCTGGGGGAGGCGTGGATGGCCTGGAAGGCGTGGCGCGCCGCCGGACGCACGCGCGTGGAGCTGCCGCCGGACGGAAGCTGCCCATTTCTGAACGGGCAGGGGAAGTGCATGATTTACCAGGGAAGGCCGCTGGCGTGCCGCACTCATTTCTGCATGTCTGCGGGTGGGGCCTTGCCCCGGCGGGAAGTGATTGATCTGATTCGCGCTCTTGAGGATATTGACGTCGTGCTGGGCGGCGATGGCGCAACACGGCTACCGGAGGCGGTGGAAAGGTTGTCCCGGAAAGGCCCGGCGGACGGTGGGAGGAAGAGGCGGCGGTGATGGAATGCAACGGCTTCTTGATGAAGGCCGGGGGCCTTCAATCCCAGGCGGACGTTTTTTCTTTAAGCCATGGGGATATGTTTTTTCCCTGCGTTTTTTGATGGCTGCTGCGCTGCGAAAAGGGATTCTCCGATTCTTGTAAAAAGAAGAAGCGTTTTTTCAGGCCTCCGCATCCGGTTTTTTCTCTTTTTCCTGCTTGGAGGCCAGGTGGCGCAGGGCGCTGGCGGCCTTTTTGTTGCCGTGCCTGACGGCTTTCTGGTACCATTCCGCCGCCTGTTCGTCATCCTGCGGAATGCCGTAGCCGTGGGCGTAGCAGTTGCCCACATTGAACATGGCTGTGGCGTTGCCCTGTTCCGCCGCCTTGAGATACCATTTCAAGGCTTCCTCCCGGTTGACGGGCGTTCCCTTGCCGTTCAGGTGGCACCACCCCAGGTTGAGCTGGGCCGTTGTATGGCCCTGTTCGGCGGCCTTGGTGTACCAGTGGACGGCTTTGGCCATGTCCACTTCCATGCCCCGGCCGTTGCCGTAGCACCAGCCCAGCGTGTATTGGGCCGTGATCTGGCCCTGGAGGGCTGATTTGTGGTACCATACCAGCGCCTTGTCGATATTCGGCTGCACGCCGAAACCGTTTTCATAACACCAGCCCAGGTTATACTGGGCCGTAGCGTGGTTCTGCATGGCGGCCTCCTCATACCAGTAGGCGGCTTTTTGCGGATTCCGGGGAGTGCCGCTTCCATTGCCGTAGCACCAGGCCAGGTTGTACTGGGCACGGGGATCCCCCTGTTCCGCGGCCTGCTTGTACCAGTACACGGCCTGTTCCCAGTTTTTCTGGCTGGCGCTGTTGGCGTAAATCCAGCCGAGGTTGAGCTGGGCTACCGCGTGACCCTGTTCCGCCGCTTTTTTGTACCAGGTGATGGCCTGGTTTTCGTCTTTTTCCACGCCCAGCCCGTTGATATAGCAGAATCCGAGGTCGAATTGCGCGGTGGGATGGCCTTGCTCGGCGGCTTTCCGGTACCAGTAAAAGGCTTTGTCATTGTCCTGCGGGGCGCCTATGCCGTTGGAGTAGGCCCAGCCAAGGTTGAGCTGGGCTGTCACGTGGCCCAGTTCCGCCGCCTGCTGGTAGCAGTAGAAGGCTTCCTGCTGGTTTTCTGCTACCCCGCGCCCCTGTTCATAACTGATCGCCAGTTGAAACAGTGCCTGGGCGTCTCCTTTCAGGGCTATCTGCTGAAGGGTTTCTATGTCGACGGAATAGGTCGAGACGGTGCTTTCCAGCTCGCCGTGGTTGTTGGAAGCGTCATTCATTTCACAGGTAACCGCACTGGAGAACATTGGAACAATTCATGCTCTTCTGAACTTATGCGTTTCCCGATTCTGCACATTTCCCCGGCAAGAATCAAGACCCGTTTTTGAGAGAGAAAGGAGTTCGGATGGCCTTACCGCAGGATGCGCCTGCGGCGGGACACGGCAAGGAATACGCCGCAGAGGGAGAGAATTCCAGTGCCGGGTTCCGGAATCCTGAGGTCTCCCAGCGGGGCGGTGAAGCTTTGAAGTTCGCCCAGCCGCGTGCCGGTCAGGCCTGCTTCACCGTAATTATAGCCGTACACGTTGTTTTCACCGTCCACGCTGGTCAGATAGATGTGTTTCTCATCGTCCACGATAACTTTCTGCCGGAACATTCCCAATGCATAGTCATCGGAATCCGTCAGGTAGATAATCAGGTTCCCGTCCGCGTCCATATCATAGCCCCACATGGTGATGGCGTGGCCGGTTCCGTACTCGCCGATGCTGAGCGTGGTTCCCCAGTTGTTGTTGATGCTGTTTTTCAAAACGCTGTAGATTCCGTCCCTGGTATCGCCCTCCCAGAAGGTGTAGGAATTGAATAGCGGGGTGTTGTCCGGCGTTCCCCACTTGTCGTAGGTCACGGTCAGGTTCAGCTCTTTCCAGTAGCCTCCTTCGGAGGAGGGGTTGTCCCTGATCGTGGAGTCGGTCCCATAAAAGGCGGAGGGAAGCATTCCTCCGTTGAACCACCAGTTGTAAGCCTGTTCCACGGACCCTCCCTTGTCAGTCCAGCTCGTCGCCAGGGTTTGGTAAATGCGCAGCTGGCAGGCTTCCGGCATGTTGCCGTAAGTGGAGGATTTTCCGTTGGGGGTCGTAGGTGAGAGGTCGCTTCTGGTATTCTGCCACCATTGAAGAACGTTGGAGGCCGCCGCTGCCCAGCAGAGCTGGCTGTCTACGGGATTGTCCGGGCTGTAGTAGCCGGAAGGACGGTCTGTCATGGAACCGCTGCCCCACTTCCATTTGGTTTTCTTGTTGCAGTCATACCATCCGCCGGATTCGGAGACGTTTTCAAGGAATACGGGCGTGGCATGGAGTGTTTCAGGAAGAAGAAACAGCGCCAGCAGCGCTAGGGAAAAGGAACGGGGATTCATCGGAAAAGCAGAGAGGAATTCCCATATTGCTAGATAAAAGCCTGAAAAACGTCAAGATAATAATAATTATTCTTCCTTAACGGGCGAGAAGCCACGGCGCCGTGGGGGCTTCCGGCATGGCTGCTACGGCGGCGGGCGTTCCTTCCGCCACGATGTTTCCGCCATGTCTTCCGGCTCCGGGGCCCATGTCAACCAGGTAGTCCGCGGCGTTCAGCAGGTCCTTGTGGTGTTCCACGCAGAGGATGGTGTGCCCGGCGTCCCTCAGACGGAAAAGAGCCGTCAGAAGAAGGGCCACTTCATTGAAGTGGAGGCCGCTGGTAGGTTCGTCAAGAATGAAGAGGGCGCGCTTGCCGTCCTCCGCCAGTTTCCAGGCCGGGGCCTTGGCCAGCTCCGCGGCTATTTTGATGCGCTGGGATTCCCCGCCGGAGAGGGTGTCTGCCCGGCGGTTGAGGCTGAGGTATCCCAGGCCTACGTCCTGCATGCTTTTCAGGATAGCGGCGGCCCGGGGCAGGGAGGAGAAGAATTCCGCCGCTTCATCCACCGTCAGCGCCAGCGCCTGGGCGATGGATTTTCCCTTCCAGGTGACTTCCAGCGTTTCCCGGTTGTAGCACTGGCCCTGGCAGGCGTCGCAGGGCATCGTGACGTTGCCCAGAAAGTTCATGTCCACTTCAATCATGCCCGTGCCCAGGCACCGTTCGCAGCGCCCCCCGCGGATGTTGGGGGAAAAGCGCGCCGCCGTGTATCCCCTTTGCTTGGAAAGAGGGAGCTGGGCGTAAAGGGGGCGCAGAACCTGGAGCAGTCCGGTGGCTGTGGCCGGCGTGGAGCGCGGCGTCCTGCCGATGGGCGACTGGTCGATGACGACGAGGCGGTTGAAGTGTTCCGAGCCCTGCACGCGGCGCGGAACGCCCTTTTTCCCGGGGATGTCCTGCCTGACCGCGGGAATGAGGCAGTCCCGGACAAGAGTGGATTTTCCGGAACCGGAGGGCCCGGAGATGCAGGTCAGCGTGCCTACCGGGATGTTCAGGGTGACGTTGTTGAGGTTGTGCTTGTCCGCCCCGGCCAGGACCAGATGCCCGGTGGGAACCGTCCTGTGTCCGGAGGCGGGCATGCTCCGTTTGCCGGAGAGCCATGCTCCGGTAGGGCTCTCGGCGTTTTCCAGAATTTCCGGAAGGGGACCTTGCGCCAGAATACGGCCGCCGTGGGTGCCGGAGCCGGGGCCCATGTCCACCAGATGGTCCGCCGCGTTCAGAATTTGTTCGTCGTGCTCCACTACCAGGACCGTGTTGCCCTGGTCCCGGAGCGTCCGGAGCGCGCGGAGCAGGCGGTCCGTATCGGCGGGGTGAAGTCCGGCAGTAGGTTCGTCCAGGATGTAAAGGACCCCGGAAAGACCGCCGCCCAGCTGGGAGGCCAGGCGGATGCGCTGGGTTTCCCCGCCGGAAAGCGTCGTGGCGCTGCGGTCCAGGGAGAGGTAGCCCAGCCCCACCCGCTGGAGGAAGTTGAGGCGCTGCGTGATTTCCGCCACCACGTCACGGGCAATGAGAGCTTCCTCCCGTTCAAATTTCCATCCTTTGACCAGTTCCGCGGCGGCTACGGCAGGCAGGGAGGCGATTTCACCGGGAGTCACTCCCTGAAGCCGCACGGCGCGCGCAAATTCATTCAAACGCACTCCCTGGCAGGCGGGGCAGATTTTCACCCCTTTGTCATCGTCCGCCTGCCGCGCCAGTTCCTTGTCATATTTCAGTTCGGCTTCCAGCAGAGATTGCGCCTGGTCTTCCTTCATCTTTCCCTTGCCCACGATGCCATGCCCGCGGCACACAGGGCACCACCCGCGTGGAGAGTTGAAGGAGAACGTGTACGGTTCCAGTTCCGGGAAAGATTGCCCGCAGGAGGCGCACGCAAGCTTGGTCCCCATCAACTCCGGCCGGCTGGAACCGGGCGGAAGCACTTGCAGGAAACCTTCCCCCATTTCCAGCGCGGCATGCACCGCTCCGGCAAGTTTTTCCGGGGTCCAGGAGGCCTCCGGACGTGAAACGACCAGGTCCAGGTCATGGCTGGAATAACGGTCCAGCGGCTGGAATCCGCTCAACGGAACCAATTTGCCATCCACCCACATTTCCTCATATCCCTTTCCTTCCGCCCAGCGGGCCAGGTCCGCGTAATGCCCCTTGCGTCCCCTGACGAGGGGAGCCAGCAAGGCCAGACTGCCGTGTTTTTTCAGCTGCCGCACCACCAGCTCCACCACTTCGGATTCCGATCTTTTGCCCACCGGCACGCCGCACTGCGGGCAGTAGGCCTGCCCCAGCTTGGCATATAGCAGACGCATGAATTGCCAGATTTCCGTCACGGTGCCCACAGTGGATTTGGTGCCGCCGCGGGACATGTTCTGTTCAATGGCCACCGTGGGGGGCAATCCGGTCAAGCGGTCAATGTCAGGGCTTTCCAGTTGTTCCGTGAATTGCCGGGCGTACGGGGACATGACGTCCATGAAACGCCGCTGCCCTTCCGCAAAAAAGATGTCGAAGGCCAGGGAGCTTTTACCGCTGCCGGAAAGCCCCGTCAGCACCACCAGCTTGTCCCGGGGGATGGCAACGTCGATGTTCTTCAGGTTGTTCTCCCGTGCGCCCTTGATGAAAATTTCAGTCTGCATGGTATGCCTCATTTCTGCAACATATTATTGCAGATAAGTGTAATGAAAACAATTTTTAATGTCAATAGTCAACGGAATGCGGATTCCCACGCCGGTGTGCGCACCGGCTCGGAATGACAGGGAGCGGATCACACGATCACATCCGCTGTCTTTGCCCGCAGGAGGGCGATAAGCGCGTTGGGGTCGCACTCCACCTGATGACCGATCTTTCCGGCGGAGACGCACACCGTGTCGTACAGCACCGCCGTCTCGTGGAACACCGTGGGGAACTGCTTCTTCATGCCCACCGGGGAGCAGCCGCCGTGTACGTAGCCCGTCAGGGGCAGCAGTTCCTTCTGGGGCAGCATGGCCACGGACTTCTCCCCAACGGCCTTGGCCGCCTTTTTCAGGTCGAGGTTCTCCGCCACGGGGATGTCGAACACGTAGTATGCCCCGGATGCGCCCTTTGTCACCAGCGTTTTGAACACCTGCTCCGGCGGCTGCCCCAGCGTCTGCGCCACGGACACGCCGTCGATGGGGCCCTCCGGGTCGTAGCTGTGGGCGGTATAGGGTATCTTCTTCTGCTCCAGCGTCCGCATGACGTTGGTCTTTTCCTCTTTGCTCTTTGCCATGGTATCACTCCTTTACGGCGGTCTTGCCGCCCTCCCGCGCCAACAGAATGACGCAGCCGAACACGCAGGCCACGCCCAGCACCGTCCACACGGTCAGCGCTTCCTTGAATACGAACACGCCCACCAGCGTCTCCACCACCGGCTCGATGTTGGTGATGATGGACGCCCGGCCGCTCTCCACGCCCTCCAGACCCTTCGTGTAGAAGATGTAGGGCAGCACCGTGGCCACGATCACCACACCGCACGTGCCCACGATGCCCTGCGTGCCGGAAAAGGCCAGCGGCAGCGTCCCGAAGTCTGCGAAAAAGGCCGAGCCAAGCCCTGCCACCAGAAACGTCCAGTAGATCATGGTGTAGCTCTCGTACCGCGCCAGCCCATAGTGGGCGAACACGGTGTAGCTGGCATAGCACAGGCCGGACAGCACGCCCAGCGCGATGCCCGTCCACGAGGCCGTCGTATCACCCCCCAGCACGCCGCTGACCATGACACAGCCCAGCAGCGACACCACCAGTGCGATGACCTTGCGCTTTGTCAGCGGCGTTTTCCACAGCACGGCGCTGAATATGACCACAAAGGAGGGCGCCAGATACAGCAGCACCGCCGCCACCGACAGGGAGCACATGGTCTGGCATTTGAAATACACTATGCTCAGCAGCAGGATGCTGAGCAGGCCGGAGCCTAAAAAGATGGGCAAGTGCTTCCACCTGATGCGGAATACCTGCCGGTGGAACAGGCCGAACACCACCGTCAGCACCAGCAGCGTGCCGAAGTTCCGGATAAACACCCGGTTGCCCAGCGACACGCCCACGCCGGTGAGCAGGCGGTTGGAAAACCCGATAAAGCCCCAGCACACGGCACTGAGGATCACGTAGATATAGGAAATGTACTTTTTCATAGACTCGTTCTCGGTTCGTTTGAGTTTTGACACAGCAGCGACCAGATCAGGTCGGCGCTGCGGGCATAGCGCTTCAGAGCCGACGCATCGACATCCGCGCCGAGGACAGGCGGCATCAGCAGACTGCCGCCTGCCACCGCCATGTTGATGACGCACTCATTGCGCAGCAGCAGGTGCCCGGCATGGGTGCCGATATAGCGGGAAAGCGCGTCGTTCACGGCGTCGCACACCACAAGGTTGACGCGTGCTCTGGACATGACCTCCCACATAGGCCCCTCCTGCTTTGCAGGACGGGCCTGGTTGACGATCCGGTTGGCCCGGGTGCGCTGGATCTTGTAGTCGGATGCAGAAAACTCCGGCAGATGCAGCAGCGCCACCCGCCACGAAAACGCTCCCTCGATCCGGCAGATCCGGGCGTTCTCATCGCAGATATGCCTCCATTGAACGCCCGGCGCACTCTCTATCGCGGCGCATACCTCCTCATAGCCGAAGGCATGGGGAAGCGGGAAGGTATAACACTGGGTCGCCTTCCGGCGCAGGCGCTTTTGCCTGTACAAAAGGCAGAGCAGTACACCCGCAAAAGCCAAGCAGACACCGGCGGTCACGGCACCTTCCCGCCAGTTCCCACCCACGGCAAAGGCGATGGCCAGAACAAAGCCGCACATGGACAGCAGGATCAGCAGGCTCTGCGCCAGAGTAAAGCGCCTGACCGTCCGGATGTCGCGGCGGAATTCTTCCGGACCGGGCATCATTTCTCACCTCGCAGCTCGATGATCTGGTCACGCAGCAGGGCGGCGTATTCGAATTCCAGCATACGGCTGGCCTCCTTCATTTCTTTTTCCAGCCGGGCGATCGTCTCCGCCCGCTCCCGGTCGGAGAGCTTCTTCTTGCTGAGCTTGGACGCTTCCTCGGCGCTGCGGCTGATCTCCACCATCTCCCGCACGCCCTTGCGGATGGTCTGGGGCACGATGCCGTGCGCCTTGTTGAAGTCGTCCTGTAATTTCCGCCGCCGCTCCGTCTCGTCCATGGCGGCGCGCATGGAGGGCGTGATGGTATCGGCGTACAGGATCACCAAGCCCTCGGCGTTGCGGGCGGCGCGGCCGATGGTCTGGATCAGGCTGGTTTCGCTGCGGAGGAAGCCCTCCTTGTCCGCGTCCAGTATGGCCACCAGCGATACCTCCGGCAGGTCCAGTCCCTCCCGGAGCAGGTTGATGCCCACCAGTACGTCGAATTCGCCCAGCCGCAGGTCGCGGATGATCTCCATCCGCTCCAGTGCCGACACGTCGGCGTGCATATACCGTACCCGGATGCTGTTGGCCCGGAAAAACTCCGTCAGATCCATGTCCGGGCTCAGCCGGGTCATGCCCAGGTACACGTCGAAATTGCCTGCCACGATGGTGTTCTTGTATAGGGTGCCGCCGCTTTCCAGGGTGGTTGCGGGCAGACCCAGAGCCGTCAGATTGGAAGCCAGATCCCGGGCAATCCGGGTGCGGGCGGAATCGTCGGAGTTCACCAGAATCCGCAGCTCCTTGTCCGCGCCGTCCTTCTGAGGAATCCGGTAGGCCGACAGCTTTTCGATGAACTTCAAGGGGTCATAGGCGTACTTAGCCGCCAGAGATTTGCTGTAGTAGGATTCCGTGGGAGCACAGGGCAGGGTCACAGGAGACACCAGGCCTTTGTAGGCCGATTCCGCTAAGCTCTCCCGGTCGATGCCGTAGGTCAGGAAGGTACGCAGGGTGCCATCGTCAAAGTGCTCAGAATAGAGAATGTTGCAGCCCAGATAAATCATGTAGCCGCTCTCGATTTCCCACAGCTCATAGTCGCACCGATATTCGGCGAAGGAGTCGCTCATGGGGTTGGTGCACACCACGCTGACGGAATTGTCTCCATTGAACTGGAAGGCATCCCGCACCTCGGCGGTGGTACTCACGGCGGTCAGGTTGATGGTATTGTCCCGGGCGGGGATCTTCAGATCGCCGCACCACCAGTTGGGGTTGCGCTGAAGCACCGCGCCGCCGCTGCTCTCCACGAACACGTAGGGGCCGCTGCCCGCAGGCGCTTCGGTCAGATTGGCAACCTCCGAGGCCTTCACAATGGGCACATCCAATAGAAGCGCCAGATTCTGATAGGCGGTATCCATCTGGAACAGAATACCGCCGTCCTCTGTCTCCTTCACTTCCAGCAGGTGCTTATAGAAGCGGTACTTATAGTAGTCATTCTCCATGGCCTGCTTGTAGGAGGCCACCACGTCGCTGGCCGTCACCTTGCTTCCGTCGGAGAAGGTGGCGTTATCCTCTAAGTAGATCGTCCAGTTCCGGCTGTTGGTGGAAACCTTGTACTTCGAGCAGAGAATGGGGGTGGTGTTTTTCTTGCTGTCCACGGCAAACAGAGGCTGATACATGAGAGACATCAGCACCCGGTTGGTGTAGTCGCTGCCAAAAAGAGGATTCAGGGAGCGTTCCGGATAGTAGGCCAGCACCAGGTTCTGGCTGTCCTCCGCTTCCTCCGTCGCCACCGATTCCTCGCCATCCATCAAAATGGCATTGCCGGTGGCCACATAGGCCTCGTTATGGATGGCTCTGCCGCAGCCGGAAAGAAGCCCGGTCATCAGGGCAAGGGTCAGCAGAAGGCACAGGCCTCGCTTCATCTTCCCACCTCCTTGCAGGTAATCACCGCACCCTGGGAGCCCCGCTCCCCATGGCTTGCCCGGTGAGACCAGAACCGATCACACTGGCAGTAGGTGCACGCATCACTGATTTCAATTTGGGTTACCCCCACCCGGTTCAGGCTCATGGCGTTGATCGCCTTCAAATCCAGGTGGTATTTGTCCCCCCGCTTCTCGATGAACTGCCGAACCTCCTCGCCGTAGGAGGCCAGCATGGCCTGGGGCACATCCTCATCGGTCTCAAAATGGCACAGGCCAATGTTAGGGCCGATGGCCGAGCGGATGTTCTCCGGCTTGCAGCCGAAATTTTCCACCATGGCCCGCACGGTCTTTGCGCCAATTTTCTGGGCAGTCCCCCGCCAACCGGCGTGAGCCGCCCCCACCGCCCCGGTCACCGGGTCAAAAAACAGCATCGGGGTGCAGTCGGCGGTGAAGACCAGCAGCGTCACCTCCGGGGTATTCGTCACGAGAGCGTCGCACTCGGGGTAATCTTTGTGGCAGAAGCCCCGGCAATCCCGGTCGGTGACCACCCGGACGATGTCCGAATGGGTCTGCCGGGTCATCACCAGCTTCTCCGGGTCAAAGCCCAGGGCACTTCCCAGCCGCCGGAGGTTTTCCACCACGTTTTCCATGGTGTCCCCCCGACCGTAGGCCAAGTTCAGGCTGGCCTGGGTGCCGGTGCTCACCCCGCCATAGCGGGTGGTGAAGCCGTGGGGGACGGAAATCCCCCCGGCGGTCAAAAATTCAACTTGGTTCATGCGTTTCGTTTCTATCGGCATTCCGATTCTCCATAGGTTTCGCGAATTTGGATTGGGCTCAGTTCGCCAATTTATCCTTCTGCATACAGCACTTCTTGTACTTTTTGCCGCTGCCGCAGGGGCAGGGATCGTTGGGGCCAACCTTCTTGGCGGCGTTGCGCACGGGC
>OOIG01001997.1_pt1 | contig 14246 bp, 10 predicted proteins | sample 1692091 | NCBI WGS metagenome assembly OOIG01 (sample SAMN06348188, study PRJEB24527) | human gut metagenome | biome: human gut; feature: ankylosing spondylitis patient; material: feces | host: Homo sapiens | place: China | collected 2015-10
TTTTATTATACTTTACAGAAAAGGAAAATTCAAGAAATAAGAGAATAATAAAAAGTTCTAAACGAACATTTATATAGACAAAACGAACATAAAAATGTTAATATGAAACAAATATAAGTGTTAGAAAGGATGTTTTATTATGAAATGTGTTGCAGTAGGAGATATGATGATTCCGTCCATATATTTTAGGAGGGAATTAGAAAAAAGTTCGATCATTGATGAGTTTATATGTAAATCCTGGAAAGAAAACAGTAGTAAAGATGATTTCAGGGAAGTTATCCGAAAGATAGAAACACAGGGAGCATGTGCATTTGAGGTAGAAGATGAGATTACAGAGCTTATGAAAAAGGCGGATGTTATTTTTGTACATCAGTGTCCGGTTAGTAAGGAAGTGATCAAAGAAGCAGAAAATCTAAAGTATATTTTATCCTGTCGTGGTGGTGTAGAAAATATTGACATGGAAGCGGCAAAAGAAAAGGGTGTGAAAGTTATTAATTGCCCAACTCATAATGCATATGCAGTTGCAGAATATACGATTGGAATGATTTTAAATGAATTAAGAAATATCACAAGATCTTGTACAGCATTAAAGAATGGTGAGTGGAGAGAAAAATATCAAAATTCTGAGACACTGACAGAACTAAGAAGCCAGACGATCGGAATCATTGGATTTGGAACGATTGGTCGTCTCGTCATTGAACGTCTGAAAGGTTTTCATCCAACTATCCTTGTTCATGATCCATTTGCAGATGAAGATAAGATTCGAGAAGAAGGATGCAAACCAGTTACAAAAGAAGAACTGATCAAACGATCAGATGTGATCACGATTCATGCAAGGATTAAGGCTGGTGATCCACCAATTATCGGAAAAGAGGAATTTAATCAGATGAAAGAAACTGCTTATTTGATCAATACAGCAAGAGCAGTCGCAGTTGATATGAAAGAACTTTATCATGCACTTTCAGAGCATAAGATCATGGGAGCAGCAATCGATGTATTTCCGACAGAACCTGTTTCAAAAGATGAACCATTGTTGAAATTAGACAATATTACAGTGACAAATCATCAGGGAGGAGCAACCGTAGAATCATATGTGAAGGCACCAGAGATGGTTCTCGATATGTTAAAACATAGTTTAGAATAAAAAATACAATTACAAAGTATAAAAAATAGCTGCTTTAACAATTATTTTCAAAAAATTGTGAAAGAAATTGTCAGCAGACTATTTTTTTGCATTTTTTTTGAAATACTTGAAACTGTTTTTTGAAAAAGTACGATGCTATACTTTAGTTACAGATGAGGTGAACATATGAATAAGAGATCTCGAGAAATATTATCTCAGCTAATTACAAAAACAGAATATAATCAGACAATATCGATTCAAGAGTTGGCAGATACATTTAAAGTTTCAAGCCGAACCATCCGATACGATATTGATCAGATCAATGATTATCTGAAAGAAAATCATTTACAACCATTAAATCTTGGAAAAAGAGGTGTGATCAACACAGAACCAGATATCACAAAGGCAAGAGAATCTCTTTCGGAAGAAGGGTTTTATTCTTTTAAACTTTCAAGAGAAGAAAGGGTCAGTTTTGCAGTTGTATTAATGATCGGTTCTGATGATTACATTACATTGTCAGAGATTGCAGATCAGCTGTTTGTAAGCAGATCAACGATCATTCAGGATTTGGAACATATCAAAAACTTTTGCAGAGAGAGACATTTATATGTACTTTCTCATTCCAATAAAGGGTTACTGCTTGAAGGAAGAGAAATTGATAAGCGAAACTTATTGCTCGATATGATTCAGTCAGGAAATAGTATTTTCAAGGTAGAGCCAATTTTTCAGCATTTAACACAGTGCCTTTCAAAGAACTTAAAGATAGATCTGGAAGATATTTCGATAATCGAGAAGATCATCAATGAAGCAGAACATATTTATGGAAGGTTTTTGACAGATCGGTCATTTGTTCAGTTAAGAAATTACTTTCAGCTTTCGCTTTACCGCTTAAGAAAATCACATTATGTGGAATATGGTGGTAAAAAGAATAGCAAATGGGAAATGGCGAAGGGAATGATCGATCAGATCCAGCAGTTTATTGTAAAAGAAATACCAGATACAGAAATATATTATGTAGCAGATGTTCTAAACCGGATGAAATACATCAAGAAAACGACTAGTAACAAAGAAATCGTTAAGATGCAGGTTATCACAAGAAATTTCATCCAGAATATATCAAAAGATATTCGTATAAATCTTCAGGGAGATTACATCTTTTACGAAAATCTGATCAACCATTTGGAGTCAACGTTTTCAACGCTTGGTGATAGATTTGCAATTAATTCTGTTGTTGACGAAGTACTTCAGAGATATCCAGGAGTAAAGAAAGCCACAGAAAAGAATGTTCATGTATTGGAAGAATATGTTGGAAGAAAGTTATCAAAAGAAGAAATTGCTTATATCGTAGTTCATATTTGTGCAGCGATTGAGCGAAATAAGAATGAAACCGTAAGATATTCCGTAGTTTTAGTGTGCAACGGAGGAATCGGTACATCTCAGTTACTTCTTGCAAGATTGGAAAAATTTTTCCACTTGGATGTGATAGATATTATTCCAGCACATGATATTGAGAATATGAATATGGAAGATGTTGATGCAGTAATCTCAACGATTTCATTGGAAGGAAAAGGGATTGAATACATACAGGTTGATCCATTACTGACCGATGAGGACTGCATTAGAGTTGGTGAGAAATTATCAAAGATCACTCCGAAGACAACAGTAAAAGAAACTGTTTCTGAGGAAAAAACAGATTCTTTTAAATCTCTGGAAAAGATAAAAGAGATTTTAGAAGATAAGAATGATGAAGATTCATTGATTAAGATAAGAACAGTCATTGATACATTTTTTCAGAAAAAAGAAGAAACTATGTTAAGCGATCTTCTACCAGCACAGGCAATTCAAATCGGGGTTGAATGCAGTGACTGGAAAGAAGCAATCAAAGCTTCTGCACAGTATCTTATAAAGAAAGGAGCCATCAATGAACATTATGTTGATGCTATGATTCAAAATGTCATGGAAAATGGTCCATATATTGTTGTTGCTCCAGGATTTGCACTTCCACATGAAGCATTAAATGCAGGAGCCAGCAAAGTTGGAATGAGTCTGATCAGGCTAAAGACTCCAGTTCCTTTTGGAAAGGAGGAGATGGATCCAATCGAATGGGTATGTTGTCTGAGTGCGATCAACAAAGAAACTCACTTAAAAGCGATGTTTCAATTAGTAAACCTTTTTTATAACCAGTCTTTTCGTGTGAAGATTAAAGAATGTAAGACGGGAGAAGAAATTTACAAGATTATAGAACAATTTGAGTATGAAACGAGGTAGATACAATGATTTGGGAAGACCTGAATGAAAACTTGATAGTGCCTGATCTTGAGGCAAAAAGTTCCGATGAAGTATTTGAAAAACTTGGAGGCTTATTTATAGTAGAGGGTTATTGTAAAGATACTTATATCGATGCTTTAAAAGACAGAGAAAAAGATTTTCCGACTGGAGTTAATATGGGAAGTATCGGAATCGCAATTCCTCATACTGATAAACAGCATGTGATCAAAGGAGGAGTAGCGATCGGTGTTTTGAAAGAACCAGTTCATTTCTTTCAGATGGGAACAACTGATGAACCAGTGGAAGTAAAATTAGTTTTTATGCTTGCAGTGGAAGATCCAAAAGAACATTTAGTCTTTTTACAGAGAATTCTTGCAGTACTCCAGGATCAAGATGTTTTAGCTAATATCATGAAAACTGGCGATAAAAAAAAGATTGTAGAAATCATTAAAGAAAAAGAAAGCAATTTATAAATGTAAATAATTAATGCTATATTTCAGGATAGAATCTTGAAAAGAAAGGAGATTTATTATGGCAGCAGTAAATATTTTATCAGTGTGTGGATCAGGAACAGTAACATCATCTATGGTAGCTGCAAAGCTGAAAGAAAAGCTTGGGGAAAGAGGATACAGTGTTTCTACAACAGAGGCTCGTCCAACAGAGGCCTTAAACTTAGCTACTTCTGGAAGATTTGATATTTTAACACATACAAGCCCATTACCAGATGGAGATTATGGAATCCCAACAGTCAATGCTTTCGCTTGTATTACAGGAATGGGGGAAGATCAGTTCTTTGAGGATGTCGTAGCGGCATTAAAATCTGTAGGAAAATAAAAAGTTTAGAGTGTTAAAAGAGAAAATTATATGAGTGTGTTCTTCGGAACAAAGGGAGGAACTTATGGTAGTATTAGAATTTTTGAAAGCAATCATAGATAATTTCGGATCAGCAATTGTCGTTCCATTTATCATCTTTATCATTGCATTAATCTTTAGAGTAAAACCAGCAAAAGCATTCTTATCGGCTTTGTATGCAGGTGTATCTTTGGAAGGTTTCTCATTGATCATCGGGGCATATACACCAATCATCACACCATTGGTACAAAATATGTCAAAAGTAATGTCAAATGTAACAGGTGTTGAATTAAACACATTTGACGTAGGTTGGCAGGCAACATCTGTCGTAGCATTTGCAACAAGTGCTGGTATGATCTACTTAGGACTTGGTATCGCATTGCAGACAATCTTATTCCTTGTAAAATGGACAAACATTTTCCAGCCATCTGACTTATGGAACAACTACTCATACATTGTATGGGGTGCTATGGTAATCTTCAAGACTCACAACTTTGCATTAGGTATTGCATGTATGGTTTTATTAAACTTATACAGCTTATTAATTTCAGAACTTGTAGCAAAACGTTGGTCTAAATACTATAACTATCCAAACTGTACAATCATCGCTATGCATAACGTAGAGCCAGCAATCTTTGCTATCGCAATCGACCCAATTTTAAACTTACTCGGATTAAACAAAGTTAAATTAAACCCTAAATCAATCGAAAAGAAATTAGGATTCATCGGTGAACCAATGACATTAGGATTCATCCTTGGTGGAATCATCGGTATCCTTGGAAACGTAGGAAAATTAACATCTATGGCAGGATGGGGAAGCGTATTTACAGCAGCCATCGCTACAGCAGCAATCATGGCTATCTTCCCTAAAATCGCTAGTATGTTTGCTCAGGCATTCGCACCTATCACAGAAGCAGCCAGAGTATTCATGAAGAATTCTGGAGACAGAGAATGGTACATCGCAGTAAACGATGCTGTAGGATATGGTGAACCAGCAACATTAACAAGTGGATTATTATTAATCCCAATCATGGTAGTTATCGCAACAGTACTTCCTGGTAACCAGGTACTTCCAGTTGTTGACCTTTTAGCTATCCCATACATGGTACAGGGACTTGTAGCAGTATACAAAGGAAATATGTCTAAGATCTTAGTAGCCGGTGTTATCTGGTTCAGCTTAGGATTATTAATGTGTACATACACAGCACCATTATTCACAGACGTTGCCAGAGGTGCAGGATTCGCAATTCCAGCCGGAGCAGCAATGATCACAAGTTTCAACATCCTTGGTAAACCAATGCTTGGTTTCGTATTCCTTGCATTCTTATCAGGAAACCCATTATTTATTGGAATCGCAGTTGCAGTATACGCAGTAGCATTCTTCATCTTTAAGACAAAGAATGCACAGATCGTAGCATATCTTGATCGTCAGGCAGACAAAAACGATGCAGCAAATGAGGCAGAAGGAGCGTAATAGATTATGAAAATAGATGTAAATCAGTTTTTAAAACCATGTAGTTGCGGAAGAAAACACGAGATCGTTGTCGATGATATCATCATCGACAGCGGTGCAATCAATCAGTTGCCAGAAATCTTAAAAAGACCAGCGTATGCTGATAAAAAATCATTGGTTATGATCTGTGATGAGAATACTTATGAAGCAGCTGGTAAACAAGTAGAAGCACTGGTTCCAGGACTAAAAAAGATCGTATTAGATCCTGATAATCTTCATGCTAATGAACATGGTGTAGAAGCAGCTAAAAAAGGATTAGATGAGATTGGTGATGTAGATATGATGATCGCTGTAGGATCTGGAACAGTTCATGATATTACAAGATTCCATGCATATGAGATGAAGATACCATTCTTCTCAGTACCAACAGCAGCCAGTGTCGATGGATTTGTATCTACAGTAGCAGCAATGACATGGCATGGATTTAAGAAAAGTTTTACAGCGGTATCTCCAGTTGTAGTAATTGCAGATACTGATATTTTCAAAAAAGCACCACTACGCCTGACAGCATCTGGGGTATCAGATCTTCTTGGAAAATATACTGCATTAGCAGATTGGAAGATCACACATTTGTTGACAGGAGAATACATTTGTAAAGAAATCTGTGATATGGAATATCAGGCATTAGACAGTTTGATCTCAAGTTTGGATGGACTGAAAACAGGTGACACAAAAGCATATGAAGATCTGATGTACGGATTATTATTATCAGGACTAGCTATGCAGATGACAGGAAACTCAAGACCAGCATCTGGTGCAGAGCATCATATGTCTCATTTATGGGAGATGGAAGTATTAAATGATTATATTGATTTCTATCATGGAGAGAAAGTAGGAGTTGGTCTGGTATTATCTTCTAAGATTTACCACAAAGCAGCTGACAAGATGCTTGCAGGCGAATTCAAAGTAAAGGATAAAATGCCAATCGAGGAAGATTTGATTCGTGAGAAATTCAATAAACCAGGAATGTTTGATATCATTATGGAAGAAAATACTCCAAATCTGTTAGAACAGGTTGATTCTAAGAAATTGATCGAACATAAAGAAGAAATTGCAGCAATCATTAATGAAATTCCAACAGATGAAGAATTGATTGCGATGATCAATAAAGTAGAGGGAGTAAAATCATTAGAAGATCTAGGATTTGATGAAAGTTATCAGGCTGAGACAGCAAGATTATCACCATATGTACGTGCAAGGATCACATTTATGCGTTTATTAAAATTTTATGATTTCTATGAGGAGGTCATTTCATGCTAGAAGAATTAAAACAGAAGGTTTATGAAGCAAATATGGAATTACCAGCCAAAGGTTTAATCACATATACATGGGGGAATGTCAGCGGAATTGACAGAGAAAAAGGTTTATTTGTGATCAAACCAAGTGGAGTTCCATATGAGACATTAAAACCATCAGATATGGTTGTTATGAATCTGGCTGGAGAGAAAGTCGAGGGAGAATTGAATCCATCTTCTGATACCCCAACACATCTTGAGTTATACAAAGCATATGAAGACCTTGGTGGAATCGTTCATACACATTCTCCATGGGCAACTTCATGGGCACAGGCAGGAAGAAGTATTCCTGCATATGGAACGACACATGCTGATTATTTCTATGGAGAGATTCCATGTGCAAGATCACTGACAGCCGAAGAAGTTGAAGGTGATTATGAAAAGAATACAGGATTGGTGATCATTGAAACCTTTAAAGAGAAAAATCCAATCTATGTACCAGGAGTTTTATGCACGAATCATGGACCATTTACATGGGGAAAAGATGCAGCAGAAGCTGTACATAACGCGGTAGTTCTTGAAGAAGTAGCCAAAATGGCATATCGTACAGAACATCTGAAACCAGAGGTTTCACAAGCACCACAATATCTGCAGGACAAGCACTTTTTCAGAAAACATGGAGAAAATGCATATTATGGGCAAGGGGTATAAGTAGAATTATTCTACTTTACTATAAATGTAATAATGCTTTAGAAAAAAGGTTTTTGTTCACTACAGCAAAAGCCTTTTTCTATACCTGAAAATATAAGGAGATAAAGAATGACGGTTGATAAAATAAAGGAAATTAAATGTTTTATTTTAGATATGGACGGAACAATTTATTTGGGAAATGAATTATTCGATTTTACAAAAGATTTCTTAAATAAAGTAGAAGAAACAGGAAGAGAATATTATTTCTTTACCAATAATTCATCAAAAAGCCAGCGGGCTTATATTGAGAAACTTGGGAAGCTTGGGATACCGATCAAGAAAGATCAGATGATGATCTCAAGTCATGTTATGATCAAGTATCTGAAAGAAAAGCATCCAGGGGAAACTATTTATGTTGTAGGAACTCCATCGCTGATCAATGAATTTAAGACATTTAATATGCCGTTGGTAGATGAAAATCCAGATATTGTGATCTTAGGATTTGACACAACACTAACTTACGAAAAAATATCCAAAGCATGCCACTATATAAGAAATGGCTGTACATACTACGGAATCAACCCAGATTGGAATTGTCCAATGGAAGGTGGTACATTTATTCCAGACTGCGGTTCCATGGCCAAATTAGTAGAAGCTTCTACAGGAAGATTCCCAGAATTCTTTGGAAAACCATCTAAACACACACTAGACTACATCATCAAAGAAACCGGTTATAAACCAGAAGAGATAGCGATCGTTGGAGATAGACTTTATACAGACATAGCAGTCGCAGATGGAAGCGATGTTACATCAATTCTGGTATTAAGTGGGGAAAGTACTTTGGAAGATGTGGAAGCAAGTGATGTAAAACCAGATATTATTTTGGAATCCTTGAAAGATATTACAGAGAAATTGTAGGTAGGCTGTCATAGACACAACTACTCAGATTTTTCAATACTGTAATTGTCCACACTATAGACTTCTGGTATATGATAAAAAATAAATAAACGACAGGAAAAGCAGCATTGGAATTTTGCCACGTTTCCTGTCGTTTATTTATTTTTTATCATATACTCAAAGCCTACAGCTGGCCAACTACATAATCAAAAATTATGCCTGAGCCTTAGCCCACTCAGCAAATTTAGCACTTTCAACCTGAGCTTCATCCATACTAGAAGCTTTCACACCATAGTAGAATTTGATCTTAGGTTCTGTACCAGAAGGACGAACGCAAACCCAAGCTCCACCTTCAAGTTCATAGTAAAGAACGTCAGAAGCAGGAAGTCCTGTAGGTTCTACGTTGCCGCTTTCTACATCAAGAACAGTATCTTTGCTGTAATCACGGATCTTAAGAACTTTATAACCAGCGATATCTTTTAATGGGTTTTCACGTAAATTAGCAAGCATAGCTTTCATCTTATCCATACCTTCTAATCCTGGGAAGTCCATTGCTGTGATGCTGTCTACGCAGTATCCGTATTTCTCATACATGTCGATCATAACATCCCATAATGTCTTACCTTTTGTTGCATAGTAAGCAGCAGCTTCACAAAGAGCAACTGTAGCAGAAACAGCATCTTTATCTCTTGCATATGTACCGATCAGGCATCCGTAGCTTTCTTCTAATCCGAACAGATATGTACCTTTTCCAGACTGCTCAAATCCAAGGATTTCTTTACCGATCCATTTGAATCCAGTTAATACTTCGATCAGCTTCACATTGTAAGCCTTCGCGATCTCATCGACAAGGTTTGTTGTAACGATAGATTTAACAACAGCACCATCTGCTGGAAGAGATCCAGCTTTTTCTTTCTTCTGGCTTAATACATATTCACATAATAAAGAACCAGACATATTACCTGTTAAAGGAATATATTCTCCGCTCTTAGCATCTTTTACATATACACCTAAACGGTCAGCATCAGGGTCAGTAGCAAGAACAAGATCGGCATCTTTTTCTTTGGCAAGAGCAAGACCTAATGCAAATGCTTCTTTTGCTTCTGGGTTTGGATAGCTGACTGTTGGGAAGTCACCATCTGGAAGTTCCTGTTCTGGAACAACATATACATTCTTAAATCCAAGATCGTCAAGTACGCGACGTACTGGAAGATTACCTGTTCCATGGAGAGGAGTATAAACGATCTTTAATTTAGAAGCCATCTCATCGATGGAAGCCTGGTTGATCACCTGTTTTTCAACTTCTGCGATATAAGCATCATCAACTTCTTTACCGATCACTTCATATAAACCTGCAGTTACGGCATCTTCTTTAGACATTGTCTTGCAAGTTGAAATGTCAGTGATCGCATTAACTTTCGCTGTAACACCTGAAGCATGAGGATCTGTAAACTGAGCACCATCTTCCCAGTATACTTTATATCCATTGTACTGAGGTGGGTTATGGCTGGCTGTCACGTTGATACCAGCGATACAGTCTAAATGTCTTACGGCAAATGATAATTCTGGAGTTGGACGTAAGGATTCAAAGATAAATGCTTTGATTCCGTTAGCGGCAAGAGTGCGGGCTGCTTCGTCAGCGAATTCAGGAGACATATGTCTTGAATCAAATGCGATAGCAACACGTTTCTTATCTGTTCCCTGTTCTAAGATATAATCAGCTAATCCCTGAGTAGCTTTTCTTACAACATAAATATTCATACGGTTGATACCAGCACCGATGATTCCACGAAGTCCAGCAGTACCAAATGCAAGATCTGCGTAAAAACGTTCTTTGATTTCATTTTCGTCGTTCTCGATAGCTGTTAATTCTTTTTTTGTATCTTCATCAAAATAAGGATTAGAAAGCCATTCCTGATAAGTTTCTTTGTAGTTCATAAATTACTCCTCCTTTAAGTTATAAAAATGCCTTTTGTTTAATTATACCTTAAAACTCATGAAAAAACATTATAAATTTGTACATATTTTTCGAGAAAAATCGAGCGAGCTTCTTTATTGTGGATAAACTCCTCTAATTTCTGTCTGTCATACGAATTGATCTCCGAAATATACTCCGTCCGGTTCAGAAAATCAGAAAAGGATGATGCCGATAACAGCATCTCAAGCATCGGTGTATTTCCATTTTCATACATATAGCGGATACGTATCTTCATATCCTCATACTGGCTGGCTGACTGCTGCTTTGCAGCTTCCAGATTATCCTGCGTCTGATTGATCTCATCCTCAAGATCTGACAGTTCTTTTTTCTTATCATTGATCTGTGACTCAAGGGCATTCATGGACGAAACAATGTTGGTCATCTGTCCATTTAAATTGTTCAGGTCGCTCTCTAGCTGGCCTTTTTTTCCATTGATATCATCGACCGCATCCTGTGCATCTTTCTGCTGGTTTTTCAGATTGTTGATCTGATTTTTTGCATTGTCAATATCTTCCTGCGTGACATCTGCATAAGCTGTTGTCACGGTAAGACAGCACACTAATGCTGCCGCTGCAAATATTCTTTTTAAGGGGATTTTTTTCATAGGTACCTCATTCTGTTGAAATATTCCTGTATCTGCTCTCAAAAAATTTCTTTCAAGAACCATGATAGCAGATTGTATTTAACCTTTCAATATGCTATATTTGGTATGTATCAGCTTGTTTTTATTTTATCATATTTGCATCAGGAAAGGTATGGGGGTATATGCAGTTTGTAAGATCACAGGATTTAAAGCCGGGAATGCGGCTGGCAAAACCCATTTACAATAAAATGGGGGTTTTATTATATGAGCGCAACACAAAATTAACACTTCAGAGTATAAACAGTATTGATAATTTCGGTCTGATCGGCATATTTATTCTGGAACCGGCGGAGCCTGTTCCTCCTCTTTCCAAAGAAGACCTTGAATTTGAGCAGTTCCAGACTATCTATATGTTCAAATTGAAAGACTGCATGGATAAGCTTCTCGCACAGAAAAATATTCCGGCAATCACGGAACTCGCACAGAATATATACACACATTATGGTGCATTAGACCACAAACTTAATTTCACACAGAACCTCAGAAGTTCTGCTGATTTTGTATACAAGCATTCGATCAGTGTTGCGATCCTCTCTGCGATGATCGCAAATGAGATGCATATTGAGCCGGAAGACTCCCAGTCGCTGATCGCAGCTTCCTTATTATATGATTTTGGTTATCTCTCCGTTCCAAAGAGTATTTTAGATAAGAATGAAGATCTCTCTGCTTCCGACCGGGATCTCATCCAGTTAAAATCAGAACATGGGTATGAGATCATCCGTCCGCATTTTGCAGAACTCGGCTTAAATGACACAAGTCTTGAGATCATCCAGAACATTATATTTGAAGATCATGCAACGATCAGCCCAAGACTTCCAAAACCACCGGTTCAGCTTCTGATCGATATATTGAAGGCTGCGGACAAATTTGACCGCCTGACTGCCATGAACATTAACCATGCACCAATGTCAGAGCTGGCTGCCATGACATTTTTTTACAGCCACATCTCAGAATATAACCGTTCTGTGATTGCCGCTCTGGCGGACAGCATCCAGATTCTTCCTACAGGTGCATGTCTCGATTTTGCAAACGGAGAAAAAGGTCTGGTGCTTGCTGACAATCCGGCTGATTTTCTGCATCCTATGATCCTGAATTTCAAGGATAACCAGATTTATGATCTGAGCAATCCGGAAACCTCGGATCAGTTACAGATTGTAGATATTATGAAGACAATGGACAACCGTATCGCCATCGACAGCGATACGCTTAAGCAGTTTGTTGCAGATCCATATATTAAGGCGACCGCTGACCGCTTCCGTGCGCAAAAAGAAAAAATAAACCAGCGCAGGAATGCAGCATCTGCTGTTCTGCCCACAAAACAGCCAGTTATGGACAAACCTGTCCCGCCTGCGTCACCAGTTTCAGCCGTATCCATTGCTGCCAGAAATGAGGTGACACCTCCTGTAAAGAAACAGCGTCCGGCAAAGCGAAAAAAATTAATTTAATCTGCATAATAGAAAGAAAGCTGATACCTTCAGACGTTTCATCTTTTCCGTCTGAATGCATCAGCTTCTTTTTTACTGTGCACTTGTCAAATAACTCGATACACAATATAATGTCTGTCCATTATAGTCAACTCTTGACCATCCATAGTCTGTATTGATTCCGGTTCTCGTCACGGTCTCGCCATTTTTTAAAACCGCAACAACTGCTGCATCCGGGTTTGTGACACTCGGAAGTGTTCTTAAATTCACTTCGATCTTCGCTGTCACCACATCATTGCATGCAGTAAATTTTGTTTTCAATCCATCTCCTGAGCCTGAGCCGTCCGTTGTTGTTGTCTCTGCAGCCGTATTGGCTGCTGGTGCTGTATACCCAAGATCTGTCGTCAGATAGCTGGACACTGCATACAAAGTCTGTCCATTGTAGCTTACCCGCGACCATCCACTGCTGCTCACGCCGGTTCTTGTCGCTGTCTCGCCATTCTGCAGGGTTGCCACAACTGTTGCATCAGAACCCTGACTTGGAATGTTTCTGAGATTTGTGGACTGTTTTGCTGTAACCGTCTCATTTACATCAGAGAAATTCATCAACGCCTCCGCATCTGCACCGACTGTTTCCGGTGTCACATCACTTTTCGCATCTGCGGTTCCTGCATAACCGAAATAGGCAATATCGACATCGACCGGCTTACTGATTCCGGCTACCGTTCCCTGATTGGTGTACTGCCACATTGCATGTGTTCCAGTGTAATCGGACTGTGCGGTCTGTGGATATGGTACAGATGGATATTGGGACACCCAGATTTTATAAGTTTTTTCTATTCTTGAAGTATCCCATTTTGCATCGCCAAGCATCTCATTTTTTGCCGCATAAAACATTGGCGTGTAGCCGCGGTTATAGATCTCATTTAAAAATGCGATCGCCATGTCAGTTCTCTCCGACTGTGTCATAGCATACTGTCTGCTGTCTGCATTTTCAAATCCTTCACAGTTAAATGCAACCGGATAGGTGATCTGATACTGGGAAATATAATCTGCCACCCAGTCTGCCTCCTGCACCGCTTCATCCGTTGTGACGGCTGTTGAAAAGAAGTATGCCCCTATTTTTATCCCATTTGCCTGCGCTTCCTGCATGTTGTATTTTGCATTGGTATCCGCAACGATCTCGCCAGTCTTCTGCGTGCGGTATCCGACACGTATCATGGCAAACTGTACCCCGGAAGCCGCCACCTGGCTCCAGTCGATGGTGCCCTGATATCTTGCCACATCAATACCAAACGTTGTCTCGCCGGACTCTGCCACGCTGCCTGCGGATAACAGCGCCGTCACATCCACGCTCGCACCGGTCTCATTTCCCATATTGCTGCCCTGCGGATCATCTGCATCTGCCTCCTCTGCGCTCTCAGTTGCCTCAATCGTTCCCATCACTTCGGTGGTCTGTGTTTCTGTCTCTGTTGTCTCACTCTGCTCTGTAGACATTAAGTCAGCACTTGTGTCTTTATTTTTTCCTAATAAAACCAATGCCACGATCACAATGACAAGCAAAACCGCCACAACGATAATTGGTAATATAAAGCGGGTATCCCGTGGTTCGTCATTCAATGA
>OOIG01001998.1_pt1 | contig 14244 bp, 11 predicted proteins | sample 1692091 | NCBI WGS metagenome assembly OOIG01 (sample SAMN06348188, study PRJEB24527) | human gut metagenome | biome: human gut; feature: ankylosing spondylitis patient; material: feces | host: Homo sapiens | place: China | collected 2015-10
CCACTTCGGTCATTTTAATCTATAGTATAATATAAATAATATTTATATTATGCTATAGGGGAGATTTGCGCCCCCGAAACGAAAATGACCGAAAATGACCATGACCGGAAATGACCGGATAGAGCTTTTCCAAGGATGCTCTATCTGAGGATTATTGGTCTGTGTAAAATGCTGGTTACTAATCTGATATGTTTCTTCGTGCGTTACTTTCTTCATGCTCTTTACTTTCATAATCTTTACATTTTCTCATATCCTTTTCCACCTTCATCAGTCACTCTCTGTATCAGATTATCTGTAAATGTGTAAAATATATTCTGATAAATCCTCATTTTGTCCCTTGCAAATCTGCCTTTTTCCACTCTTATTTTGCTTTTCTGAGGGGGTGAAAAATGCCTTTTGAGCCTCATTTATGCCTTCAAAACCACTTTTCCGTTAAATAACGTGATAAAATTTGGTAGTTAGCCAGGTTTTTAATAACTTTGCTTTTGCGAATGCTGAGAGGCAAGCCCCCTTTGCACGAACTTAAATAAAATTTCAATTGTTTAAATGATAATGTGTATGCATAACAAATTGATTATCAAGGTTTTAGGGGGGTAATTTTGGCTCGTCAAAATTAACCTCAAATCATCGTGTACTTATTAAAGGACGAATAGCAGCGTGGATTCAGGCGCTGGTATTCGTCCTTTTTGCGTTTTCATTTTCCGCCTGTTCGAGCGATGAAAATGCAGAAAATTCGGGGGAAATCGACTACAAAACCCAAATTTCAGCCCACGAATGGGCGATTTCCGAGGCTTATCAGCGTGTTGGAAACCTTACTTTAGATGTAGATGCGGGGGCTGTCTATTGCCAGTTCACCGCCGATAGCGTATATTTCAACGTGGAGAAAACGGTAACAGAGATTGATGAGGAGGGCAAAATCCTGCACACCTCTACCCAGCTTTCTCCCTGCGGAAACTATGCCTATACCATCAAGAATGATCAGATAACCATCGACGGTCAGACATTCAAAATGACCAGTAAAGACCAGTCCATCCTTCTCGAAAACGAGAAGTGGAGACTCGTGCTTATCGATAAATAACTGGGTCTTTATATATAAATAATGTGTAATATCCAATAAACAAAGATAAAATGGCTAAGAAACAAGATACCATCAGCATTGGTTTTGAAGAGAAAATATGGAAGGCTGCCGACATTTTGCGAGGCAGTCTCGATGCATCTCAGTACAAGGGCGTGGTGCTCGGACTCATCTTTCTGAAATACATCAGCGACCGCTTCGACCAGAAGTTCCAGGAGCTGCAGGGCGACGAATACGCCGACCCGGAAGATAAGGACGAATACACTGCCGAGAACATCTTTTTCGTGCCTGCTGAAGCCCGATGGAGCAAGATTAGTGCTGCTGCCCACACACCGGAAATAGGCGTGGTGATAGATGAAGCGCTTACCGCCATTGAGCGTGAGAACGAAAGACTGAAGGGCATTCTGCCTAAGAATTTCGCCCGTCCGGAGCTGGACAAGCGCCGTCTGGGCGATGTGGTAGATCTCTTTACGAACATAGAAATGCACGATGCTGGCGAGGAGAAAGACCTGCTGGGCAGAACCTACGAATACTGTCTGCAGCAGTTTGCCAGCCTGGAGGGCAAGAATGGTGGCGAGTTCTATACGCCTTCCTGCATTGTCCGCACGCTGGTAGAGATACTGGAGCCTTACGAGGGCAGAGTCTATGACCCTTGCTGCGGAAGCGGCGGTATGTTTGTGCAGAGCGCCAAGTTTATAGAGCGCCACAAGGGAAACCTGCGCAAGATCAGTATCTACGGTCAGGAGGCAAACCCTGATACGTGGAAGATGGCGCACATGAACCTTGCCATCCGTGGCTTGGATGCAAATCTGGGCAATGTCTTTGCCGACACATTCTATGATGATCAGCACCCTACGCTGAAGGCAGATTTCATTCTTGCCAATCCTCCTTTCAATCTCAGCGACTGGGGGCAGAGTGCGCTTCAGGAAAATGTGCGCTGGCAGTATGGTTTGCCACCAGCTGGCAACGCCAACTTTGCGTGGATGCAGCACATGATTCACCATCTGGCTCCAAACGGAATGATTGGTTTGGTGCTGGCGAATGGTGCGCTTTCGAGCCAGAGTGGCGGCGAGGGACAGATTCGCCAAGCCATCATCGAAGCCGACCTGGTAGAGGGAATCGTGGCTTTGCCTTCGCAGCTGTTCTACAGTACGGGTATTCCTGTAAGTCTTTGGTTTATCAGCCGCAACAAGGCGCAGAAGGGCAAGACTGTGTTTATCGACGCCCGCAATCTGGGCACGATGGTTACTCGCAAGCTTCGTGAGCTGATGCCTGATACGGACATCAAGAAGATTACCGACACCTTCCATGCTTTCCAGCAGGGAACCTTGGAGGATGAAAAGGGCTTCTGTGCCGTATGCACCACCGAGCAGATTGCTGCTCAGGACTTCATCCTGACTCCTGGAAGATACGTAGGAATCGCCGAAGATGAAGGCGACGGAGTGCCTTTCGAGGAGAAAATGACGAATCTCACCGAAGAGCTGAAACAGCTGTTTGAGGAAAGCAAGAAGCAGGAAGAGGAGATCAGATTGCAGTTGAAGAAAATTGGATGGGAGGTGTAAGTATGGAAACATATAAACTTTCAGATCTTTGTGTAATTCTTGATGCTAAAAGAAAGCCTCTGTCTGCATTACAAAGGGCTAAAAAACAAGGAATCTATCCTTATTATGGAGCACAAGGAATAATTGACCATTTAGATGATTATTTATTAGATGGTGAATATCTTCTTGTTGCAGAAGATGGTGCTAATTTAGAAACAAGAAATCAACCTATTGCAAATATTGCTAAAGGGAAAATATGGGTAAACAACCATGCCCATGTATTGGGGAGTAACGGAAAATGCCCACTTAATCTTTTAGGCTTTATATTGAACAATATGAATATAAGTCCTTATGTTACAGGGTGTGCACAACCAAAGCTCAACCAAGAGAACTTAAGAAATATTGAGATAGAGTTGCCTTCACATATAGATAGCATTGCCTCCATCCTTTCTTCTCTCGACCGGAAGATAGAGTTGAACAACAAGATCAATGCTGATTTGGAGGAGATGGCGCAGGCTATTTTCAAGAATTGGTTCGTTGACTTTGAGCCTTTCAAGGATGGTAAGTTCGTAGATAGCGAATTGGGAATGATTCCGGAAGGATGGAAAGTAGGAAGGCTAGGAGATATTACGAAGAATAAATCTGCAAAAGTAAAGGAAAGAAACGATGTAAAGGTTCTCTCGCCGGTAACAACTGGTGAACTTGTATTGTCGGAAGAATACTTTACCAAGCAGGTTTTTAGTTCAAGCATAGCTAAATATAAGATAGTAAACAAAGGAGATTTCGCTTACAATCCTGCACGAGTTAATATCGGTTCGCTAGGAAGAAACGAATTTGATTTTGACGGATGTGTAAGTCCTGTTTATGTGGTATTTTCTGTACTAGATGGCTATGAGAATTACTTCGATTTGTTTAGAAAGACAGATTTCTTTAAAGATTCTGTCGCTTCTTTAGCTATTGGAGGTGTAAGGCAATCGCTCAGTTATGATGACTTGAGTTCGATTGAAGTTATCATTCCTAGCGAAAATGCCGTTGAGGAGTTTAATAATCTCTACAATCAGATGAAGAAAACTATCAAAGCGAATAAGCTAGAGAACTCCCGCCTCTCCACTCTCCGTGACACCCTTCTCCCTCGCTTAATGTCAGGCGAGATAGAAGTCCCGGAATAAGGAGAAGCAACGATTAAAATAACGAGAAAGAAAATATAAAATATTAACAATATGGCAGACGACAAGAAATTCACCGAAGACGCATACGAGCAAACGCTCATTGCCCTGTTCCGAGACGAACTCGGCTATGCGTACGAATGTGGCTACGAGGTGGAGCGCGACTATAAGGAGCCTTTCTATCGTGCCGATTTGGTCGCCTCGATGCGACGGCTTAATCCTCAACTGCCAGCCGATGCAATGGATGAAGGAATCAAGCAAATCACCAACATCAGCATCGGTACTTTAGAACAGAACAACGAGCAGTTTACCCTCTGGATGCAAAACGGTCTGGAGGTGGGATTCCTGCAAGATGGCGAAGAACGAACAGCCTTGATGCGGCTCATCGACTTCGACCACCCCGAAAGAAATCTCTTCAAGGTGGTGAACCAGTGGCGAGTAGAAGAGTATAAGAACAAGCGCTGCGATATGGTGGTGATGGTCAACGGATTGCCCCTCGTGGTGGTGGAGCTGAAAAGCGCCATCTCCGAAGACGCATCCATCGACGACGCCTACAAGCAGATCAAGAACTATCAGCAGAGCATTCCAAGCCTCTTCAGCTACAACGCCTTCAACGTAATCAGCGACATGAGCGAGACCCGTGCCGGAACCATCACCGCCAAGCAAGACCGCTACATGGAATGGAAGACCATAGACGGCTCATACGAGTCAACCCTCTTCGCCGACTATCGCACCTTCTTCCTCGGCATGTTCCAGCAGCAGCGACTGCTCGACATCCTGCAGAACTTCATCTGCTTCGACAAGAACCAGGGCAAATACGCCAAGATTCTTACCGCCTACCATCAGTACTACGCCGTGGGCAAAGCCCTGCAGCGCACCCGTACCGCAGTGGAAGGAAACGGAAAAATCGGTGTGTTCTGGCACACGCAGGGTTCGGGCAAGAGCCTCTCCATGGTGTTCTACGCCCACCAGCTGGTGCAGCGACTGCCCGAAGTAACCATCGTGGTGGTAACCGACCGCAAGGACCTCGACAACCAGCTCTTCGGTCAGTTCTGCCGCTGCCAGGACTTCCTTCGTCAGGAACCACAGAACGCCCAGAGCCGTGAAGACCTGGGCAATCTGCTCCGTAACCGAAAGAGTGGGGGAATCATCTTCACCACCATTCAGAAGTTTGAAGAAGGCGACTCGGCACTCTCCACCCGCCGCAACATCATCGTGATGACCGACGAGGCACACCGCTCGCAATACGGCGATGAGCACTGGGACACCAAGAGCCTGAGCATGAAGAAGGGATTTAGCCAGAAGATGAGGGAAGCCCTGCCAGGCGCCTCGTTTATCGGCTTCACCGGAACGCCTATCAGCGACCGCGACAGAGACACGGAGGAAGTGTTCGGCAACTACATCGACGTTTACGACATGAGTCAGGCGGTGGACGATGGAGCCACCCGTCCCGTTTACTACGAGAGCCGTGTGGTGAACCTGAACCTGGACGAAGACACGATGAAGCTGCTGAACGATGAGTTTGACAACCTAGCCGATGAGGGAGCCACCGAGGAGCAGATTAAGCAGGCGAAGCAGGAGCACAGCCGGCTGGAAGTACTCCTGGGCGAAGACGCCACCATCGACACGCTGGTAAGGGACATCATCCAGCACTACGAGCAGAACCGTGCGCAGGAACTCACCGGCAAGGCAATGATCGTGGCGCTGACCCGAAGCATCGCCATCAAAATCTACCGCAAGATGCTGGAACTTCGCCCCCAGTGGACGGAGAAAGTAAAGGTAGTGATGAGCGGTTCTAACCAGGACCCCGAAGACTGGCAGCCGATTATCGGCAACGAAGCCTACAAGAAGGAACTGGCAAGAAAATTCAAGGACAACGACGATGAGATGAAAATCGCCATCGTAAGAGACATGTGGCTCACGGGCTTCGATGTTCCGTCGCTCGCCACCATGTACGTATATAAGCCGATGAGCGGTCATAACCTGATGCAGGCAATAGCCCGTGTGAACCGAGTGTTCCCGGGCAAGGAAGGCGGACTGATAGTGGATTACGTAGGCATTGCGCAGGCGCTGAAGAGTGCCATGCAGCAGTACACCAACCGTGACCGCCGCCGCTTCGGAGACCCCGACATCGCCAAGACCGCCCTGGTGAAATGGAAGGAGGAGATGGAAATCTGTCGAGACCAGCTTCATGGTTTCGACTATTCCGGCTTCTTCGAGCCAGACAATACGAAGCGGGCACTCGCCATTACGGGCGGAGCCAACTTCCTGAGTTCTCCAGCCATGGTTCAGCGCAAGAAGAATTTCATGGAGCACAGCAATCTGCTTCACAACGCCACCACGCTCTGCCGTTCGCTCCTGGATGAGCAGCAGAAGGCTGAGGTGTGCTATATGGATGCGCTGCGCGTGATGATGCTCAAACTCTCGCAGAAGGGCAAGATTAGCCGCCATGAAATCAACGAGCGCATCGGCGACCTGCTCCGTCAGAGCGTGAAGACCGACGGAGTGATCAATCTCTTCGGCGACCGCCAGATAGAGTTCTCGCTCTTCGACGACGCCTTCATCCAGGAGGTGAAGAACATGAAGGAGCGCAACCTGGCGGTGGAACTGCTCACCAAACTGATGAAAGAGAAAATCAAGCAGCAGCAGAAGACCAACGTGGTTCAAAGCGACCTCTTCTCCGACATGCTCAGCCAGAGTCTCTCCAACTATCTGAAGGGCTTGCTCACCAACGAGGAAGTGATAGAGGAACTGTTGAGGATGGCTCAGCAGATGAAGAAGGCGGAGGCTGAGGGCAACGACCTGGGACTTTCGCCCGAGGAGAAGGCATTCTATGATGCGCTTTCCACGCCCGAAGGTGTGCGACAGGCTTACTCTGACGAGGAGTTTGTGGCACTGACCCGGGAACTGACGGAAGTCTTGCACCGCAACCGCACCATCGACTGGAACCGGAAGGAATCGGCGAGGGCGAAGATGCGAGTAATGGTGAAGCGACTGCTCAAAAAGTATAAGTATCCACCTGAGGGTGCAAAGAAGGCGCTGGAAACCGTGATGCGCCAATGCGACCACTGGGCGGATGATGAAGAAAACGTAGTATAAACCCTTTAAAATTTTTAGTAAGAAACAGAAAGTAAATAGATAATAATCATAATAAGATAGACGCTGATTATCTGACACTTCTACGGTATTCAGAACCTGCAAATTCAGAAATTCGACAAGAAGACGGTGACAGCAAGGCGTCCACTCCTCTACGGCGTGGGCTGTACTTGTTTGTACCTTGCCGAAGGTTCTTGCAGGTACCTGAATACCGGTACTTACAGGGACTCCCACGCCGCTTTTTCATAAACAACTACATTTTTAACAACATAAACAAAATGGAATCTGAGGAATTACCCACAACCGATAATCGTTACGGGGTTCGTCTGAAAATCAAATCAGAAGAAGACCTGTTTGTTATAGATGAGGCTACAGGAGCCAAGAAATACACTCCTATAACCATGGAAGATGTTGCCCTGTTTAAAAGAGAGGCTGAACATTTATGTAAGGAGATTCAATATGCTATAGAAGACTTCCGATGGAATGTAGGAAAGCATAAGGGTCTTACTCATTATTATCGTATTTACCAAGACCTTGCCGAGCAATTGACAGATTTTCTTAAATATATTCATAAGCTCCATAAGAAAGTCTATATTACCATATATAAGAGCTATGATAATGAACTGATGGCTATCTATACGGAAATCTTAGAGAAGGTGCTGAATGACATTAAGACCATCGCCCGAAAGCATGCAGACTATCTGCTGGATGTGGAGGATTATGGTCAGATGCCCTGCGCTGAGGATATTTTCAAGCGGTGGGAGAAGCAGGAGGCTCCGGCTGGTGCTGACCTCTCGAACTACGAGTCTCACTACAAGAACTTTATCTCTTCCGGATTGAAGTTGGCTTTGGAGAAGACCGTCGCCACGGTTACCTGTATTTACAATGACTTTACCGACCTGTATAGAACCCGGGGTTTCCGCACCGACCAGGAGGCTGTGATTATTTATCATTACGTGAAGCGAGATTTTGATGAGCATACGCTACCTGCTCATCTGGAGCATGTAGCCAAGGTGCAGAAGCGTCATCTGAAAGAGAGAAGAATAGATATTACCACTTTGAGCTTACAGAAAGTGATGAGTGAAGTAGAGGGGAAATACAACAATTATACGCTGTGTTCAGTCTGGTTCAATAATGTGGAGGATGAGGAGAATGAGGAGGAGCTTGTCCACATGCTTGTGAGAGAGGAGGCTTCGCCCGTGGATTTTGAAAATCTGTTTATGTATCAGGGTGAGCATAATATGTTGGCGGTAGAAATAGCCAGGGCTGATGAGTATGAGCGTCATGGCGATTCGTTCTTTGCCAACTGGGTGGATCCAGCCAAGCTGAAGGAGAAGCTGGAGTTCTGGCTAAAGGGCAACATCACGAAGCAGCAGGACTGGTACATTGTGTGGTGTCTGATGAAATATACGTTCCACATGGTGAAGGAGGATAAGGACAAGTCAGCCTTTGCCGCCCGCATGAACCTGATGTTTCCGGAAGTTGAAAAGAGGTGCGTGGTGGAATCGTTCAGAAAGCAGGAAACGCAGATGAACCACAACCGCCCCTTTGATGAGTGGCTGGCAGATTCCGATCCCGATTATCATACCGCCCAGGAGCTGTATTATAAGCTGGAGAAAAGGGAGGAATATAAGAGAAGGGATTAGGGGGAGTTTTGAGGGAAGGTGCGATGCGAGGTCGCACCTTCCTAAACAATAGGGTAAAAGCAAAGATTTAACATTAAAAACTTGCATATTCTGTTTATTATTATTATATTTGCAACAAAGATAATAATAAACTTTAGAATTATGTTAGGTATCTCGATTTTTGCAGTAATCATGACTTATGTCACATTCTGCATTTTTCATGCTTTTGGAAAGATGAGCAAGCACATTTCCTCTTTCTCCGGCAAGAGTGAGGAAGATGCGCCAAGGCTCACCATAGAGGATATGTATAGTCCTAACAATAAATTGTCTTCATTCTTCAAAATGGGCAATTCTTATTCTATTTTGGTGTCAAATCACATTATCGACAAGGAAGAAATTGTGGTTGCCGATAATACCATCAATTTAAGAAATAAAGTTGCTAGGGTTTTAAGAAAATATGCAGCCCTAGAGAAAGAGAAGAACAAAGATATAGTGATACTTTAATATATACAGCCCTCGAATGTTTCTACGTTCGAGGGCTTTTTCATGGTTTCGTTGCTCTTCTTAAAGTTGTCTTGTTCTTCCTAATGCTAGGATTTCCCCAAGTTATTCTAGATTTTTCCTAATAATACCAATTTTCCCAAAAACATGGGATTTTTCCCACGAATACACCGATTTTTCCCAAGATACCCCTCTTTTTTCCCAAAATCATTAGTTTTTTGGGAAAAGTGTGGGAAAAGGCTTGCAGGAAAATGGGGGTGTTTTCTTGCTTTTTTTGTTAAGATTATGCGATTTTCCTTTGATTTTTCCCTGCTGAGCGTGTAGGCTTTTTATTTTTCCCAAGAAATGCCCGATTTTTCCCAAAATCGCGGGTTTTTCGGGGAAGTTGTGGGAAAAGGATTGTTTTGCCTTGGTTTTCGCAGTACTTTTGCAGCGTCGAAGAAACAAGACAACGCCGAAATGGTTCGGTGATCTTGAAACATCTTCTTCATTATATAATATGTATGCTCAGATTATGAGAGTGGTGAAGCAGGGCGAGGCTTTCGCCGTGCAGAGCCAGAAGAGCGAGAACGGCCAGATGATGAAATGTAACATCATCTTGCAGGAGATGGGCGGCAAGTACGAGAACCAATATGCTGCCGCCATGCTGGGCAATATGGCGCTGTGCAAGTTTGCTCCGGGGTCACTGGTAGCGGTTACGCTCCGATTCACGGCTCGTGAGTATAATGGTCAGGTTTACCAGGATATCCTCGTTACGGACATTGAAAAGGTAAAAGGGTAAAAAGGTAAAAAGTAAAAAGGGGGCAAAAGCTTTTAATTATTAACTGAGTTGGGACTGCGGAGGATCTTCCATGGTAAAGCGCACAAAAATCCACACGTTTCTTCTCGCAAATCAATTCAGAATATGAAGAAAAAGGTAAACAATCAGCAGGTAAATAATCAGCAGGTGAATAATGGTAGCCAGCACGTGCAGCTGGGTGGTATGGCTTTCTATGACGAGAGCAAGTGTTTCCTCTTTGCGCCTAATGAGCACGGAGGGGGAGAGAAGGTGCAGGGGTTCCGCTCGCAGGGCGTTGCCCAGCAGCTTTCGGATGGTACTTTCGATTTCGTGGTTAAACCCCGAGTCCGCTCGCAGTCGGAACTGATCAGAAAGCTGGCGCATGGACGATTGAGCAAGACCAAGGATGGAGCTATTCAGCTCACTTTGAAGGTGTTCTGCGATGAGGGAATCAATATCGGCAACGCTCTGGTGAAGGAGGCAGAAGAGGCTGCAGATGCTTTGGTAGAATATCAGTTGAAGCGATAAAATATATGGATGTTCAACTTAATAATAGTTAGTAGAAACACATAGATGAGCTGTTATTTGATAAGGGTGGAGAATGGGCACAAAGTTGCCCGCTCCATCACCTCGCAAGAGGAATATAAACTGATTCGTGGAAGCTACGAGCAGAAAGCTAATCTGCGACTGGCTCGCGAAGGAAATGATGGGGCGAAGCGAAGACTGGTGCAGTTTAATTATTCCGGACATTATCCGCAGGGGGTAGTGAAGGGTATGAAGCTGCCAAGCCGGGCTTTCGGCTTCGATTTGGACGATAAGCAGGATTTCGAGAAGGCGGCCAAGCTGATGCTGCAGGAGCCTGAGAAATATGGTCTGCTGATGCTGGAACGCAGCGCACGACAAGGTGGTCATGCGGTTTGCAAGCGAGAAATGGGCAAGACGATTCTCGAAAATCAGGTTAGAATCGCCAAGATGCTGGAGTGCGAGATGGATACTTCGGCTCACGATATTAACCGAGTTTATTTCACGACTTCTGCTGATGCAGACGATTTGCTTTACTTGTCTCCCGAACTCTTCAATGATAGTTATGAGGAGGCTGCCGTGGCGGCTGAAGGCAAGGTACTGGAAGAGCGTGAAAAGTATGGACAGGAGGAGCTGCCTCCAGGGGCACATAAGGCGAACAAGCATTACAAGCCTTGGTTGGAGAATGAGGAAGAGAAGGCTTTGGATTCACAGATGAATCAAGCGAATCTGAATAATCAGAGTCAGAAGGACCAGGGAAATCAGCAGAATCCTCAAAAGGTTCAATCCTCTCAGAATTCTTCTAAGAATCAGGCTCAGCCTGCTTCGGCTTCACCATCCTCTGCTTCGACTCCTACTTCTTCATCACAATCCAGCAATGATTACCTTGGAATCCCGTATTCTGAAATCATCTCGAAGTGGTGGCAGATGTATAATGACGGGCACGAGCCTGTTCGCTCCAACCGTAACACGCTGACCTTCGAGCTTGCCGTGAACCTGCGCCACATCTGTGGCTTCGACCGCAGCCTGATGGCTCAGATCATCCCCTGCTACGATGGTTTTCCTGAGCAGGAGAAGATGGCTTGCATCAACTCGGCATTAAACGAGAAAATCACCCAAATGCCTAAGCGACTGAAAGATGTGCTTGCTGCCATCCGACAGGAGAGAATGAAGATGGGGGCTGGAAAGGGCGGAAATCTTGAAGGCAACGATGCGCTGATCAATGCGCTGGACGAGGCAAATGCCCAGGACGACCTGTTCTATTACAACGCCCTGCCCAGAATGCCGCTGGGCGTAAGGGATTCGCTCGATGCGGTGGGACCATCCCTGGCAATGCCCGTAATTACCGCCATCTGTCCAGCCATCGGAATGCTGGCTACTGGCGTAAAGGTGTCTGTCCACGGCAAGATGAACTCACTGAACCTCATCTCCTACATCGCCGGTGACTTCGCCTCTGGTAAGGGAAGCATTGACCCCGTGATTGATGCTTGGACTTCGGAGATAAAAGATATGGATAAAATGTATCAGCAGAAGGAGGATGAATGGAGAGCCAAGAAGCGTGCGGCGAAGAACAAGAAGGAGCAGCCGGAAGAGCCGAAACTGCCCGTAAGATGTCTGACGCTAAACAACACCGTGGCGAATCTTGCCGAGCGACTGGCTAACACCGAAGGCAAGCACGCCTTCTCGTTTACCCCGGAAGCCGACACCGTGGCGCAGAAATGGAAGTCGGCAATGAGCGACTTCTCCGTAATGCTCCGACAGGCGTATGATGGTACGAGCTACGAGCGTGAGGCAAGAAGTGCAGAAGCTGTGAATGTGCATATAGACAGGCTGTTATGGAATGTGGTGATGTGCGGAACGCCTGATGCACTCTACCGTGTGGTGAATAACTATACGGATGGTTTTCAGAGCCGTATTACCGTGGCAAGAACTCCGGATAATACGTTTACTCCGTTGACGGATAATCTGTATGTGCTCACTGAACGCCAGCGCGACCGTATCATTCAGGTAGCCCATCTGCTGCCCCTGATGGAAGGCGAGGTGGAATTGCCGAAGCTGGAAGCCAAGGGTAGGGAGTGGCTGGAGCAGATTCGCCTGGAGACCATGAAGAATGATGACAAGGTGAAAGCCCGTCAGCGTTTTCGTATCTGTCCTACTACGATGAGAATGATGACCTGCATCCTGCTCTGCAAGGTAGCAGAGACGTTGATTCAGAAGCACGGTTTCCAGGGAGCTGAGAAGCTGTTGAAGCAGAATCCGCAGGGGTGGAAGGATTTAATCGTGAAGATGCAGACACCTACCATGATGGGGGTGTTCAATGTGCTGGCTGACTATCAGTTGGACAATGCGCTTTACTTCTTCCGTAGCCGCATCGAGGACGCATTCTCTTCGAAAGAATATTGCGGACAAACGACGTATGATCGCTCTCACCGAGGCAAAAACGACTCCATCTTCGAACGTTTGGACGTGACCTTCTCTTTCGAGCAGGCACAGCAGCAGAGCATTTCCGTAAAAGGGGCGAGTGTTACCAACGAGACTGTGAGACAGATGTTGAAGAACTGGAAGCGGCAGGGACTGATTGGAATTCTGCCTGACAAGCGTTATCAGAAAGTATCGTCTATAGTTTAAATCCGGTCATTTCCGGTCATGGTCATTTTCGGTCATTTTGGTTTTCTTATTCATTGAAATCCCTAATGACCGATTATGACCCCAAAAAATCAATTATCAATTTAAAAAAAATTAATCATTATGCATATTACTATATTTCGCCGTCGCTTCACTCCATGGGGTGTAGATGGCACAATGGTTATCAATGGTGTAATTGTCAGCGGCACAGTAGAACATCCTTATAATTACCTGCCAGCTGGCGATTATCTAATCTTACCATTACCTCTCAAGTTTAAGAAGAAGATAGAAGTGGACGTCAAGAAGAAGCACCATAAGAAAGAGAAGGAATTCAAGACTGAGATTGTAGAGGAGTATAAAACCATGCCCGTAATTCATAAGGGAAAACATAAAATTTTTCCGGTGGCTGGTAAGCCTTATATCACGGCTGGTTTAGGTCCGCTTGCATTGAAGTATGGAAGCATTGTAATGGGAAAGTCTTTAATGACGGGACTTGTGGCTTACGACGAAAATCTTTTCCAGAAGTTTTGCAAGAAGATTGAAGAGTTAGCTGATGAAAACGAAATAATTGACTTGCATATCAAATACTTGGGGGAAAAAGAAATTCCACAAAAGTATCTGGCATTTTTTCCAGGTAAAGTTTTATAGTTAACTGTATTTTTAGCAAGCTGTATTCATTAGTTAATTATACATTGTATATTATAAATTAATTCTATTATGCGCAAGATCAAGGAAATCATCATTCATTGTAGTGCGACCCGAGAAGGTCGCGACTACACCGTAGCCGACATCGACCGTTGGCATCGTGAACGTGGCTTTTTCTGCATCGGTTATCATTTCGTCATCTACCGTGACGGAAGCATCCACGTGGGCAGATCAGTAGAAGAGGTGGGTGCCCACTGCAAGGGTCACAACACCGTGAGCATTGGAGTATGCTACATCGGCGGCCTTTCCAAGGATGGCAAGCCGAAGGATACCCGAACCCCGGAGCAGAAGGCGGCGCTGAAAGCGCTCATTGAGCAGCTGAAGGAGGAATATCCCGAGGCTACGGTTCACGGGCACAATGAGTTCGCCAGCAAGGATTGTCCTTGCTTCGATGTGAAGGAGGAGTGGGGTGAGTAAATTCAGTTACCCTATGCGAGGGAAATCATGAAAGATACGAAAAAAAAGAGAATAAAAAAGCCTTGGTTGCCAAAATAGCAACCAAGGCTCATTATGTTAGAATCTAAAATATTCTTTGATTAGATCTGCTCGCTCCAATCCTCCTGGCTCTTACGAACGTAAGTCTGGTAACGGAGCTTAGCCATCTTCTCTG
>OOIG01002002.1_pt1 | contig 14226 bp, 10 predicted proteins | sample 1692091 | NCBI WGS metagenome assembly OOIG01 (sample SAMN06348188, study PRJEB24527) | human gut metagenome | biome: human gut; feature: ankylosing spondylitis patient; material: feces | host: Homo sapiens | place: China | collected 2015-10
AGGAAAAATATCAGGTTTATCCCGTAGGCATCACCTGGGAGGGCCAGTGGATCTATTTCCCTGGCAAGGATTACTCCATGCTCCCGGCCAAAACCTGGAACACCTGCCCCGGCGCCTGCCCGGCGGTGATTTCTCCTGCCCGGGGACAGGGGCTGCTGTGTTTCGAGGGAAATACCGTGACCGCCCACCCCATCGATGTGGTGTTCCCGGTGTTGCACGGCAGAAACGGAGAGGATGGCCGTATTCAGGGGATGTGCTTCATGGGGAGAACGGCGAGGACGGTGCCATGCAGGGTCTGCTGCAAATGGCGGGAATCCCCTATGTGGGGCCCCACGTTTCCGCCTCTGCCGTGGCGATGGACAAAACCCTGACCAAGCTGGTCATCGACAAGGAGGGCATTCCCCAGGCGGCCTGGGAGCTGGTGCGGGCACGGGAACTGGCAGCCGGTGAGAAGAAAATCCTGGATGGGCTGGAAGCCCGCTTCGCTTATCCCATGTTTGTCAAGCCTGCCGGAACCGGCTCTTCCGTAGGCGTTTCCAAGGCGGGAAACCGGGAAGCCCTTTCCAAGGCACTGGCTGCCGCGGCCAAATATGACGACAAGGTTCTGGTGGAAGAATTCATCTGGGGCAAGGAAATCGAGGTTGCCGTCCTGGGCAACGAAAACCCAGTGGCTTCCGTCTGCGGGGAGATTGACTCCGGCGCGGAGTTTTACGATTACGACGCCAAGTACATCACCGATACCTCCCGTGCCTACATTCCCGCCCGGATTCCCGAAGACCTTCAGGAGGAAATCCGGAAGGCGGCGGTGCGGGTGTTCCGCGCCATCGGCTGTCAGGGCCTAAGCCGGGTGGACTTCTTCGCCACCGAGGACGGACATCTGGTGCTCAACGAAATCAACACCCTGCCGGGCTTTACCTCCATTTCCATGTATCCCAAGCTGTTCGAGGCCAGCGGCGTTCCCTATTCCCAGCTCATCGACGAGCTGCTGCGGCTGGCCGTGGAGGCGTTTCGATGAAGCGGGACGTGGTTCTATCCATCCAGGGGCGTCAGCATTATGGCGACCAGGAGCCGGAGACCATTGAGCTGGTCACCGAGGGGACGATGGAATTCCGGGATGGCGGCTGGGACATCACCTATGAGGAAAGCGAGCTGACCGGCCTTGCCGGCGTGGTCACCACCTTCCGGGTGGAGCCGGGGAAGGTCATGCTGAACCGGGAGGGCGCGCTGAATTCCAGAATGCTCTTCCAGGAGGGCGTTGCCCACGATTCCCTGTACCAGATGGAATACGGAACGCTGATGATCACGGTGAAGGCCACCAACGTATTTTATGACATTGTATCCGACGGTGGTTCCATCGATCTGGCGTACCAGATCATCATTGAAAATACCGAAGCCGGTATGATCGATTATCATCTGGATATTCGGGCAAAATAAGGGGAAAGGCAGAGACATAGTATGTGGTTACTGTTTGCCCTTGGCTCCGCGGTGTTTGCGGCATTGACCTCGATTCTCGCAAAAATCGGTATTGACGGCGTCAATTCCAATCTGGCCACGGCCATTCGGACGCTGGTGGTGCTGGTGATGGCCTGGGGAATGGTGTTCCTGACAGACAGCCAGGGGGGCATCGGGGAAATCAGCAAAAAGAGCTGGCTGTTCCTGATTTTTTCCGGACTTGCCACGGGCGCGTCCTGGCTGTGCTACTACCGGGCGCTGCAAATCGGGGAAGCGTCAAAGGTGGTGCCGGTGGATAAGCTCAGCGTCGTGATCACGCTGGTGCTGGCGTTTGTGTTCCTCCACGAGAAATTCACCGCCAAATCCCTGATCGGCTGCCTGCTCATCGGCGCAGGAACCTTACTTATGGTTTTGTAAAGAATTGCCTCCCGCCAAAAGCGGGAGGCAGTTTTGCTTATCCGACGTTCCGGTAGTAGGTGGAGAAGGCTTCCCGGTCTTTGCTGATCAGCTCGCCGGTTTCCTTACTGTACTTGTTCTTGTAGCTGACGGCGTAGATCACATCTTCTCTGCTGTCGTCGTAGCCGGAGGTCATTTCGATGTAATAATCCTTTTCGTCCGTACCCAGAATCCGCATTTTGACCAGGTCGACCGTGGTTTCCGCTTCGATTTTTACGGGGAAGTGGAAATTGTTGCGGAACTGAAAATCGGTGGTTCCCCAGTTCACGGCGGCGTCCAGCCCCAGAGGAAGATAGGCAATCGTAGCGCCGTGGCAGGAGCGGGCGACGACTTCCAGGTCGGCAAGCAGCACGCAGTTGTACAGCGTGCTGGAGCCCTGACACACGCCGCCGCCGATGGCGTCGGTGAGACGATTGCCGGAGTAGGCGGGGGCAGGCTTGTAGCCCTTTTCCGCCGTGCGTTCGCCCAGGGTTTCATTGTAGGAGAAGGTCTCTCCCGGCTGGACGACGACCCCGTTGAGGGCTTCACAGAGCAGACGCAGATTGGTGTTGCGGTTTTCGTTGTCGCCGTGCTTGGTTTCGCAGGAACCCAGAACATCCCGGAAATAGACCGCGTCCCCCAGAATTTCCGGCTCCACAAACGTCATGGGAACGGAGACGGTTTCTCCGGGCTTGGCCTGCGCCAGCGCCTCCTTTGCCGCGTCCAGATCGAAGGAATAGCCATAGGAGCCGGGGACGAACCGGTATTCCGTCATGTCCAGGGAATCGTCAACGGGGGCGGTGCAGATTTCGTCGGAAATGGCGTCCAAATCCAGCTCGGCGGGGGCGGATTCCGCAGGAATGTCCACGATGACGCGGTATTCTCCCGCCCGGCAGGCGGCCACCGCCTGACCGTAGACCCCCAGAATCTGATCATAGGCGCTGTCCACATCCATGTGCGCCTCGGGAACGCCCACGGTCAGCTCCAGCGTCTGACAGGGGGCGTCAGGGTCGTGATTTTCCGTGCCGAGGTCGGGGGCGTCGCCGACGAGGGCGTAGCGGGAGTCGCTGAATTGGGTGTCAAACGTGCCGGCATAGCTTTCCAGCGCGGTGCGGATAAATTCGGAGTTTACGCTCAGATAGGGGCGCAAATCCACATCGCCGGGAAGCGAACCCCCGGAGCGACCCATGCGGTAGGCGTCGTTCACGGCGGCGCGGACGTCCGCCTGAACGCCGGTGTCGCCGGGGGAGAGGGAAAGGGATTCCATGGGCAGTTCCGCCGTCAGATTTTCCCGGTACAGCGTCTCATCCAGAGCCGCCTGGAGTGCTTTTCTGGCTTCTCCCTTGGTCATGCCCCCAACATCCACCCCGGCGACGGAAACGCCGTCGGCCATCCGGCAATGATAGGGGTCAAGGGCGGGACGGACAAAGAAGAATCCCACCGCCGCCAGCGCCGGAACCAGCACGCAGATCACGGCCACCGTGATAATTCGGCGGGGAGAAACGCTTTTTCGCGGGGAATCCGCGGAAAAATGGCCTTTTGACATGGATTTTCCTCCTGAAAAAAGTCGGTGCAAAACGGAAACTGCATTTTCCTCATTATACAGCATTTCCCGGCAAATGCAAGACCGGAAACCGGGCGGCGCTTGCGTTTTCGGCCGTTATGTGATAAAATGGGAAAAACGTTGGGAGATGCGGGATATGAAGCAGCTGATCGTGATTGCGGATATGGAAGGGGCAAGCGGGATTTTCGACGCCAACAGGGAAGCCTGCCGGCATGAGGAACGGTATCCCCGGTACAAATTGTGGAGAGCTTATGGCAGATCCTGCATTACCAGCGACGTTCTGGCTGTGTGCAATGCCGCAGTCGATGCCGGAATCGACGATATTCTGCTGTACGATATGCATTTTGCGGGATGCACAGAGTCAAATGTCGAGCTGGACAAGCTGCCTGCCTGCGTCCGCGTCTTTGATTTGCCCAACCGGGAAACGCTGTGGGACAGAATTCGCGGACAGGCGGCAATGGAGCCTTACGGGATCATAACGGTGGGGCAGCACGCGAGAAACGGGGAAGCAAACGCGTATTTCCCCCACACGATTCACACGCCGCCCATCGAGTCGTTTTTCATCAACGGCATCCACGTGGCGGAAATCGGAGAAAGCGTCATGTGCTTCTCCGGCGTTCCCTATATTGCCAATATCGGCTGCGCGGCGTCTCACAAAGAAGCGCTGGAATTGTCGCCCGAGGTTTCCTGCATCACGGTAAAGGACAAGGCAAAGCATTGGGAACCCCTGCCGGAAGATACGTATCCCCTGATATACGCGGGGGTCAGGAAAGCGCTTGGGGACTACGAAAGCAAGACGGCCTTTCCAACGTTGGACAGATATGTCTGCAAGCTCAACTTGACGGAAGACCATTTTTTTGACGCGCCGGACGATTTCCCGTGGAAGGGGACATTCGACGGAAGAAGTGCGCAGTGGGAAGCCCATGACATTATCACGGCACTGAGCCTGTTCTGGCAGGTCCACAACTACATCAGAAAGCAGTAACAAAGGGCGTGACCGGGAAGGTCACGCCCTTTGCGTATGCTGCTGTTCGTTATTCACCGCCGGATTCGCCGCCGGATTCTCCGCTGGGTTCCGGCGTGCTGGTGGTGGGGGGCTCGGTGGATGGCGCCGTAGGCGCCACAGTGGACGGCGTCGTGGGTTCGGTGGTGGGTTCGGTGGAGGGGGTCGTGGGAACTGTGGTAGGTTCCGTCGTCGGCTCCGCTTCGACTCTTGCGACAACCTTGTTCACGGTCTTGTACCGGGAATTGGCGACAAAATCCTTGGAGATCAGCACGCCGGTGGCCTTGTTGTACTTACTCTTGTACGTCTTGACCAGATATCCGGTGGTGCCTTCCTCAATCACGTCCCCATCCTTGTAGCCCTCGGGATTGTCGGGCTTGAAGTCCTTATATTCCGTTTCGGGCTTGTAGGTCTCGGAAATGACGTAGCTCATTTCAACGTAGTAGTCCTTCTCGTCGGTGCCGAGAATCTGCACATTGACATAGCCGCCGCTGACGCTTGCTTCGAGCTTGATGGGGTAATTGGTGTTGTTGCGGAACTTGAAATCGGGGGAGCGCCAGCTGACGGTGGCGTCCATGCCGTAATTGATATAGTTCACGGGGAAGCCGTGGTTGGTGCGGGAGACGATTTCCAGATCGGCCAGCAGGGCGCTGCAATACAGCGTGGAGGAAACCTGACAGATGCCGCCGCCCACCTGATTCACCAGATCGTCGCCGGAATATGCCGGGGCGGACTTGTAACCCTTTGCGGTGGTGCGTTCGCCCAAAGTGTCGTTGAAGGAGAAGGTCTCGCCGGGGTTCAGCACAACGCCGTTCAGCGCCTTACAGGCCAGCTCCAGATTGGCGGTGCGGTTGGCATTGTTAGAGTGGGGCGTGCTGGTGCTGCCCAGAACGTCCCGGAAAAAGACATCGTCGTCCAGAATTTCCGGCGCGACATATTCCATGGGAATGCGGACGACCTCGCCGTACTGCGCCGCGCTGATCTGCTTCTGCGCCTGCACCATGTCAAACTCGTAGCCGTAGGAGCCGGGGACGGCCTTGAAGGTCTGCATGTTGACGGTGGCATCCACGGGCTTTACACAGACTTCGTCGTAAACTTTCTGCAAATCCACGGCATCCGGTTCGCCTTCGGCCTGTGCGCCCTTCGCCTCCACGGTAAAGACGTTCATGCTGTAGGCGTCCAGAATCTGGTTGAACAGGTCATCTACGTTAAAATTCACGCCGGGAGTCCCCATTGTGACGACCAGCGTCAGCTGGGGGGCGTGGTCTTCGTCAAATTTGTCCGTCGCAAGCTCGGGAACGTCGCCTTCCAGGGCGTAGGTGGTCTGGGTCAGCAGACTGCCGGCGGTTCCGGCGTAGTCCTCCAGAACGCCCTTGATATAATCCTGCTTCAGATGCAGGTAGGGCAGCAGCCCGATGATGTGGTTGCTCCTGAGGGACGCCTGGTAGGCCTCCTGACGCTCGGCCTTGGTGCCGGTTCTGCCGTATTCATAGGCGGCGTTCACGGCGGCCTTCACGTCCAGCTTCGCGCCGGTGTCGCCGGGGGACAGCCGCAATGTGGTATCGCCCAGCGTCACCACCATGTCCTGCTTCGTGTAGGTCTGGTCGGTGACGGCACGGACGGCGGTGACGGCGTCGGATTTGTGCATCCCGCCCACATTCACACCGGCAACGGTGACGTTGTTCAGAATTTTCTTGCCGTAGGGGTCACCGGAGACGTTGACGACGAAAATGGCGATGAGGGAGAGAATCAGAACCAGCGCGGCGGCGCATAAGGCTACCATCACGGGCTTCTGGTTGTTGTCCACAAAGGAAAGAATCTTATTCAGGAAGGCCGGGGCGCCGCCCTTCGGGGCTTCCTCCTTCTCGTCCAGGGAGAAGTCCGGTTCCTCGTGGGAAACCGGGGCGTCCCCTTCGGAAAACAGGCCGTCCGTTTCGGGAATCAGGCTGTCGGCCTCGGAGATAAGACCGGCGGCCTCCGGGTCGGCGGCATCCAGATCGGGAACGGAGGCTTGGGAGAAGATGGGATCCTCCGGCTTCGGGGGCTTCTCCTGACCGGTCAGCTGGCGAAAGCTCTTTTCAATTTCACGTTCTTCTTCCCGGTATGGCCGGGGTTTGGAAAATTTGCCTTTAGACATAGGCTGCTCCTTTCCTGAGGGGAGGTTGGATTCAACGCTATTATAACATGGAATGTCAAGAACGTCAGCTCTGGAAAAAGCTGGTATAATGCTCCACAAACAGCCTGCTCTGTTTCAGACTGTCCACGCCGTTGGCGAGCTTGAAGCGGAGGGTGGGTTCCTTGGCGCTGGCCAGGAAGGTGACCCGCTGCTTGTAATCCGGGTCGGAACACAGCGCGCCCACGGCCTCGAAATTCAGATTGCTCAGGGTGAACAGCACGTCCCCGGACTTCTGGCGGATGTCCTTGATGCCGACTTGCCGCGCCTTTGCCCGGAGAAGGGCGATGTCAATGAGGTTCAGCACGCCCTTGGGCGGCTCGCCGTAGCGGTCGACGATCTCGTCCAGCAGGTCGTCGGCATCCTCCTGAGAGCGGATGGCGGCCATGCGGCGGTACAAATCCATCCGTTCCTCCCCCCGGGAGACGTAGTCCTTGTCCACGTTGGCGGTGACGTTCAGGTCGGCGGTGCATTCCGGCGCCTTGGGGGCTTCGCCCTTTTCCTCCAGAACCGCCTCGTCCAGCAGCTTGAGGTACATGTCGTAGCCCACGCTGGACATGTGGCCGGACTGCTCGGCGCCTAAGAGATTGCCCGCGCCCCGGATCTCCAGATCCCGCATGGCGATTTTGAAGCCGGAGCCGAATTCGGCAAAATCCCGGATGGCGGAAAGCCGCTTCTCGGCGACCTCGGTGAGATTCTTTTCCGGGCGGTAGGTGAAGTAGGCGTAGGCGTGGCGGGTGGAGCGTCCTACCCGGCCGCGAAGCTGGTGGAGCTGGCTCAGGCCGAACCGGTCGGCGTTTTCGATGATCAGGGTGTTGGCGTTGGGAATGTCCAGCCCTGTTTCAATGATGGTGGTGCATACCAGCACCTGAATCTCGCCCTCCGCCATGGACTGCATCACGTCCCCCAGGGCGTCCTCGCCCATCTGCCCGTGGGCGACGCCCACGCTTATGCCCGGAATCCGGCGCTTGATTGCGGCGGCGCACTGGTCGATGGTTTCCGTGCGGTTGTGTAGGTAATAGACCTGCCCGCCCCGCTCGATTTCCCGGCGGATGGCGTCGTCAATGATGGGCTCGCTGTACTCCATCACGAAGGTCTGCACGGGATAGCGGTCGGCGGGGGGCTGCTCGATGGTGGACATGTCCCGGATGCCGGACAGCGCCATGTTCAGCGTCCGGGGAATGGGAGTGGCGGAGAGGGTCAGTACGTCCACGCCCTTGGAAATTTCCTTCAGGCGCTCCTTATGACTGACGCCGAAGCGCTGCTCCTCGTCCACGATGAGTAACCCCAAATCCTTGAACTGGACGGTTTTTTGCAGCAGCTTGTGGGTTCCGATGATCAGATCGACAGAACCGGCGCGGAGCTTCTGCAAGGTCTGCTGCTGCATTTTCGGGGTGCGGAAGCGGCTGAGAACGTCGATGGTGACGGGAAAGCCCCGGAAGCGCGCCACGGCGGTCTGATAATGCTGCTGGGCAAGCACCGTGGTGGGAACCAGGATCGCCACCTGCTTGCCGTCCATGACGGCCTTCATCACGGCGCGGAGGGCGACCTCGGTTTTGCCGAAGCCCACGTCGCCGCAGAGAAGACGGTCCATGGGAATGGGGGACTCCATGTCGTGCTTGATGTCCGCGATGCAGCGCAGCTGGTCGTCGGTTTCCGGATAGGGGAAGTTGTCCTCAAATTCCTTCTGCCAGGGGGCGTCGGCAGAGAAGGCGTAGCCGGACTGACGCTTCCGGGCGGCGTAGAGCTGAATCAGCTCTCCCGCCATGTCCTTGGCGGCCTTGCGGGCCTTGGCCTTTGTCTTCTGCCAGGCGTCGGAGCCGATTTTGTTCAGCTTGACGCTGCTGTCTTCTCCGCCGCCGCCGATGTATTTGCTCACCAAATCCAGCTGGGTGGCGGGGACGAACAGGGTGTCGCTGCCCTGATAGGCGATTTTGATATAGTCCTTGACCGCGCCGTCTACCCGAATCTGCTCCATAGACACGAACCGGCCGATGCCGTAATTCTCGTGAACCACCAGGTCGCCGGGGGTCAGGTCGGTGAAGGAATTCAGCTTCTGACGGTTGGTGGAGCCGGTTTTTTTCGCGGGCTTCCGCTTCGGCTCGCCCCGGGCAATCAGCTGCCCCTCCGTCAGAACGGCGATTTTGGACAGGGGATACTCCATGCCGAAGGGAAGTGTCCCCTCCGTCAGAAGAATTTGCCCGGGCTTGGGCAGGGTGGTCAGGGGGATGCACAGAAAGGCGGACAGCCCCTTCTCATGGAGCAGCTGCTGTAACAGCTCCGCCCGGCGGCGGGTGCCGCAAAGCACCAGACTGCCGAATTCCATTTTCTGGTAGTGGCTTAAATCGGAGACGGCGGTGTCCAGATTGCCGCCGTAGCCGGGAAGCTGCTTGGCGGTGAGAGGATACAGCTGTTTCGGGGGGCAGTCCTCCGGGTAGGAGGTGCCGCCGAAGGTGTCAAAATAGACGACGGTTTTCCTCCGGAGAGTCTTGCAGAAATCCTCCCACTGGCTCACATAATCGCACAGCTCCCCCGCCACGAGACCGGCCTGCAGCATACTGTCCAGCTGTATTCCCATCTCGTCGCAGCGGCTGCGGGCGGCGCGCTGGAGGTTTCCATGGTCGCAGACGGCGACCACCGCACCGTCCGGAATGTAATCGGCGGCGGTGGCCATTTCCGGATAAATCAGCGCCATATACCGGTCGGAAGCGGGATTGTGCAGGCCGCTTTCGTATTTATTCAGGTCTTTTTCCAGCGTGGCGATGAGAAGCTCGTTGATGTTTTTCCGCCGCTTCTGGCGGGAGATCAGGGAGGAAATGTCCCTGCACAGCCCCTCCACGCCGCCGGGATGAAGCCCCGGCTGGGTCTCCGCCACGGGCAGGATGGTGACGGAGGTGATGTTCTCACTGCGTCGCTGGGTCGCCGGGTCAAAGAAGCCCATGGTGTCCAGCTCGTCGCCGAAGAATTCCGCCCGAACCGGCTGATCCTCTGCGGGGGAGAAAATGTCCAGAATGCCGCCCCGGACGGCGAACTGTCCCGGCCCCTCCACCATGCCGCAGCGGTTGTACCCGGCGGCGGTGAGGCGGGAGGTCAGATCCTCCACGGCATATTCCCGGCCGACCTCCAGAGAGAAGGCGGCGGAAAGAAGCGCGGCCCTCGGCACGGTGCGCAGGCTGAGAGATTCCCAGGTCATGATTTGCAGGCCGGTCTTCCCGGCGGCAAGATCATACAGCTGCCGCAGGCGCTTCTGCTCCCAGCTTCTGGACACCACGGCGGCATCGTAAAGGGTCAGATCCCGGCCGGGGAGAATGGGGGCGGTGTCCGAAAGGAAGCCCTTCAATTCCTCCTGAAGCCGCCGCGCCGCCAGATCGTCCTGACACAGCACCACCATGGGGCGGCTTAAGCTGCGGCAAAGCCCCGCAATCATGTGACTGCGGTTGATCTGCCCGATGCCGGTGACGGCAACGCTTTCACCGCCTTGCAGGGAGGACACCATGGCGGCGTATTCGGGAATGGTTTTCAGTAGAGACAGAAGCTGTTCCATATATTACCTCAAAAAGAAGATACACAACGTGGCAACGCGGAAAGGGGGACTTGACCCCCTTTCCGTGGTTTTGTGACAATATACTGTGGTTTATGGGTGGCTGCCGTTGAACCGGTTGGCGGTCTCCGGCACGCCATAGTCGATGATGCTCAAGGCGGCGTCGGCGGCGTTTTTCAGGGACACGGCCAGCGCCTTTTCCTCACTTGCCGAGAAGGTGGACAGCACCCATGCGGCAAGGTCATATTCCGGGTTCGGCTTGGCACCTACCCCGATCTTGACCCGGGGGAAATCCTGGCTGCCCAGCTCCTGAATGATGGATTTGATGCCGTTATGCCCACCGGCGGAACCCTCGGCGCGTACCCGCAGCCGTCCCGGCTCCAGGGAGATATCGTCAAACATCACGATGATCCGCTGGGGCGGGATGCCGAAATAGGCGGAAAGCTGCAAGACGGAGCGCCCGGACAGATTCATATAGGTCTGGGGCTTGAGGAGAAACAGCTTCTTACCGCCGTAATTCACCTGGGTGTACAGACCCTGAAATTTCAGCTTATCCACCTTGGCGCCCAGCTTTTCGGCCAGAATGTCCATCGCCCGGAAGCCGGTGTTGTGCCGGGTCTTCTCGTACTCCCGGCCGGGATTGCCCAGGCCGACGACCAGCCAGCTGTCGCTGTTTTGCTTGGAAAACACGGCTTCAGAACAGGTCGGCGATGGAGGTGGCGCCGTGAATGTGGCCGATGGCACGGGCAAACACGGGGGCTACGTCCAGGAATTTGATCTTGTGGCTGGGGGTGTTGGCGACCTCAGGAATGGTGTTCAGAAGCACCATTTCCTTGATGGGGCTGGCCTCAATGCGGTCGTAGGCGGAGCCGGAGAGGACGCCGTGGGTAGCGCAGGCGTAGACATCCTTGGCACCGCCGACCTCCATCAGAGCCTTGGCGGCGTTGCACAGGGAACCGGCGGTATCCACCAGATCGTCGTACAGGATGCAGCTCTTGCCCTTGACATCGCCGATGATGTTCATGACCTCGGAAACGTTGGCCTTGGGACGGCGCTTGTCCACGATGGCAAGGCCCATATGCACCTTGGCGGCAAAGTTCCGGGCGCGGCCGACGGAGCCGACGTCGGGGGAGACCACCACGAAGTCCTCGTGGTTGTACTCGCTCTCAGGGAATTTGTTCATGAAGTATTCAACGAAGGTAACGTTGCCCAGCAGGTGATCCAGAGGAATGTCGAAGAAGCCCTGAATCTGGGCGGCGTGGAGATCCATGGTCAGAATGCGGTTGGCACCGGCGGCGGTGAGCATGTTGGCCACCAGCTTGGCGGAGATGGGGTCACGGGACTTGGCCTTCCGATCCTGGCGGGCGTAGCCAAAGTAGGGGATGACGGCAGTGATACGGCCGGCGGACGCACGACGGCAGGCATCGATCATCACCAGCAGCTCCATGAGATTGTCATTGACGGGTTTACAGGTGGACTGGATGAGGAACACGTCGGAACCGCGGACGGTTTCCTCCAGGGTGACGGAAGCCTCTCCGTCGGCGAAGTGGGTCACAATGGCCTTACCCATGGGTACGCCCAGCTCTTTGCAGATGGTCTGCGCAAACTGGGGATTGGAATTGCCGCAGAAAACCTGAATGTTTTCACCGTAAGCAATCATCGGATGAATACCTCACTTTTTCTTTTTTTCTGCCCCCGGCTGTATCTCGGACGCAAGCTTACACACCCATTATATCACTCCACCATAGGAAAATGCAACATGAATAAATGTGTTATATTGCCGAAAAAAGCGGAGAAAATCAAGGCGTTTCTGGCGAAGAAAACAGAATTCCGGAATAGAGGAAGCTCTGAATAAATTGTCGGCGGCTGGACAGCGGATCTTTTCCTCTATCCGTGCGTTTTCAAAGGCGGGAAATACATACAGTATTCCTCCGCCTTTGAAAACTTCGGCTAGAGAAAAATCTCTCGCTGCCAGTCCTTGCCGATTTACTCAGAGCTTCCCCAAAACGGACGCCCCGGAGGCCGCAAAAATTCCCGAAAAAATGTAAAAAACCTATTTACTTTTTCGCTTCTTTCGTGTATATTTGACTGCGAACAGAGTAGGAGACCTCGCGTTAAGTGCCATCGGGACGGGGAGTTTGCCCGAAGGACGAAGGAATGTTCCACGATGGGGTCACCGCACCCGCTGTTGCATATGGGATAACCTCCTTTATGTAGCAACGATACTCGGTCGGGCGAATGGTCGCGGCTTTTAGCGTTGCCCTTCCCCACGGGTTATATGTGTCTGCAATCTGCCTCCCCTTTCGGCGAAAAGCCGCAAGGGGAGTTTTTGCATACACGATTCCGTAGGGTCAATGCGGGAGCATGGGATCATCGCTGCATGAAAGGAGGACTTTTTATGTCCAGATTACAAAAGAGCAATACCCTGTATGCCCATCCGTTTTCCAAAGCCTACTGGCGTGACGCCGCCGCTGAGCTGAAGGACACCCATATGCTGGTGTTCGCGGCGCTCATGATCGCCCTGCGTCTGGTTATGAAGCAGCTGGCCATTCCCATTACGCCCTTCCTGAAGATCAACACCGCCTTCTTCATCAATGCCCTGGGCGCCATGGTCTTTGGCCCCGTGATGGCCATGCTGTCCGCCTGCATCACGGACGTGCTGGGCTACGTCATCCGGCCGGAAGGCATCTATTTCCTGCCCTTTATCCTGACGGAGGTCGGCGGCTCTCTGGTTTTCGCCCTGTTCCTGTACCGGGCAAAGGTTACCACTACCCGGGTCATGCTCAGCCGGTTTACCGTCAGCCTGGTCATCAATGTGCTGCTCCAGACCCCCATTATGATGTGGTACTATGCCCTTTACATGGACGGCAAGCAGTATACCCTTGCCATGGTCGTCCCCGGCATGATCAAGAACATTTTTATGTTCCCCATCGAGTCCGTGCTGCTGACGCTGTTTTTGGGCGTGATGCTGCCCATCACCAACCGTCTCGGCCTGACCTACAGCGTGGGTCGCTCCAAGGAAGCCCTGAAATTCAACAAGAAGCAGATCGCCACCCTGGCGGTGCTGTTTGTCCTGGGCTGCGGCTGCGTGGCGGGATATCTGGGCTACTACTATGAGAACAACTCCCTGACGAAGAATTACTCTGCCGAGCAGGTGGTGGAGAAGAACCAGGAGATGTACGGCATTATTTCCGAGCGAACCCGGGGGAACAAGCCCTCCGTGGCCGTGGTCGAGTATGCGAAAAAGCCCTTCCTGAGTAAGGAAGTGACCTACACCGTGGCTTACTACGCCATCACCCCCGCCGACGGCTCCGCCGCGGAGAATTTTGACCAGACAGGGCTTTGGAGTCTGAAAAAGACCCCGGCGGCCAAGAACGAGAATCTGACCCGCCTGGGTACGGCCGTGATCGTCTGCAACGACAGCAGCGGCGAGGTGCTGCAATACACCTACACCCCCGGCGCTTGACCACCCAAAAACGTCCAAAGGACACGCGAAAGCGTGTCCTTTTTTTGCATCTGCGGCACAAAACCTCCATGTGTTGCAGGAAAGCTGTCAAACTGCATATTCCCAAACGGCTTTTTTTGGAATTCTGCATAAAAATTGCAAAAAGGTTTGCATTTTGTGAAAGAGCGTGTTATACTGTGTGAGCGACACAAAATAGGATTCAAAAATGCAACATTAAAATTGAAAATGGCACACGCAAAGAACTGAAAGGGGTAATGGAAGTATGTCTCACAAGTATGTATACCTATTCACCGAAGGAAACGGTAGAATGCGGGAACTCCTGGGCGGAAAAGGCGCTAATTTGGCCGAAATGACCAACATTGGACTGCCGGTCCCCCAGGGGTTTACTATTTCCACGGAAGCCTGTACCAAATATTATGAAGACGGCCGCCAGATCAATGACGATATCAAGGCCGAGATCATGTCCTACGTGGACAAGCTGGAGGAGATCACCGGCAAGAAGTTCGGCGACCACGAGAATCCGCTGCTGGTTTCCGTCCGTTCCGGCGCGCGCGCGTCCATGCCCGGCATGATGGATACCATCCTGAACCTG
>OOIG01002005.1_pt1 | contig 14219 bp, 8 predicted proteins | sample 1692091 | NCBI WGS metagenome assembly OOIG01 (sample SAMN06348188, study PRJEB24527) | human gut metagenome | biome: human gut; feature: ankylosing spondylitis patient; material: feces | host: Homo sapiens | place: China | collected 2015-10
CCCTATGATGACAGTGTTTTTCTTTTTCACTGTCTCTCATAAGGGGAGCATATCAAAGCGGCAGGGGCTTTGGTTACGCCGGTTATAAGGACTGGACACATAAGGAATACGCTCTTACCGCCGGCAAGCATACGCTCAAATGGGTTTTCCAACTATCTACGAATGCAACATCGGGCCGTGCAAAGCTTGACAATGTATACGTCGGCGAGCCGGTTCATCCCTCGGAAATTGTTTTGCAGGATACTGCCGAAGTTGGGGTGAATTGCCGCACGCAATTGGCCTGCGAGGTGCTTCCCGCCGAAGCGTTCAACAAGAGCGTTGCATTCTCTTCATCGGACGAAAACGTTGCCGCCGTGCTCGACGACGGAACCGTTGTCGGTATAAGCGCGGGCAGGGCTGTGATAACGGCGTCCACGGTTGACGGTGGGCATACCGACACCTGCGAGGTCACTGTCATAGAATCCGAAGTGGGGTCTGCCGAACTTTTTGCATATGATGGTGTTTACTCACGAGAACAGAGCAGGTGGCACACTGTTTTGTACAAATTTTCAAGCGGCCTGCCCGAGAGAGCGGAAGTGGCAGCCGAACTGTCATCCGAAGAAGTAAAAGACTGCAATGTAGTGTCATGTGCTTATGTCAACGGGAAAATTTACGGTTATATGACAAGCGGGTACCGCGAATTCAGGTATATTGTTATCGACGAGGCAACACAGACTGTTGACTATTGGGGCAGAACCAATATGCTGCACCCCCAATCCATGTCATATGATTATTCAACCAATACGATGTATGCAGTTGCCTACGCAAGCCAATCGAACAGTAAATATGCAATATATAGCGTGGATATTGATACGGGCGACTTGACAATGATCGCGGAACTGTCAGAGAATGTAACAGAAATCGCTGTATCACGAGACGGAAAAATTTACGGCTTTTTGGCTCATACAATCAATGAAATTGATAAGACTACCGGTGAAGTTACGAGACTGTTCTACTTTCAGGCACCGGATGGATTCAGTAAGATACCTTGGAAGGCTGTCTGCGATTTTCGGACGGGCTTGTTCTACGTACTCTATGAATCCAGAACCTATTCACAGGGCAATATCAATCATAATTTATACGAAATAAATGTGGATGAGCTTACGGCGAGGTCCTGCGGTTACGTTACCGTCGCACCTACCGGAGTTGATGACATATACATTAAAAACGATATTGAACTCCCTCCGAGAGAAAAAACAAAGTTTACTGTAACTTTTGTTGATAGCATGGATGGTTCCGTGATCGGCACGGCTCAATACGAGGTCGGCACAACACTCGATGAAGCGACCTTCCTTACTCCGCCCGAACATGAAGGCTACGCTTTTACCTGCTGGGAATACGATGAGAACTACGACGGTGAGTACCTTCTCTACGACGTTACGGTTACAGCTTACTACCATGAGGTGGAAGCTCCTGCAACGATAATCGTAAATAACTGCTATGAAGTAGGCAGCCGTTCGTATGCTGATTGGGTTACGCGCGGGTGTCAGATGCTCATTGATGCAGACGCCACTGCCTACGGTACAATTATTCCCGAGCAGAGGACATGGCCTGTAACGGTTATTGAAGAGCCCGAGACATTCTACGATAACTTTGAATATAGGCTGCCGGAGGGCGCAAGTGCGGAGTTTTCATCCAACTCATCAATGTATTGCAAAAAACAGCTTATCAACATTCTGGCTGGTACATATGACTGGTGTTTTATCGCTCCGACGAAGGCTGACGAGGGCGTTGACTATCTGTTCATGAGCGATGCCGGAGATATTCCTGCCTGCTACGATAACTATACTTTTGAAGCCGGATTCACGTACGAGTTTAATGTAACACACTATAATCCAACCGATGTTTCAACTCGTGTCTCTAAGGTGGAATTGACGGTAACACGCGGAAATACCGAACCTGTATATACCGAACGCATTGAACTCGTTGGGCAAGAGGTTGTCGTTTACGGAAAGCGAATGATACAATATGAAATTTACGTCTATCCCGAGAATGCCTTCGACAAGCAGGTATACATTACATCAGCCGATGAGACGATCGCTTTCCCGGGAACCGACATTCTTGGTGATGACAGTATATATGTTCCGGATGGAGCTCACGGCGAATATTGCTATGCTTACGGAGTAAGTACGGGCAGCACCGTTTTTTCGGTGAATTCGAGTGACGGACACTCTCAAACCGAATTCGTTGTTCGCGTTCCGGATGTTATGCCTGTTGCCAATATTCGCGCTTTCCGGGCAGGTAAATGGATTGATTTGTTCGATGATAACGTTTTTGAGTATACGACCATCAGGAAAGAGGATAGCACCTATTCCATAACAGCAGCCACCTATGCAGGGGGTAAACTCTTTTGCTTTGAAAACAGAAGCGGCAGCAATCGGTTTGCTGTTAAAGATGCCGAGACGCTTGAAACGCTGTATACAGGTGCGATGATGGATAGGATTGTAACCGCAATGGCGTATAATTATGCAAATGGTAAGCTGTACGCTCTTGCGGTTAATGATGAGCCGGGAACCAATAATTCACTTTACGAAGTTTCATTGCCGCTCGGCACTTTAACAGAAATAGCTCCGATACAGGCGTTCGATGCAGACGGCAACCCAGTTTTTCTAAACGAGTTCTGCATTGATAAAAACGGAAATGCCTACGGCGTTAATAAGTCATATTCAGAGCCCTATCTGCAAAGCATTGACCTAACAACCGGGGTGTGCACAATAATCGGCGGCACGGGAATGAAGTCATATGCGGGTTTCTTCGATTCTAATATTCTCCCCTGCGGGTATATGGCTTTTGATAATGAAAATGGGACAATCGTTCACTACGATGGTCTTAACGGATGGGGGAACTTTAAGCCGGAAACAGGTGAATATATTCACAACAGGCCTTTCGGGTCCGCAACTATTTACTGCATTTACGTGCGAGACAGTGAACCTGAAATTGAGATACCACCGGCTCCGGATTTCAAAATCACATTTGTTGACGATTCGACGGGGGAGATTTTTGAAGAGCGGACGGTGCAGGGCGGAAACTATATAGATATGGAGAGCTTTCCGACTCCGCCTGAGCATGACGGTCTTGTTTTCGGGGCATGGGACTTTTTTGATACAGATAAAATGATAACCTCGGATATTATGATTCGGGCACTTTATTCAGACCCCGGCGTTCAAACCGCAGTTGTCAGGTTGACAGATGAGAGCGGCGGACTGTATCAGAATCCCAATGGAGCTGACGAGACTGAAGAGAGTGGGTGGATGGCAACATGCGTTGGTTGGCATATGGTATTCGATGCAGATGCGAATTCATGCGGATATGACCAGAGCTTTCCCTTCAGCATGAACGGAGGCGAATTGCGTTCATCAGCTTCAGAATTATACTCATCAATCGAGTATTCGATCCCACGATACGCAGAAGCACCTGTAAATGCATCGCTGTCTCAATATAACTATGTTGAGTCTGTATCAGGTGAAACGAAGTCGGTTCGCATACCGGCAGGAACATATGATTGGTGTATTTTGTCACTGATTACGTATTCTTATAGCAGATTTATCGCTTCAAACTATGGAAATATTTCAGGATGCTATGACGATTTCGAGTTTGCGGCGGGCTATTTGTACGAATTCAGAATCTATCGCAAGAGTTATTGCCATGCGGTTGATTCGACGATAACCAAGATTGAGAAAGGAACAACGCAGGACGCAGGCGTATGTGTTCTTCTCGGTGAAATAGCGGGCAGTCCCGGTGAGGAAATCGAAACGGAAGTCGTTATCGAGGGCGACTATGAAGCAAACAGTTTCGACATGGCACTTGAATACGATGCAAGCGACATAGAAGTTCTTGAGATAACGCCGGGTCAGGTGATTCAGGAAATTGTTGAAAACGCCGGAGAATTTGATCTTCAGCAGTCTTCGCCCGGCGGTATAGGCGGCGGAGGCGGCTCGGGCAGTCCGGACGCAAGCACGGGCACGATAGACGCAAAAGCGGAGTCCGGCGGTATGGCGTTCAGCGGAAACGGCCAAATCATGAAGATGAAGGTCAAGATTCCCGAAGACGCCGAAGCCGGTGAAAAGAATATGGATATGACGGTCAACGACCTGTCGAAGAACAACAGCGACGGCACGACAGAACAGGTTCCGCATTATGACGTGACAGGAAATTCCGCCACGGGCAGCATAGGTGGAGGCGGTTCGGGCGGTTCCGGCGGCGGTTCCGGCGGCATCGGCGGAGGAGGAGGCGGCGGTGTCGTAACGGATCCCACGACGCCCATACCCACGGGAGAGCCTACGCCGACGGGAGAGCCTGTGCCCACTCCGACCCCCAACCCGAACGCAAGCTTCTTTGTAACCTTTGTCGATTGGGACGGACGGACAATTGCAATTAAAACCGCAAAGTACGGCGAGGCAGCGACTCCTCCGCCCGATCCGGAGAGGGAAAACTTTATCTTTGTCGGTTGGGAAGGTGACTTCTCATGCGTTACGGCAAATACGGCCGTTCTCGCAAAGTACGGCCCGATTCCCAACTCCGGTGATGCCAGCGGAGACGGCGCGGTCAACGCTGTTGATGCCCTTGTTGCTATGCGGTACGTTCTCGGAGTTTCAACCGAGAACCTTACGCCCGAACAGATTGCCGCCGCGGACTTCAACGGGGACGGCGCAGTGAATACCGTTGATTCCCTGCTTATCATGAGATTCTCGCTGGGATTGATCGAAGCCGTCGTGAGTGACCCTGAGTAAGACGCCTGAAAATTCAATCCGTACGGGCATAAAACCGAACAACGTAATTAATTAAGTTATACCGGGCGGTTTTACGCCGCCCGATATAAATAAAAAATAAGGAGACGAAAATGAAAAAACTCTTCGCAATGCTGCTCAGTGTCGCTATCATTCTGAGCACAATCACGATCCCTGCATATGCGGAAACCGGATCGCCAACCGATAACGACGTTGTTTTCAGTGTTGAAAACGTCACGGCAGCTCCCGGCACAGATGTGTCGGTAGCGTTTAATATCGAAGGCGAGTATGAATCTCACGCTCTCACGGCATTCGTGAGGTATGACACAAATATGCTTTCCGTCGTCGGTAACGGTATTGTTCAGGGGAACATCTGGCAAAACATGATCGCTGGCGGCGGTACGATTGTCGCTGATGCCGTCACGCGTCCGGGACAGGTTCCCTTCATGGCAATCATGCCGACCAATCCGTTCAGCGGAAGCGGAACCATATTTACAATGAATTTTCATGTAAATGAATCCGTAGAGCTCGGCACTGTGATTCCTCTTGAACTTGAAATAAGGGAATTCTACTATATGCCCGTGCAGCAAACTTCTCCTACCCTCATTCCGTTCACATCCGACAACGGTTCAATTACCGCTCAGGTTTACCACTCGGTCACCTTTGTTGACTGCGACGGCACTGTTCTTTCCGCTCAGAGTGTTGCCCACGGTTCCGCCGCAATTGCGCCGACAGCCCCCGAACGCGAGGGTTATGCCTTCATCGGATGGGATAAGGACTTCTCAAACGTTACGGAAGACATGACCGTTACCGCTCAATACTCGGCCAACAGCTATTCGATTACCTACACCATCAACGGTGAGGAATACACCGCTCAGACCTATGAATTCGGAGCAGAGGTTTCCGCACCCGAATACACCGTTCCCGAAGGACACACCTTCTCAGGTTGGAACATTCCGGAAACCATGCCTGCCGAGAACCTTGTTCTTGATGCGGCACTGACCGTGAACGAATACACCGTTACTTACAATATCAATGGTGAGATTTACGCAATACAGGTTTATGCTTACGGGGAAGAAGTCTTTGCTCCCGCATATGACGTTCCTGACCATTTCACTTTCTCGGGCTGGGATACTCCCGCCACCATGCCGGCGGAGAACATCGTGCTCGATGCGACACTCGTTGAAGATGGAAAGTATACGGTATCATTCATGGTCGATGGTGAGACGTATTTCACGTTTACGGGATATGAAGGTGATGCTATCACTGTTCCTGAAAATCCGGAAAAGCTCGGGTATACCTTTGACGCTTGGGACGGAATGCCCGAAGACGGTGTTCTTCCTGCTGCAAATATAACCGTCACTGCTGTTTGGAGCGTTAATACCTACACGATAACCTATACGGTCAACGGCAAAGGGTACAGCATCCAAACATATGAATACGGTGCAGCGATTATAACTCCCGCGTATGATGTACCCGAAGGATACACATTCTCGGGATGGGATGTTCCCGAAACAATGCCTGCCGAAGATCTGGTTGTTGACGCAACATGCACGATCAACGTGTATGAAGTTACCCTGATTGACGGCTTGAACGGAGATCCCATTGCTGTTCTTTATGTCGAACATGGACAGGATGCGATACTTCCCGATGCGCCCGAACACGCCGGCTATATCTTTGACCGCTGGGACGGCGATCCCACCAATGTTACGGAAGACCGAACCATTACGGCGTGCTATTGGCTGATCGGCGATGTGAACCACGATGGTGAAATCACAACATATGATGCTTTGCTGATTATGAGATATGCACTCGGGTTGGAAACCGAGGGCAACGAACTCATTATGGACTTTGACGGAAACGGATGCGTTGACTCACTCGATGCGCTTCTTGTGCTTCGCAGGAGCATTGGCGCAGCATAACCGTATCTGCAAGCACGGTCGTTCGGAGCCGAAAGACAGCGTGAAACTGCCGCAACAGCCCCGAAAATCAAGGGTTGCTGCATCAGGCCCAAAAATAAAACCGGGCAGCTCAAGAAGGGTTGCCCGGTTTGTTGCTTTCGTGTATAACTAATCTGCACAAAAACCAACAGAAAACGGGTTGCCCGAACAGGAAATCCAAACTACCGGCATTGGACCTTTTCTCCATGTACTTATAAGGCTATATCTTGTGGTCCGACTTTTTTAAACTGTCCGTTCTCAAATAAAACTGCAATGCCATGCTCAATATCAAACTTATAGTTGCACATGATTGCAACATTGCGATGCTTCTCAGTGTGCGGCACAAAGATCTCCTTAGGCATAACATATTTGAATATGTTTTCAATCTTGTCTCCGTTCAACCGAGCGAATTCATCGGTTTCAACATAGTTCTTGACGTGTTCCAAAGACGCTGCCACTGCAGCCGAATTAGCTTCAAACATTGCAAAGGCCTCCCTTTGGCTTTCGATAACTTCTTCATCAGGATAGCATTCATACAAAAGGGGGAGTTCAAAATTTCTGCCCCAAATACTGAGTTTGTACTTATTCATCAAATCCACCTCCATCGTTTTTTTGGTCACGAGCTTTGCATTTGGCACAACCACCGGAATGTCTGAAATATTCATGTATGTCTTGAGACACTAAGTCCATGAAGGAATATGTGGAAAAATACCTTTCTGCGGTTTAATAACTGATTACGGCTCCCTGAAAAATGCTTTCTCGGAAAGCCCGTCGTCCGCTGCAATTGCGTTTATGGATACAGTAATTCTTTCAGCGTTGATTGAAATCATTACGAAAATACTGCCGTATAGAGCGCGTCAAACTGCAGAAAACAGGCTCAAGATAAGGACATTCATGGTAAAAATCCTTATCGGAATGGTTGTTGCTCTTGCCGCATTATTGCTGCTCAATTATGTTATCAAGAAAACGGATACGTACAACTGGATTGTTGCTGTTGTCGGCAGTATCATCGCATTGCTCTCAACGGGAACGATACCATTCTTAGTTATATCTCAGCTTAATGCAAACCGTGTTGCGCGAGTTGGACTTGTCGGAGCATTGCTGCTGTTTTCGAAAAGCAGCGTTGCCGGTATCCTGAGGGCATCCTTTCTGAAGGCAATTATTTATGTCTTTGGCATTTGGGTTTTAGAAAATAACTTTGAAAGCATTTCGAACAGCCTATCCAACTTATCAATGATATTGGCTGCGTTTGCGCCTGCTTGCGTCATAATTATCGGTTTAATTCTTATTCTTAAGAGTGCAAAAATATAAACATATAAGCGGAATAAACAAAAAGAAAATGAGGAGGTAACAAAATGCCAAAGCCATTACTGACACGACCTGAAACCCGGAATCTGACGGGAACAACATTGAGTACTGCTCCGATTCAGCAGCAAAAGTTGCAAACTCAGCAGATGAATAAAATGGAATTGGATAGATATCTGCGCAAAAAACGTTCTAAAGATTATATACAGACAATGTGCGAGTTAGATATCGGTGGCCATGTACAAAATCAACAAAAAGTTAAAAGAATTATTGACGCCATTCATAATGAATTTCCTGAAGTGGAAATCAACGGAATTATGCTTGGTATTGTATCAATTTGTTACCTTGGCAAACCATATGAAGTTCATACCCTCGATGTTACCGGACAAATAATTGAACACTATCCGGGCGGGAAAGCCCTTCCGGGCGGATTGGAAAAGGCTCGGTCCTTAGCCTTGCGCGGCGGATATGCGTTCATTGAAGTATATGTTGATTGCTGCAGGGCAATCGGACGCAACGGTTCGGTTGCTGTAATTCCTTGTTAACTTAAGCTAAGTTAACAAGGAAAGCTTTGCTGGAAGTTTCTTCGCGTGAATTGACCGGCAAAAACAATCGTGCGTATGGTTTCAATGCAGGTGATCCGCTTCGAATACAGACAGAGGCGGTTTCCGAAAACTCTGCTCCGAAAAGCATCATCAGACACAAGCGGGATGCAGCCATTGCCGGAAAACGGTGGCGGGCACGTTCACGACTTACATGCCAAGCACTCTTGCGGTATAATCTTGTTGAGGTATAACGATCTTCTTTGATGAGTTTGGTTTTTCTACGCCGTATTCTTCATCAATTCGGAGAGTTTTGCCTCAACTCTTGATCCCCATATTTGGTATAGCGCCAATTTAAACAGCCCCGTTCCCGCATTTATACGGGTTCGGGGCATTTAAATACAATCAAACGAAGAGTCGATTATTTACCTGAAATCATAAGCTTTTCAACAAGGAGACTCGGAGAGCCGACTCTGCCGCCGCCGGGAAAGCCGAAACGCAGGTCGCTGCCTGCGGCGATAACGGAATTCATAAGCGAAAGAAAATTGCCGGCACAGGTAATCTGGTCAACGGAACGGATGACACTGCCCTGTTCAACAAGCAGTCCTTTTGCAATCAACGAAAAATCGCCGCTGACGGGATCGAGTCCGCTGTGAAGGCCGCCGAGTTCGGTAACGACAATTCCGCTGTCAAGTTCGGAAACAAGCGTATCATAGCTCTTTTCGCCTTTTGCAATGAAAAAGTTGCTGGGAGAAACTCCGACCGGAGAGGCGACACCGGCGCGTCCGGCGTTGGAGGTGGAGGCAACACCCGCCTTTCGTGCGGTTTTAAGATTGTGAAGAAAGCTCTTAAGTATGCCGTCTTCAACAACAACAGTTTTTACGGAAGGTGTTCCTTCGGCATCGAATGCGCGGGGATTATCCTCCTCGAACGGATCGTCAATGATTGAAATGCAGGGATTTGCTATGCGCTCGCCGAGTTTGTCTTTCAACAGGGAAAGTCCCTTTTGAACGCTGTCTGCGGAGAACATGCCTGAAAAAGCGGAAAGCAGATCCGTTGCTGCATCGCTGCGCAGAAGGACACGATATTCACCGGAATCAACGGCAGAAGCATGGAACTGCATCAGTGCATTGTCGACACTCTCTTTGATAATGTCCCCGCAATCCAACATGCCTGAGCCGAATTTGAAAGCAAAACTTTCGCGCTCGTCTTCACCGATGCGCAAAATCGGTTCAATGACAGCAACGGAATATTTGTTTTCCTTATCGGCACAAAGTCCGTACGTGTTATGGATGCGCGTGGTCTCAACACCCGTTTCAACCGCACAGTAAGCAACACGGTTTACTCGGTCGTCAAAATCGAGAGTATCGCGTTCAAGTCTCAATGCAAGCTCGATTTTTTTGCTTTCGCTCATGTCCGCAACAGGGTTCTGCTTTTGATTTATTGTCGGATACTCGCATTTGCTCTGCATGGGGTTTTCGTCATTGTTTTCAATAACACGGGCATTGTCGATTGCACTTTCAACAAGAGCATCGGCGTTGTCGAAAACTTCGGTGTAGGCATAACCCGTTTTGCCGCCGAAAACGACACGCAGATTGAGTCCGCAAGCGTGTGCGGAGGTGTATTTGCTGATTTCGGAATTCAGCACATTAACCGAAAAGGACTCATCTTCACGGAAAAAAACTTCAGCGGCTTCACAGCCTTTTTCAAGTGCCGCCTTAAAGCATGCTTCTTTAAAGGATTCAAAAGTCATTACAGCGCGCCTCCTTTGCCGCCGACAGTGATTTCACTTACGCGAATGCGCGGCTGGCCGACATTTGTCGGAACGCTGCCGGATGATGAGCCGCACATGCCCTGACCCATCCACATCCTTCTGCCGATGCGGTCGATTTTCATAAGAACGTCCGCGCCCTTGCCGATGAGCGTTGCACCGCGGACAGGGCAAAGAATCTTGCCGTTTTTAACCCAGTAACCTTCAAGAACGGCGAAATTGAATTCACCGGTGAGCGGGTTCACGGAGCCGCCGCCCATCTTTGCGGCGAACAAACCATCGCCCATGGTTGCAAGCATGGCCTCTTCATCGTCAGTGCCTTCGGCGAAGAAAGTGTTGGTCATGCGGGAAGTGGGTGCATATGTATAATCCTGTCGCCTGCCGCTGCCGGTGACAGGGTGGTTCATAAGGCGTGAACCGAGTATGTCAACAAGGTAGCTCTTGAGGACTCCGTTTTCAATAAGAACGTTGCGCTGAGCGGGATGTCCCTCATCGTCAAAGCACATGCTGCCCCATTCGCCGGGCATCGTCCCGTCGTCAACCGCCGTCACGATATCGCTTGCGATTTTTTGACCGAGCTTGTTGCAGAAAACAGAATTCCCGCGGCCGACGCTGGTGGCTTCAAGCCCATGCACGCAAGCTTCATGCAGAATAACACCGCCAAAGCCCCCGTCGATAACAACGGGAACCATTCCTGCCGGGCATTCGGGTGCGTGAAGCATTGTTACCGCAATACGTGAAGCTTCTTTGCCGACGGTTTCCGGGTCGATTTGCTGATAAGCTTCGAATCCTTTTCCAAGCCCGGGGCCTTCATAACCTGTTTGCGCTTCGCCGTTTGCCATTGCAACCGATTGAATCATCAGCCTTGTTCGCGGCCGACGATCCTCGGCGTAAACGCCATCACTGTTGCAGACCGCAATGCGATGGTCGCAATCCATATACGCCGCAACAACCTGAGTGACTTCGTTTGAATAGGCCTTTGCTGCTGCTGTGCCGCTGCGCAAAAGCGCGATTCTATCTGCATTTTTTATGGTTGAAAAAGGTATTTTTTGCTCGTATCCGCCGATGCGTTCAACGCAGACGGATTTAGCTTCGAATTCCTTTGCTTCGTTAAGTGCGGATGCCGCCGCCTTTGCAGCTGCAATTAAAGCGCTTTCGCTTGTGTTCGCAGTGTATGCATATGCGCTGCGCGTGCCTTTGAGGACACGCACGCCTGCGCCGGCTTTGCGCTCATAGCTTGCATTGTCAACTGCTCCGTCAACCATTTTCACCGTGTTGAATTCGGTATCCTGCATGTAAAGTTCAGAAAAATCCCCGCCCGTCCTGAGTGCAGCCTCAAGAACGGCCTCTGAAATGCTCTTGTTTATCAAGCCGTAACCTCCATGATTTTGTTCCAAGCATATTATACCAATTTTATACTGAAAACACAATAATATTGTGTTGCCTGCGCATTCGGCGAAAACGGAGAAAAAACTACTTCAGTTTTGCCCGCTTCAGCCGCAATGCATTTGTAAGCACCGTAACTGAGCTGAGGCTCATTGCAAGTGCAGCAAGCATGGGGTTAAGCAGCGGTCCGCCGAATGCATACAGCAAACCCGCCGCAACGGGAATGCCAAGACAATTGTAAGCGAATGCCCAGAAAAGGTTTTCCTTAATGATTCTGAGCGTTGTGCGGGAGAGCAGAAGTGCATCGCTGATTCCGGTGAGTTCACCTTTTGCAAGCACAATATCCGCACTTGCGGCAGCAACGTCCGTGCCGGTGCCGATTGCAATGCCGACGTCGGAGAGCGCGAGTGCGGCAGCATCATTTATGCCGTCTCCGACCATTGCAACAAGGTGCCCTTGTTTTTGAAGTTCTGCAATGCAATCGTTTTTGTCGGAGGGGAGACAGCCGCTCTTCACGTGCTCTATGCCGACTTGCTTTGCAACGCTTTCGGCCGTGTGCGCATTGTCTCCGGTGACAAGCCAAACATCGATGCCGTGTGCTTTAAGTGTCCGGACCGCTTTTGCGGAGGAAGGCTTTATTGCATCCGCAACGCCGATTATTCCGCGGTACATGCCGTCAACGGCGAGCATCAGCGGTGTGCAGCCGGACAAAGTAAGCTCGTCGAGTGCGGCTTTATCGTATTCGATTTCCGTTTCGGAAAAAAGGCGTTCGTTCCCGATAAGAATGCTTTTGCCGTCGACAGTCGCTTTCCCACCGCGTCCCGCAAGGGCTTCGAATTCCTTCGGTGCGGAGAACGGAATACTTTTTTCAGAAGCATAGTCCGTGACTGCCCGCGCAAGCGGGTGTTCACTGGAGGCCTCACCGCATGCAAAAAGGTGCAGAAACTCTTTTTCGTCAATGCCGTGCGGAATAACTTTTTCAACAACCGGGCGTCCCTCTGTGATTGTGCCTGTTTTATCAAGAATAATCGTGTCAATTTTGCAGGCATGTTCAAGAGCTTCACCGTTTTTGATAAAAATGCCGAGTGATGCGCCGCGCCCCATGCCGACCATGATAGCCGTCGGAGTTGCAAGCCCGAGTGCGCAGGGGCAGGCGATAACAAGTACCGAAACGAAAATCTTAAGCGCAATGCCGAAACTTTGCCCTGCAAGCAGCCAAATGACTGCGCTTATGAGTGCAATTGCGCCGACAGCGGGCACAAATATGCCGCTGATTTTGTCTGCAAGCCCGGCAATGGGAGCTTTACTGCCCTGCGCCTGCTCAACCATGCGAACCATGCCGGAAAGAACGGTATCATCGCCGACGCGGCGCGTTTTGTATGTGAAACTGCCGCTGAGATTGACGCTGCCACCGATGACCTCGTCCCCGGGCTCCAGAACGGTCTTGGCGATGGCGTCCATACCCCGGGCGGCGCTGTCAATGGGCAGCACCAGATCGGGGTTCACCTTCTCGCCCTTGCGCTCCCACATGGCCTTGGCCACCGCCTCCCGGAGGGAGGGATAGCCCAGCTTGGGGGTATAGGAGAAATAGCCGCCGCTGATGTAGTCGTTCAGGGCCTGGCCGATCTCCGGGGCGGCGGGGAAATCCGAGTCCGCGGCGGTCAGCGGAATGACCCCCTCCGGCACCTCCGCCCAGCGCAAATTGTAGGCTCGCTGCTTCAAAACCTCGATGTTCACTTCCGCATTGGTAAATTCCATATTATTCTCCTCATTCACATCCGGGAGCGGCAACGCAGAAGCGGATGCGCTCCATGGCTTTCATATGTGACCAGATGAGCCTTCCGCCACGGGCGGTCATGCACAGATTTTGCAGCTGCCGCAAATCTTCCAGCGCCTCATAGGGCACTACGTTCACGTCCGCCTCCATGCCGGTTTTCAGGCAGCCCGTCCGCTGGCTCAGACCCAGCAGGAAGGCGTTGTTCTCGGTAACAGCTCGGATGGCCTCCTGCTTTCCGTAGCCTCCCTGGTGAATCAGTTCTGCCGCCCGAACCAGAGGTGCGACCCCGTCCACCCGGTCTCTGGGGCTCCTACCGGTGGCCACCCCGGGAATTTTTCCCAGGCGAAGGGCTCTTCTCACCTTTTGCAGGTACATTTCTTCCTCCCGGGTGCCCTTCTCCGGCGCGCCGTAGAAGACAGCGTAGGAAGACGGGATTCTGTCCGGGTTCCATCGGGCAATCTGGGGCGTCCAAAGGGTGTAGTCATTGGCCACCCCCTCCAGCGCCTCCAAAACCTGCCCGTCTCCTCGGACGCCCACGGACAGCACGCCCCGATACAGAGCATCCGCCGCCAGGCGATAGGCAGGATAATACTCACTGCATTCCCCGGAAAAATGATCCAGGCCGATGTCCAGATCGCAGAAGCCGGGCAGCAGCAGTGCCCCCTCCAAATCCAGCACCGCATCCTCAGGAAGGGGATTGCGCCAGTCCGGGGCATCGGCGGCAGTGCAGGA
>OOIG01002009.1_pt1 | contig 14198 bp, 14 predicted proteins | sample 1692091 | NCBI WGS metagenome assembly OOIG01 (sample SAMN06348188, study PRJEB24527) | human gut metagenome | biome: human gut; feature: ankylosing spondylitis patient; material: feces | host: Homo sapiens | place: China | collected 2015-10
TAAGAGATCGTAAACTATGAGCTAATTCAGCTGCTGTCATTTGAGGAACTAACAGGCCATTTTCCCCAGAGTTGATGAGGTAGTTTGCTGCAGTACACGCTTGGAAGGCGACAGTAGGTAGTTCATGAATAAATGCTTCTATAATGACAAGCCCAAACCCCTCAATTCTAGATGGTATACAAAAAATAGTTGCTTTACTGAATTGTTTATGAGGGGTACGTGTCAGCCCGAAACAATGAATGCGATTGGCAGAGGATGCGCGCTCTATTGCACGATAAATATTCTTTTCATCTTCACCTTCTCCCCAGATATGTAATTCCCATTGAGGAAAATCATTGGCAACCAAATCAAAAGCCTCAATAAGAAGAGGAATTTGTTTGTTTGCTTCAAGTCGCCCGAGAGAAAGAATATGCGGGGGATATGTAGGGTTGTGTCCACTATAAATATCTTCTGGCTGGGAAACAGGATTGCCTATGATATGACACTTACTACGTAAATGAGAGGGAACAGATTCTAAAAAAGGAGGAAGAAGAAGATGTATTGCATCTGCAGCCCATAGTATGGCATTGCGTTCTTCCTTATTCCACCACTCTTGTTCCATCTTCCATGGGTCACTATGTTCAGAATATAAAAGTGGAATATCTGTTCCAAACAGTACTGCTGCCCAAAATAAGATATTATTATGCGATGTCGGGCAAATAAAAAGATCAGGAGCGCATGATATTAATTTTGATCGTACAGGAAGAACAGTACGACGATCGGCACTGAAGGGATAGTATTCAAAGTGAATACCGTCAGGAAAAGGAAAAAACGGTGAGCTATCAGGTGAACTATAAGTAAAGCATGAGAGCTTATGACCTCTTTGATGCATTTCGATAGCTAGACCAGTACTAACTTTTTGTAAGCCGCCAGCCGTTGTGATGTCACCTAAGTCTATAGCAATATGCATTGGTATTCTTTTATTTTAAGGTATACTTTCTTATCTTTTTTAGTATTTCCCAGAATTTATTCCCATACTTGTGTTTCTCGAGGATGTTTTTTATTTTTATTTTTACGTTATATAATAAGGAATCAATGTACCAAATATAGCCCTTTACTGTTCCATATTTATTAAAAATACGTAGATTTTCAGCTATATGTAATTTTCTAGATGATTCATTTCCAGAAATGCCTCCTATTTGCATATGAGTTGTAACAAATCCTAAAAGCTGCATTTGATCAGGATTTAGCCATGCACGTCTAATAAATTCATAATCGCCTGCAATTTTAAAGGATGCATCAAATTTATATTTTAAGATGATTTCTCTTTTTGTAAAAAGAGCAGGGTGATTAACAGGCATGCGATAAGATCTTATTTTAAAGGCATCGTCAGTATTTTTGATATCATACTGAGATACCTTCTCTCCACGATTGTTTACTTGAATGAGATTTCCAGCAAAAAACATTTTATGGCTGGGGGATTCCTCTATATATTTTTTTACTATTTCTAATGTATTTTTTTCATTAAGTGAATCATCACATCCTAGAAAGAGTATCCATTCCCCTATTTTATCCTGCCAGATATCAATCGCTTTATTCCAAGCATCATAAATTCCCTCATCCTTACCACTGTTAGTTAGAATTTCTGGAAGAAGGCTATGATATTGTGCTACAATTTTCATGGTTTCATCAGATGAACCGCCATCTTGCACTATCCAGTTGAAGTCTCGGCAGGGCTGGGAAGCCAACGAATCCAGCAGATGTGGTAGTGTGGCTGCCGCATTGTAGGTAGAAGTGATAATGGTGAAGAAGGGGGGCATTAAAAGTTCTCCACATGGTGTAGAATATCAAGAAAGCGCGCTTCAAAATCAGTTTGAGTCCAGGTAGAGGCTTGCTCGTAGCCATGTTTTATCATTTCATGGCACAAGTTATCATCTGTCCAAAGACGTTGAATAACAGCGGCAATTTCAGTTACATTATGTGGATCAAAGTAGAGAGAGGCCTCTCCATAACGCTCGCGCATAGCATAAATATCAGAGACGGCTACAGGACAACCTGCTAGCATGGCTTCTAGCGGAGGAATATTTGTTGGCCCAAAGAAGCTCGGCATAATCATGCAACGTGCATGTTCATAGAGCCAACGTGTTTCATTATCAGAAACATAGCCGAGATGGTGGACATTTTTTTCTAAATCAAGCTCATGAAGAAGCTGATTATAGAGAAAAGCCCCACTTTTATCTGTTGTTCCGGTAAAGATACAATGGATATCTAGTTCAGGAAGGAGTTTTTTTACAGCCCGTAAAAGATTTGCATGATTTTTATGCAGCCAGAGCTGTGCTGGATAAAAAAGATATTTTTGTCCCTCTGCAAGAGGAAAGTTTTGAGGCTTTTCTGCTTTTTCTGCTAAAGGGGAGGGGATGAACGGAAGGATAAATATTTTTTCTGGATCAGGATGATAGATTTCGCTGACATGCTGCTTGCCTACATTTGAGTCGACCAGAATCGCTGCAGCTGTTCTGCAGAAAGTTGAGAACATTTGCTCTCTACTACAATATTCACTTGCTTCTCCAACTTCGGGAAAACGAGCTTCGTAGCGATGCATAAGATCATGGACAGGGCCAATTATTTTGCAGTGCTGCAGAGGTGGGTTATTTTGTGTCAGGCTGATACAAATATCAGGATTCCATTTCGAAATTGGCAAAAAAAAATGGGTATAATATTGCCAAGGAAGTTTGCATGCTTTTCTAACCTTACGAAGGCCATAGAGTATAGCACGAGATAAAAAACCTGCCTTAGGAATGAGAGTCGCACTTATACTAAATTTTTGGGCTATAGGGAGCCAAGTTTCGTGCGAACACCAGAAATGGCAACTGTATTTATCAGTATCTAACTGCCTTAATGCTGCAAGAATACTGGCTCCATACTGAAAACTTCCTCCAGCGCCAGGAGGAAGCATAGTATAGATTGCGATTCGTTTTAGCATAGCTTGAGAAGACTCCACGCATTCCATGTCGTTTGAATCGGCAGTTCAAAGGATCGCCAGGCCCCCTCCGCTATGACCGTGAAACCACTCATAGAAGCCAAATGGCGCAATTCTGGTAAGAACCAGTAACGCATCTTGTGGACTTCATTCAGGGAAGATTGAGTTCCGCTTGATTTGTCTGTGAGATCAATACGGTAATGGACTTCCACAAGATTGTCATTGACCCTGTGCACGGGATGTGCGTGCCGATATACCTTGGTTTGGGCATCTTCCATGATGCGCTCACGTTCGGTCGGTGGGTCAGTGAGGACGCCCGGGCCATACCAGAAGTCGAAGAGAAAGAGCCCACCCGGTTTCAGGTGCTGGCGGGCTGTTTCCATGACAGCCAGAGCATCTTCTTCCGTATTTTGGTAACTCATCACATGGAACAGGCTGGTCACCGCATCGAAGCGTTTTCCCAGACGCACAGTACGCGCATCGCCTTCCTGCAGCTGCGGCGGCAAGACTCCCGCAGGCAGATCAGGAGAGGCTGCCTGTAGCTGACGTCCCATTTCTAGCATGGTAGCGGACATGTCCACGCCTGTAACGCTGACGCCGCGACGGGCCATCTCCAGAGCATGCCGTCCTGTACCACAGCCCAGGTCAAGCAGTGTCGCAGGCATGCCACCGTACCGCGTCAGACAGTCCAGGATGAATTCCGTTTCGGCAGCGTATTCCTTGTGTTGATAAAGCAGATTGTAATACCGCGCATAATCACCAAAGATGCTCATGAGGCCTCCTAACGTCGAAATGAGGCGATGACGTCGCAGACGCGGTCGATGTTCGATTCCTGCAGCGTGCTGCCGCTGGGCAGGTAGAAACCGTTATCCGCCAGCATATCCGAGACGGGGTAGTCGCCCTCACAATGACATCCAAACACCTTCAAGGCGGGCTGGCGATGCATCCCGTTGAAGAAAAGTCGGGTGTCGATACCGTGGTTTCGCAGATGGGCGATGAGCTCGTTTCGCGTGTGTCCATAGTCGGGCGTGATGACCAGTCCGTTCATCCAGTTGACGCTCTCGCTGCCGCCTGTGTCCTCCTGAAGTAACACTCCGGGGATAGCGCACAGGCGTTCCCGATATTGCCTGCCGTGTGCCCGCCGCAGTGCCTTATAGTCATCGGCCTTTTCGGTCTGGGCCAGACCGATGGCGGCATGAAGGTTGCTCATGCGGTAGTTATAGCCGATATCAGCATGCAGATAGGTACGGGGGGCGTCCAAGGGGAAGCACATGTTTTTGAAATAGCGACAGGCGGCAGCCAGCTCGTCATCGTCGGTAACGACCATGCCGCCTTCGCCCGTAGTGATGTTCTTGTTGGCGAAGAAGCTGAATGCCGCGATACGCGATAGCGCTCCGGCTTTTTTCCCATGATAGATGGCTCCATGCGCTTCCGCGGCATCTTCCATCAGCCAGAGACCATGGCGGTCGGCGATCCGCTGCAATGCTGTCATTTCGCAGGGATTTCCAAAGATATGGACGGCCATGATCCCTTTTGTGACAGGGGTGATGTACTGTTCTACGGCCGAGACGTCCATATTCCATGTGGCAGCATCGGCATCCACGAAGACGGGCTTCGCACCGCAATAGCAGACCGCTAGCGCCGAGGCTATCATGGTGAAGTCCGGAATGATGACTTCATCGCCCGGCCTCACTCCAAGGGCGCGTAAAGCTAAATGCAACGCTACGGTACCGTTACAGACGGCAATACCATGCTTGACGCCACAGTACTCAGCAAAGGCTTTTTCAAATGCTGTGACATAACTCCCGGCGGAGGAAATCCAGCCAGTACTGATAGCCTCAGTAACGTATTTCAGCTCGTTGCCCGCAAGCATGGGCTCGCAGACGGGGAGGAAGCGAATCATGGCACAATCCCTATTTTTTGATATTCCTTGCAATATATTGTAATATTTTGCGAAGTGTCGCCAGAAGCCCTCCTCTTCTAAGAGAGGTAAGGGTCTTTTTGAGGAGAATTCCCATTTTCTGCGTCAACGTTCCCTTCATGTTCTGCCTATACCATCGCTTTACCTCGCGCAGCATGGCGGTATCCTCTTCAACGGGCTGGGGACGAACTGGCACCGGCGCGACGGCGAGTTCTTGTTGTGGATATGTTGCGTTGTGTGAATGAGTGCCACTGGCAAAGCCGATGTTCAGGACAAGCGAACGGGACGGGTAAAGCGTGTACAGCCCGCGTAGGAAAAGAGTAGCCGTCCACATCATGAACCATGAATCGACCTTACCGGCAATGGCATCCTCAAGGATTTTTGTAGAGGGGCAGCAACCGTCAAAATCGAAGGCGTAGGTCAGCTTTCTGCGGCGCAGTTCACGCAGCAGAGATGCGCCGTCAGGAGTGTAGAGCTGCCAGCGATCTTTCCATGTTGCCCAGCCCCAGCATTCGCCCCCGCGGAGAAAAAATGTCTCGGGCGGAGCAGGACAACAGTGCTTAACGCAATAGCCGCTCACTGAGCCGACGTTTAGGACATCGGCGTAGCAGTCAAGGGCGTCGTTCATGTATTTCAGGAAATACGGGGAAGTGAAGATATCATCTTCCACGACGATGATCCTGTCATGCGTTTCGAGAATGGCAGTTATACCGGTGATAAGGCTCTTTTTTAGTCCCAGGTTTTCAGCCCGCTCAATGACACTCACCTCCGCAAAGCCATTGGCAGCGCGGGCAATGCGTCTGACGGCGTCCGTTTTTTGCCGTTCTTCTTCGGTGCGCGGGCCGTCGCAAAAAATGGTGACGGAGGACTTATCCGCTAATGCGTTTCGGGAAAGGGCCTGTAGAGTTCGTTCAAGGTTATCGGCCCGATTGAAGGCAAAAACAGCGATAGGAGCCAGCATAGATTCCTCAGCAAAGGTTCTGGGGGGTGGTGTCAAACATGGTCGTATCGTTCAGGATGACAGAATAGCGATTCGCGACAATGGTATGCGTGCAAGCAATTTTTTTCTTCCAGTCGTCAAAAATTGCCTGTTCCGTCGTCCGGTCAGTATCATGTAAAAAAATGGTGAAGGAATGCCCCAGATGGGGGGCGACAAAATTCAGTGCCGTAGCGCGGCTTTCAGCTGACGCCTCAGCCTTGCCGTCTACAATGACCATATCAACCGGGGTCCTGTCGCTCTTTCCTTCTTCTAGGCGAGTGGGACGGCACAGGAAATGGACAGGCTCAAGTGTGTTATCTACGGCGCAGATAGCGGCAATCCTATCCTGCCAGTCCTGATTTTGATCGATGGAATAAATTTGTATATCAAGATTATTAATTTTTGCTAGCCTGGCCATAAGGATAGTGCTGATACCAGAGCCGAACTCAACAATGGTTCGGCGATTTCTAATACATATCTCATTAGCTACATGGCAGAGAAATTCGGGGCCCGGCGCCCAGTTAGTAATAGGAATATAGGCCCAATTTTGCAGCAGTGGGGATAGAAAGAAAGAAAAACGGGCAGCCAGCGTCTGTTGGGACGTGTCCTTGCTGATAGAGTTATAGCAGCGCCGCAGAAAATTTTTCAACATAAGTTGTCCTCGCATTTAAAAGAAAAGTCATGACAAATCGAAGATTGCTGGACGGAGGGTACAAAACCAGTACCATAATATGTTCCCGGATGGACAGTGAAGGAATAATCGCGAATCCAGTCCACAATTTCGGAGTTGCGATGCGCGCAGACCCGCAATATGTAGTTGCCGGGAATGAGGGGGAGTTTTGGGAAAATAAAACGGGTTCGGAGCCCCACTTTTTTTTCGGGATAGGCTGCCGTGCTAACCCAGATGCTTGATCGGCTCAGCATGTCTGAAATGCCGATATCCAGCGTCATCTTGCCGAAATCTTTTTCTCCTTCCGTCTGACCGGGACAGTAAGAGAGCAGCAACTGCATCTCCTGACCGGTCTCTACAGGCCGGATAACACCGTCCTTCACGCCAATTATCTCTATGTCTGTCAGCCGAAAGTCGCCATTCCCCACATGGAGCAGCTGATCAAGCTTTTTTGACGCATGCAGGATGTCATCGCGATAAGCCGAGAGCGCCGCTTGCATGTCGCCGTCATGGAGCAGCGTGCCATGCGAAAGGAACATCCCCTTGTTGCACAGAAGGGAAATGGATTCCATATTATGGCTCACAAATAGTACAGTCCGTCCTTCTTTTCCAACCTGCTCCATCTTACCGAGGCATTTTTTTTGAAATTCGGCGTCACCCACGGCCAGTACTTCATCCACGATGAGGATTTCCGGTTCCAGGTGAGCTGCTACGGCAAAGGCAAGGCGGACATACATGCCCGAAGAGTAGCGCTTGACCGGAGTGTCCAGAAATTTTTCCACACTGGCAAAGTCTACGATCTCATCGAATTTTCGACGGACTTCTGCCCGGCTCATACCAAGAATGGCGCCATTAAGGAAGATATTTTCTCGTCCGGTCAGTTCTGGATGAAAACCCGTACCTACTTCTAGGAGACTAGCAATTCTGCCCCGCAAAGTAATCTTGCCGGTGCTGGGCTCAGTGATGCGGGAAAGAAGCTTGAGCAGTGTGGATTTTCCCGCACCGTTGCGGCCGATGATGCCGACTCTATCCCCCGGCATGATGTCGAAGCTGACATCCTTGAGAGCCCAGAATTCTTCCTTGTCCTGATGTTTACGCTGGAAGAGGCGCTGAGGCAGCTTGAATATCTCCTCGCGCAGCGCACGGTATCGACCTTGGCCTTCATGGCGGATAGTGTACTTTTTCCCCAGGCCTTCGACAGAGATGATGGGTTTCATAAGTATCTACCTAGATTACGTCAGCAAATGTGCGCTCTGTACGGCGAAAAATTTTGATCCCTAACAGCAGGAAGACAAGGGCACAGACACTACTAATAAGCAAAGCTCTTCCGGGAAAATCTGTGGTTCCCAAGATAGCCCAGCGGAAACCGTCTATGACGCCAACCATAGGATTGCACTCATAAAGCAGATGCCATTTTTCCGGGACAATACTGGAGGAAAAACCAACTGGTGAAATATACAGACCAAACTGTGTAATAAAGGGGACAATGATGCGGAAATCCCGGTAGGTCACATTGAGAGCGCAGAGGATAAGACCAGGCCCCAAGGCCACCAAGCCGGCCAGTAGTGTCAGGGGAAATACCATCAATACCTGGATAGGCGGCAGATACTGATACCAGCACATCATACCACACAGCAGAACAAAGGAGATGGCAAAATCAACTATGGCAACACCAAGCGTCGCTGTAGGGACGATGACACGAGGAAAGTATACCTTGGAGACAAGATTACTATTTATCACAAGACTGTTTGCTGTCGCCGCCAGTGAGGTAGCAAAGAGTTGCCAGGGCAACATGGCGGCAAAAACCATTAGCGCATAGGGGGCTTCACCTTCGGCTGGCAGTTTTGCGATTTTGCTGAACACAATGGTAAATGCCGCCATGGTCAACAAAGGACGGAGAACAGCCCAGAGGATGCCGACGACGGTCTGTTTATATTGTACGGCTACATCTCTCCAAGTCAGGATGAGAAATAGCTCACGGTACCGCCAAAGATCTTTCCAGTACTGGCGTTCAGCGTGTCCGGCTTCGATGGTAAGTTCTTGCGACATGATTTATTCCGCAACAGATGTTAGAAAATCCGCATATGCCGCCTTCAGCCCGTCTTCCAGGCTGATACGCGGGTGCCAGCCCATGCCGAACAGACGGCCGGAATCCATGAGCTTGCGCGGTGTTCCGTCCGGTTTGGAAGGATCGGTGAGGATCTGGCCTTCATACCCCACCACGCGCGCCACCAGACGGGCGACATCCATAATGGTCATCTCCTGCTGGCTGCCCACGTTCACATGCTCAAAATCAGAATAGTTTTCCAGAAGGAAGACACAGGCATCGGCCATGTCGTCAGCGTGCAGAAATTCTCGCAGGGGGGTGCCTGTTCCCCAGATGCGCACTTGAGAAAGTCCCTGTATTTTGGCCTCATGAAAGCGACGGATCATCGCTGGAATCACATGGCTATCTTCCGGGTGATAGTTGTCTCCCGTCCCGTATAAATTAGTTGGCATGGCGCTGATGGCGTCAAAGCCATATTGCTTGCGGTAGGCCTGGCACATCTTGATGCCCGAGATTTTGGCCAAGGCATAGGCGTCATTGGTGGGCTCCAGGGCACCGGTGAGCAAATATTCCTCTTTGATGGGCTGCGGGCAGAGCTTGGGGTAGATGCAGGACGACCCCAAAAAAAGGAATTTTTTTGCGCCGTTCTGCCAGGCACTATGGATGACGTTGTTCTGGATCTGGAGGTTCTCATAGATGAACTGGGCAGGATAGGTGGCATTGGCGTGGATACCGCCTACCTTGGCAGCAGCCAGGATGACGTAGTCCGGTTTTTCAGCCGCAAAAAAGTCGCGTACGGCCTGCTGCTCAGTCAAATCGAGCTCTGCATGGCTGCGAACGCACAGATTCTCATACCCCGCACGGTGCAGAGCCCGACAGATGGCACTGCCTACCAAACCACGATGCCCGGCGACAAAAAACTTACCGTCTTTCTGCAACATGATGTCCTCGATACGGCAAAAGGGCAGCCATATAGGTGGTGAAAGACGCCCTGATGCAGTGCAGGAGATTTCCTGCTATTCTTCGTGCTTGAAGCTGGTAAAACCGGCGTCCTCCACCACAGCATCACGCAGGGCCAACTCCAGATCATGGCGGGCCATTTCCTGCACCATCTCCTCAAAGGTGGTACGCGGTGCCCAGCCCAGCTTGGCCTGTGCCTTGGCCGGATCACCCAGCAGGGTCTCCACTTCGGTGGGACGGAAATAGCGCGGATCCACACGTACGATGGTGTCCCCTTCTTTGACACGGATCGTCAGTGCCTTGCCCCGGGCTGCCAGTGCGGCCTTGTCCGCATCGATAGCCTTTACGGTAGCGGTCTCATCCACGCCTTCTCCCTTCCACTCCAGGCTCAGGCCCAGTTCGGCGGCTGCGGCATTGACGAAATCCCGCACCGAGAACTGTCGGCCCGTGGCGATGACGAAATCATCAGGCTGTTCCTGCTGCAGCATGAGCCATTGCATCTCCACGTAGTCACGGGCATGGCCCCAGTCACGCTTGGCGTTCATGTTGCCCAGGTAGAGGCAGGAGGACAGCCCCAGCAGGATACGCGCCAGAGCCCGCGTGATCTTGCGGGTCACGAAGGTCTCGCCGCGCACCGGGGACTCGTGGTTGAAGAGGATGCCGTTGCAGGCATACATGCCGTAGGCTTCGCGGTAATTGACCGTGATCCAGTAGGAATAGAGCTTGGCGCAGGCATAGGGCGAACGGGGATAGAAAGGGGTCTTCTCCGTCTGCGGGATCTCCTGCACCTTGCCGAACAGCTCCGAAGTGGAGGCCTGATAGAAGCGGGTCTTTTTTTCCAGGCCCAGCATGCGGATGGCTTCCAGAAGACGCAGGGTCCCCAGCGCATCCACATTCGCGGTGTACTCGGGAGACTCGAAGGAGACCTGCACATGGCTCTGGGCTGCCAGGTTGTAGACTTCGTCCGGCTGCACTTCCTGCATGATGCGGATCAGGTTGCCGGCGTCAGAAAGATCCCCGTAGTGCAGAACGAACTTGCGGCCTTTCTGGTGCGGTCCCTGATAAAGGTGGTCGATACGATCCGTATTGAACAGGGAAGAGCGGCGCTTGATGCCGTGGACTTCATAACCCTTGTTCAGAAGAAATTCCGCCAGATAGGCGCCGTCCTGACCAGTGATACCGGTGATGAGTGCTTTTTTCATACTGCGTACGTGTTAAAAGATTATTCTTGGACGCGGAGCTGGTCAGCAGGGATGGAAGCAAAGCGCTCCTTGTCCTGCTCACCGGCATAAGGTCCCTGTTTGACTTCGATCATTTCCGATGGCTCAAGCATGGAAAAACCGTGACCGCCGTGGGCAAGCAGAACCACATCCCCCGGCCGGAGGATACGGCTTTCAAGATAGGCCCGGCTACCGGGGGCATAGATATCCATGCGTACTTTTCCTGACCGGACAAAAAGAACTTCTTGGGTCCACTCCACTGTACGGGGAACAGGATTGTGATCATGAGGAAGTATCTCGTGCCCCTGTGGATGGTTCATGTAGCCAAGCTGCTGGGAAAAGGTTCCAGGAGTGAAGAACTGTATGCCATCAGCACGGTAATCAGCGGGAATAATGAGAGCCAGCAGCTCGCCTTCATATCTGATGGAAACAATATCTGCCATGCTACTTCCTTATAAAGAGGAAAATATTCTTTGCGATAAATCTGGCCGGACAGGATGGATTGTGAACTATTTTAGATGGTATTCTGTACCGGATAGCATATGTCGGGGCAAAGAAAAAGGGGTCACAGCTCATCACCGTAACCCCTAGTCTTCCTTGTGGTGGAGAAGAGGAGACTTGAACTCCCGACCCCCGCCTTGCGAAGGCGATGCTCTCCCAGCTGAGCTACTTCCCCACATGGACGCCACAACGCGGCGTAGCGAGGTATGTATGCCATTCATCTGCCGCGGTCAAGTCTTTTTTGTGCACAGGCCGCCGTAGGTCAGGAGAGAGTGGCCTGATATCCGTGGCATGCAGGGGCCGGTCAGCTACGAATCCAGCTCCGGCAAGCAGGAGGACATACCTGCACCAGTGACCGCCAGGATGGGTAGGTCGTCATGTCCGCCGCTCGCTCCGGTTGTTTCCAGAGCGTTTTCCCCTTGGTATGCGGGCAGGCGAGCTCCAGCTTTCCCGGAACGCCTGCGGGAAAGCAAGGCCGCTCCGAATCAGGCCGGCATAGCAACGCCCTGCCCGCCAGGATACAGGGGCATCCCCGGGCCGTGTCTTTCGGCCGGCAACCTTCACGCCACGCCGGACAAAGCCCGTGGCATCCCCGGGTCCTCTCCTTCCGCCATCCCTGAAAAAAATCGGCCGGGCCGCCCCTGTGGGGCTTGGCTACCGCGAAAAAAAACGCTATAGAAGCCCGCTGGTGTCACTATGAAGGAATATCGAGATCATTATTTTCTCAAGGCCAAGCGCGAGAATTATCCGGCCCGTTCCGTGTACAAGCTCAAGGAACTGGACGCGAAGTTCAAGCTCTTCCGCCAGGGGATGCGCGTTCTGGATCTGGGCGCGGCTCCGGGCTCGTGGTCGCTGGGTGCTGCCGAAAAGGTGGGCCAGCGCGGGCTCGTGCTGGGCTGCGACATCCAGACCACGGAGACCGCCTTTCCGCCGCAGGTCACCTTCATGCAGGAGGACGTGTTCAACCGTTCCGATGCCTTTGAAGCCCGCCTGCGCGAGATGGGGCCGTTCGACGTGGTCATGAGCGACATGGCGCCCCGTACCACCGGGACCAAGTTCACGGACCAGGCCCGTTCGCTCGAGCTGGCCTGCGAGGCCCTGGAAGTGGCGCGCCTGCACCTCAAACCCGGCGGCAGCTTCATCGTCAAGATTTTCATGGGGCCGGACATCCAGGAGATGCTCCAGCCCATGCGTCGCGCCTTCAAGGCCGTCAAATCCTTCAAGCCCAAGAGCTCCCGAGCCGAGAGCAAGGAGACCTTCTTCGTGGGCATGGGGTTCAAGGCCGAGGCGCGTCCTGCCGCACAGGATGCGGGCACGGACGGAGCCGCCGACACCGGACAGGAGCCCGGCACCCTTTAGGGGCGTCCCATCCTCCGCTGTCCGGGCCGCTGCACCCGCGTGCGCGCCCGGAGGGGCCGGAAGCGTGCTCCCGCCGCCGGGATGTCCCGGTATCCTGGGCAGGGAACGGACGCGCCGCAAGGCCGTCTGTCTTTTTTCACCTTTTACATTCTCCGAGTTTTGGGAGGTTTTATGTCTGGGCACAGCAAATGGGCCAATATCCAGCACCGCAAGGGCCGTCAGGACGCCAAGCGCGGCAAGGTTTTCACCAAGGCCGCCAAGGAAATCATCATCGCTGCCAAGAACGGTGGCGATCCGGCGGGCAACCCTCGTCTGCGTGCCGCCATTGCCGCTGCCAAGGCCGTGAACCTGCCCAAGGACAAGATCGAAGCCGCCATCCGCAAGGGTACCGGTGAAGATGCGGGCGGCGATCTGACCGAATGCTTCTACGAAGGTTACGGTCCCGCCGGTATCGCCATCATGGTGGAAGTGGCCACCGACAACAAGAACCGTACCGTGGCCGAAGTGCGTCACCTGTTCACCAAGCACGGCGGCAGCCTGGGCACCGACGGCAGCGTGAGCTGGATGTTCGACCGCAAGGGCGTCATCACCGTGGACAAGGCCGCCTACACCGAAGACCAGATGATGGAAGTGGCCATGGAAGCCGGCGCCGACGACGTCATCGACGATGAAGATGTCTGGACCCTCCAGACCGCCATGGCCGACTTCGCGGCCGTGCGCGACGCTCTGGAATCCGCCGGTGTGACCATGCAGTCCGCCGAACTGGCCATGGTGCCCCAGAACCTGGTGGCCGTGGACGCCGAAGCCGCCCAGAAGGTCATCCGTCTCATGGAAGCCCTGGACGACAACGACGACGTGCAGAACGTCTACGCCAACGCCGACTTCCCCGAAGACATGGATATGGACTAGTCCGGTACGTTCCCGCCCCTCCGGGCGGCAGATGTCCGTTTTTTGCCCGGCATTCCCTGAGTGCCGGGCTTTTTTTCTATGGAGAACTATGGCAGACACTCCTCGTGTGGTCCTGGGGGTCGACCCCGGCTCCCAGCGTACGGGCTGGGGCATCATCGCGGAACAGTCCGGTGTGCTGCGCCTGGTGGATTGCGGCATCATCCGCACCACCTCCAGCGGTGAAAAGGAATTTTCCCAGCGACTGGCCGTCATCTACCGGCAGCTGGCGGACGTGGTGGGCCGTTACCGGCCGCAGGAGGCCGCCATCGAGCAGGTCTTCACGGCCAAGAACGCGGCCAGCGCCCTCAAGCTGGGCCAGGCCCGCGGTGTGGCCGTGGCCGCCTGCGCCGCGCACAGGGTACCGGTGAGCGATTATGAGCCCACGCTGGTCAAAAAATCCGTGGTGGGCACCGGCCGCGCGGAAAAGGAACAGGTGGCCTTCATGGTGCGGCGTCTGCTCAACGTGCGTGGCGAGGGCTGGGCCCTGGATACCACGGACGCCCTGGCCGTGGCCATCTGCCATTTGACCATGCGCCGCCTGAAGCTCCTGGCCCGGCGCTGAGGCGTTGGGAGTTTTATTGTTTGTTGGGGGAAGGAACCCCCTTTCTCTGGCGCGAAAAGGGGGTTCCTTCCC
>OOIG01002011.1_pt1 | contig 14191 bp, 13 predicted proteins | sample 1692091 | NCBI WGS metagenome assembly OOIG01 (sample SAMN06348188, study PRJEB24527) | human gut metagenome | biome: human gut; feature: ankylosing spondylitis patient; material: feces | host: Homo sapiens | place: China | collected 2015-10
TTCGTCCCGAACGTCTTCCGCCTCCGTTTCAATTGCCAATCGATGCGTCAGCAAAATTATATCATTCCGAATGTTGAAGTTCGGCACAAATTTGGCTATAATGATAGATGTTGAATAATGTGCTTTTTTCCGATACGCTGCTCTTCAATCAAGCGCAATCGGCAAAAAAACACATTGAGGATTAAATTTTCACGGAGGCTGCTCCTTGGACAACAATAATCGTTCCACAGTGTCCCAAACCCTTTTCCGCAATCGGAAGGGTGTTTTGGGCATAGATTTCCGTTCACCTTTCGGCGTTCTCGTCTGTGCGCTGGCGGTGTTCGTTTTTGCGCTCGTTTCCCTTGTTATCGTTCATTTTTCACTTAAAGCGGATCATGAACGCGCCGTACGCACCTACAGAGAAAACAACTGGCTCAAAACCACCGCTCAGGCGGACGGAACCATGCTCGTTTCCGGGAAAAGCAGCGGCACGTCATACCAATATATTGAGGACAACTGTATTATTCCCGGCGTCACAATTTCCGGTGTTCCCGTCGGCGGAATGGATTACGAAAACGCACGCAATGCAATGCTTGACGCGCTGAGTGCGGAGTTTTCGAAAATCAACATTTCCGTAACGGTGGACAATGTTACCATTGTTCTCACCGCATCGGATTTTCGCATTACGACAAACATCAACGAGCTGCTCAGCTCTGCGTTCAAACTCGGCAGAAGCGATTCCGACCCTTATCAGAATTATCTGAAGCGCGTTGAAATTGCTGAAAATGGTTTTGAAGTCGGCAGCTACACCATTCGGATGGACGAGGAGAGCGTTGCCGCAATCGTATCCGAAGCAGCTGCTCAGCTGGATCACCCCCCTATTGAGCCCTATGTGACGCTTTTGAACCGTGTCGGCGGCGGCAAACCGGGTTACGGCACGGGCGGCGATATTTCAACCGTTTGCAAAACTCAAACGGTCAAAGCTCCCGACGGAACAGTTGTCGGAGAGATCCTTTTTCATACCGGCAGCAACGGCTTCTGTCTTAACCGCGAAGATATGCTGAAGCAGATTTCCGAAGCGTTCAATTCCGGGAATTATAACGCGTCTCTTTCACTCCTCCTCGAAGAAGTTGAACCCGAAGGCGATGTGAACACGCTCATTGACTCAATGCGTGAACTCTCCCGTTTCTCAACCGAATTTGCAACAAGCAACGAGTCCCGTTCCCGCAACGTTCAAAAAGCGGCCGGGCTGCTTAACTGCGTTATTCTCGAACCGGGCGAAGAGCTCAGCTACAACGAGCTTCTTGGGCCGCGCACCGAAGAACTCGGCTGGCTTCCCGCGCACGGGATTTCCGGCGGCAAAGAATATATCGACACTCCCGGCGGCGGAATCTGTCAGGTAAGCTCAACACTGTACAATTCATTGCTGCTTATCGGCCCCGATATTCGCATCGTCAGCCGCTCCCATCACTCAATCCCCGGAAGCTATGTTGCAATGGGACTCGACGCAACCGTTTCGTATTACGGACCCGACCTTGTGTGGAGCAATGCAGCGGAATCTCCCATGTTCCTTTTTGCCTATGCGGACATGCGGACAAAAACAGTTTACACCTTTGTTTACGGCACGCAGCCCGATGACGGCACGCATTACAAAATCTGGTCGAATACCATAGAAAAGCTCGACCCTCCCGAACCCAAACGCATTGCCGAACCGCTTTGGCCGACAGGATATTCGAAAATGGTCATTTCGCCCCGTTACGGCTACGTCGTTGAAGTTTACAGGCAGCTTATCGGTGCGGACGGTCAGCCGGCAGGCGATGTTGAAAAGCTCTACACTGACAAATACGTTCCTGTGCAGGGTGAGCTGCATTACGGCACCGGCAGCTCGACTCTTCCCGTGCCGAACCGCTGAAAATAATTGCCAACCGCTATTGACAAAAACCTGAATTGCTATTAAAATGTATTGAAGTTTCGATTCGACCAACGAACTAACCGGAAGGAGACTAATGATGAACAAGAAAGTATTTGTAAAACTTATTGCACTGCTTATGGCGGCTGCAATGCTGCTCGGTGTCTGCGCCTGCTCCGCAACCGACAACAACCCCACCATCGGCAAAATCGGCAAGGTGAAAATTAAACTTTCACAGTACCAGCAGATTTATCAGCAGTACAGCTATTACGCAAAGAGCATGGATGATTTCAACGGTTTTATTAAAAACCAGCTCATCACCTACGGCGTGACTCTTAACAAGTGCTATGAACTCGGCCTTGACAAAGAAATCAGTCAGGACGAGCTTCAGAAGAACGTTGATGCTAAGCTTGATCAGGCAATTGCAAGCTACAAAGTCGATGCAAGCATCACCGACGAGGCTGCCATCCGCGAAAACAAGCTTGAACAGTTCAAGGCGGCGCTTAAAAAGCAGGGCACTTCCTACAAAGCATACATGAAGTCCCTCAAGCAGTCCGAGCTTGAATCCATGATGATGGAAATGCTTCAGGAAAAAATCTATTCCGAAGTTCAATTCGACGCATCCGCTTTTGAAAAATACATCAGCGAGAACACGCTCTCCCAGAGGGATAACTACGGCAAGGACGTTTCCGCGTTCATGACCGCTTACAACTCCTACATCAGCGGTTCCGGCATGATCCCCCTCTACACTCCCAACGATATGTTCACCGTCAAGCACCTTCTCGTTCAGTATGACAACTCTGACAAGGTCAGCGATACCGTTGAAGGCGTTTTCACCGATGAACAGAACAAAAAGCTTGATGAAATCCGCAAAGCGCTTGAGAGCGGCATCTCCCTCGATGAGTTTGTTGACAAGTATGTCACCAACGGCGATTACCAGAGCGACACCGTATTCGTGTCCGCAACTCCCGACCCCTCGGCAACTCCCAACCCCGATGCAACTCCCGAGCCCACTGCCGATCCCGATTCCCCCGGCGGCTACAAAGAGCACGGCTACATCATGAACGAAAACCTTCTCAGCAAATACTTTGACGGTTTCGGTGCAGCAGCCTGCCTGCTTTTCTACGGCGATGATTGGAAGATTCCCGCTGAGTCCGCATCCCCCGCACCCGATGCAACCGATGCTCCCAAGACCACGGATGCTCCCGCAACGGATGCTCCCGCAACGGATGTTCCCGCAACCGATGCTCCCGCAACCACCGATGTTGCTTCCACCGACGTTCCTTCAACGGACGCTCCCGCAACCACCGATGTTGCTTCCACCGATGCTCCCGCAACGGATGCACCCGCAACCGATGCTCCCACCACCGATAAACCCGCCGACAACGAGACCGACCCCGTCAAGAAGTACGGCATCAAGATATACACCACCACCGACGGACAGAAGATCGCAGAAGTCACCACAAAGACTTCCGGCGGCGGCGTACACTTCATCTTCATCAACGAAAGGCTTGATGCAGGCGATACCGTTATCAAAGCTGAGAACGATGATGCAGCTTACAGGAACGCCAAGAAGTTCTACATCGAGAAAACGGAACAGGATCACTACTCCGAATGTTTCACTGAGTGGAAGAACAACACAAAGATTCGCATGAACGACAAGTATATCGACACTTATGCAAAGCAGTTCCTCGGCATTGCCTGATAGGTATTTCGAAAAGAGCTGAATAAGCTAAGCGATATCCGAACAAAAACCCCCGAGAAATCCGTCAGTGGATTTCTCGGGGGTTTAATGTATCTATCTTAAATCACGCAATCACGTTTATAAGACTCTCCGGCAGAAGGCAGCAGCCGTAGTCCGATTCAAATGCAATCAAAGAGCATTCCTCGAAACAGAGCAATTTTTCATCTTTCAAAAAGCTTACTGCCAGTCGTATATTCATTCCTCCGCAGGCATCAGCTGCGCCGTTGCTCCGTGCGCTTTCGATTATGCGTTCCGTTTCCTCTGCATCCGTTTTTTCAACCGAAACCACGGTGCATTCCACGTACTCGGGATATAAGTCGGCCGCCCCGTCACCGCAAAGCTTAACGACAAGTCTGTGCAGCAGCAGCGAACGAATTGATTCACCGAGTTTTGATACGCCCGATGTCGGAACAAGCTTGCCGCAGCCTTCCCGCAGTGCAGACAGGTGAGCAGGGTGCAGCATTTTTTCTAAATTGACCGTTTCTCCCGTATTCAAAAAACTCTGCAATGCTTCCACAACGCGAGCTGAATCTTCTTCACCGCGCTCTCCGCTCACGGAAGCCGGGATGTTCGGCTGTTCGCAGCTTTCATCAGAATGCGAGGAATTTGCCGCATATAACACGGACAGCAGCTCATCAACCGAAAACGGCTCCGACGACGGGAACGGCATTATCGCCGCCGCAGTTCCCGCAAGCATAATAAAAACCATGCACAAAAGCATGAATGCCGGAATCGGAAGCATCACTCTCCTGCTCCGATGTTTTCTGCCGCATTTCATGCCCCGCTCTTTTTCATTCATTGTCATGACAATTCCTCCACGCTTTTCTTCTGTCGGGTTTATTCTTCCCGCAGAGCATATCGGTATTCTTCCCAATGCATATATTCATCGGGTATTCAAAAAAAGCCCTGCACGCAAGCGTGCAAAGCTTTTTTGAGCAGTTATTCAAAATCAAATATCAGTCTACGATTCCATCGTTGAAGCTTTCCGTATCACCGTAGGACGTGTAATTCGTTCTGCCGCGATGTTTGGGCTTTGAGTACGTTTTCGGCACTTTTTTCACGCAGTGAATCAATGAAAACTCGCGCTTTGCGATATCCGTTATTCCGCGATTCAGGCAGCTTACGCCGTTCAAATAACGAAGCAGGCGAATCCCGAAGATTCTGAAAACGAGTGCAGCCGCAAGCGCAATGTACGGGTGCGCAGTAAGCTTGACAGAGGCGGAGATTTGCAGCTCATTCTGTGCACCGAACGCTGCAACGGCAGCGCCGAGTTTTGCATTGCCGATAAGCACCGCAATTATCAACACCAGCAATCCGATAATGTACATCGTGCTGCCGACACGCGCAAAATAGTAGCGCAGTTTTCCCCTTGAAAACAAACCGATAATCCCGAACAGCAGGAAATGAATTCCGCAGAGCATAAAATAGCTTTCAACTGCAAGCAAAATACCCTCCGCTGCCGTGATCAAATCCGCGTATTGATTCATATCCGTGCCGAAAGTTCCGGCAAGTCTTGACACCATGCCGCAATAATATGAGAACTGCGGTTTAAGCTGAAGAATTGTCAGCCTGTCGTCAACAACATTTGCCGAAACATATTTCACATTCAGATGAAACCACGGCATCGCAAGGCTCAAAATCAACAGCAATGCAAACACAGCGCAAAGCGGTTTGCTGAAATTGAATTTGCAGCGTTTTTTTCCGGAAACCTGAGCCGCTTCACCGCTGAAGCTGTCATCAACAACGGTTCCCGTGCTGTGTGAATCCCTCACGAGTTTTCTTCCGCAAAGCGGGCAGTACTCGCCGGACTCAACCTCAATTTTGCAATCAGGACAATACATTTTTTCCTCCAATCCTTATTTACCCGAGATTTTTTTCAGGCTTCAGTATGTGATTTTTATGTCATCCGCACTGAAAACAATGTTTATTGTGCCAAGCTCGTCCGTACGGTAAATCTCAGCATTAACCTGCTTCAGTTTTTGAATTGTATCGTAGTCGGGATGTCCGTAGCTGTTGCCTTTTCCGACGGAAATTATTGCGTATTCCGGGCTGACAGCCTCCAAAAAACCGAGAGAGGAGCTTGTCGTTGAACCGTGATGCGGCACTTTCAAAACATCGGCATCGAACAAATATTTCTCATTGTTCAGCATTGCAGCCTGCTCGGAACGCACGGTTGCATCTCCGGTGAAAATCATCGAGTGATTTGCGTATTCCACGCGCATGATAAGGCTCCATTCATTCCAATCCGTCTTTGAATACTCATCAAATTCCGGTACGGGCGAAAGAACTGTCACCTTGCAGTCGCTGTCCCAATCAATAACATCTCCCGCCCATACATAACTGCATGGAATGTCTTTTTCTTCAAGCACGGCGTTGATTCGTTTTTGAATCCTCGTTTCAAGTCCCGCTTCGGACATTACATATTTTCCGACATCAAAGGCATCGAGCAGATACGGCATTGAACCGACATGATCCGAATGGGTGTGCGAGCCGATAACAACATCAAGCTGCCGAACACCCTTTTCGCGGATAAACTGCTCAATCTGCTTTGAGTTTGAGGATTCGCCGGAATCAATCAGCATCGTTTTGCCGTTCGGCGAAATAACGAAGAATGAATCGCCCTGACCGACGTCAAGTGCGAATATCTGCATTTCGCCGTCAAAATTTCCTGTGGAATTACCCATTCCGGCATATAAACCGTATGCGGCAGCAAGCACGGCAATGATAATGCCGATGATGCGCACACCGATGGGCAAGGACCCTTTTTTATTTCTTTGTTTTTCCATGCTATCAATTATACAGTAATTTGAGCAGAAATTGCAATATATTTGTTGTTTTCGACAAAGAATTAACGGTTATGCCTGTCTGCCGCCGTGAGCTTGACGTCCTGTGCGTTGGCTTTAAATGCGAATTTGTATCTGCGGCTGTATTTTGCCCAAAAAGTTTCAGTAAAAACACGGGATTTAATCCCCTTCCGCATCCAGATACGGCTTTATGCCGTCGAGCACCGGCAAAGTGATTGTGAATGCCGCGCCTGACTGCATATTCACGACTCTGATGCTGCCGTGGTGCGCTCTGACAATATCATTTGCCATTGACAAGCCGATTCCGTAGCCTGCTTTTGCGGCGGCTCCGCGATGAAATCGTTCAAACATGAGCGGAAGTTCATCCTCCGGAATGCCCGTACCGTGATCCTCAATGCGAACTTCAATGTTCTGTATGCAGTCTTTGATTATGACGTTAACGGCAGTTCTGCGGGCGGTATGCTCAACGGCGTTTTTGATTATGTTGCTTATCGCCTGCGGCAGCCAAAAAGCATCCGCGGAAATGCAAATTGAATTCTTTGGTTCAAAAAGCAGTTCAACGCTGCGGGCTTCGGCAAGAGGGCTCAGTTCATCACAGCATTCCTTTATTGCTTCTGAAAGATCGATTTTTTCCGGAACCATCGTTATTTTGCCTGATGCAAGCTGGCTTGATTTCAATACCCTGTCCACCTCGTCCGTGAGGCGGTTCATGCAAAGCTGACTTTTCTTCAAAGCTTCAACCTCATCCGGAAGCTTCAATTTCATTTGCAGAATATCCAGTCGAATCTGCAATGCGGTCGCAGCGTTTTTGATTTGATGCGCAATGTTTTCAACAAAATGCGTCATTTCTTCTTCACGATGCGCGGAAGCGGCACGCATGAGTGAAAACTGTGCCGTAAGCTCGGAAAATGCGTTTTGAAGATTCGCAACGGTGCCTTCGTTCAATGTTTCCTCAATATCGTCCTCCGGATACAGCAAAAAATGCTCAACCGACTTTGAAAGCCTGTCGAGCTCACGTCTTTGCCTGCAAATATGAAATAATTCACCGCCGAGCGCCGCTGCAAGCAGGACGACAAGCCAAATCAGCCATTGCATTGCGTTTTCTCCGTTCGTTTTCTTCCGTAAAAACTCTCATTGCTCCGTAACGGGCAATGTCCAGCGGTAACCTATGCCGCGCACGGTTTCAATGTAGGGCTTGCCGTTAACCTTTCCGAGTTTGTCGCGCAGCCGACTGATATTCACGCTTAAGGTGTTTGCATCCACAAATGCCGAATCCTTATCCCAAACCAGATACAGAAGCTCCTCACGGGACACGGTCTGTTTCGAATGCGTTATCAGTGCCGCAGCAAGCTTTGTTTCGGTTGCGGTCAGCTCAAGCACGTTCCCTTTTCGCCTGATGCGGCAGCTTGCGCTGTCGTAGCTGAGTTCTCCCGTTCTCAGGACTCCGCTGCTCTTTTTTGATGTGCGGCGCAGCAGAGCTTCAATGCGGACAAGAAGTTCATGCATCCTGAACGGCTTTGCAACATAATCGTCCCCACCGGCACGGAAGCCGCGCACAAGCTCGATTTCACTGCTGCATGCAGTTAAAAAAAGTATCGGCACATTTGAAAACTCTCTTATCCTGCGGCAAAGCTCGTAACCGTCATCCTGCCCTAAACGTACGTCCAGAATAACAAGATCCGCACCGCCGTCACGCATTGTCTGCATTGCGGCAGAGGCGCAGTCCGCGCATGAAACGGTATAGCCGTCGCTTTCAAGAATTTCCCGCAGCCCATCGGCAACGTTTTTATCGTCTTCAGTGACAAGTATATGTTTGTTCACGGCACTGCACCTCCTGCCTGTTTTCAGTCATTTAACCAGCATCTCAACATCCGCACTCCCGTTCGGGGTTCATTGTTTATTATAGCTGATTTGAGACAATCTTTCCATCCTCAATTTTAATTATTCTGTCCGCTTTTTTTGCGATCTCAAGATCATGGGTAACGATTATCAGAGTCTGTCCGAAACGCGCCGCACAGCTGCTCAGCAGGTTAAGCGTGTCCTCCCCCGCTTTTTTGTCCAAATTGCCCGTCGGCTCATCCGCAAAAATGATATGCGGCTTTGCAAGAATCGAGCGCGCTATTGCAACACGCTGCTGCTCACCGCCGGAAAGCTCATAAGGGTACTTTTTCAGCTTTTCTTCGATTCCGAGCATCTTTGTAACCTCTGCAAGAAATGTTTCGTCCGGCTTCCTGCCGTCCAGCCTCAGCGGCATACAAATGTTGTTCAACACGGAGTACTCATCCAGCAGATTGAACTGCTGAAACACAAATCCCATGCTGCGTCTGCGAAAGATTGCCATTTTTTCGTCAGAGAACGAGAACATATCCACGCCGTCGATAAGCACTTTTCCGGATGTCGGCCTGTCCAGTCCGCTCAGAACATGAAGCAGGGTGGATTTTCCCGATCCGCTTCTTCCGATTATCGCATAGAAAAGTCCCTTTTCAATCGAAAGATCGACTCCGTTCAATGCGTTCACCGCTCCGGATGATGTTTTGTACTCTTTGTACAGTTTTTCTGCCTGCAAAATAATTGACATAATTTTTCTCCTTATATTTCACAATAAATTTTCGTCCAAGATTCATCTTTCGTTCAAAACGGCCGTTCAGCGTCCGCGAAGCATTGCCGCAAGATCGTTTCGCGTCAGTCGATGCTTTGCTGCACGGGAGAGCAGGATGAGTATCGCTGCGCAGCTAACCGTAATGAGCACAACCGTCAGCGCGTTCGCTCCCCCCTGTGCAAGTCCCGAAAGACCGGATTGCACGAAATCAAGCACATTCATATCTGCATTCACTTCCTGCCGATGGTTATAACGCGAAATTGCAGAAGCAAACATATATGCCGCATACACGAGCCAGCCGCACAATACTGCTGCTGCGCCGCGCAGCGCGGCACGGCAATTCAGCTGACACCGAAGCTGACGTTTGGACATTCCGAGCGCACGCAGAATGCCGAATTCGCGCTCTTCTCCCTCCGCTTCAAGCGTCAGAATGTTCCCGATAAGCAGCAGCATGACAAGTGCGATGCAGCCGCATCCCGAGTAAATCAATATGAGCTTTTGCAAATCCTCCTGTATATACGCTGCATACTGTTCACGGTTGTTGTTCATTGAAATGCTTTGTTTGGCAGTTATTTCAGCAAGCACACTGTCCGTTGAAACATAGCCGGCATTAAGGTCGGTATATACATTCGCAGTGTTACAGCCGTATTCGGCTTCAACAGCGTTTTTGTCACCGGTAACAAAGCTCCCGCAAAGGCTGCCCGGCTCGCATTCCGTCAGGATGTTTTTCAGGAATTCGTCCGAACAGAATACTGTGTACGGCTGATAAGCACCTGTGAGAATCAGATTGGTTTTTTCGTGATCGAATTCTGCCACGGCAGCGATGCTTACGTTTTTTGTGAGCAGCTTGCTGTAAGCGCCTAACCTGTATGCATCTTCCTCCCGAATGAGTTTTGAACCGTAGCAGCCGACTGAAATTTCATCACCGGCCGATAAATCGGCTGCGCCGAAGTGTTCACGATTAAAAAACACTCCGCCGTCCGTTCCGACAGGAAAGGACATTATGACGCCTTCTCCGTTTGAAAACGCCTGCCATGCCGCCGCATCAACAGCGGAAGGGTCAATCAATGTGCCGAGGCTTTCCTCCGATAAGGCATACAGGCACACGGCTGCACCGTCCTCAAACCGAGGGTCATATTCACGCAAAGCGGTGAAAAGGCTGCTGTTTTTGTCGCCGTCGAACGTCAGCTCCACCGTCATCGAATTAAATGCAGCTGCCTTTGTGACGCCGGGTATGCTCTGATAGGTTTTCAGCATATCCGCAGTAATAAGCTGTGCATTTCGACCATCCCTGATAAATGCAACCTCGGAAGATTCCGCATTCAGAACATATGCAGGTTGATTTTGCCATTTATGCATATCGGCTCTCGGATAAAGTGATTCCAGAATGCCGAATATAACCGCACCGCAGAATACAGCGGCAAGCAGCACGACCGCAGTGCGGCGAAAAACATCAAACGCATGCGCACGTCGGCGGGCTATATGCATCCTGCCCGTCAGCGGCTCTGAAAGTGCGATGCGGAAAACAGTCATTCGCGCCGCAAATATCCCTGCAATCCAGCACAGTGCCGTTACTGCAAGCTGCGACAGCGGAACGTCCACCTGCACCGGTGCGGATTTTGCATACACAAACAGCTTCAAAATCAGCTTTGTTATAATGGTTCCGAGCAGTGTTCCCGCTCCAAGCGCAGGCAGGCACAGAATCAGCGTTTCAAACGTCAGCAACAGTCTCAGCTGCCGTTTTGTTATGCCTATACTTCGAAAAAGAGCGATTCCTCTGACCTGCTTGCGGAGCTGAACAGCGTATATGCAGACCACAGCAATAACGGTCACGGCAAGAATCAGGCAAATATAAAACGAATGATAATTCGCTTCACCTTTATCCGAAAATGCGGCGGTGTTTATGCAAACAGCTTTGTCCGCATTTGTTCCGCGACGTGTTTTTTGCATGTATGCATTGATACTCTCCGCCGCCTGTCCGCGTTCCGCTTCATCAACTTCAAAAAAGAATTGACGGTTTGCTGCCGCGACCGAAACATGCGCCGCCCCCGCTGTGGACTGCTCATTCATCTGCGCAGCTGTTTCAATTGCTTTGGTCCGCAAATTTTCTCCCGCCGTATTTGTGACAAGCGCACCGCAAACAGGCTTTGAAGTGACTGGAGTTCAGACGTGTGCTCTTCCGATCTGCTCAATTGCCAAAGGCTCGAGTATTCGCGCAAAACGCCGCACAGCGTGAAGGTGCATTCAACCGGGATTTTTATCCCTTCAACGGATTCTTCGGATTCGGCATCAAAAAGAACGGTGAAGGAAATCTCCTGTCCGATCGTATAATTCTTTCCGAGTTTCGAAAGAGCGGAAGCTTCCAACGCTATTTCACTGTCATGCTGCGGGAACTCTCCGTCCTGCAATTCGATTCGTCCGATTTTGAGCAAATTCCCGTCCGCCGAACCTACGGATGTGACCGCGACGCCGCTTTTTGATACTGCCTGACCGTACACCGTCGCCGCTCCGATCTCTCCGATGCCGTTCACCGTGCTCAAAAATTCCGCATCGCCCTCAATTCCGTACGGTATTGCGCCGTACCATGCGCCGTAGGTGTTCAGCCTGTATTCCGCATTCGTTTTTATAATGCTGCCCGTTATGCAAAGCGTAACAAGCACAGCGGCAAATGAAATTGTCAGAATGATAACCGTAAGCAGACTGCTGCGCTTTTTCCCCTTCAGCCCATGCAGCGCAAGTTTGAAAAGCTCTTTTTTCATTTTGCTCATTCCTCTCCGTTTTTTCGATTTTGCTTGAGTTCCCGACCGTGTAACGGCCGACTCCGCTCGGCAGCAGTGTCTGCTTAAACCAATCTTTGCCGGCTCTGTAATGCATTGCGATTTAACTCATGCTTTTTACGCAGGCAGGCACAACATCCGATGTTATCCGCCTTTCAACAAACAAAAGTATAGCATGCCATGCTTACAACAGGCTTTCAGCCGTGCTTACAGTTTTGTAAGTTTCGTGCCGCATATCCGAATTTAATCGGTATTCACTTATTATATCACAACTTCGCTGCAAAAAATTGCCGTGCCGAACCGCTGTCCGACACGTTTCAAATGCGCGATAAAGCGGCTTCTCATAAGGCGAAATAAGTATATTCCTGTTTTTTCAATATATTTGCATTATTCAGGTTGACTAAACGATGAACATTGAGTATAATGTATCAGTAATTCGAGTCGGCTGCGGTCGGGTTGAATCATTCATTTCCCGCAAGAGAGAGGGGGGAAACTGATAATGGAAATCCGTGTTGGTGAAAATGAATCCTTGGAAAGCGCAATTAAACGTTGGAAGCGTAAATGTGCTCGTTCAGGTATCCTTGCTGACGCAAGAAAGCGTGAGCATTACGAAAAGCCCAGCGTAAAACGCAAAAAGAAGGCTGAAGCTGCAAGGAAACGCAAGTATTAATTGCATCCTGCTTTACCGTTTTTTCAAAATGAATCGGCTTTGCTGTCGTTCATTTTAAAAAGCGAATATGTTTAATCGAAGTGCAGAAGAGCGATTTCGCCCGTCTGCACTTCTTTCGTTTTTGTCTGTTTTTTCGGCTGACCGCCGTTCTTTCATGTTAACATGGGTTCACTAACACGGATTCGGCCGTCAGTTTTTAATCATCCTGCCGATTTCGGTGGACTCTATATACCTTTCTTTAATCGTCTTCAATTCCGTCATATGCGGCTGCGTCATATGGATTTTTTGCAGTTCCGCATTTTCCCATGTTTCGGCAAGCAGCAGTGTGTCGGGATTTTGAACAGAGGCAAAATACTCGTACCGCCGACAGCCCTTTTCATCAAGTATCAGCTGAAGGATCCCGCTCGATTTGACATCGTTCAGAAACGCTTCCCGCATTCCGGGTTTTGCGGTGTAGATAACAAACAGATTAAGTTCATCGTTTTCGTTCATATTCAGGTTAGTCCCCTTCAATTATTGTTTGTTCACGGTACAACAAAACCGCAGCAGCCGTGCCGATTCCGAAACGGAAATCACAAAGCTGCTGCGGCAATTTCAGGTTCTGTCGCAATTCGAAGCTCTCCCTCGACTGCGAAAAAAAATCATTATTCGTCAGCCCTGTGCTGAGCAAAGAGCCTGCATGTTCGGCAATTCCGTGTTACGCAGTTACGCAAAGAACTTGCCTATTCGGCAATTCTGTGTTACGCAGTTACGCAAAGAACTTGCCGATTCGGCAATTCTGTGTTATGCAAAGAACTTGCCGATGATATCAACGATTTCAGCACCGATGCGCTTCTGAGCTTCGGTGGTGGAAGCACCGATATGGGGAGTGCAGCTGACATGGGGATGGCTGTAAAGAGCCTCGTTCTTGCTGGGTTCTTCTGCCCAAACATCAAGACCTGCTGCATAAACCTTACCGCTGTTGAGTGCATCAAGCAGAGCTGCTTCGTCAACATTGGTGCCGCGGCTGGTATTAATGATAACAACGCCGTCCTTCATCTTTGCGATATTTGCAGCATTGATGATTGCGCCGCCGTCAACTGCGGGAGCATGAACGCTGATGAAATCGGATTTTGCAAGCAGCTCGTCCATTTCAACATAGTTGATGCCGGTCTGCTCTTCGATGCCGGGAATATGGAAAATATCGAATGCGATAACATTCATGCCCATGCCCTTAGCCATCCTGCCGAGAGCCTGTCCGATTCTGCCGAAACCGACGATGCCGAGGGTTTTGCCGTGAATCTCAATGCCCTTGTATGCCTTCTTTTCCCATTTGCCTTCGCGCATGGTGTGACCCGCAACGCTGATGAAGCGAGCACAGGAAAGCATATGAGCCATTGCAAGCTCTGCAACAGCATCGCTGGAAGCGCGGGGAGTGTTCATGACCTTGATGCCCTTTTCTTCGGCATATTTGTGGTCGATATTGTCGATGCCGACGCCGCCGCGGATGATGAGCTTCAGTTTGCCGGTTTCGCATGCCGCATCAATGATGGGAACGCGAACTTTGGTTGCGGAACGAACAACGAGAACATCAAAGTTCTTTACCTGTTCTGCAAGCTCTGCCGGCTCATAGAACTGTTCAACGACTTCATGACCCTGTGCGCGCAGTGCGGCAACAGCATTCTTTTCCATACCGTCTGATGCAAGAATACGCATAGTATAATCTCCTT
>OOIG01002014.1_pt1 | contig 14172 bp, 10 predicted proteins | sample 1692091 | NCBI WGS metagenome assembly OOIG01 (sample SAMN06348188, study PRJEB24527) | human gut metagenome | biome: human gut; feature: ankylosing spondylitis patient; material: feces | host: Homo sapiens | place: China | collected 2015-10
ATGGCAGAAATCAATAGCTTCCGCTCCAACTGTGGTCAAACATGTGGTCAAAAAAATTTCGAAATTTCAAGTGGTGAGAAAGTGGTGGGAAAACGCTCGATTTTGCCCCGAAAATGCAAAAAAATAAAGCCGAAAACGATTCGTTTTCGGCTTTATTTGGTCTGAGTGACACGACTTGAACGTGCGGCCTCTACCACCCCAACTTGCCCAAAATAGCCAAGCATTGGGAGATATCGCAGGATGTTTTTGTTTATTTTCGACTATTTTTCCTTGTCTTGCAGGCGTTTTCGAATTTCTTCGGCTCCGAAGTATGTACAAGGTTTTTTTGCAAAATTGATCGGTGTCAGAATGTTTGGTACAAAAAATGAAGTCGTTTGCACCGGGTTTTTGCACCGGAAATTTTTTGAACCGTGACAAATCAACCTGACTGCATATTCATTATAGCACTTTTTATGCAAGCCGTCAAGGTACACTCACAAACTTTTTTGGTTTATAGAATGGTATAGATAATTATTCAAAACTGAAATTATAACCTATGTAAGGCAAAAACGATGCGTAATCGGGAGTTATGTGATTTATCACGGAATTTCCGATTGAAATCACAGGCGAATTTTCGTATTTATTTTTTGTTGTTACACTTTGCAATTGAAAATGCAAAAATAATTTAGCAATCCCGCGATTTAACCTTGTATTATCACAATTTATATGGTATACTATGATTACCTACTAATTCCAACTGTGCAGGAGGTGCAAAAATGGCTGTAAGCTACAAAAAATTATGGAAACTCCTGATCGATCGCGATATGATGAAGAAAGACCTTGCCGCTGCTGCGGATATCAGCAATTACACGATCAGTAAAATGAGCAAGGGCGAAAATGTGACAGTGGAGATTCTCGGCAAGATCTGTAAAGCGCTTGACTGTAAGATTGACGATATCATGGAATTTATTACGGATAAGGAGGACTGATGTATGAGCGACTATTTGATCCTTTCGCGGGATATACCCGTTGCAAAGTGGGAGAATAATCAGTTGACCGTTTTGGACGAGCAGCTTCTGCCGCTTTACCTGAAACGCGTCAAAAACGCCGATATGTGGCTTGCAACCAGAGCAATCGACTCGCATCGTGCAAACTCCCGCCTTCTTAAGAAAGCGTTGCGGCTGACCGAGCGGGATGATGTTTCTACGGTTCTCCATGTCAACGGAGCAACTATCACAGATAACTATTGGATAAAGCCGATCGAGAGCGCTTTGACTTATGCGCAGATAAAATTTGATAACGACTACTTTTCCCGACTCGCTCTCAAGGGAAACTATGACAGCTTCAATCGTGCTGCCAATTCAAAGCACAGCAAAACGCCGGAGCTGACCAACATAGGAAGCTTTGAAAAGTGCTGGAAGCTGATCGACAGGAAGTGGTGGATGTATAAAAAAGCAAGCCACAATGAGCAGTTTTCAGAGCTGTTCGTATACGAACTTGGACGCAAACTCGGTTTCAATATGGCGCGCTATGAGCGCGGCGAAGGCTGCGTGAAGTCGCTTGATTTTACCGATGGCGCAGAGGTCAACTTTGAGCCGGCAATGGCGTTCATGGGTGATGACGAAGAATACGAGGATGTCATCGCCAAGCTGAAGGAGATCTGCCCGCAGGCGATCCCCGATTATATCCGCATGATTTTTATGGACACGATCACGGCAAATCCCGACCGTCACACGAGCAATTTCGGGCTTCTGCGCGATGCGAATACCGGAAAGCTTCTTGGGCTTGCTCCGATGTTTGATCACAATATGGCACTGATCGCAAGAGGATATCCCTCCAAACCAAAGTCGGGGGATTTGTTGATCTCACTTTTCAATGATGTGATGGCATTTCATCCGGAATACCGAAAATACCTGCCCGAATTGACAGAGTATGTTGTACGCGGGGTGATTGACAAGCTCGGCATGAAGGTACGCACACAGACGGTGGTCGATCTTGTGATGGGAAGATACGGGCTTGTTGCTGGTGCCAAAGAATGATGGAACGCTGACAGTGTCCACCTGCCTATTTCACATAGAGCTAATTTTTAGGTTGCTATAACACCATATATAGCGATATTATCATGTAAATCAGTTATTTTTATCCTATTTCCGTGAAATCATATTGAGTTTGCATCCTAATAATGGTATAATATAATTGTATGTTTTATTTTGGGGCAGAAAATTATGATGGTAGGTTGCAAAAAGTTTCGGATGAGGATACGAGCAAAGACGATCTTCATAAGGCGTCGGTGCTATCTTCCGGTACCATGACGAAGCTCCGAAAAGGCGAAGACATGTCGATGGAAGCTCTGAGAAAAATCTGCAGATTCCTCAGATGCAATATCGGTGACATTGCGGAGTTTGTAGACGAAAGCAAGTAAGAGTCCGCTTTGTGGGACAGTCAATATGTATGATAAAATAACAATGAGCTTGGGAGACTGACTCGGATGGAGAAGCGAATGGAACGATCTTTAATTTATAACGGAACGATTACGGCGGAACAGTTCCTCTTCTATGAAATCCGCATTGCATCGAAGTATTACCTTGACGGGACATCCGTGGAGGACGCTATCAAAGAAATCAAAAAGAACAATCTGTTTCAATACCCGACCGAGCGGCTTGTTGCCCGTATGGTGCGAAGCTGCTATAAGCGGCTGGACGCATTAGACGATGAACAGCTCCGGCAGGAATTATCATCGGCTCCGGCTGAGATTGCAAAACAGATCAACCTTTATGCCATGATGCGATACAACCGCATTGTCTGGGACTTCATGGTCGGCGTGATCGGAGAAAAGTTCCGGAGTCAGGACTTCGAGTTTTCACGGAAAGACCTGAATGTCTTCTTCTCCCACTTGCAGGAGCAGAACGATGATATTGCCGGATGGAGCGAGACAACGGTCAATAAGATCAAGCAAGTGCTGACGAAGGTTCTGGTTGAGGTTGAAATCCTTGACACCTTCAAATCGACGCGGCTCAATCCGCTGTTTCTCTGCGAAGAGTTGGAAGAAGGCATCCGCAGAAATAATGATCCCGAAGCACTCGCAGCTTTTAACTGCTTTAGATAGGAGGCTCCGACATGAGTGACATCAAGCAAGAATTAGATAGAATCCGGGACAGAATATCCGACCCCAGTTTTCTTGCCAACAAAGGATTAAGCAACGAAGTCGGCATTCATGTGTTCTGTTATGATCCGGCAGACGAGTTAATCGTCAGAGACTTCGTTTCCCGACTGAAAGCGGAGAGCGGAACGCCGTACCACATCAAGGAATGTGACCTCTACGAGATTTTTCTCAAGCTCTTGGAGGACAAGCGCGTCCTGAAATCCGTGGATGGGCTGGAAGAAAAGCGTGGGAAGGAATACCTTCTGGGGCAGCTTCAAAAAATCGCAACGCCGGCGGCTCTTCTGGAATACATGAAGTACGAGCCGCATGAATACGGCGATGTTCTTTTCCTGACCGGCGTGGGAAAAATCTTCCCGTTTATGCGCTCTCATAAAATGCTGGACAGCATGCAGCATCTCTTTGAGGACATCCCCATCGTTATGTTTTATCCGGGATCGTTCAACGGACAAGACCTTGGATTGTTTGGAAAGTTTCTGGACGGACACTACTACCGGGCATTCAACCTTTTGTAATTGGAGGAAGGCACTATGAAAATACAAAGTATGTTCCAAAAGGACATCAACCGTGACATCAACGGCGTTATCAAGGTGTCGCAGGATGACCAGCAGAGCTTAAAGCAGGAACTCAGCGAGTACATTATCACGAAAGAACTGCGGCGTCATTTTGCCACGTTCTTTGATAACTATGTCAAAGCCATCGATAATCCGACGGACAAGATCGGCGTCTGGATTTCCGGTTTCTTTGGAAGTGGTAAATCTCACTTTCTGAAAATGCTCTCCTACCTTCTCTCCAACAAAGAGGTAGACGGCAAACACGCCTTTGATTATTTTACTGACAAGTTTGACGATCCGATGATGTACGCGACGGTGCAGAAATGCATCCGCATTCCCACGGAGTCCATCCTGTTCAACATCGACATCGAAGGACCAATCAACAAGGACAAGACCGCCGTGCTGCGTGTCTTTGCGAAGGTTTTCTATAACCACTGCGGCTTCTATGGCGAAGATCTCAAGGTGGCAAAGCTGGAACGCTTTATTGATAAGCAGGGCAAGACAGAGGCGTTCCGCGCTGCCTTCAAGGAAGTCAACGGGGACGAGTGGATCAACGCCCGCGATTCCGCCGCCTTCTTCGAGGATGATGTGGTTGAGGTTTTGCAGTCTGTTCTCGGCATGAGCGAGACAGCAGCCCGCAACTGGTTCAACGGCGAAGAAAACGCCGACATGAGCATCAAGCAGCTTGTCTCGGAGATCAAGGAGTATGTGGACAGCAAGGAAGGCAACTTCCGTCTTCTGTTCTGTGTAGATGAAGTCGGTCAGTACATCGGTGACGATGGCGATCTGATGATGAATCTGCAATCGCTGGTTGAAGAAATCGGTGACAAATGCCGGGGCAAAGTCTGGGTTATGGTCACGAGCCAGGAAGCGATTGATTCCGTTGTGAAAATCACCGGCAATGATTTCTCCAAGATTCAGGGACGTTTCAATACCCGTCTAAGCCTTTCTTCTTCGTCCGTCGACGAGGTCATCAGAAAGCGTGTTCTGGCGAAGACCGAGGACGCAGATCACCTTCTGCAAATGGAGTATGAGAAAGAGGCTTCCGGCTTAAAGAGCCTGTTTGCCTTCGATAACCCCATCCTCGACATCAAGGGCTTTACCAGCGCGGCAGAGTTTAGCGCGACTTTCCCATTTGTCCCATATCAGTTCATTGTCATCCAGAAGGTTCTTGCGGAAATCCGCAAGCACGGCAACTCCGGCAAGCATCTTTCGGGCGGCGAACGCTCCATGCTGTCCGGCTTCCAAGAGGCGGCGCAGAAAATTGAGAACAAGGACGAGAACGCCCTTGTGCCGTTCTATCAGTTCTATGACACGGTACATACCTTCTTGGAGAGCGCCATCCGCCGGGTCATCGACCGCTGCCAGAATGCGGCGGATGCCCACGACGGCTTGGAGCAGCAGGATGTGAATGTCCTCAAGCTGCTCTACCTCGTCCGCTACATTGAAGATGTCAAGGCGAACATTGAGAACATCGCTATCCTGATGATCGACGATATTCACACGGACAAGATTGCCCTTCGTGCGTCCATCACGGCTTCTCTGGAACGCCTTCTGTCTCAGAACTACATCTCCCGCAATGGCGATACCTACGCCTTCCTGACGGATGAGGAACAGGATATTGCCATCGACATCAAGAACACGCCGGTTGACAGCGCACAGATCGTCCAGAGCATTTCTCAGACGGTCTACGGCGAAATCTATCCGGCAAAGAAATATAAATACGGCAAGTATGACTTTACCTACGATCAGTACGTTGACGAGACGCTGAACGGCGCGTCCACCGGCGGAATGCGGCTGCGCATTGTCACCGTTGCAAGCGACCTCTACGGCGTTGGAGACCAGCGGCTTATCATGGACTCGCAGGTCAACAACGAGGCAATCGTTGTTCTCTCGGCGGACACGCCCTACTTTGACGAACTGGAACAGGCGATGAAGATCCGCAAGTATGTCAAGCAGCGGAATGTGTCGCAGATGCCGGAGAGCATCCAGCGGATCATCCGCGACCGCAACGACGAGGCACGGAAGCTGGAAAGCCACGCCCGCAGCCTGATTGAAAAAGCCATCGTTGAGGGCAAGTTCTATGTCCATGGCGAAATCCTCGACCTGAAATACGGCTCTGCGAAGGACAAGCTGGATGAGGCGATGAAGAGCCTCGTCGAGAGCGTCTATTCCAAGCTGGGCATGGTCAATCAGTTTGTGGACAGCGACGCCGATATTCTCGCCATTCTTAACGGCGCATACGAAGAAGTCGGCTTCACCGGACTGGGCGCGAACAACGAAGACGCCCTCAATGAGATCAGTCAATGGTTGGAGTTGCAAAATCAGAAGATGCTCAAAACCTCGATGGGCGATGTGCAGCGCCGGTATCAGGCGATCCCTTACGGCTGGAAGGAAATCGACATTGCAGCCCTGATCGCCCGTCTGATCGTCCAGCAGAAGATTCAAATTAACTATGGCGGCGCGGTGGTCGGCAAGGAAGAACGCCGCTTGGTGGACTTCCTGCGAAAGAAGACCGAGATTGACAAAGCCATCGTCGCGCGGCGTATTGCGCCCTCCGAAGAGCTGATCCGCAAGAGCGTCCACTTCCTGCGAGACTATCTGGGTGCGATGGACATTCCCTCCGATGAAGACGGACTGATCCACTTCGTTCTGAATACCTTTGAAACCAAGCAGAGCCACTATCAGAAGCTCCTTGACGAGTTCTACTCCAAAGAGCGTTACCCCGAAAAGGAAACCGTCACTGCTGCCCGTGACTTGATGAACGACGTTCTGAGCCAGCGCAAGGACAATGTTGCCTTGCTCAAACGGATGGTGCAGCGGCAGGATGATCTTTTCAATTCCGCCGAGGATATGGAGGGCGTGGAGATGTTCTTCAAGGCGCAGCGGACGGTGTTCGACGATGCCAAGAAGCGCCTTGCCAGCATTCTCAAGGAAAGAGACTACTTCGCGGCGGACGCAGACACGTTGAACGTCATCAGCACGATGTCCACAATCCTTGCCATGCCGAAACCCTACTCCCGTATTGGGGAACTGCCGGAGCTTGTCCAGAAGGTCAAGACCGCCTACGACGGCTTGCTGGATATGAAGCGCGAGGAAGTTGCTGAAAACATCCGCCAGTGTATGCAGGATGTTCACCAGCTTGCCAGCGAAGCACGTGATGCCGGAACGCTACTCCATCAGGCGGACGATCATTTCGTGAATAAGCGTGAAGCGGCGAAAACAGCGACCTCTCTCACCGAGCTGGATGCCATGATCACGCAGCTCCTCAATTACAAGGACACGATCTGCCGCCACATGGAGGTCATGTCTGCCTCCCATCAGCAGGAAGCGCAGAAGCCCGCGCCCGCAGCGACCGCAAAACCCGGAACACCCGCGCCGAAGCCCCCGAAGATCATGACCGTGCGCCGGTACGACCTCTGCTCGGTCAAGCGTCTGCAAAGCAAGGAAGACATTGATAAGTACGTCGAGGCGATCCGAGAAAAGCTCATGAAAACGCTCGAAAGCTGCGACGGTGTGCAAATTAACTGACAACATTATAGAAGGGAAAAATGGTATGCAGGAAATTAGATGCCCTAAATGCGGCGAAGTATTTCAAGTTGATGAAAGCGGCTACGACCAGATCGCGCAACAGGTGCGTGATAGAGAGTTCGAGAAAGAACTTGATCGCCGCAAAAAAGAGCTGGATGCTAAACGTGAACAAGAGCTTGAATTAATTCGATTACAAGAGGAAAAAGAGCGAACTGCAAGTATCACCCAAAAAGATGCTGAGATTTCTGCAAAGGATAAAAAAATAGCGGAACTGCAAGCCAAACTTGATGCTAATGAAACTGCACAAAAACTTGCTGTTGCAGAGGCAGTCGAACAGAAGAATGTGGAATTATCTCAAAAAGCGACTGAGATTGCCGACCTCAAGGGCGAACTAAAGAACAAGGAAACTGAGAGCCGCCTGAGCGAGAAGTCCCTTCAAGAGCAGTATGAAGAAAAGCTCAAGCTGAAAGACGAACAGATTGAGTATTACAAAGACTTCAAAGCACGGCAATCAACAAAGATGATCGGTGAGAGTTTGGAGCAGCACTGCCTGACACAATTCAATGCGATCCGAATGACGGCTTTTCCAAACGCCTATTTTGAGAAAGACAACGATGCCAAAACCGGCAGCAAAGGTGACTTCATTTACCGTGAGTGCGGTGAAGATGGTACGGAGTTCATCTCCATTATGTTTGAAATGAAGAACGAGGCTGATGAAACCGCCACCAAGCACAAGAATGAGGACTTTTTCAGAGAGTTGGATAAGGATCGAAACGAAAAGGGCTGCGAGTATGCAATTCTTGTCTCTCTTCTTGAGATCGACAATGAGCTATATAACAATGGCATTGTGGATGTGTCCTATAAGTACCCGAAGATGTATGTCATCCGCCCGCAGTTTTTCATTCCGATGATTACGCTGCTGCGGAACGCGGCAAAAAACTCCTTGCAATACAGGCAGGAGCTTCAAATTGTTCGCAACCAGCAGGTTGACATCCGCAACTTCGAGGAAAACATGAACGCCTTCAAGGAAGGCTTTGCCCGAAACTATCGGCTGGCAAGCGAGAAGTTTTCAACGGCGATTGATGAGATTGACAAAACAATCGACCACTTACAGAAGACAAAGGCAGCACTTCTTTCTTCTGAAAACAATCTTTGCCTTGCGAACAATAAAGCGGAGGACCTTAGCATCAAGAAGCTGACAAAGAACGCTCCGTCTGTTAAGGCAATGTTTGATGAACTGGGGCAAGAGAAAGCGTAATACACGCATAGTTAGGAGATAACGAGCATGAATAAAGGTGCGATACAAAGATTTGCGATCTGGGCGCGGAACGAGCTGATCGCTCAGGTTTCCCAGCGTGCCTATCAATATGGAATTGACGAGTCCGGCTTCGGTGACGCTTCTGCGGACACGCTGGGTGGGCGGCTGCTGACGGCGGAGGAAAAATCCCAGCGGCAGGAACTCATCAAGCAGATCAAGGAAAAGGGCTACAAGCAGGTCATGGAAGAGGTTGCCTACACTTGGTTCAACCGCTTTATTGCCCTGCGCTTTATGGAGGTCAATGGCTTCTTGCCCTCCCATATCCGTGTGTTCTCGGACGCATCCGGTGCGTTCAAGCCGGAGATCCTGAACGACGTGCTGCACCTTGACTTGCCGGGACTGGATAGCGGCAAGGTGGCGGAGTATATCGAGAGCAACGACACCGAAGCCCTCTACCGCTATCTGCTGTTGACGCAGTGCAACGCCCTGAACAGTGCGCTTCCTGTCATGTTCGAGCGGATGGGCGGTTATACGGAAATGCTGCTGCCCAACAACATTCTCCGTCAGGACAGCGTTCTTGGTCACATGGTTTCCGACATCCCCGAAGAGGACTGGCAGGATGCCGTACAGATCATCGGCTGGTTGTATCAGTATTACAACACCGAACTGAAAGACGATACCTTTGCCCAGCTCAAGAAGAACGTCAAGATCACGAAAGAGCGCATCCCTGCCGCAACGCAGCTTTTCACGCCGGACTGGATCGTCCGCTATATGGTGGAAAACTCTCTCGGCAGACTTTGGCTGGAAGGTCACCCCAACGCCGAGCTGCACGACGGCTGGAAATACTATCTGGACGAAGCCGAGCAGGAGCCGGAGGTGGAAGCGCAGCTTGCGGGGCTCCGCGAGGAATACAAGACCATCAAGCCGGAAGAAATCAAGGACATCGACCCCTGCATGGGCAGCGGTCATATCCTTGTCTACGCATTCGATGTGCTGATGCAGATTTATACCTCTGCCGGTTGGGATCAGCGCGAGGCGGCGCAGAGCATCCTCAAGAATAATCTCTTTGGGTTAGACATTGATGACCGTGCGGCGCAGCTTGCTTATTTTGCGGTCATGATGAAGGCGCGGCAGTATGACAGGCGTTTGCTCACACGCGGGATGCAGCCGAATATCTACGCCATCCGCGAGAGCAATGGCATCCCGGCAATGACCATCGAATATTTCCACAAGAATGACCCGAAGCTGAAAGCCGACATTGAAAGCATTCTCACCGAAATGCGTGATGCTAAAGAATACGGCTCCATTCTGAACATCACGCCTGTTGATTTTGCCGGACTGTACGCCCGGTTTGATGAGATCCGCAATGACATCAACATGATGCAGATGTCGGCGCTGGATGAATTGCTGCCGCTGGTCAAGTGCGCCGAATTGCTGGCGCAGAAATACGACGTGGTGGTGACGAATCCGCCGTATATGGCAGTCAGCAACGCCGGTGCGAAGGTCAATGACTATGTAAAGAAGAATTTCCCGGACAGCAAAGCAGATCTGTTCGCCGTGTTTATTGAACGCTGCGGACAGATGGCGAAGAAGAATGGCTATCAGGCGATGATCACGCAGCACGCTTGGATGTTCCTGTCCAGCTTTGAGAAGCTGCGCACAAAGCTGCTGGCGGTCGATATTGTCAATATGGCGCACCTCGGCGCAAGAGCCTTTGAAGAGATCGGCGGCGAAGTGGTGCAGACCACATCGTTTGTCATTCGCAAGAGCCACATCGCGGACTATAAGGGCGAGTATTGCCGCCTGATCGAGCCGACCTCTCAGCAAGGGAAAGAGGACATGTTCCTCTCTGGTGAGAATCGTTATGCGGCAGACCAGTCCAACTTCTCCAAAATCCCCGGCTCTCCGGTGGCGTATTGGGTCAGCAAAAACGCTGTTCAGGCTTTTGAGACGCAAAAGGCGCTCGGAGCCATTGCTGAACCAAAACAGGGGCTTGCGACTACTGATAATAATCGTTTTGTTCGCGCTTGGTCAGAGGTGGATTTTAATAAAATCGGGTTTAGCTATTCAAGAGAGAAAGCTGCGGAGAGTGGAATAAAATGGTTTCCCCTCAACAAAGGTGGCGAGTTTAGAAAATGGTACGGAAATAATGATTTTATCGTCAATTACCAACATGACGGAGCGGAGATTAAAGCCAGCGTTTTGTCAAAGTATACTTATCTCAAAACACCAGACTTCGTGGTAAAAAACCAGCAATATTATTTTTGTGAAAACGGGACATGGTCGGCTATTAGTAGCGGAAAAATTTCTGTTCGCTATTCACCGAAGGGCTTTATTATTTCTAATGCTGGAATGGCTATCTTCTGCGAATCACGCTTGCTTAGGTATATTATTGCATTTATGAACTCTGTTTGTGTCTCGGATGAACTTCTGGGCGTGATTAACCAGACTCTTAACTTCAATGCTGGTGACATAGAAAAATTGCCATTAGCATTCTCAGATAAAATGGAGTCAATAGTCATCAGCTTGTCCGATGATTGTATTGCAAAAGAAAAAAGCAATTGGGATTCCTATGAAACCTCATGGGATTTCAAGCGGAATCCGCTGGTGTGAGGTGCGATGATGAAAAATGTATCAAGTAAATCCATTCTGATTGGAAATGGAATCAACATCAACTTCGGCGGAAAAGTCTACACCAACGACTATATCATTAAGCGGATTTTCTTTAATGCCCGCGCGAACAAATACGATCTGCTTTTTGACGGTGAAATAAGCGGAGATGAGATCGCAAGCATTTTCGTTGGACTGGCAACTTGGGCAAATGATATATCCGGAGGAAAATATGACGCGATAATCCCCGATGCAGAAAAGCCTATCCTTGAAGACTTCAAGGCGCGATACAACTGGGAATTGACGCACTATTATGAAGTTGGACTTGAAGACTGGTTGTTTATTCTCCATGTTTACTTTTTGCAGAATGCCGACATTGCGGATAACTGGTCTTCGGCAAAGCAAGGCTTTGAAAGAATGATGCTTGATGCAATTTACAATGACGGTGATATTCAAGATATCCACAAAGTCATGGGAAAGCCCGTGAAAAGATGGTTATTGGAGTTTAGTAATGTTTTTACACTCAATTATGATAACAACATCGAGGACTTAATAAAGCGTCCTGTGTTTCATTTGCACGGAGATTTTCGTACACCGGCGAATAGTGAAAATCCTCAGACACTTATAGGGCATATAAGAAAGATCAAAGGAGAAAATGTAGACATTCCTCATCAGTTTGAGCATTGTTTTTGCGACGCACTTTTTGACTATGCGGGAGAACACAAGTATGATATTGCTCTTGCTTTTGAAAAAGGTGCTGAAGGTCTTCTATCCTTAGAGAAGAGTGGCATTCCATCCATGTTTTTTCCTGCCCCGATTGAGGAACTACTTAAGACTCATAAAGAGTACCCCGAACTCACTTTTGGCAGCAATTATCATTTCACAGAGTTCAGAGAATTGGCAGGAGAGCTTCACATTATCGGTATGTCTCCCAACAACGACTCGCATATTTTCAAGTTGATTGATGAGAGTAATATTGAAAAGGTTGTGTTCTATTATTACTCCGAAAGAGAAGCGAAAAAAAGACTTCCTATTCGCCAAGAAGTTGAGTATAAAAGTGCGCAGGAACTTTGGAAACAACTAAAGGCATTGCCAAAGCAGTATAACTGCAAGTACCCTATTCCGCAGTCAAATGAGGTGACAAAGTTTTTTGAGGTATTCAATGTGATGTCGGGTGACAAAGTTGCTGAGACTGACATAATAAAAAATGCAAACTCGATTCCTCAGTTTGAGGCAACGAGATTGTGTAAGACTGTGACGGAAAAGATGAAAGCGCATCAAGAGCATGGCGCACCCAGGGATGAGGAAGAGTTGCAGCGTCAGTTCCGCGAAATCAGTAGAATTGCGTTGAGAAACGGAATCCTTCCATCTGCTTTGTATCTCCATGTAATTATGGGGATGAACGCAAACAAATAATAAAGTTGCGTCAAAGTATATTTTAACCACCAGAGAACGCAGCAAAACGAAAGAGAAATGCTATGCCATCTAATCAGCAAGGCATTTACCGAACTGTTGGAGGAATTATTGATATGGGAAGACTAATTTCTGATAAATATGCTGCTTGGCAAGCCGAGTGCGAAACCCGCTTCCAGCAGCTCAAAAAGAACGAAGAAGAACTCAACCGCATTTTCATTGATATTTATGGGTTGCAGGACGAATTGACACCGGATGTTGCGGACAAGGATGTGACCGTGCATCGTGTGTTTGACAGCAAAGATGATGTGCCGGAGTCCATGAAGGGTTCGGGCTATGTCCGCACCATGCGCGACGAGATCGTCTCCCTCATCTCCTATGCAGTGGGCTGTATGTTCGGACGCTACTCTCTGGATGTGGACGGGCTTGCCTATGCGGGCGGCGAATGGGACACCGGCAAGTACAAGACCATCATACCGGACCGCGACAACATCATCCCCATCTGCGATGACGAGTATTTTGACGATGACATTACCGGGCGTTTCGTGGAGTTTGTCCGCAAAGTCTATGGCGATGATACATTGGAAGAAAACCTCAAGTTTGTTGCAGACGCGCTCGGCGGTAAGGGTACGCCTCGTGAGGTGATCCGCAGCTATTTCCTGAATGACTTCTATGCCGACCATCTGAAAACCTATCAGAAGCGTCCGATCTACTGGCTCTTTGACAGCGGCAAAAAGAACGGCTTCAAGGCGCTGTGCTATATGCATCGCTATCAGCGCGATCTTCTCGCCCGTCTGCGCACCGACTATGTGCATGAGCAGCAGGAGCGTTACCGCACTCAGCTTGCCCAGCTCGGTGATGCCATCGACCATGCCAGTGCATCCGAGCGCGTGAAGCTGACCAAACAGCAGAAAAAGATTCAGGAGCAAGCTTTTGAAATTCAGAAATACGAAGAAAAAGTCCATCACCTTGCCGATCAGAACATCGAGATCGACCTTGATGACGGTGTGAAATATAACTATGAACTGTTTGCCGATGTGTTGGCAAAGATTAAGTGAGGAATATATATGGGTGAGGAGAACTTTCCGAATGCTGACGAGCAGAAGGAATTAAGCAATCATATTCGTCAAATTGCGCAGACAATTTATGAAGCTGAACTTCGCAGAGAGGATTCACTTATCCAACAGAGTACGCAAATGCAGACAGCGTTTTCGTTTACATCTGCTGCTTTATTTATGGTAGCTGCTATCGCCGTAGAATACAAATATCCTCTTACATACGGCTTCTTGCTCTTAGCTTTTTCTACAATTACTGCACTACTTTTGGCAAGTCTAATTCTGGCAACTATGGCGCAAAAAAGAGAAAAGCGTAACGACTTTGTTAGCATAAAAGAGACGAGCGATTTTATACAGAGGCACTATGAAACCATAAAATCGGATGCGGCGAAGGATTTACAATACGTTGCACTAATTGAAAAAGTGCAATCTGAGGTAAAACGCACAAACGACAACAAAGTTGTACTTATTCAGTGGTCTATGAGGCTATTCTACACTTCCATAGGCTTATCTGTATTTTGGTTTCTTATTGCTTTGATAAAAATGAAAGGAAACATATCATGAGTGAAGATAATAAGCAGGAATCAAAGCCCGTCCCCCAGCAGACAGAGA
>OOIG01002024.1_pt1 | contig 14136 bp, 10 predicted proteins | sample 1692091 | NCBI WGS metagenome assembly OOIG01 (sample SAMN06348188, study PRJEB24527) | human gut metagenome | biome: human gut; feature: ankylosing spondylitis patient; material: feces | host: Homo sapiens | place: China | collected 2015-10
CCCGTCATCCTGCTGGCAGGAGCGATAGAGGATGCCGGGATACTGAATGCAGCTGCTTGCCGGGGACGAGAATATCCGGGAGCTGTACGATCTGTGGTACGAGCAGCGGGAGAATGTGCTTCGCACCTATACAGACCATTTCCCGGAACGTGTGCCGCTGGAACAGAATAAGGAATTCAAGTCCATCCGCAACGCCGTGATACAGGAAGCACTGAAGATCAACGATCTGATCCGGCAGGCGGCAGAGCCGGAGCCGCAGCAGGATGTGATGGAAACGGAATTCCCGTCAGTAGAGGAGCCTGACCTTGTGCCAATAGAGGATCCTGACTGGTGGAGCGATCACGACCACCCCCGGTTTATTCAGAAAGAAACCGGTGGGGAAGCTGATACCTATGAGAACTGTGCCGCAGAGAATGCAACTGTTCACCGTGCTTCTGACGGCAGAGATTGGTGGTCGTGTCCCTACAAACAGGCTCGCAGATTTTTATATGGGACAGAGGAAGAAAAGCCGGATTTCCGGAAAGCGATGCCTCTGCTGCACATGGAGGCGCGCGAGGGAAATGGCTATGCCTGCTACGATCTGGGACGGATGTACCTGCGTGGGCTTGGTTGTGACGCGGATGAGGAGGAAGCACAGACCTGGTTCCGGAATGCGTTGGAAGCCTTCCAGAAAGCAGAACAGACGGCTGAAAAGAAAGGCTATCTGCGATACCGGATAGGAAAATGCCATGCCCATGGTCACGGGACAGAACAGAACTATGAGGAATCTGCCCGGTGGTTTCGTCAGGCAGTGGATGAAAATAACCCATTTGCCGCCTACTCGTTGGGAGGCCAATACCTCCGGGGGCAGGGGGTGGAGCAGAGCAGTACGGAAGCGTATAGACTGTACACCATGGCGGCAGTCCGGGGTAACGCCTACGCCCAGTACCAGCTTGGAAGGATGTACCGGGATGGTATCGGGACAGGGGCTGATCTGGAAGACTCCAAGCGGTGGTATGCCAAAGCATACGCAGGATTTCTCGCTATGGAGGCGACTATGGCAGACGATAAGCTCTGCTATCGCCTTGGTTCCATGAATATGACCGGAACCGGCACCGAAGTGGATTTGGAAAAGAGCCGGTACTATTTTGAGAAAGCGGTGGAGCTGGGCAGCGTGGATGCCCTGTATGGGCTTGGCAAGCTGTATCTAAAGCCGGAGTTTTCAGAATATGACCCTGAAAAAGCGGTGGAATATCTGGGACAGGCGGCGGCAAAAGACAATGCCTTTGCCAGGTACCAGCTTGGAAAGCTGTTTTGTCAGGGAAAATTGGTGCAGAAGGATATTGCCAGAGGACTGCCATTGCTGGAGGAACTCGCGGAAGCGGGTGTCGCTTCTGCAGCTTATATTGCCGGGAAAGTTTACCTCAAGGAAGAAGGCTGGAAGGATGTGCAAAAGGCCATCCGCTGCTTCCATACGGCGGCGGAGGACGGCAATTCCTATGCGGAATACCAGCTTGGTAAGATCTACTATTTCGGAAATGGCATCCGTGCCGACCGTGAAAAGGGACTGGAATACTTGGCACAATCTGCTGCCCATGGCAATGTGTGTGCGGAAAACCTGCTGCGGGTGATCCGACAGCAGCACATAAGGGGTGCTGCCTCTCTGATTGCCCAGCTCGGACGGATATTTCAGGAGAAGGAACAGGATCGGCGTCAGCGGCCAGGGATGGATCGGAAGCAGCGCCAAGAGATTGAGGAAAAGAAACAGGCGTTGGGCATCCGGGATTAAAGCACAATTGATGCAATGTTTGTTGACAGGCGGTTTTTCTTCGACTATAATTTCTTGTATCGAAAGGGACTTTTCCTGCATAATATTATTCTGAATACGGATCACGAAAGACTGGTTGACAAAACCGGTATGATCGTGTATACTGTGTTCAGTGATCGTGTTGCGGAAACTTGCGAAGCCTGCGACCGGGGGAGTTCCTGCGGGGATTCTCTTTATTTATGGAGGAACACAGTATGCCGAAGCCGTTTTTAACATTTGACGCACAGATCAGCTATCTGGAAAACGATAAAAATCTGGTGATTCAGAACCATGACTATGCGAAGACGATGCTGAAACAGATCGGTTATTTCAGCCTGATTGGCGGCTACAAGGCACCCTTTAAGAATCCAACGACCAGGAAATACAAGGATGGTACGCGGTTCGAGGACATCGTGGCGTTGTATTATTTTGATGAGAATCTGCGGGAGCTTTTTCTTAAGTACATACTGAAGATTGAACGCCATATTCGGGCTTTGCTTTCCTACCATTTTACTGAAAAACATGGAGAACAGCAGAGCGAATATCTGAATCCTGCGAACTATGCAATGAACGGCAGAAATGCAGGGGGCATCAATAGGCTGGTGTCAACGCTTGGAAATCTGGCAAACCATAACAGTGACTATCCGTATATAAATCATCAGCGGCAAATGTATGGGAATGTGCCGCTTTGGGTGCTGTTTAATGGCGTAACTTTTGGCTCTTTATCCAAGTTTTACAGCTTTACAACGCAGGATATTCAGACCAAAGTTGCCAAGAATTTTGATAAAGTAAATCGGAAACAGCTCGAACAGTACTTGAGTGTGATCACAAAGTTTCGCAATGTATGTGCTCACGGTGAGCGGCTGTTTTCCTATCAGACGCGCAATGATATCCCTGATACGGATCTGCACGTAAAGTTGGGAATTCCAAAGAATGGAACCCAGTATGCCCTCGGAAAGCGTGATCTCTTTGCTGTAGTAATAGCGTTTCGTTACTTGCTTTCCAATGAAGATTTTAAGCAATTTAAGGCAGGCTTGGCAAATGTGATCCAGAATTATTTGAAGTCCCCTGGGGCGATGGGAGAAGCCAGCCTGTATCAGCATATGGGTTTCCCCTCCAATTGGAGTAAAATAACTGCATATAAGAAGTGACAAAAAGCCTGCGGCATTGAAGCTGCAGGCTTTTTGCCTGACCGGAGGGCAGTATCTACGAATCTATATAAATAGAACATTTGAGGGCGCGCGTTTATAAATCTGTGGGGCCGCCAAGGGGGGGAGCCTGACCATGCGGTGACACCAGCTCCCTGTCACGATGACACCAGGAAAAGAACCTTCCACCTGAAGATATTACAGCAGATAAGAAAGGTTTGATACTCTATACCGACAAATTGTGCAAATATTTCTATCCCTGACTTGAAGAAATGATTCGGAGGTAAAATGAGCTATATACCGTTTACGGAGCAGCAGCGGGAACAGGCCAGACGAACAGATCTGGCGGCATTCCTGCGGCAATGCGGGGAGGAGGTGAAACGATCCGGCTCGGAGAATATGTGGCTGGATCACGGGCAGAAAGTGACCATCCGGGGCAACCTGTGGTTCCACCGTACGAACAGGTGGGGGGAGACGCCATCGACTTTGCCTGCCGGTTCTACAACATGGAGTACCCGGAGGCAGTGCAGCTTATGCTCGCCATGGGTGCCGGTACCGTCCTGAAGCCGGTAGAACCTTTTGCCCAGAAACCATTGGGGATTCCCCAAAAGCATGAGAACATGCGCCGGGTCTACGGCTATCTGCTTCGGCACCGGTGCATCGACAAAGAGGTGCTGGATGCTTTTTCCTACCGGGGGCTTGTCTATGAATCCTCAGACTACCACAACGCCGTATTCGTGGGCATAGACCGGGAGGGAAAACCCCGGCACATCCACAAGCACAGCACCGCCGCGCAGGGCAGCTTCAAGGGAAACGCTCCCGGAAGTGAGCCGGAGTACAGCTTTCACTGGGTCGGCGGTGGGGAGACCCTGTTTTTGTTTGAAGCTCCGATTGACATGCTGTCGTTTATTTCCATGCACAAACAGCACTGGAAATCCAGCAGCTATGCCGCGGCCTGTGGTGTTTCAGACAAAGTATTGTGGAAGACGATGGAAGGCAGGCCATTCATCCGCAATGTGTGCATCTGCCTGGACAACGATGAAACCGGCCAAAGGGCAGCACAGAGAATTTCCAAAGCATTAACGGAAAAGAACATACAAAATCAAATCCTCATGCCTATGCCGGTTCAATCCCGCCTATTCTGACTGTTTCCTACCGGAACAACACCGGCATCGAGCCTTATTACACCTACGCTACTCTGGGTGCAGGAGAAGCCGGAACTGCCTATATTTCTGACCACACCGGCCAGCTGAAGATTGCCAAGGAGCTGGTCAGCTACGCTTCTTCCACCAATCCATTCTCCCTGAACCTGGTCTATAATTCCGACTATTTCGCCAGATCCAGCACAGATTACTGTCCTCCCGCCAAGCTGGGACTGAGCATGAATGTAGGCTCCGGCTGGACTCTGGACTGTATCCAACGGGTGGAGTCCGAAACGATCTCGAACATTTCCTATCTGAAATATTCGGACGGAGACGGTACGATCCACTATTTCAGTAAGGACAGTTCCAAAGATTCCTCCTATTATTACGACGAGGATGGTCTGAGCCTGAAGATAAAGAGTACCGGCACCAACGCCTACCTCATGTCCGACGACGATGGGAATGAATGGACGTTCACCGGTAACTATTTGACATCCACCAAAGACTCTGACGGGAACAAAATCAATATCAACTACAGCAGCGGCCGCCTGTCCTCCATCACGCAGGAGAACAAGGGGCAGTCCGCTATTACAATGGCAACTTTCACCTACAGCGGCAATGACCTTATCAGTGTGACAGATGCCGCCGGAAATGTGTACACCCTGACTTACAGCGGCACCAATCTGGTTGGGATCAAGAGAAGCAGCTCCACCATCGCGTCCTACACCTACAGCGGCTATCAGGCCACCAAGATGACAGACAGCGAAAGCGGCTACAGTCTCTCGTTCACCTATTCCAATGGCAAGGTGTCCAGATATCAGGAGGTCAACAACTCCGGGACGGGCGCAACCGTCTCCGTCACTTACCCGGATCACAGCGAAACGGTGTACCGGGATCATGGAGCGGACCGTGTTTCCGGAAACAGCGACGATGTGCTGACGCATTACCTGTTTGACTACGCCGGACGCACTGTCAACGCCTATACTACAGACAATACCGGGAATATTCTGGGCGCAACCAACGCGGTCTATTCCGGCAGCGGCTCCACCGACAAGGCGAACAACCGGACGCTCCGTACCGGCTCCATCGGCGTTGCCCGGCAGCAGCTGCTGAGTAACCCCGGCCTGGAAGATGGCACAGGCGGCTGGACCTTCAATAACGGACCCAGCCGTGCCACGACTAAACCCAGAACCGGCTCCTATTCCATCAAGGGTACTCTGAGCAGCGGCAGCCAGTACGCGCTGGTCTCCTCCGGTACCCTGACCGCCGGAAAGCCGTATACCGTTTCCGGCTATGTAAACACCAGCGCCGTAACCAAAATTGAGGGCGGCGGCGTCTCCATAACCGTTACCGACGGCAGTCAGGGCTGGACCAGCCAGTGGATAAACTACATCACCTCCACGGCTGTGGATGACGGCTGGGTTCGGATCAGTGTCACCTTTACCCCGCCCGCTACGGACGAATACGGCATTTTTGTCAATAACAACGGCGCGATCGGCACCTTCTACGCCGATGACTTCCAGGTAGAAGAAGGAGACGCACCCTCCAGCTACAACCTGGTGACAAATAGCAATATGGAGGGAACGGATCGTTGGACCATGGGTACCAATGCAGCGTTCTCCAGCTCCTACGGTGTGGCAGGCTCTTCCAGATCTCTGAAGATCACCGGTGACCCCCTGAGCGCCAGCACCAACGCTTATCAGGACATCACTCTGAATCTGCCAGGCACCCAGACCTATGTTCTCTCCGGCTGGGCGCGAGCCAACGCGGTTCCGGATGATCCCAGCGAACTGGATAATCCGAACGATGTTACCAAGAAGTGCGGCCTGCGTGCCACGATCACTTATTCCGACGGTACCACCGAGGGACATTACGTCGCCTTCAATTCGGACATCAGCAACCAGTGGCAGTTCACCAGTATCAGCATCGTTCCCAAGCAGCCTACCAAAACCGTGCAGAGGATCCGGGTCACGCTGGCCTATGAGGGTAATGCCAACGATTGTTACTTTGACAACATTGCCCTGCTGCGGGAAGTGGCTCAGACCATGAAGTATGATACCAACGGCAAGCTGGTATCTGTCACCTCCACAGGTCTTGACAAGGATGAGAACACCTACTCCGGCGGGAACCTTATCAAAGCCGTCACCGGCGGCAACGGCACCTTCACCTACACCTACGACACTACCTATACCCACCGGCTGAAATCCGTCTCCAATGGGCAGATCACTCAGGCAATGGGTTACGACAGCACCGGCAATGTGACCACTACCACCTTGTCCGGTTCCGGCGGGAAGACCATCCAGACCACTGCGGCCTATGGCGGCAGCGGCAACCGCCTGACCTCTGTCACGGATGCTGCCGGAGCAACGGTATCCTATAGCTATGGCAACAGCGATTCTGTGATGCGGTCTCTGCCAACCTCTGTGACCGATCCTAACGGGATCGTCACCACTTCCGCTTACGATACCTCCGGCAGAGTAACGCAAACAGGTATTGCGAATACCGCGAATCTATTGTATACTTACACCAACGGAAACTTAAGTGCCATCCAGAGAACCAACAGCAGCGGCGCCAGCCAAACCTATAACTTCACCTATGACAGCTTTGGCAACATGCTTTCTGCCAAAGTTGGCAGCAGAAATCTGGCTTCCAACATCTATGCCAATGGCAACGGTCAGCTTACCAAACAGACCTATGGCAACGGCGCTACCGTCAATTATACCTATGACATTCTGGGTCGGATAAAGACGGCAACCTATTCTGACGGGCGGAAGCTGACCTACGCCTACAACGGAGAAGGCCAGCTCCACAGCCTGACGGAGACCGGCGGCGGAGAAGTTGTTACCTATGTGTACACTTACGACTCCATTGGCCGTCTGCTCAACAGTCAGCAGCTGAATGGGGAAAATACCGTACTGCGGACCAGTCAGTCTTATAATTCCAGCAATCAGCTGACAAAGCAAAGCTGGCAGGTAGGCAGCGACAGCTACGCGGAGGATCTCACCTATAATTCCTCGGACGGCAGCCTGAACACTTTCTCCATTGCCAGAAACGGGACAGCGCTGACAACGTTCACCATGGGCTATGACGGCCTGCAGCGACTGACGTCCATGAACAGCGGCGTCTTTACCCGCAGCTATGCCTATCGGGATGTTTCCGACAGCCAAACTACCACTCAGGTCAAATCCGTAGATTATTCCAGAACGACCTATGGATCTACCTACAAGTTTGTCGGATATGCCTATACCTATGATAACGCGGGCAATATCCTGACCAGCACGGATAACCTAAACAACGTCACCACCTACACCTACGATGATCAGAACCAGCTGCTTACGGAGAGCGGCACTGTCAGTGGCTTCGATGGTCCGCCCGTGTCTTACAGCAATACCTATACCTACGATACGGTTGGCAATATTCTGACTTCTTCCGATGGAGAGACCACTCACACCTACACCTATGGAGACACGGAGTGGAAGGATCTTCTGACCGCTTATGACGGAGAAGCCATCACCTATGACGCCATTGGCAACCCCACCAGCTACTATAACGGTGAACGGTGGACCCTTGGCTGGGAAAACGGGCGGCAGCTGACCTCCCTTTCCAGGCAGCCGCCGGTGGTGATCACTACCCAGCCGGAAAACTACTATGGCACCACGGGCAGCACCGCCACTTTCACCGTAGCGGCCAGCGGCGACCGGGTGACCTATCAGTGGCAGTGCAGCACCGACGATGGGGAGACCTGGTCCAATGTCAACGGCAGCACCTCCACGACCCTGAACATTCCTATTCAGGCCAGTGTCAACGGGAATCTTTACCGCTGCATCGCCAAGGACTACATGGGGCATGTGGCAACCTCTCAGGCAGGCAGATTGACGGTTACCAGCAGTGTCGCCACCTACAGCGAGTTTGACCCGGAGTTCACCCTCATCAACGAGCCGGATGATTACTATGGCAGACCCGGCGATACCGCTACCTTCATCGTGGAAGCGGAAGGTGCAAACCTGAGCTATCAGTGGCTGTGCCGCGCTCCCGGCTCCAGAAATTTTGAGTATCTGACCGGAGAGACTTCTCCCACCCTGCGGGTGGAGATGACGGCAGAGAGCGAAGGCGCGGAGTACCGCTGCTTCATCACCGATGCGCATGGTGACATGGGCAGTACCCGGATCGCCACGGTGAAGCTGGATACGCGGGACTGGCAGATGGAGTACAACACCAGCGGTCTGCGCACCAGAAGGATAAGCGACGACAAGACCTACAGCTACATCTATGCCGGTGACAAGCTGATGCGGATGACCGTTGGAGACGACATTCTGGATTTCAGCTACGATGCCAACGGCACGCCTCTGACCATGACCTGCAATGGCACGGTCTACTATTACATCACCAACCTGCAGGGCGACGTAATGGCGGTGGAATCCGCCACCGGATCCACAGTAGCCCAATATGTTTACGATGCCTGGGGCAACATCATTGCCATAATGGGTACTCTGGCGGAGCTGAATCCCCTGCGGTACCGCGGGTATGTCTATGACCAGGAAACCGGGTTCTACTATCTGCAAAGCCGGTATTATGACCCCGCTGTCGGTAGATTTATTAGTGCAGATTCGTATGCAACTACTGGTCAAGGCATTTTGGGCTGCAATATGTTTGTGTATTGCCTTAATAGTCCTCTGCAACATATAGATATTGATGGACAAAGTGCGGCGCTTGTAGGGGAATTAGGTGGTGCAGCCATGTTACCATTGCTTGATGGTCCGCTGCCCTTTGGCGATGTGCTGTTTTCAATACTTGTTATATGTTCTTTAGGAAGATACCTGCGTGAAAAGAATGCTGCTGTGTCCAAAGTAACTGTAAACTCAATTGATTGGGGAAAAGGCGACCATAATCATATTCTCAAAGGGACGAATCGTAAACATGTTAAAGGATGGAAAAGATTCGGTATTGATCCTGACGGCGGCAATTCATGGCCAATGCTTTTACCAATTCTAAAGGAAGTAATTGAAAATGCGGATAAGACAGAATCCATGACCTTGTTAAATGGTAATACAATAATAAGATATTATAAGCTATATGAAGAAATTGGAGTGGAGGTTATGGTAAAAATATGGGTTTCTGCCGATGGATTAATCCAGCAATTATCTGACGCTATACCGTATATCCAATAATTATTTCTACATCAAAAGCAAGAAGAAGGCTCCCGGTAAGTGCTATTTGGGGCACGACTCTCCTAATTTATGGAGGATCCTTTGCGTCATCATGGATACATGTCCGGAAATAATCTCTATGAACGGAGTTGATATTTTTGGAAATTTCAAGAATTAGCTTTGATCCAATTATAGCAAAATTTGAGAGCAGAGAAGAATGGAGCGCTGCAGCCCGATTCGTATATGATAAGTGGATTCACGACCCCACCAATCTATGTGCGCTTGTGGCAGCTGGAACGCAAATGTGGTACACGCTGCTCATCATTGATGAAGCAAAGTCAAATCCATTTCTACAGACCCCCAGTGTAGAACTGCCTCGTTCCGATGATATAATGGTATGGCTGATGGAAGTAACGCAATACGGATTGGATCATTTTTCTGCATGTGCCTGCTTCAACGCTTTCTTTGGCTATATGATTAAAGTTATGCCATATTTCTTTATTAATTATCATGGTGATTATAATGGTTGGTATGATAAGGGCATTGAAATGATGAAAAGCGCTTATCAGCTTGCGCCTCAGGATTTGCTTGCGAAAGCAATGTACTATGAAGCGATGGAAGATGATACAGAATACCAAAACGTGTGTGGACAAATTTGGAGAGCTCTCACGCCCGGGGAATGGGGAAACAGCTTGGTTCAGCAGTATTTTTTCCGAATTCTGAATGGCGACCAATTTTATCCCGACGCATACGAATTACCATAAAGTATTTACTTTTGCGTCTTACTGATAATCATCCTTGCGATCATCGAATTGGGCGCAAATAATAGACACTATCATTCGCAATTTGGCGGCAAAAAAGCTAATAATCTTGGCCCGTTTAATCCTACAGTTAACCAATTTCCTTTTAGCAAATATCAGGTCTATAATTACCAGATGATTATGAGTAGATTTTCAACTGGATCTTTATCGTCAATATAGGTTTCCTGATGCGCAAGTAGCAAACAACAGAGGGCTGCGACCTTAATATGGAAGCAGCCCTCCAATTACGTATTCTCTATGATACATTACCAAAGCTATCCAAAGGAGGCATTCCAAATGCGGAGCGAATTGTTGCAAGGCATTGCCAATATAATTGGCAACTATCGGTCGGGAGAATTACCCCGGTCATTAGACAAAGACCATGTTGACAAATGGGCTCGTCAGTTCAGCAAGGAAAGCCAAGAAATCATTTTGACCGAGACCCTCCATGTTCTGAAAAATTGGTATTTCACAAACGACAAGGTTGACGAAGTAGTTGATCGCTTTATCGAATTTTTCAGGGAGAAATATGCGCTGGCCTCAACAAATGATGTAATAGCCAGCACGGCATTCCTCTCTATGCCTACGACGCTTGGGGCAACATCCTTGCCATGTCCGGTACATTGGCGGAGCTGAACCCCCTGCGGTACCGCGGATACGTCTACGACCAGGAGACGGGATTCTACTACCTCAATAGCAGGTATTATGACCCGGCGGTGGGTAGGTTTATCAATCCTGATGCAGCAATTGGCCAAGTCGGAAATATTAAGGGAAACAATATGTTTACGTATGCCCTTAATAATCCGGTTATGTATTCAGATCTTACCGGCAATTGGCCAAAGTTAAGTACCGTTTTAGCAGGAGTTGCTGCTGTAGCTGCAATTGTTGCTGTTGCTGCGGCGGTTGTGGCTACCTGTGGAGCTGCAATTCCGGCAGTTGCTGCTGGTGGAAGTCTTGCGCTTGGATTATCTGCTGGATCGGCCGCTTCTGCCATTGCAACGACCGCATTGGCTGTGGCTGGGGCGACAGCAATTGCAAGTGCAACCAGTTATGCCCTAGAAAAAATAGCGGCGGATTCCAGCAAGAGAGACAACTCTGTTTACGTTTTGGTGGACGAAGGTGGAACCGTTCAATACGTCGGACGGACAAAAAATGTTGAGAGGCGGCGTGAGGCCCACAGTCAAAATCCAGCTCGCAGCGGCCTACGCATGGATGTAATTGCTTCGGGATTGAATCACTCTGAGTCCAGAGCCCTTGAACAAGCTGGCATGGCATATTATCATACAATCAACACAGTTGACAAAATGAACAACCAAATTAATAGCATTGCCCCACAATATTGGGGGGTATACAAAGAGTTAGCAAAGGGCGTGCTGGACTACGGATGGAATCAGATGACAAATGAAATTTTATATTGGACCAATAACTAACATGGAGGGATTCGACAATGGGCACATGGGGACATAGGCTGTACGACAATGATACTTCCCTGGATGTAAAGGATCAGTTTGAGGAAGAACTCCACCGTGGGAAAACCGTGGAAGATATTACACACCTAATGATAAACGACTACGAATGCAACCTGGACATTCCTTATGAAGCGTTTCTCTTCTGGGGTGCCCTTGCGGATACCCAGTGGAACTGGGGGATGCTGCTTCCCCAGGTTCAGCAGCAGGCGCTGCACTGGATACAGGAATTGCAGGAGAATGGTGTCGGTCTGTCGGCAGAGCAGCAGAAGGTGCTGGATGACCTCCGCGCAAAACTTCTGTCTCCCCAGCCTCCAGTTCGGAAGCCACGCAAGAGAAGATTATATCAGTGCAAATGGCAAATCGGAGATGTGTTTGCTTTCCAAATGGAAGGAGAAGAAGCAAAGAAGCGAAATCTTTACGGCCGGTTCTTCTTAATCCAGAAGGTATCTGAAGGCACTTGGTATCCAGGCCATATCATTCCCATTGTTTATGTCAAAATTACAAAAGATGAGAAGCTTCCCTCCAACCTTTCGGAATACAATGCCTTGGAGTTTGTTCAGACCGGCTTTACCAGATATGAACATCGTTTTTTCCCGCTCAACATGCTGGATCCCCAAAAAGATATTGCGGAGAAATCCAAAATCCACTATGAAGTGGATGAATATGGCTTTCTCCCTCAGTACAGAACTCGCTTGATCAGTACCTCTGCCAAGGTAATCCCAAGCAAACTGGTCTATCTTGGGAATTTTGCGGAGGCAGATCCACCAAAGGGGGAATTTATTCCCCATGCCAATGTGAACATTGATTCGATATCCTGGGGAAAGTCTGGTGAAAATTTTGAAAACAGAATGATAGAAAAGTATTGCGGACATAACTTGCGGGAATTAAAAATCTATTCCGAAAAGCGTGACAGGACTCCGACTCCTGAGGAGAATTGCACCAGAGGTGGAGAGAACTAGTCAGAAGCGAAGCTGACATTGTGTGAACCTTTCCTGTACCTCCGCCATTCGTTTTGCAGTAAAACTTAATCCAGTCATGGGGCGTGGTGTCACTTGACTCCACGCCCCATATTGTTCCGAATAGATTGGTGATACCGTTACCTTTATCGTCGAGGCGGAAGGCGACCTCCAGCGCCCTCCGGGTGGAGATGACATCTGCAAGCAATGGAGCGGAGTACCGCTGCTTCATCACCGATGCCAACGGTGACATGGGCAGTACCCGGGTCGCCACAGTGAAGTTGGATACGCGGGACTGGCAGATGGAGTACAACACCAGCGGCCTGCGCACCAGAAGGATAAGCGACGACAAGACCTACAGCTACATCTATGCCGGTGACAAGCTGATGCGGATGACCGTTGGGGACGACATTCTGGATTTCAGCTATGATGCCAACGGCGCGCCGCTGACCATGACCTGCAATGGCACCGTCTACTATTACATCACCAACCTGCAGGGCGATGTAATGAAGCTGGAACGTGCTGATGGCGGCAGCGGAGCGCAATATGCCTATGATGCGTGGGGTAACATCATTGCCATGTCCGGTACATTGGCGGAGCTGAACCCCTTGCGGTATCGTGGGTATGTCTATGACCAGGAAACCGGGTTCTACTATCTGCAAAGTCGGTATTATGATCCAGTTACAGCGCGGTTTGTTAACACAGATATGTATGTCTCCACAGGGCAGAGAATTGTTGGGAACAATATGTTCGCATACTGCAATAACGCCCCAGTATCTTCCTTTGATCACACTGGGAAAGCAACTGTCACTATTAGTTATGGCTTCTCTATAACGGCGTTTATTTCCCTTTCCTATTCCGTTGCAGTTTCTATCGATTTAAACGGAAATATTGAAATACAGCAAAGTTATTCTGCACCTACAAAGAGAGAGGCCACATCTATTGGCTTGCTTAGTGTTGGGTATGGGCCTGCAATCCAAGTGACCAATATGCAAAATGTAAGAGATCTCACAGGTGTTTCTACGTATTTGGGCGTTTCATCTCCCTTACCGGTTGGCCTTGATCTCGTAAGCGATGCACCTGTGGCTAGTTCTAAGGGAAAGCTGGTTGGACTGCAAGTATCGGGAGGTCCAACTAGTAAGGGTGCAGGACTTGATGTGCATGTATCACAAACGTACACGAAAACGGTCGCACGATATACATGGAAGGATGTATTTAAGTGGGTAAAAAGTTGGGCCTCGTCCTTGTTTCCATTCTAGCTATTGTCATTATGCTACCAACTGCAGCATGGGCAAAAACAGAGCCGACATATGCCATTACACCAGAAGATCAGCAAGTGTACGAGTGTGATTTTTTACTTTCTGTAGACGATCTGGAATACACCGGCTCTGCCCTTCTGGAGAGCATTGCTGTTTCTACTGATGGACGTTATGCGCTTTGTTTTTCTGACATAGCCACACATCATATAAATTTATATGATCAATCATGCATTTTGGTAAGACATTTTACATTTTCTGAAAGTGGCGCTATTTCCGTATCTTTTGATGAAGAAGATGGGAATATGATTCTATTTCCTTTTCGAAAGCATGTCCTAATCAAAATCGATAATGAAGGAAACTACATTGGCAGTTTACGAGATAAGGAAGAGCTAGATAAAGTTGCCAAAATGGATGCAATAAATAAATTTC
>OOIG01002028.1_pt1 | contig 14124 bp, 7 predicted proteins | sample 1692091 | NCBI WGS metagenome assembly OOIG01 (sample SAMN06348188, study PRJEB24527) | human gut metagenome | biome: human gut; feature: ankylosing spondylitis patient; material: feces | host: Homo sapiens | place: China | collected 2015-10
AATTAAGAAAGTTTCATAACTTTACTATTATAAAAAAATACATTGCACAGAAAATTTATTTCATAAATTTTCACACATGAACAAATTTACTTAAAAATTTATGATTTTTTAAGATTTGTTCTGTAATAAGAAATAGATATAGTCTTATATAAAAACAATAATTTCTTATTTATTCTTAGATTGGCAGATTTCGAGCGAAACAAAAGCTGCTTAATATTTTATAAGGAGTGATTTTTTTGGAAATCAAAGATGTTAAATTCGGAAGAACAACCCGTAAAGATTTCTCAAAAGTTGGCGATTTTATAGAAATGCCAAACTTAATTAAAGTTCAAAAGGATTCTTATGACTGGTTTATTGAAGAAGGATTAGGAGAAGTATTAAAAGACATTTCACCAATCATAGATTATTCAGGAAATCTAGTATTAGAATTTTTTGACTACTACATGGAAGAAAAAACAAAATACACAGAAGAAGAAGCAAAAGAAAGAGATGCAACATATTCTACAAGATTACATGTAAAAGTAAGATTAATAAACCGTGAATCAGGTGAAATCAAAGAACAAGAAATTTATTTAGGTGATTTTCCACTAATGACAGAAAGTGGAACATTTATAATAAATGGTGCAGAAAGAGTTGTAGTTAGCCAGTTAGTACGTTCACCAGGATGTTATTATGATGAAATATTTGATACAAAAACAGGAAAGAAAACATATACATCAACAATTATGCCATTAAGAGGTGCATGGTTAGAATATGAAACAGATGGAAATGATATATTCTGGGTACGTGTTGATAGAACAAGAAAAATTCCAATTACAACATTATTAAGAGCAATTGGATTAGTATCAGATGATCAAATAAGAGCATTATTTGGAGATGAAACATTACTAGAAACAACAATACAAAAAGATCCAATAAAAACAGGTGAAGAAGCATTAATCGAAATTTACAAAAAATTAAGACCTGGAGAATTACCAACAGTAGAAGCTGCAAAAAGCTTATTTAATGGATTATTCTTTGATAATAGAAGATATGATTTAGCAAAAGTAGGAAGATATAAATTTAACCAAAAATTAAGTATCGCAAATAGAATAAAAAATCAAGTTGCATTTGAAGACATTATGGATAAAGAAACAGGAGAAGTTTTTGTTACAGCAGGAGAAGTAATTTCAGCAGAAGCAGCAGAAGCAATTCAAAATGCAGGTATAAATGTAGTAGATATTAAATTTGGAGATAAAAAATTAAGAATAATTGGTAATGGAATAGTAAATATTCATTCAGTATTACCAAATGTAGATTTAAGTAGCTTACATATAAAAGAATATGTAAATTATGAAGTGTTAAAAAATATAATGGAAAATACTTCAGAAGAAGAATTAGTTAAAACATTAAAACAAAGAGAAGAAGAACTAATTCCAAAATATATAACAACAGAAGACATGATAGCATCAATAAACTATTTATTAAATATGTATCATGGATATGGAAAAGCTGACGATATAGATCACTTAGCAAATCGTAGAATAAGATGTGTTGGAGAATTATTACAAAATCAATTTAGAATTGGTTTAGCAAGACTTGAAAGAGTTGTTCGTGAAAGAATGACAATTCAAGACTTAGATGTTATAACACCACAATCATTAATAAACACAAAACCAATAACATCATCAATAAGAGAATTCTTTGGAAGTTCACAATTATCACAATTCATGGATCAAACAAACCCATTATCAGAATTAACACATAAAAGAAGAATTTCAGCATTAGGACCTGGTGGTTTGTCAAGAGAAAGAGCAGGGTTCGAAGTTCGTGATATTCACTATACACATTATGGTAGATTATGTCCAATTGAATCTCCAGAAGGACCAAATATTGGATTAATTTCAGCATTATCATCATTTGCTAATATAAATGAATATGGATTTATTGAAACACCATATAGAAAAGTAGATCCAGAAACACATAGAGTTACAGATATTGTTGAATATATGAGTGCAGATGTTGAAGATAATTATATGATTGCACAAGCATCTGAACCAATGAATGAAAATAACGAATTCATAAATAAAAGAGTTCGTGTAAGACATAGAAATGAAATCATAGAAGTTGATAAAGAATTAGTACAATATGTTGATGTATCACCAAAACAATTAGTATCAATTGCAGCTGCAATGATTCCATTCTTGGAAAATGATGATGCTAAAAGATCTTTAATGGGATCAAACATGCAACGTCAAGCAGTTCCATTAATGACATCAGAAGCACCAATTATAGCAACAGGTATTGAATATAGAGCAGCAAAAGATTCAGGAATATTAATATTAGCTGAAGATGATGGTGTTGTAGAAAAAGTTACTGGTGACAGTATCACAATGAAATATAACAATGGTAAAACAGTTGTACATAAACTACGTAAATTCAAAAGAACAAATGGTGGAACATGTATCAATCAAAGACCAATAGTTAGAAAAGGTGAAATAGTTAAAAAAGGTGATGCGTTAGCAGATGGACCAGCAACAAAAGATGGAGAAATGGCATTAGGTAAAAACATGTTAGTAGCATTCTCAACATGGGAAGGTTACAACTATGAGGATGCTATTCTTTTAAATGAAAGATTAGTACAAGAAGACATATTTACATCAATACATATTGAAGAATATGATTGTGAATGTCGTGATACAAAATTAGGTCCAGAAGAAATAACAAGAGATATACCAAATGTTGGAGATGACGCATTAAAAGATCTTGATGAAAATGGTATTATTAGAATAGGTGCAGAAGTAAGGCCTGGAGATATATTAGTTGGTAAAGTTACTCCAAAAGGAGAAACAGACTTAACAGCAGAAGAAAGATTACTTCGTGCAATATTTGGAGAAAAAGCTAGAGAAGTAAGAGATACATCACTTCGTGTACCACATGGTGAAGCTGGAACAATTGTTGATGTAAAAATATTTACAAGAGACAATTCAGAAGAATTAGGACCTGGAGTAAATCAAGTAATTAGATGTTATATTGCTACAAAGAGAAAAATATCAGTTGGAGATAAAATGGCTGGACGTCATGGTAACAAAGGTGTTATTTCAAGAATATTACCAAAAGAAGATATGCCATTCTTACCAGATGGAACACCAATAGACATTTTATTAAACCCATTAGGTATACCATCTCGTATGAACTTGGGACAAATCCTTGAAGTTCATTTAGGAGCTGCAGCAAGAGCATTAGGCTGGAAAGTATCAACACCAGTATTTGATGGTGCATCTGATAAAGAAATTGAAGAATTATTACAAGAAGCTGGATTATCACCAGATGGAAAACAAACATTATATGATGGAAGAACTGGAGAACCATTTGCAAGTCCAATTACAGTTGGTGTAATGTACATGTTAAAACTACATCACTTAGTTGATGATAAAATACATGCTCGTTCAACAGGACCATACTCATTAGTAACACAACAACCTTTAGGAGGTAAAGCTCAATTTGGTGGACAACGTTTTGGAGAGATGGAAGTTTGGGCACTAGAAGCTTATGGTGCAGCATACACATTACAAGAGATTTTAACAATAAAATCAGATGATGTTGTAGGACGTGTTAAAGCATATGAAGCAATTGTTAAAGGTGAAAATATTCCTGAACCAGGAGTTCCAGAAAGCTTTAAAGTACTTGTAAAAGAATTGCAAGCATTAGGATTAGATGTAAGATTATTCTCTGAAGATAATAAAGAATTAGAATTAAAAGAACACATCGAAGATGGAATTGATTATGAAGATGTAGAAAAAGATAGAGCTTTAACTGAAGATGATGTATTAATACATGAAGATTTAGAAGACGGATATGAAGAAGAAGAAATGGTAGATAATGAAGATGAGGAAGATAGTGATGAACTATTTGATGATGATAATTTAGATGATGATGACAGCATTTATGATAATGACGGATTTGATAATGAATAATAAAACTACAATTAAATAATATTTTGAAAAGCAAAAGAGGCGACGGAAGAGTTTGCAAGAGCGGGGGATAGCCTCTTGAGCTGTTTTAAAATGCCCAAATAATTTGAGAAGGGGGACATCTAATAGAGATGGAAGAAGACGAATTAGAGATATTCAATAAAATTAAAATAGGAATTGCATCAGACGAAAAAATAAGAGAATGGTCAAAAGGTGAAGTAAAAAAACCAGAGACTATAAATTATAGAACTTTAAAACCAGAAAAAGATGGTCTATTTTGTGAAAAAATATTTGGACCAACAAAAGACTGGGAATGTCATTGTGGTAAATATAAAAGAGTAAGATATAAAGGGATTGTTTGTGATAAGTGTGGTGTAGAAGTTACAAAATCAAAAGTAAGACGTGAAAGAATGGGACACATTGAACTTGCAGCACCAGTTGCACATATTTGGTATTTTAAAGGAATTCCAAGTAGAATTGCATTAATGTTAGATATATCACCAAGAAATCTTGAAAAAGTAATTTATTTTGCATCATATATAGTAACAGATAAAGGAACATCTGGACTAGAAAAATGTCAAATATTAACAGAAAAAGAATACCATGAAGCTGAAGAAAAATATGGTAGAAAATCATTCAAAGCTGAAATGGGAGCTGAAGCTATAAGAAAATTACTAGAAGAAATTGATTTAGCAAAATTAACAGCTCAAATAGAAAAAGAAATTGAAAATGCTAGCGAACAAAGAAAAGCAAAATTAATAAAAAGATTAGACACAGTTGAAGCATTTTTACAATCAGGAAACAGACCTGAATGGATGGTAATGAATGTTGTACCAGTAATTCCACCAGATCTAAGACCTATGGTTCAATTAGATGGTGGTAGATTTGCAACATCAGACTTAAATGATTTATATAGAAGAGTTATAAACAGAAATAACAGATTAAAGAGATTATTAGAACTTGGAGCACCTGAAATCATTGTAAGAAATGAAAAGAGAATGTTACAAGAATCAGTAGATGCTTTAATTGATAACTCAAGAAGAGGAAGACCTGTTACAGGTGCTGGAAACAGACCATTAAAATCTTTATCAGATTTATTAAAAGGAAAACAAGGTAGATTCCGTCAAAACTTATTAGGAAAACGTGTTGACTATTCAGGACGTTCAGTAATCGTAGTAGGACCAGAATTAAAAATATATCAATGTGGTCTACCAAAAGAAATGGCAATTGAATTATTCAAACCATTTGTAATGAAAGAATTAGTTGAAAGACATTTAGCACATAATATAAAAAGTGCAAAAAGAATGGTAGAAAGATTAAGCCCTGAAGTATGGGGAATTCTAGAAGAAGTTATTAAAGATCACCCAGTAATGCTAAACAGAGCTCCAACACTACACAGATTAGGTATTCAATCATTTGAACCAGTATTAGTAGAAGGTAGAGCAATAAAATTACATGCATTAGTATGTGAAGCATTCAATGCAGACTTCGATGGTGACCAGATGGCTATACATTTACCATTAACACCAGAAGCACAAGCAGAATCAAGATATTTAATGCTAGCTACAAACAACTTATTAAAACCACAAGATGGTAAACCAGTAGCAGTACCAAGACTAGACATGATTTTAGGAAGTTATTATTTAACGATGACATTAGATGGAGAATTAGGAGAAGGAAAATATTTCAAAGATCCTGATGAAGCAATAATGGCATTACAAAATAATGCAGTATCAATCCATGCGAAAATCTTTGTAAGAATTACAAAAGAAATTGATGGAGAAATGAAATCAAAGAAAGTTGAAACAAGTGTTGGTAGAATTATATTTAACCAAGGAATTCCACAAGATTTAGGATTTATAGACAGAAAAGAGGATCCATTCCAATATGAAATCAATTTCCCAGTTATGAAAAAATCAATGGGAACAATAATTGAAAGAACAATTGACAAACATGGTTTAATCGAATCAGCAGAAGTTATAGATTATATCAAAGCATTAGGTTTCAAATATTCAACATTAGCAGGTATTACATTCTCAGTAGCAGATGTAAAAGTACCAGATTCTAAGAAAGACATTTTAGCAGATGCAGATAAACAAGTTGAAAAAGTAAGAAATCAATATAGAAGAGGTTTGATAACAGATGATGAAAGATATCAATCAGTTGTTAATATTTGGGAAAAGGCAACAAATGATGTAAGTAAGGCAATGGAAGAAAACTTTGATGATTTAAACCCAATATATATGATGGTTAAATCTGGAGCCCGTGGTAACATGAACCAATTAAGACAAATCGCAGGTATGCGTGGACTTATGGCTAGTACAACTGGTAAAGCAGTTGAAATACCAATCAAATCATGTTTCCGTGAAGGTCTAGATGCATTGGAATATTTCATATCATCACATGGTGCTCGTAAAGGACTTTCAGATACAGCTTTAAGAACAGCTGACTCTGGATACTTAACAAGAAGACTAGTTGATGTTTCACAAGATATAATTGTTAGAGAACATGATTGTGGAACTGTTGATGGATTAACAATTGAAGATATTAAAGATGGAAATCAAATAGTTGAAGGATTAGCTGAAAGACTAGAAGGAAGATATCCATTAAATGATATATTAGATCCACAAACAAATGAAGTTATTGTAGATACAAATACAATGATTAATAAAGACATAGCAAAACGTATTGTGGATGCTGGAATTACAAAAGTTGTTGTACGTTCAGTAATTGCATGTAGAGGAAAACATGGTGTATGTCAAAAATGTTATGGTATGGGATTAGCAAGAAGAGATTTAGTATCAATTGGTGAATCAGTTGGTATTATAGCTGCACAATCAATTGGTGAACCTGGTACACAGTTAACCATGAGAACAATTCACTCTGGTGGTGTTGCTGGTGTTGCAGATATCACACAAGGTCTTCCAAGAGTAGAGGAAATCTTTGAAGCTAGAAAACCTAAGGGAGTTGCTGTAATAACAGAAATCGATGGTACAGTTAAAATTTCTGATAATAAGAAGAAATTAGAAGTAATTGTTACATCAAAAGATGATTCAAGAACATACACAATTCCATTTGGATCAAAACTAAAAGTAAAAGATGGAGATGAAGTAAAAGCTGCAGATCCATTAATAGAAGGTTCTATAAATCCAGCTGAAATTTTAGCAATAAAAGGACCAGAAGGTGTTTATGAATATGTAATATCTGAAATTCAAAAAGCATATAGAAACCAAGGTGTTGATATCAATGATAAACACGTTGAAGTAATTGCAAGACAAATGCTTCGTAAGGTTAGAGTTGATGATGGTGGAGATACAGATATGTTCCCAGGATCATTAGTTGATATGTATGAATTTGAAGATAAAAATAAAGAAGCTGTTGAACAAGGTAAACGTCCAGCAACAGGAAAGAGAGCATTACTTGGTATTACTAAAGCTTCACTTGCAACAGATAGTTTCTTATCAGCTGCATCATTCCAAGAGACAACAAGAGTATTAACAGAAGCTGCAATTAAAGGTAAGGAAGATGATTTGATAGGATTAAAAGAAAATGTTATCATTGGTAAGTTAATCCCAGCTGGAACTGGTATGAAGAGATATCAAGATGTTACTATTAAAGTTGAAGGCGAAGATGAAAAGACAGTTGCAGAAGAAATTGATGCAAATAAACAAGTTGAAATACAATCAGATGCTGAATAAAATTGAAAACACACGGATAGATATAAAAGTCTATTTGTGTTTTTCTATTTATATAAAGAAAGAAACCTCTAATAGAGGTTTCTTTGAAAATGAATTATTCAGACTTCATTTGTTTTAATTTTTCTTCCATATCATTGATTTCTTGTAATTTATGAAGTCTTGTAACTTCAATAGGTTCTACATCTACTGTTTCTTGTTCTCTACATCTTGTACAAATTCTAGTCCAGTTTTTTTTGGTAATTGGACAGTAACGTTCGAAACCTCTATCTCCACAAATTGCCCAAACGGTATATTCATGTTCATGCCATTCTCCAGTATGTCCTTCTCGTGCACAGGTTTCCTTGGCTACAAGCTCTTTTTGTTGCTTTTCATCTCGAATTTTTTTGAATTGAATTGAATAAGGTTCAAAATTTTTTTCAAGAATAGAAATACTATGTATAACAGCTTCATATTCAGGAGTTCCTTGTTCAAAACAAGCATTAGCATATTTTTTGATTTGCTGAAGTAAATCAAATGCTTTTGCTCCTTTTTTGAGATTTTTTTCTTTTGTTGTCATTTGAAAGCCTCCTTAATATTTTTGAATTGTTTATGGATGAATTGGAGATTAAGTTTTTTCATCTATGATTGTTGATGAAATAGTTATGAGATAGTGCTTGACTATTTTGAGAGATTATATCATGTTGTAATATAATTTTCAATATGTTTATTTGAGTTAAATTTGATATAAAAAAATAGTATTTGAATATTTTTCAAATACTACTATTTTTTGGTACCGATGGTGGGACTATATAACCCGCGTCGGGAAAATAGTCCACTGGACTATTTTCTAATCCTCCTTTTCGAGTCCCACTTGAAATTTGTTATAAAAAATAGTATTTGAACATTTCTCAAATACTACTATTTTTGGTACCGATGGTGGGACTCGAACCCACATGGTTTCCCGCCAGATTTTGAGTCTGGTGCGTCTGCCAATTCCGCCACATCGGCTTATTGTTTTTTGTTTTTTTAGACTTTCTTAATATATCATATTTTTATTTTTTTGTCTAGTACTATAATGTATTTTCTCTTGACTATTTGGAAAATTTAATGTAGAATATATAATATTTTAATAAAAGAAAAGAGGAATTATAGTATATGATATGTTCACAATGTAAAAAACGCACTGCAGTTGTATTTATAAACAAAATTGAAAATGGCGTTTCTTCAATGGAAGGCTTATGTAAAGAGTGTGCAAAAAAACGTGGATTAGATGTTCCTGAGACTAATACAAATCAGTCTACTTCTAATCAAACGAATAATAATATAGATATGAATAATATGTCAAAACAATTAGAGTCTTTGTTTAAGGATTTATCTTCTAATTTAAAATTGGAAAATCTTGAAAATATGGATTTTGAAAATTTTGAATCTGATGGTGATGAAGATGTTGATGATGAAAATGCTCCAGAGGGTATTTCTATGGGAATTCCTATTGGATCTATCTTTGCTAATTTTGTTCCTAAAAAACAAAAAGATGAGGAAGAAACTAATGGTGGTAGACAAAAGGTTAAAGTTGAATCAAAGAAATCTAAGAAAAAGAAGAAATATCTTGATACTTTTGGAACAAATTTAACTCAAAAAGCTAAAAATAATGAACTTGATATGGTTATTGGTCGTGATAAAGAAATTCAAAGAGTTATACAAATCTTAAATAGACGTACAAAAAATAATCCTTGTTTGATTGGTGAACCAGGTGTTGGTAAAACAGCAATTGCTCAAGGTTTAGCTATAAAAATTGCTAATAATAATGTTCCAGCAAAACTTTTAAATAAAGAAGTTTATTTATTAGATATGACATCTGTTATAGCTGGTACTCAATTTAGAGGACAATTTGAAGCCCGTATGAAAGGTATTATTGATGAATGTAAAGAATTCAAGAATATTATTCTTGTAATAGATGAAATTCACAATATAATTGGAGCAGGAGATGGAGAACATTCTATGAATGCTGCTAATATTTTAAAACCATCACTTGCAAATGGAGAAATTCAATTAATAGGTACTACTACTTTAAGAGAATATAGAAAATATATAGAAAAAGATACTGCATTGGAAAGAAGATTTCAACAAGTTTTAGTTGAAGAACCTAATATCGATGATACAATTTCAATTTTAACAGGAATAAAGAAATATTATGAAGAATATCACAAAGTAAAAATTTCAAATGATGTTATAAAACAAGCAGTTATAATGTCTGAAAAATACATTCATGATAGATTTTTGCCAGATAAAGCAATTGATATTTTAGATGAGGCTTGTTCTAGAATTAATCTTGAAAATAAAGAATTGTTTAAACTTGAAATGTTAAAACAAGAACTTGCTGATGTTCAAGCACAAAAAGAAGATGCTGCACAAGCAGATTCAACAGAAGATTATCAAAAAGCAGCAGATTTAAAAACTAAAGAATGTAGATTAATTGAAGAAATTGACCATTTAAATAGTACAATAAAATTAAAATCTTTAACAGTTCAAGATATAGCACAAGTTATTGAAAATTGGACTAAAATTCCAGTTAAAAAAATTACAGAAGCAGAGACACAAAAACTATTGAATCTTGAAACAAATCTTCATAAAAGAGTTATTGGTCAAGATAAAGCAGTATGTGCAGTTTCTAGAGCAATAAGAAGAAATCGTGCAGGACTTCAAAGTACAAAACGTCCACCATCATTCATATTTGTTGGACCAACAGGTGTTGGAAAAACAGAACTTGCAAAAAGCTTAGCATATGAAATGTTTGGATCAGAAGACTCAATAATAAGAGTAGATATGTCTGAATATATGGAAAGCCACTCAACAGCAAAACTTATTGGTGCACCTCCAGGATATGTTGGATATGATGATGCAGGTCAACTTACTGAAAAAGTAAAAAGAAAACCATATTCTATTATATTATTTGATGAAATTGAAAAAGCACACCCTGATGTATTTAACATTTTATTACAAGTATTAGATGATGGAAAACTTACAGATTCACAAGGAAATGTTGTTAGTTTCCAAAATACAATTATAATTATGACATCAAATGCAGGTTCAAATGTTAATACAAATTCAATTGGTTTTGATAAAAAAACAGTTGATAATAATAAAATAGAAGAAAATCTAAAACAAGTTTTTAGACCTGAATTTTTAAATAGAATAGATGAAATTATAGTATTTGATTCATTAACAAAACCTGAATTATTACAAATTGTTGAATTAATGTTAAAAGATACAGTAAAAGCTTTAGCAGACAAAAATATTTCTTTAAATGTTTCAGAAAATGCAAAAGATTTTATATTAGAAAAAGGAACTAATTTGAAATATGGTGCAAGACCTTTAAGAAGAGCTATTCAAAGATATGTTGAAGATGAAATTTCTGAAATGATTTTAAAAGGTGATGTCCATGATGGGCAAACTATTAATGTTGACATAAAAAATAATGAATTAAAATTTAATGTTGAATAATTAAAAGTTCTCTGCATTTTTGCAGAGACTTTTTAATGAAAAAAGGAAGGAAAATAAAATGGTAGATTATATAACAATAATAGGTGGAGGATTAGCTGGAAGTGAAGCTGCATATCAAATAGCAAAAAGAGGAATAAAGGTAAAATTGTATGAGATGAAGCCTGATAAATTTACAGAAGCACATAGTAATAAAAATTTGGCTGAGATAGTATGTAGTAACTCGTTCAAATCTAATTTACATACAAATGCATGTGGTTTGTTAAAAGAAGAATTAAGAAAACTAGACTCATTGCTAATAAGAATAGCAGATGAAACACAAATACCAGCAGGACAAGCATTAGCAGTAGATAGAGAATTGTTTTCACAAAAAGTAACAGAAGAATTAGAAAAGAATCCATTAATAGAAATAATTCATCAAGAAGTAACAGAAATAGAAAAAATTGCAGAAAAAGGAATTGTAATAATTGCAACAGGACCATTAACATCAGAAGGATTATCAAAAGAAATCTCTAAAATAACTGGAGAAGATAAATTACATTTTTATGATGCAGCTGCACCAATTGTTACAAAAGAAAGCATCGATTTTAATATTGCTTTTTTTGGTAATAGATATGAACAAGAAAAAGGAAAAGATGAAACAATAGATGATTGGAAAGAAAGATTACACAAACAAGAAGCAAGTTATATAAATTTACCAATGAATAAAGATGAATATGAAAAATTTGTAGAAGAATTAATAAATGCTGAAGTTATAACATTACATGAATTTGAAAAAAGAGAGATATTTGAAGGTTGTATGCCGGTAGAAGTAATGGCAAAAAGGGGAAAAGATACATTAAGATATGGACCATTAAAACCAGTTGGATTTGATGATCCAAGAACTGGAAAAAGACCTTATGCAGTTGTACAATTAAGACAAGATGACACAGAAGGTATAATATATAATATTGTTGGATTTCAAACAAATTTAAAATATGGAGAACAGAAAAGAGTATTTGGAATGATTCCTGGATTACAAAATGCTGAATTTGTAAAATATGGAGTTATGCATAGAAACACATATATAAATTCAACGAAATTATTAGATAACACATATAACTTCAAAGATAATAAAAATATTTATTTTGCAGGACAAATTACTGGTGTTGAAGGTTATGTTGAATCAATTTCATCAGGAATGGTGTCAGCATTAAATGCAGTTGCACAAATAAAAAATGAAAGCAGAGTTGAATTTTCAAATTTAACAATGATAGGAGCATTGGCAAAATATATTTCAACAGCAAATGACAAATTTCAACCAATGAATGCAAATTTTGGAATTGTTCCAGAACTTCCAAAGAGAATAAAAGACAAAAAAATAAAGTATGGAATGTTAGCAGATAGGGCTATTGAGAACTTAAAAATTGATTAACCAAAAAATGATAAAATATTAAAAAAATTGACAAAAAACTCTTGCAAGAAATAAAGTCATATGATAGAATAACAAATAAATAAAATTCGGAAATAACAAAAGAAAGGAATGTATTAAGAAGCAATCAACTTAATATAACAGGTTAAAAAAAGATGGAAGAATTAATTAATGAATTAGATATATTTGTTAATGAAAAAGCAGTTTTAAGTGCTCAGATAAGAGATATAGAAAGCAAAAGAAATGAATTAGCAAAAGAAAGAAATACAAAAAAAGCACAAAATAAAATAAATAATGATGAAGATGTTTGGGCAGAAGTAAATTGCTTAGGAAAACAAATATCAGATTTAGGAAACCAAAGCCAATGGTTTCAAAATCAAATAAATTCTAAACTTTTAAGAGTTAGAGAACAAGCATTTATAGAAATAGATAATTTGATTGCTGAAAGTGTAAGAAAAAGTAGAATTATTAGTGAACAAATAGAAGAAAATAGAGACAATCTTGATCCAGAAGAAATTTATGAATTAACAGATAACATAAATGAAATAGGACAAAGTATGGCTAGAATTATGTTTGAAAAAAGATTGATCAAACATAATCAAATTGTTGATGTAATTAATTTATTTTCAACTACAGAAATAGAAGAAAGCCAAGAACAATCTGAACAAATAAATGAAATAATAGAAAAACAAGAAATTGAAAATAAAGAAGAGTATGAATTTTTGAAAGGAAATAAAGAACTGGAGACGATTTTTTCTCAATATTTGAAATAGATTGCGATAAAAATATATAGAAATGATAAAATAAAAGAAATAGAAGAATAAAATAAAGATTTAATTTACACTTTATGAAGAACATTAACTACGTTATTAATGGTGTGCTCGCGGTAGCTGTCATAATCCTGTTTGTTATGCAGTTTTCCAGTAAAAAAGAATCCACAGTAGCTCCGGCTTTCACAACGGAGGGAGATTCTACCAATCTGCTCCCTGTAGCATATGTAAATGTAGACTCTCTTTTATCGAATTACAACTATTCGAAAGATTTGAATGAACGTATTCTCAAGATGCAGGAAGACTATCGTTTAGATATGACTCAGCGGTCAAATGCCTTACGGACAGAATTAAATGATTTCCAACGTAAATATGAAGCCAATGCTTTCCTTACTACGGAAAGAGCGCAGCAGGAAGGAAACCGTTTGCAGAAAAAGCAGGAGGAACTTCAGAACTATGCGGCTAAGAAAGAACAAGAGTTGGCTGCCAAGCAGATGGAACTGAACGGACAGCTTCGCGATACGATCGTCGCCCAGTTGACGACTTTCAACCAGACAAAAGGTTATCAGATCATTTTCAGCAATACAATGGGTGACAACATTTTGTTATCTAATCCGGCATACGACATCACTGCCGAATTTCTCGAAGTGCTGAATAAGAACTACTCTTCCGGTAAGTAAGGAATAAAACATATAGATATATACGAAAGGGCTGTCCCGCAGGGGGTAGCCCTTTTTGATTGTGGCCCTAAGGATTCCTTGGGGGGGATAATGCTATGCATTAGACCTTGTAACCCTATGCTTTAGCTATTG
>OOIG01002032.1_pt1 | contig 14113 bp, 10 predicted proteins | sample 1692091 | NCBI WGS metagenome assembly OOIG01 (sample SAMN06348188, study PRJEB24527) | human gut metagenome | biome: human gut; feature: ankylosing spondylitis patient; material: feces | host: Homo sapiens | place: China | collected 2015-10
AGTGCTTCACTCCCTTCTCCGATGCAAACATAGACGGCCATATGATATTCGGCATGACAGGCCGCCAGTGCGAGACTACCATGTGCAACGGCAAGCTGCTCATGAAGGATCGCCAGCTCATCGGCATAGACGAGGAGGCCATGAACGCCTTCCGTGACCTGAGCCAGACCGAGGGCATCATCCCCGCCATCGAAAGCTCGCACGCCGTGGCCGGCGCGTACAAAGCCGCCGCCGATCTGAAGGCCAAGGGCTATGACAAGGCCGTGATGATCGTGAACATCTCCGGCCGAGGCGACAAGGACATGGCCACCGCCGGCAAGTGGTTCGGCTACCTGACCGACGACCAGGCCGCCGCGCTCGATGTGACCGGCGCCCACGGCAATACTGTCGCCTGAACAAGAAGAGGAGATTTTTGATTATGACCAACGAAGCAACCACGCCGTCCGGCCAGCCGCTGGGCATCAGCCACAAGCCCAGCAAGTCGGGCGCTATGTTCACCAAGTTCAAGGCCGAGAACAAGCCCGCCTTCATCGGCTACCTGCCCTACGGCTTCCCTAACCCGGACGTCTCGCTTGACGCCTTCAAGACGATGGTCGAGCACGGCGTCGACGCCGTGGAAATCGGCCTGCCGTACTCCGACCCGGTCATGGACGGCCCGGTCATCCAGGCTGCCGCCTCCATCGCCCTGAACAACGGCGAGACCATCAAGCGCGTGTTCGAGGCCGTCGAAACCGTGGCCAACGCCGGCGGCGTGCCGCTCATCATGAGCTACTGGAACCTCGTGTACCACTACGGCGTCGAGCGTTTCGCCCGCGACTTCGAGAACGCCGGCGGCGCCGGTCTCATCACCCCGGACCTTATCCCGGACGAGGCGGGGGAGTGGATCGAAGCCTCCGACCGTCACGGACTCGACCGCATCTTCCTGGTCTCCCCGGACTCGTCCACCGAGCGCCTCGAAACCGTGGCCCGCAACGCACGTGGCTTCGTGTATGCGGCCGCCCGCATGGGCGTCACCGGCGAACGCGCCACCATCGACGCCTCGCCCGAACTCCTCGTGGAACGTACCCGTCAGGCCGGTGCCGAGAACGTGTGCGTGGGCATCGGCGTGTCCACCGCCGAACAGGGCGCCAAGGTCGGCTCCTACGCGGACGGCGTCATCGTCGGCTCCGCGCTCGTGCACACCCTGCTCGCGGACGACAACAAGACCGCACGCGACCCGAAGGAAGGCTTGAAGCCCCTGCGTCTCGACTGGATCCGCGACCGCGGCGACATCGAAGACTACGAGGGCCGCCGCCGCAACCTTGAGGACGATGGCAAGCGCGCCATCAAGCGCGGCCGCGCCACCAAGGAATGGCGTGGACGCAAGCATGAGCCGATGCGTGCCAAGGACCACCCGATCACCCAGATGTGGTACGCCCGCCACGGCATCATCACCCCGGAGATGCAGTACGTGGCCACCCGCGAGAACTGCGATGTGGAGCTCGTGCGCTCCGAGCTGGCCGCCGGCCGCGCGGTGATGCCCTGCAACATCAACCACCCCGAGGCCGAGCCGATGATTATCGGATCCGCCTTCCTGACCAAGCTCAACGCCAACATGGGCAACTCGGCCGTCACCTCCTCCATCGATGAGGAAGTGGAGAAGCTGACGTGGGCCACCAAGTGGGGCGCCGATACCGTGATGGACCTGTCCACCGGTAACGACATCCATACCACCCGTGAGTGGATTCTTCGCAACTCCCCCGTGCCGATCGGCACCGTGCCGATGTACCAGGCCCTCGAAAAGGTCGAGGATGATGCCTCCAAGCTGAGCTGGGAACTGTTCCGCGACACCGTAATCGAACAGTGCGAGCAAGGTGTGGATTACATGACCATCCACGCCGGCGTGCTGCTGCGTTACGTGCCGCTGACCGCCAACCGCGTGACCGGCATCGTCTCCCGCGGTGGCTCCATCATGGCCGACTGGTGCCTGCGCCACCACCAGGAGAGCTTCCTGTACACGCACTTCGACGAGCTGTGCGACATCTTCGCCAAGTACGACGTGACGTTCTCTCTGGGCGATGGCCTGCGCCCCGGCTCCCTAGCCGACGCGAACGACGCCGCGCAGCTTTCCGAGCTCATGACTCTGGGCGAGCTGACCGAGCGCGCCTGGGCCAAGGACGTGCAGGTGATGATCGAGGGCCCGGGCCACGTGCCGTTCGACACCGTACGCATGAACATCGAGCTGGAGAAGGCCGTGTGCCACAACGCCCCGTTCTACACCCTCGGACCGCTGACCACCGATACCGCTCCGGGTTACGATCACATCACCTCCGCTATCGGCGCCACCGAGATCGGTCGTTACGGCACCGCTATGCTGTGCTACGTGACCCCGAAGGAACACCTCGGCCTGCCGAACAAGGATGATGTGAAGCAGGGCGTGATTGCCTACAAGATCGCCTGCCACGCCGCAGACATCGCCAAGCACCACCCGCACGCGATGGATCGCGACAATGCGATTTCCAAGGCTCGCTTCGAGTTCCGTTGGCTCGACCAGTTCAATCTGTCCTACGATCCGGACACCGCCATCGCCTTCCACGACGATACCCTGCCCGCCGAGCCGGCCAAGATGGCGCACTTCTGCTCGATGTGCGGCCCGAAGTTCTGCTCGATGGCCATCTCCCAGAACATCCGCAAGGCATTCGGTGGCGAGGCCGCTCAGCAGCAAATCGTGAAGGAGGCTGCTGCAGGCATCGACTCCGAGGCACTGGCTACGGCCAAGGCCAATGTCGATAACGGCGTGGTGTCCGCCAACGTGCTCAGCCCCGAAGAAATCCTCGCCGGCATGGATGCGATGAGCGAAAAGTACACCGCCCAGGGCGGCAAGCTCTACTCCACCGCCCAGGAGTAAACCTCTCTGGCTCCCCTCTCTGAGGGGAGCCAATTATTATGCCCGGTGGTGTCTTAATTCGGGACGACGCTCGACTCGCTCGAAGGCGGTGCCGAAGTGTGCGCCATCTGGACCGAGGCCGTCGGAAGTCTCCAGGACCACGCCTTCGTTGAGCGCACGGCGCACGATGCCCACACGGGGCTTCAACGGCCACACATCATGCGGCACTTTGCGATAGAAATCCGTACCGACGAGCAACACGTCGCCCACATCGAACACTTCCTGACGCGGAAATGTGAGCTGTGTGGTGTGTCCGTTAGGCATTACGCCAAAATATGCGGTGAGTTCCGGTGATGCGCACCAAGACGCCGTCACGGCGCAGTACATCGTTATCAGCTATGCCTCCTCCCGAACATTTCATGAATCAATCGCAATCAGCAAACCTTCCCCGTCTCACCACAGGAGCGGCAAAACATCAAGGAAAACCGCTCCGAAAAACATCATGGGCCCCACTTAGAATGAACACTATGGCACAAATTGCAACATCTACACTTCCCGCTGTTCTCGCGATCTCCGGCTCCGACTCGTCCGGCGGCGCCGGCATGCAGGCCGATCTGAAGACCATGCTGGCCTGCGGCGTGTTCGGCATGAGCGCCATCACCGCGCTCACCGCACAGAACACCACCGGCGTGCGTTCCATTCAGGACACCAAACCGGACATTCTCGCCGACCAGATCAACATGGTGTTTGAGGATATTCCGCCGGTCGCGGTGAAAATCGGCATGGTGTCTGCCACTGACATCATCGACGTCATCGCTGAACGACTCACCTTCCATCACGCCACGAACATCGTGCTCGACCCGGTTATGGTGGCCACTTCCGGTGCCAATCTCATCAGTGACGATGCCATTGCGGCCTTGACCGGCAAGCTGTTCCCGATGGCCACGGTCGTGACTCCGAACATTCCCGAGGCCGAAGTGCTGACCGATACGCTGATTCGCGATCAGGAGGATATGGAGGCCGCCGCCCACCGCCTCGTGGAGCGTTATGGCTGTGCCGCGCTGGTCAAGGGTGGTCATGGCACCGAGGATGCCAACGATGTGCTTGCCGAGACGGATGGAACCGTGACCTGGTTTGATGGCGCGCGTATCAATAATCCGAACACGCACGGCACCGGATGCACGCTGAGCTCCGCCATCGCCTCGTATCTGGCGCTTGGCGACACATTGCCCAAGGCCATCAAGCATGCGAAGAAGTATCTGACCGGTGCACTGAAGGCCCAGCTGAATCTTGGCCACGGCTCCGGCCCGATGGATCATTTCTGGAAGTATCGCTGAGTCCTACTGGCTCTCCTCTCTGAGGGGAGCCAAGTAATAAAAGGAGAATTATGATTATTGACCGTAATGCCGTTACTCAGGAAGTGCCGATCGACCCGGAAACCGGCAAACCGTACCTCAATACCGTGGCCGCCATTCAGGTGTCGGCCAATGGCGTGGGCTCCGAGGTTTCGCCATACGTGGCTCAGGCCGTCGAGGTGATTCGCGAATCCGGCCTGCCGCAGGAAACCAACGCCCTGTTCACCAACGTGGAAGGCGATCTGGACGACGTGCTCAAGGTGGCCGGTGAGGCCGCCAAGAAGCTCGCCGAGCAGGGCTACCGCACTTCTCTGGTGCTGCACATGGATATCCGCCCCGGCTTCACCGGCCAACTGACCGAAAAGCCCAAGCTGGTGGATGAGATCCTCGCCGACAAGCAGGCGAAGTAGCAAAGCATCGCTTCCACCAGCAAGGGCATGCTTTGTTATTACACGTTTCATGGGGCGGTAGCTCACCCATGGGGTGGTAAAACCCTCATGGGGCGGTAGTCGAAAACGGCTCTATTCTGCGGAAAGGCATAATCCGCTAACCGCCCCATGGGCCAAATACCGCCCCATGAGTGTTTTACCGTCCCATGGGAATCACGGTTCTGCCTTCTTTCGACGGGGTAAGAGCGTAAGTGGGGCATATATAGGAGCGTCACAACCTCTGTTATCGTTCACGATGTGACCGCAACGCGGCGTGCCACAAAATCGAACCTATAGTTAAGCCCCATGTAGTGAGCTATCTCACAACGATTGGCTCGCTACGTAGAATTCAAGACTTGGATCGCAAACGTCGTTCATCCCACACAATGGGAGGGCGAACGGAACACACAGTCCAATCAAGAGTTCGCTCGCCGCAACACCATTGAGCAGTTGCACGCGGGCAGGTTTGCAAGAAGAGGGCTCAAATATGACTGCTGCTGAACAGCAGATTTCCGGCAATCCCGCGGCTATGGAAAACGCACAAGCACGTACCACCGTGACGGATCAAGCCAAGGTTCAGGATATTATCTCGCGCATGGATCGCGCACATGAAACCCCGATGTTCCATCGCATCGTGACGCTGGTCGCCGCTGGCATGCTGATGGACAGCATCGACGTATATATTGGCAGCGCCGTCGCCTCCAGCACGTTGGCTACCCGCTGGTCCACCGTTGCGCAAAATTCCACCTTTATGTCCGCGGGCTTTCTGGGTCTGCTGGTCGGTTCGCTGCTGGCCGGCTTCGTCGGTGACCTGAAGGGCCGCCGCGTGGCTTACCAAATCAACCTGCTGCTGTTTGGCGGCTTCACCTTCCTCGGCGCATTCGCCCCGAACATGGCTGTGCTGTCCCTGTGCCGTCTGGGTGCCGGCCTGGGTCTCGGCGCTGAAATCGTCACCGGCTTCGCCATGGTCAACGAGTTCGCACCGATGAACCGCCGTGGCCACTGGTGCGCGATTGTCTCGCTCGTGGCCAACTGCGGTGTGCCAATCGCTATGCTGCTGTGTGCATGGATCATCCCCCGCTGGTCCTGGCGTCCGCTGTTCGTGGCCATCGGCCTGGTGGCCGCCATCATCTGGTGGCTGCGCCGCGACATCCCCGAATCCCCGCGTTGGCTCGCCGTGCGCGGCCGTTACGATGAGGCCGACGCCATCGTCAAGCAGCTTGAGGCCAACGGTTCCGAACCGATCGACGCAGCCGCCAAGGCCGACACCAGCGACACCCGCAACGCCGGAGGCCGTTCGCTCGGCATCTGCCTGCTTGTGGCTGTGGTTGCTGTGGCCGCCACGAACGTGTGCTCCTACGCCTTCACTTCTTGGGTTCCGACGATTCTGGTCAAGCGTGGTATTAACCTGTCCAGCTCGCTGCTCACCTCCACGGTGATGATGCTCGGTGCCCCGGTCGGCTGCCTGATTGGCTCTCTGCTTATCGACCGTATCGGCCGCAAGCGCACGATTGTGCCGGCCTTCCTGTTCACTGGCGTGTTCGGTTTGATGTATGCCTTCCAGACCTCTACCGTGAGCGCAATTATCGTTGGCTTCCTGCTCATGATGTGCCTGTACGTGCTTATGGCTTCCGTGGTGGCTGTGTACGCTCCGGAACTGTTCGCCACCAAGGTTCGCTTCCGTTGCGTCGGCTTCGCGAACGCCGTGGCCAAGCTGCTCAATGTGTTGATGCCGATGGTGGTGGGCTGGATGCTTACCTCGCTTGGTGCCACGTCCATCTTTGTGGCCATCAGCGCGATTGCTATTGCATCGATGCTGATTGTCGGCTTCTTTGGCGCGGAGACTGCGCAGAAGTCGGTTGGGTGATCGGTTTCCTCACAGTGGAATAACTGCTGATAATGTCCATTCGGCGTCTTGCGTGGTGATATGCAGGGCGCCGTTTTGTTGTTCTAGTAATTGTTGGTAACGGTTGAGGCCGGTGCCGGTGGATAGGTCTGCGTCTCCAGCGGACAATCAGCGTCTGTGATGTCACATGCAATGCCAGGAGCGGCATCAACGGTCGAATCATGCGGAGTCACTGCACTGTGCGCCGCTTCTCCCCTGCCTTCAATCACATCAATGACTTGATGCGTGCGATCCAATGCGCCCATAGACATATCCGTAACCAGCACGTCAGGCCGCTTGGTGGGGCTCAGGCATCGGCTGATGGCCACAGCACCCAAATCGCAGGTCTATATCACGGCAAAATCGCTGGACATACGTTCGATTAGCGCGCCGAACACTTTCAGCGCATATGGGTCATTGTCCACAATGCCGATGCGTATGTTGCGGTTGCGCGCTTCTTCCATTACATTCACCCCTTCAGTGTGCCCGACGCCGAACTACTCCGTCCTGACACGTCATGGTCACTATGACAACTATCATTCCACATTTCCTGCGTGATTTACGATGGAATCATCATCAATCCTTGACAAGGCGGTAAAGGAGGACGGCAATGAACCGTGCACAAGCACTCAGCAAGCTCAACAGGAGCGATATGCGCAATGCCGCCGCCGAGCGCGGGATGCAACGACTGTTCACATGGAACCGCGCGCATTGGATTGGCATGGTTGTACTGATAGCGGTGTTGCTGCTACTGCAGTGGAGCTCATCAATGTATCTCATGCCCGACGAGGTTCTTGACAGGGCTGCCAAAAACCTGTTCGTATGGTTCCCCGGTATGGTTCTGCACTGGCCATTGGTGTTGGGAATCACCAACTTGATACTCGGTTCGACACGATCCGGCAGTCTGTCTTTCCCGTTGGCGAGCGCAATCATCGGACCACTGGCATTCGGCTGGACCAATCTTCGCTTACGGCCGGGGTTCCCATACCGTTCCCGGGCTCAAGGGAAAGCCGCAATATAATGAAAACAGCGATTTCATGCAATGATGCACGAGCCGATCCAAGCAAAGGGGCCAACCATGAGCGAGCAACTGATGGAACAGTACCGGTTGCGCGGACAACGCAAATGCCGTAACGCTTGTATCGCCGCCATCGTGACAGTAGTGCTTGTCCTTGCCGTCGCCGGCGGCGTATGGTGGACGGCCGGCGATGGCAGCGCATTGGTTCGCAATATGTTCAAGCCGAAGGCCACGCCTGCCACGCAGCCGGTAGTCAACAGCACCGCAACCTTCGCCTACCGCACCGCACCGGAATTCCTGGCGATGGAAGCCGGCGACCGAGGCACCGGCAATGTGAACTACTCTCCTGCTTCGATGTGGATGGCGTTGGCCATCGCCGCGCAGGGCGCCAATGGCACGACCCGCTCGCAACTGAACGAACTGCTGGGCTCCGGTTCGCTGACCGATAGCGACTACCAATCGCTGCTAAGTTCGATCAACGGGCAATATTCGGGGGCGAAATCCGAGATGAGCGCCGCGAACTCGCTGTGGATTGATGACGACTACTCTCTTGCCAGCGATTACCAATCCACCGTCAAGAAGATGTTCGAGGCCGAAGTCACCACGTTACCGTTCGACGATCAGGCCGCCGCAAAGATGTCCGATTGGATCGCCAAGCATACGAATGGTTCGCTCAAGCCGAAGATCACGCTGCGTGACCGTGAAGTCCTGTCCATCATCAACACCGTCTATGCGGATGGCCGTTGGAAGGATCCGTTCGAAGAGCAGTCCACCGGCAACGGCACCTTCCACGGCGAAGCCGGAGATGCTCAGGTGCCGATGATGCACCGGACCTTCAGCCAAATGGCTTACGGACATGATGAGTACAACACTTGGCAGCGGGTGGAGATTCCGTTCGACAACGGCGGCAATCTGGCCATCGTGCTTCCGGCCGAAGGGCATTTCGACGAGTTGGCCGGCGATGCCGAGAAGCTCAGTTGGGCGTTCGGTACATGCTCGACGGCTTCCCTTGGCGAGGGCGCAATGGGTTGCGCCGCGGACAGTATGCCCGGATGGGGCGTCTCCGTCAACTCGGTCATGGTGAACGTCACGCTACCGCGATTCACCATCGACAGCATGTTCGACTCGGAAGCCACCATCAAGGCATTCGAAAAACTGGGGGTGACCGATGCGTTCAGTGCAGGCGACGCCGACTTCACCAAGATGATCGACACCGGTTCGCACGGCGAGAACCTGTATATCGGCTCGATTCTGCAAGGCACGCGCATCGAGGTGAACGAAGCCGGCGCCAAGGCCATGTCCTTCACCAAGGTCGGCGCAGACTCCGTTAGCGCGCCGGTGGACAACGTCGAGTTCACGGTGGATCGCCCATTTCTGTATTCGTACGTCACCCCGGACGGCATACCATTATTCATCGGTGCGGTGCGCAACCTCGGCGGAGTCGGTGGAGAAAACTGATACTTTCCTGGCAGTCCGTCAATTAGGGTGTATCGTTTGACGCATGGTTACGATGAAGGAAATCGCGAACAAGGCGGGGGTTTCCGTCTCTACGGTATCGCTGGTGCTCAACGGACGCGACGAGGGGCGCGTAAAGTCCAAAATTGCGGACAATGTACGCGCCATCGCCACCAAGCTCGGCTATCAGTCGAATCCGCTGGCCAGTTCGCTGCGTACAGGCAGGACGCACATCCTCGGTTTCATCAGTGAGGAGGTGGCCACCACCCCGTACGCCGGCGGTATGATTCTGGGCGCGCAGACCGCTGCAAGCCAGTTCGGCTATATGCTCATCACCGTGAGCACCGACGGCGAGAACAGCGAGAGCGAGGAAATCGCCGCACTCAAGCGATACGGCACCGACGGCTTTCTGTACGCCAAGATGTCGAACCGCATCACCCATGTGCCTTCCTCGCTGGCCAAGACGCCACTGGTGTTGGTGGATGCCACCGACTCGCTTGGCAAAATCCCGAGCGTGGAACCGGACGAGTTCCAAATCGGCTACGACGCCACCACCAGATTGGTTAAGGCCGGATGCGCACGTATCGCCTATGTGGGTTGCTTGGAGCCGCTGATTGCGCAGGACGATCGTTTGGAAGGCTATCAGGCGGCGCTCAGGGACGCCGGCCTCGACTATGACGATCATCTGGTCGTCAATGTGCTCAACAACGGGCCGGCACTGACCGCAGTCAGCGATTTGTTCGATGCCGAGCATCCGGACGGATTCTTCTGCTTCAACGATGCCCGCGCCTGGTATGTGTACGAATGCGCCGCACGCCGAGGACTCACGGTCGGCAAGGACATCTCCGTGGTCGGCGTGGACAACCATCGCGTGTTCGCCGAAACGCTGGAACCGATGCTCACCACTGTGGAACTGCCGCATTTCGAGATGGGCTACTGGGCCGTGGCCAAGCTGGTGTCGATTATCGAAGGACGCTCGATGGACGACGTCTCATGGCCAGCGACCACCGCTCCCCTGCCGCCGATCGACGCGCCGATTCCGGCGAAGATCCACTGCACGCTGATCGAAAAGGCCTCGGTGAAGTAACCGAGTCCCACACGATTTCTCAAGGCCTCCGTTCAGCACGGAGGCCTTTTGCGTGTCGAACGGATACGACACGCCGATTTACGTCAATCGATTGACGTAAATCGATTGACGTCGCATAATAATTACTACGCAACAACTTCTACAAAGGCACGGCCGCCCGAGCAGAAGCGTTACATAACCAATAACCAACCAAGTAGTAATCAAAGGATGATTATGGCAAGTGCAACCAAATCTGCATGGAAGAATCCTTCCTATCTGCAGAGCTCTTTCGGCATCTTCATGTTCTTCTGCTCCTGGGGCATCTGGTGGTCCTTCTTCCAGCGCTGGCTCATCTCAGGCGTTGGATTGACCAATGCTGAAGTCGGCACCATCTACTCCATCAACTCGCTGGCCACCCTGGTCATCATGTTTGTGTACGGCGTGATTCAGGATCAGCTCGGCATCAAGCGCAAGCTCGTCATCGTAGTCTCGGTAATCGCCGCCTGCGTTGGCCCATTCGTCCAATTCGTTTACGCCCCGATGATCCTCGCCGGTGGCACCACCCGCTGGATCGGCGCACTCATCGGCTCCATCGTTCTGTCTGCCGGCTTCATGTCCGGCTGCTCCCTGTTCGAGGCCGTCACCGAACGCTACTCCCGTAAATTCGGTTTCGAATATGGCCAGTCCCGTGCTTGGGGCTCCTTCGGTTACGCCATCGTGGCGCTGTGCGCCGGCTTCCTGTTCAACATCAACCCGCTGATCAACTTCTGGGTCGGCTCCGCATTCGGCCTTGGCATGCTCCTCGTGTACGCCTTCTGGGTCCCGGCCGAGCAGAAGGAAGAGCTCAAGAAGGAAACCGACCCGAACGCAGCCCCCACCAACCCGTCCCTCAAGGAAATGGTCGCCGTTCTCAAGATGCCGACCCTGTGGGTGCTCATCGTCTTCATGCTGCTGACCAACACCTTCTACACCGTGTTCGATCAGCAGATGTTCCCGACCTACTACGCCAACCTCTTCCCCACTGAAGAAATCGGCAACGCCACCTACGGCACCCTGAACGGTTTCCAGGTCTTCCTTGAGTCCGCAATGATGGGCGTGGTCCCGATCATCATGAAGAAGATCGGCGTGCGCAACGCTCTGCTGCTCGGCGCTACCGTGATGTTCCTGCGCATCGGCTTGTGCGGCGTGTTCCACGACCCGATCACCGTCTCCATCGTCAAGCTGTTCCACTCCATCGAAGTGCCGCTGTTCTGCCTGCCGGCATTCCGCTACTTCACTCTGCACTTCGACACCAAGCTCTCTGCCACGCTGTACATGGTGGGCTTCCAGATCGCTTCCCAAGTGGGTCAGGTCATCTTCTCGACCCCTCTGGGTGCCTTCCACGACAAGATGGCTCAGATTCTGCCGAACAACGACATGGGATCCCGCGTGACCTTCTGGGTCATCTCTGCCATCGTGCTGTGCGCACTGATTTACGGCTTCTTCGTCATCAAGCATGATGATCAGGAAGTCGGCGGCGACCCGTTCTACACCGACAAGCAGCTGCGTCAGATGGAAGCGGCCAAGGCCTGAAAGGACAGCCATGACTGACTTCACTCCCGAAACCCCTGTTCTCACCCCCATCCGCGACCACGCTGCTGAACTGGCAAAAGCCGAAGCCGGCGTGGCTGAGATGGCCGCCAAGCGCAACAACCGCTGGTACCCGAAGTATCACATCGCCTCCAACGGTGGCTGGATCAACGACCCGAACGGCCTGTGCTTCTACAAGGGCCGCTGGCACGTGTTCTACCAGCTGCACCCCTACGGCACCCAGTGGGGTCCGATGCACTGGGGCCACGTCTCCTCCACCGACATGCTCAACTGGAAGCGCGAGCCCATCATGTTCGCGCCGTCCTTAGAGCAGGAGAAGGACGGCGTGTTCTCCGGTTCCGCCGTCATCGACGACAACGGAGACCTTCGCTTCTACTACACCGGCCACCGTTGGGCCAACGGCCACGACAACACCGGCGGCGACTGGCAGGTGCAGATGACCGCGCTGCCGGACAATGACGAGCTCACCTCCGCCACCAAGCAGGGCATGATCATCGACTGCCCGACCGACAAGGTCGACCACCACTACCGCGACCCGAAGGTCTGGAAGACCGGCGACACCTGGTACATGACCTTCGGTGTCTCCTCTGCGGACAAGCGCGGCCAGATGTGGCTGTTCTCCTCCAAGGACATGGTCCGCTGGGAATACGAGCGCGTGCTCTTCCAGCACCCGGATCCGGATGTGTTCATGCTCGAATGCCCCGACTTCTTCCCCATCAAAGACAAGGACGGCAACGAGAAGTGGGTCATTGGCTTCTCCGCCATGGGGTCCAAGCCCAGCGGCTTCATGAACCGCAACGTCAGCAACGCCGGCTACATGATCGGCACGTGGGAGCCGGGCGGCGAATTCAAGCCGGAAACCGAGTTCCGCCTGTGGGATTGCGGCCACAACTACTACGCCCCGCAGTCCTTCAATGTGGACGGCCGTCAGATCGTCTATGGCTGGATGAGCCCGTTCGTGCAGCCGATTCCCATGGAGGATGACGGCTGGTGTGGCCAGCTCACCCTGCCGCGCGAGATCACCCTTGGCGATGACGGCGACGTGGTCACCGCGCCGGTCGCCGAAATGGAAGGCCTGCGCGAGGATACCCTCGACCATGGTTCGGTCACACTCGACATGGATGGCGAGCAGATCATCGCCGACGACGCCGAGGCCGTGGAAATCGAAATGACCATCGACTTGGCTGCCTCCACTGCCGAGCGTGCGGGTCTGAAGATTCACGCCACTGAGGACGGTGCCTACACCTACGTGGCTTATGACGGCCAGATCGGCCGCGTGGTGGTGGATCGTCAGGCCATGGCCAACGGCGATCGCGGCTACCGCGCCGCCCCACTGACCGACGCCGAACTGGCCTCCGGCAAGCTGGACCTGCGCGTGTTCGTGGATCGCGGCTCCGTGGAGGTCTACGTCAACGGTGGCCACCAAGTGCTGAGCTCCTACTCCTACGCCTCCGAAGGCCCGCGCGCCATCAAGCTCGTCGCCGAGTCCGGTAGTCTCAAGGTGGATTCCCTGAAGCTCCACCACATGAAGTCCATCGGACTGGAGTAGCTCTTTCACCTCCCTCTGACGAGGGAGGTTTTTTTGTGCGCCCTGTCGTTCGCCTTCGCCTATACTGATGGACGGCATATAACACAATCCATCACACGACCGGCAGGCGCGCAGGCTCCTCACCTTACTGTTCCACGCCCCGGCCGCAAGCGCCACCAGCAAACCGGACTGGCGCGGAAAGCAAGGTGACATCCCATGTCCATCGCCAAGCGCCTCAAGCGCCGCATGCCCACCGTCATCGCCGTCATCGTATTGCTGGCAGTCTGGGAAACGTGGGTGGATCTAGGACATGTCTCCCCCACGATGATCTCCGCGCCAAGCGAGATTTTCGCCGCCACCATCGAAACATGGAACACGCTCGGCCCGGCCGCGGCAATCACCGGCTATGAGGGCGTGGTTGGATTCCTGTTTGCCGTGTTCTTCGGCATTATGATCGGCATTGCACTGTACTGCTCGCACACGTTCAACGCGGCGTTCTATCCGCTGCTTGCCGCCGCACAAACCATGCCGCTGATTTCCATCGCCCCGTTGTTCCTGATTTGGTTCGGTTTTGAGATTTCCGGCAAAATCGTAATCGTGGCGATATTCGGCCTCTTCCCCATCGCCGTGCAGACTGTGCGCGGACTAGAAGCAGTGCCCCAGTTCTATTCCGACGTCGCATTGACCTGCGGCGCGACCCCGGTCTGGACGCTCTGGCACGTGAAGCTGCGCGTTGCCGCACGTCAGATCTATGGCGGTATCCGAGTATCTGCCGCATACATCTTCGCCACGGCATCCACCGCTGAATACCTTGGCGCACGCAAGGGCCTTGGCATCTGGCTGCAGGCTGCCTACAATTCATTCCGCACGCCGCTGATCTTCTCCGCCACCATCGTCATTATACTGATGACATGCGTACTGA
>OOIG01002033.1_pt1 | contig 14110 bp, 17 predicted proteins | sample 1692091 | NCBI WGS metagenome assembly OOIG01 (sample SAMN06348188, study PRJEB24527) | human gut metagenome | biome: human gut; feature: ankylosing spondylitis patient; material: feces | host: Homo sapiens | place: China | collected 2015-10
GCCAAATACCCGTAATCTCCGGATTTTTGATTTCAACCGTAAATTCAAAAATCAAAAAATCAAGGAGATTACGAAAATGAAAGCATTAAAAGATTTTGATTACAACCTGTGGACGACCGAAGAAAACGGTGTCAAAAAGTATTTTGTCGGCATCAAAGCAACCGGAGAGGTAACCGAGGTGGATGCCGAGGTTATGAAGCTGTTACGTAACGAAGAAAAAAAGATGCGTCGGCACATCGAAGAAGAAATCGAACTCGGAACACCTTTGTCACTTGACAGTGCTGCCGGGGACGAAAGCAACAGCACGTGGCTGACCGATTCAACAAATCTGCAAGAAGAAGTTACGGCTCAAATGCTCAGGGCAGAGTTTGAAAGGTCGCTGACAAAATTTCAGCTCACAATTTTCAAAGAATGTATGGAAGGTTCCATGCCTTACGCAGAGTTCGCCAAGCAAAAAGGCGTTCATAAGACTACCGTGTATGAGGCAAGAGAATCAATCCGAAAAAAATACAAAAAAATTTTCGGGTGATACCCCTACTTTTGCGAAAAAAATGTCCGTTGTCAAGTGAGAGGACAAAATCCTCACTGATCTATGACAACTGAATACCGATATAGCAGATACGTTACCGACACCGCGCGAAAGCGCAAGCCACACAAGCGAACGGCAAATTTGCCCTTCAGGACTTGGACTCATGAGTAGCAATCAGGAGAAGGCCATAACAGGTGTTGGGGATAATGATACTTCCGTAGCCGAAAGCGCGGATGCCGGAGTACCCGGCGGTTGGTGAGAGGCCAATGAGGTTGTTACGCTGACAACCGTCTGTTATATGCCCGTGGCGAAAGCCGCAATATCGGGGATGTCGGGCGACAAATACGATAAGACATAAAAAAGCAAAACGAACTTATTACTCAAGAAATTGAGTCTAACTATTTCGGCTGATGGCGCACTGTTCGGACAATCCGATTAATCCAACCATCAGCCTCTTACATAATTATCAGGAGGTAGAAAGAAAATGACAGTTCATAAAAATGAGGTCTACTACGCTGACCTCAGTCCCGTAACCGGTAGTGAACAGGGTGGAACAAGACCGGTTCTGATCATTCAGAATGATATCGGAAATAAAGCGTCCCCCACCGTGATCGTTGCGGCAATCACAAGCAGAAAGAAGAAACTGCGGATGCCCACTCATGTACCGATCAAGCTGGAAGAAGGACGGCTTCCCAAAAACTCAATGGTGATGCTCGAACAAATTCGGACAATCGATAAGAGCCGCCTTTCAAACTATGTCGGGAGAATAGACAAGCAGTCAGCAAATGCCGTTGAACGGGCATCCCTCGAAAGTCTTGGCATTGATATTTACAAAACATACAGGAGGCTTTATGGATAATACGCTTCAAAGAGAAATTGATTTTGCAATTCATCTTTCTATGCTGAAAAGCATGATAGAAAAAGAGCTGATCAAAGAAAGTGAGTACCACAAAATCGTGAACAGACTCCGTGAAAAACTCAATTGCAAACTTATTGTAACTTCAGCGAACTTTTGAAAATAAGCACTGGACTTGTGAGATATTTGTGGTATACTGTGTGCTAACGAAAAGGAAAGGAGAGAGGCCATGCAGCAGAACATTATACAGATCAAGCCTATTGAAACAATACAAAATAAGGTTCGTGTTGCTGCCTATGTTCGAGTCAGTACAAGCAAGGAAGATCAGCTGAACTCCTTTGCCGCACAATATCTTCACTACAAGAAAATGTTTGAGGACAGCAGCTTTGAAGAACTGATTGATGTTTATGTCGACGAAGGAATCAGTGGAACCACAACTGATAAACGCAATGAATTTAACCGCATGATTGACGACTGCGAAAGAGGTCGAATACAAAAAATCTATGTGAAATCGGTTTCGAGATTCGGCAGAAATACCGCTGAGAGTTTGGCGCATATCAGATATCTGAAAACGCTTGGAATCTCGGTGTTCTTCGAAAAAGAGAACCTGGATACAGCTATTGAAGAAACTGAATTTAGACTTACCATGATGGAATATCATGCGCAAGAAGAATCCATATCAATCTCGAAAAATGTCCGAATAGGCGAGAAATATCGAATGGAGCGTGGAGACTACATCCTCAAAGTCGCGCCTTATGGGTATGAACGATATGAACGCACACTTGTGGTTAATGAAGCAGAGGCAGAAATCATCAAACGGATTTATCAAGACTACACCAGTGGCAAAAGTATCCGGCAGATTGTGCGGGACTTAAATACAGAACAGATACCGCGCAAAGACCCTACGGTACCCTGGAAGACAGCAATCGTAAAGTATATTCTGACCAATGAAAAGTATATTGGAGATCAGATGTATCTGAAGCGATATCGCACAGAAGACTTTCCGTTCAAAAGAGTAAGAAATCACGGAGAACACGAGTATTACTATATTGAAGAATCACACGAACCGATTATTTCACGCACGGTTTTTGAATATGCTCAAAAACTCCGCATATCAAGAGTGCCCAAATGCGTCAATGCTGAGCAGAAGAATACACTCCTTTCGGGAGCAATCCATTGTGGGGTGTGTGGAAAGATTTGTCGTATAGTCAATCGCAAGGACACGGTACAGTGGGCTTGCCGGACACACCAAAACGATGCTTCGACCTGCCCAACCATGCCGGTGCCTGAAGCGGAAATCATCAGAGCTTTTACGAATATGTACAATAAACTTAAGACAAACAAGAAAGTTATCATCACTCCGATTATCAATCAACTGGTAACTCTGAAAAATCGGATTTCCGCGCAGTCGCTTGAATACGCAGAAATTGACCGTCAGATCATGTTGATCAATGATCAGCTTGCGCTGATTGCTGACCTTAAGCAAAAGCAGATGATAGACGAAGAAACCTATCATCGAAAAAGTAATGAACTGAATAACAGTATGGGCAGCCTCCGTTCAAAGCGGAGGCAGTTTCTCAATAATAGCCAAGCGGATCAAGCCATATCGGAAATAAAACGCTTGGCTTCTCTTATCGACAAGGGACCAGATAAAATCGAAGAACTTGACGAAGATTTGCTCGATACTCTGATTGAAGACATCAACATAGATACAAGCGATGAGATAAAATTCAAACTGGTTGGCGGGCTTGTACTGAAAGAACATATAGAAAGGACGCACAGATGAAAAAAAGAACCATGCCATACGGATACGAAATACGGAATGGTGAAATTACAGTAGATCAAGATGCTTCAAAAGTCATCAAAGAGGTTTTTGAAGCATACCTTGACGGAATGTCATTTGCGCAGATTGCTGCTGAGCTGACTGCTCAAGGAATCGATTACTATGAGGGAAAAACACAGTGGAATAAACTTATGGTGAAACGGATTCTGGAATGTAGTTTTTATCTCGGCACCGCAAAATACCCAAGGATAATAAACCATGAACAATTTGAAAGTGCAAATACCCTGATCTCCGAGAAATATGGAGGGTATAACAAAGACCCGCGAGCAACAATTCTAAAGAAGCGAACATTTTGTCAAGAATGTGGAGAACGCATCACCCGAGATATTCAGAGTACAAGGTACCATAAGTGGTTCTGCAAAGGGTGTATGAATACACAGCTTCGAGAAGAAAAATTCTATGATCGTATCCTGAAGGTTTTGAATATGGTGATCCGACACCCTGAGCTATTGGATGAAGTGGAACCTGCGGATACATACGAATCAAACTACGAGGTGACAAGTAAAACCAACGAGTTGAACTGTATGCTGAATAATAGTCAAAGCATCGACTTCCAAAAATCATTTGCCGATATACTGGAACTCGCATCGCTGAAATATGACAACTGCGAATACGACATCACAGAGGAACTCACAGAAACGCTCAAACAGGATTATCGTAATCGGCAGGAACTCCAGGATATCAGTACAGAGCTACTTGAAAGAACGGTATCCCATGTCATGATTGACAAAAGCGGCAAAATTGCGGTTCACTTTATCAATGGCGCCGTGGTGAAAACAGAAGGAGGAACATAATGGTTATACGCAAAATCGAACCGGTCAAAACAGTTGACTCAGCAATTCAACCGCTAAAACGCTTGATTAAAGTCGCAGCTTACTGTCGAGTCTCCACCGAGCAAGATGAGCAGGCTAACAGCTATGACGCACAGATTGAACACTATACAGCAGAAATCGCAAAGCATTCAGATTGGTTGAATGCCGGAATATATGCCGACAAAGGAATTACGGGAACGATGGCAAAAAAACGTCCCGAATTTCTGAAAATGATTCGAAAGTGCAGACAGAAGAAAATTGACCTGATTCTGGTGAAATCCATATCAAGATTTTCAAGAAATACGGTTGACTGCCTCGAATATATTCGAGAATTGAAAGCACTCGGCATCGGCGTGATATTTGAAAAGGAAAATATTAATACACTCACCGAAACAAGTGAGGCGATGATCACCATCATGGGGTACTTCGCTCAAGCAGAATCAGAATCAATCAGCAAAAATGTAACATGGGGTGTTCGCCACGCCTTCTCCGAAGGAAAAGTGACATTCACACACGATATTTATGGGTACAAAAAAGAGTACAACCCCGAAACCAAAAGGCAAGATAAAATCTCAATTGTGGAAGACGAAGCCACTGTAATACGGGAAATCTTCGAACGATATTATGCCGGAGATAGCCTTACAGGTATCTGTACTTATCTGAATAACAATCAAATTGTGCCTCCCGGGAAAAAGAAAGACAGATGGTATCCATCCACGCTTCAAACTATCCTGCGTAACGAGAAATATAAGGGAGATGTGCTGACTCAAAAAACGTTTTGTTCGGACTTGCTGTCACACAAACGCGAAAAGAATAATGGACAGCTTGCTCAACATTACCTTGAAAATCATCATGAAGCAATTATTGACCGCGAACTGTTTGATAAAGTACAAGCGGAATATGCACGGCGAAATGCGAAAAAAGTGATTAAAACAGATGGTACGCAAGAAACTCAGAAAAAAGGTCGATACAACAGCAAATACGCATTGACTGATATCCTTGTATGCGGTCACTGCGGAGCGCCGTACAGAAGATGCGTATGGACACATCACGGAAGCAGAAAAGTCGTATGGCGTTGCACCACACGAATGGACTATGGCAAAGAGAAGTGTAACGATTCTTTTACAATAGAGGAAGAAGGGCTTCATCAGGCAATACTCAAAGCCATCTCAAACCTCTCCAGTAGGAAAGAAGAACTGAAGGATGAGCTGAAAGCGGCATTATCTATCACACTCCTGGATACCGGAGCTGATATGAGTATCACTTCGCTCGAACAGCAGATAAAGGAACAGGAAAACGACCTGATGAGAGTCGTGCGCATAACTGCGGAACGAGGTAATAAGGGAGAATTTGAAACTGAATTCAAACGGATATCTGACAACATCAAAGATCTCAAACGACTCCTCGATGTAGAGAAAACAAAAATAAGACCAAAACTCGATATAGAATCACGCCTTGAAGACCTATTCACAACAATAGATCGGGCAAATGTCGATGTCAAAGAATTCAACAACCAAATCATTCGACAACTGATCGCACAAATCAGAATCGATAACGAAAGCAAGATGACTGTAATCCTCACGAATGGTTATCGCTTCGAAGCCGAGCTGTCATGAAAGAAATGCCACAGAAACGCCCTTACGGAATCGTGAGGGCGTTTCCATTTGGCGGGAAACCGCCGTACATAGAGAAATCTATGAATACTTATTTTCGGAGGTTCAATATGAACACCAACCATTCTTTCAACAGAAAAGCAGCCCTGCAGCAGTCTATCGCTCACGGTAAGTCACTGACGAAATCCGTAGCACCGGCAGAGTTCCTCTCGCTCGTTGCATACACCGATCCGCTGAACTTTGACAGAGGGGTGCATCTGCTTGCTGATCAGATCGGAGTCAAAGAAACCGATATCAGGACATATCAGCGCGAAAACGAATGCTACGAGGCATCCCTGGAATCTATGCGGAATGCATTTTCCACCGATCCTGTTCGCATGAAACTGAGTCAGTTCAAATATGAAAGCGGGCTGATTCCGGACGATGAAATTCTCGCCTTTGTTCTGTTCCTTGTTGCGGACTCTGATCTTGTCGAATACGCAAGCGCAACCGGCGAAGTGGAGTTTGACGATCTTGCCGATCTGCTTAACCACATGGCGAACCGAGCAAAATTCCTGCTTATGTGTCTGCGTGAAGGTCGCTTTGATATTTTGAATGCGGTGGTACAGTTTGCAAGGAAGTACAAAAGCGAACAAATTGATACCATCTTCTGCTTTGATAAAGTGGAGCCGGACGATGGTGGACTCGCTGATTACTACAAAGCCATGACAGATCACGATGCATTCGCCGTGCTGAATGATGATCCCGCAGAGGACGATTTTGACGACAGCGAGGAATACGATGACAAACTCGACGAGTACGACAGAGATGAAGAAGAACCCGCCGTAGAACGCGATTTTGAAGGCTGAGGTACGACACTATGAGAGAAAGAAACTATACGGTCATCGCACAGTGCTATCCGAGCCTTCGTGCTGTTACACAGTCGAATCGTCGTTCCCAAGTCAGACAGCTTCTTCTTTTCTGTGATATCAAAACCGTAAATACGGTTGTCCTGATCACGGAAATCGGCAGACGCTATCGAAAGGCGAAATTCAAAAGGCGCATTCTTCATCCGGAGCGAGTCCTCCTTGAATGGTCTGACTTTGTTTATTTGGGCGGTACAAAAGAGAATGCCATCGCCTATCTGACCAAGAAAAGAGATTTTCTGTCCTCCTTCATATATGGGTTGGAAAGGTTGACCTACAACCTTGTATGACCCATCGCCTGCGGGAATCCGCAGGTACATAGCGAACCTCCGCGCTATGTGCTATACTTTCATCTCCTTCGCCCTGTGGCTTGCAACTCAAAGCAACAGGGTACATAGTGTTTTTGTTTTTCGCTATGTAGAATTTTCCTTTCTCCTGCGGTGTGAAATGCAGAACCGCAGGTACATATAATTGCTTGGGTTCATAGACGAACGGCTGCTGATATGGTATATAATATTAGCGTCAACAATTTTGACGGTACATAAGCTCGTTTACAAGCATGGTTCTGCAAGCCCGGAAGATCGCGGTCACTTGCAAGCCCCTGCGTTACCAAGGGAGAAGTGTACCATCGCGCGGCATCTGAATTGGCTAACACAGATTCGGCATCTAAATTGACCTGAAGACACATGATGACAAGTCAATTTAGATCCGGACGACGGAAAGAGCCGTTTGGCAAGCCAAACGGCGAGAAAACGGGAGATTTCGAAAGATTTCTCCCGTTTTTCCGACCCTGCATTTTTTCGGAGTTTCATAGATCCCTTTTGCCCTTTTCGATGCTGTGTCCGGACTCGGACTCACGAAAAGGGCTAAATTTGATTGTTATCAGTTTGTTGAGAGCCTTTCTCGCTCGGCGGGATTTCTTTCCAAGTTAATTGGTAATATAGATTGAAAAGTGGATAGATTTATGATATAATAAGTTATCAACAAATCGGAATTCGACGGAGGAGGTGTATGATTCTTGAATAATTTAGATACTCATTCCAGAATGTCGAAAGTGTATACCATTTTACGTCTTGTAACAACCATTTTTTCCATATTTTGTCCCATAGCAATGATATGCTCTGCAATCGTTATAACATTGCGCGAAGGGGATTGGTGGCTCAATCTTTTTGCCGCCTATCTTGCCGGAATTTTAATGATTTTTGGCACAATCTATTTATCTCTGTTAACACTTATGAAAGAGGCAACTCGGTATATTGGAAATAAAAAAAGAGATTTTTCAGACACACCCATTACAAAGTGGATTCATCGTTTGCTTATAGGAGCAGCTATTGCAGGAGTGATTTCCTTTATTCCCATCTTTTTAATTCTTTACGGTGTGTTAAGTGGAGACTTTGCCATTATCCATTTTATCTGCGGTGGCGCTATCATTGTATTGTATTTTACACTTGGAATAAATGTGGTGATACATCGTAAAAAACATTTAGAAAATTAACAAATTCCAGTTTGCCTAACTGAATAACCTATCTGCTCAGCCGAGCGTTTGGCTTATTTTTATGGAAAGGAAGGATGAACGCTTCCGAGCTGTGGGGGCTGAATGGAAGCACCCTCCGCAAGGCGATCTCATACGGCAAGCCGGTCAACGGCGTGGATGTCTGCAAATTCGGTAAGCAGTGGGTGGTGTCGATGGATTCCATGCAGAGAGAGTACGGCGCGAGACCGGATCGGGAGTAAAATACAAATCAAACATCAAAGAGTAGTCTCTCACAATACGATAAAGGATGGTAGTCATGGCTAACGAAGACAAATTTAACGGCAAAGCCGGATTCTACAACAGCCGACCGTTGTACCCGCAAGAATGCATCGACTATTTGGCACAAAAATTCAATTTGCGTGCAGACAGCGTTATTGCCGATATCGGTACAGGAACAGGCATACTGGCAAAGCCCTTTCTCACGGTTTGCGGCACTGTGTACGCCGTAGAACCGAATGCGGATATGTTTTTTGAGCTGTGTAAGAATCTTTCTCCATATCAAAACGCGATATGTCTGAAAGCCAGTGCCGAGGCAACCGGCATTCCTCCACTTTCCTGTGATGCGGCAGTTGTCGGCACCGCGTTTCATTGGTTTGACAAGGATGAATTCCGCATAGAATGTAAGCGCATATTGAGAAATAAAAAGCACGTAGCGATTTTAAGAATAGCGAACAACAACGAATTGGACAAACGAATTGACGAAGTCAAGCATTATTCCATGCAGGATCTGAACGATGCAAAGGCATTCTTCGGCACGGGATTCACAGAACACATCCGTTTTGAATATACGCAATCCTTTGATGAGGAAAGATATATCAATGATTTGCTTTCTTCTGCCACTGCGCCTTTGCCAAATGAGGCAAACTTCGATGAATATGTAAGCAGGTGCAAGAATGTTTTTCATAAATATTTTGGGAACGGGCACACCGAGTTGCCTTTTGCAGTAAACTGTTATATAGGTAGGTTGGATACATAGTTTCCGTTTACACGCACGATTTTACAATCCCGGGAGACAGCGGTGATTTGCAAATCCGGTTCTTGCCACGGGGGAAGTCTGCCCTTCGGGTGCATCTGAATTGGCTGACATGACCTTACACATCTAAATCGGCGAATAGACACAAAACAAGGGGCATCCGTCGGATGCCCCTTGTTTTGGCTGGGGTGGCAAGGTTTTGCCGGACATTTGCGCCTGTAGCAAATGCGTCGGTTCGCATTCGCCGCCCGGAGATCTGCAAGCTCGCTTGCAAGGCGCAGGGCGTGTGAATCTTCGCCAAAGGCGAATATCCGGAGGTGTTCCTTTCAAAGTTTATTGCGCGATTGAGATTGAAAAACGGGAAGATTTATGGTATAATAAGATATCGACAAATCGGGATTTACAGAGGAGTATATGGACTGGTTAAATATATTCGGACTGATAATGATTGCAGTCATTATGATACCCAATATTATTTTTGCAATTAGATGCAAAGAGGGTTTTGAAAACAAATGGAGCAATAAATTTATTGAGGTTGCAGAACAGATAGGAAGGTTTGGCTGCTTTGGTTTTATGATAATCAACATTCCCGGAACATGGTTCGGGTGGTGGTCTGACGAAGCATTTGCCATATACCTTATTGTGGATACAATATTAGTAGTGTTATATTGTGCAATTTGGATAATTTGCTTTAAGAAGAGCAGCATATTCAAAGCACTGGCGCTATCTGTTATTCCTTCAGTTTTGTTCTTGTTTAGTGGAATTATGAGTCGATCAATTCTGTTGCTTATCGCAGCAATATTGTTTGCACCAAGCCATATTCTGCTTTCGTATAAGAACGCAAAATGATATTGGTTAAATTCCTGTTTGTCTAACTGAATAATCTACATAGCCAAACGCTCCTCAGCCGAGCGTTTGGCTTATTTTTATGGAAAGGAAGGATGAACGCTACTGAACCCCGAAAGCTCGCTGCTGGACTATGTACTGGAGAAGCACTATTCCGGAAAGCACGGCCCCGGCGCCTACTACGGTCAGCGCTGACCGTGAATGCAAAAGGCAGGTACTACATCTATTTGGATGTGTGTGCCTGCCTTTTATGCAGCCACAATGTGAGGCGGGATCTCGGCTGCCACATAACCGGCTACATTGTAAAAATCGATCAGCTGCCCGCTCCGCTCCGCGATCTTCCAACGCCCGCCCCACACAAAAAACACCGCCAAATGCACTGCCCGGCATTTGGCTTTTTTTGGCGTGGCATGAGCGGTCGCTTTCTCCAAAAACAAGCCGAAAGCCCGCAACCTTTCTGTTTTTCCGAAAATGCTTTCTATTTTTACCTTGTACCGGAAGAATTTTTGGGGTATAATAAAAGAGGAAATCATATACGCCGATGATCCCGACCGTTTCAATTGTCTGAAGCCGTCCGAAACCAGGTTGCAAGTCAAAACAGAAAAGGAGTTTCTCATGGAACCGTCAGCAAACAAGCTGTTGCTCAAGCCGCTGTCCTCGCTCGAAAAATGCTTTCTGGACGAGAACATTCTGTTCAAGCCCGCCACCGACCGCTTTACGGTATTCCGCGGTCAGCCGCTCACATTTCAGGTCGCAGTCAGCACCGCAGATGTCGGAAAGAAAGAAAAATACCGTCTGTCGGTCTCTGCCGCGGGTCCGCTTGCCGGCTCTGTCTCCTTCCGCGTTGCGGTCAGTGTTCCGGTTCACTACCCCACCTGCCCACTGGAAAATCCAGCACCCTATCTGCGCACGACGCCGGGTCTGTATCCCGACCTGCTCCGCCCGCTGCACTATAACGGGCAGCTGACCGTTCCCGTCGGGCAGACACAGGTGCTTTTTGTCCGTGCCGACCTACCGGATACCCTGGAAGCCGGCGAATATCCCCTGACCGTTTCGGTCGGTGAGGATTCGGTCACCGTTACCGTGCGGGTCCTGTCGCACACGCTCCCGCCGCAGAAGCTGATTCACACCGAGTGGTTCTACAGCGACTGCCTTGCCGATTTCTATCACACGGAGCCGTTTTCCCCGGAGCACTGGCGCATTCTGGAACGCTTTATCCGGACAGCGGTAAAAAACGGCATCAACATGATCCTCACCCCCATCTTTACACCGGAGCTGGACACCTACATCGGGGGCGAGCGCACCACCACACAGTTGGTGCGGATCCGCGTTACCGCCCCCGGACAGTACGCCTTTGACTTCTCCCTGCTGGACCGCTGGATTGACCTCTGCCTGTCCTGCGGTGTGGAATACTTTGAAATGGCACATCTGTTCTCGCAGTGGGGTGCCGCTGCAGCCCCCAAGGTGGTGGCTGAGGTTGAGGGTGAAGTCCGCCGCATCTTCGGCTGGGAGACTGACGCGCTGGGCGCGGATTACGAATGCTTCCTGTCACAATTTTTGCCGGCACTTGTTGCCTTCCTGCAGAAGAAGGGCGTGGACCAAAAAACCTTCTTCCACATCTCGGACGAACCGCACGGAAAGCACCTCGAGCATTATCTCGCATGCAAGAACCTGGTAGCCGGATACATCGGCGACCTGCCGCTGATCGATGCCATGTCGGATTATGCTTTCTATGAAAGCGGCGTGATGCAAAAGCCGATTCCCGTGATTTACCATGCCGATCCGTTCCTGGCACACAATGTGCCGGGGCTGTGGGTCTATTACAACGGCAGCACAACAGGAACCTACCATATCACCGGGCGGATGATCGCGCAGCGCCTGTGCGACACCCGCGCACTCGGCTTCCAGCTCTGGCAGAACCGCATTGAAGGTTTCCTGCACTGGGGCTTCAATTTCTGGAATTCACAGGATTCCTATCACCATCTCGATCCGTTCCTGAATACCGATGCAGACTATTTTATGCCGTCCGGAGACGCGTTTCTGGTCTACCCGGGCGAGGGCGGGGACTGCTGGGAGTCGCTGCGCCTGAACGCCATGCGGGAAGCGATGGAGGATCTGCGGATGCTGTCGCTCTGCGAATCCCTCCGCGGCAGAGACTTTACCGAGGCTCTGCTGCGCGAGACTGCCGGCGAGCCGGTCACCTTCCGCACGCTCCCACGAGAGGATTTTTACGGAATCCTGCGTGAAAAGATCGCAGCGGCAATCGAGGAATAAGGTCAATGGAGCACTGACACGCCGCCCCGGCTGCGCAGTGCCGCCGAAAGGAGCAGATTATGGTCGTCCCCTATACACATGAATCCGTCCGGCTGACCGGGCGCTGGGCAAAACTGCCGGGCAGTGCCGTAACCACTGCGCCGGGCGCATACATCGAATGCTCGTTTGCGGGGGATATGGCGGTCCTGCGGTTTGACACCACGCGCAACCTGCCGGTTGTGCCGCACCTATGGATTTCCGTTGACGGCGGCTGCCGCACCGAGGTGATGCTGGACCGTTATCTCCGCATCCGGACCGCTCACACCGCGCTGCACACCGCGCAGATCATTTTCAAGAGCGCATCCGAGGAAAGCGCCAGATGGCGGGAACCGCTGACGGGAGCGGTACGGTTTCTCGGGGTTCAGGCCGACACGCCGGTCGCCCTGAAGCCGGATACACGACCGATCATGGAAATCATCGGCGACTCCATTACCGAAGGCGTGTCGATTGACACCGATTATCGCGAGGGAATGCTGCCGCCGCTGGAATGCAACGCTCTCACGCTGGCATTTCAGAACGATGCGGCGGCAACCTGGGCATTCCGCACTGCCGAGGCGCTGAACTGCCGTCCCGTAATCATGGGCTACGGTTCTGTCGGAGTCACGCGCGGTGGGCAAGGGAGAGTCCCTGCTGCTCCGGCAGCCTATCCTTACTGCTACGACGGGGAGCCGCTGGACATTCCGCAGGCGGACCTGATCGTCATCAACCACGGGGCAAACGACTACGCCGCAACGCCGGAGCGCTACGCCGCAGCGTATACGGAGCTGCTGGATGCAGTGCGGGCACGGAGTCCCCTTGCAACGGTTTTTGCCGTTTCCGCATTCCGGGGGACCCACCGCGAAGCCCTTGCGGAGCTGATTCCGGAATACAACCGCACAAGAGGCTGCCGGGTGCACTTTGTCGACACTGCCGGCTGGATTCCTCCGGAGCCGCTCCACCCGCACCGCAACGGGCACAAAACCGTTGCCGACCGTCTGGCGCCCATCATCCGGGAAGTGATCCGGAAAGGCAGGTAAAGCGAAATGGTGATACCGTATTCCCATGCATCCGTCCGGCTGACCGGGCGCTGGAAACAAGAGCCTGACCGTGCCGTGACGACCGCGCCGGGTTCGTATCTGGAGTTTGCGTTTTCGGGTGACATGGCAGTCATCCGGTTTGATACCGCAATCAACCAGACCCCGCACCTGCACCTCTGGATTCAGCTGGACGGCGGCGACCGGATTGAAACGCCGGTGGACAGTTATCTGCGCGTGTGCGCGGAAACACCGGGCGTGCACATCTGCCGGGTCATCTTCAAAGGTTCAATCGAGCAGACCGGCAGATGGTATGCCCCGCTGACGGGCGCGCTGCAGTTTCTCGGCATTCAGACCGAACAGCCGGCGCCTCTTATGCCGGATCCCCGCCCCGTGCTGGAATTCATCGGAGATTCGATCACCGAGGGCGTGCTGATTGACACCGACTACTGCGAGCAGACCCGTGATGCATTTGAGCTGGATCAGCTCAACCGCCCCTACCAGGACGATTGCTGCGCGACCTGGGCATGGCTGACCGCCGAGGCGCTGAACTGCCGCCCGGTATTCATGGGCTACGGCGCGGTCGGCATCACGCGGAAGGGCTGCGGCTGGGTTCCGCCGGCACCGGATTCCTACCCATTCTTCTTTGACGGAGCACCGTTGGAGGGACTGCCGCAGGCAGACATCGCGGTCATCAACCACGGTGCAAACGACAGCGGCAAGGCACCGGAGCTTTACCGGCAGGGCTACGTCCGCCTGCTGGATGCGGTACTGCATCAAAAACTCCTTGGGCGGCATCCCCAGCATCCGGCGGAAACACCGGCATAACTCGCTGCGGCTGGTCAAGGCCTGCCGGGCCAGCTCTTCCAGGCT